>Ga0247782_1000267_pt1 | contig 53909 bp, 21 predicted proteins | sample UWRJL019104C5_FD_179928 | JGI IMG/M metagenome (GOLD analysis project Ga0247782, IMG submission 179928) | Plant litter microbial communities from Arlington Agricultural Research Station in Wisconsin, United States - UWRJ-L019-104C-5 | ecosystem: Environmental > Terrestrial > Plant litter >...
TGTAGGTATATATCCCCTGGCCAGATGAGAGAAACGAGGAGAAAGAAAGAATACTCAATCTAAGTGATCTGATTGCGACTGCGGGAAATGAGGGATTGCTTCAAATCACACACACACACGCACGCACATAGGACTCGGTAGGTCTAGGCTGCCTAATATGGAATGATGAAGCGAAGAGACGGAAAATGGTCGCGGCCGAGTATGTACATAAAACACTTTGTTTGTTCCGTTGTGTGATGTGATGGTGATGGCCGCGGGGGGGATGTGATACGCCGTGATCTTGTACAACACAAAATAACTAACATAATTTACATGCCTTTGCGCTGCTGTTAGCTAGCTTCGGAGAATCATCCGAGCCAAGAACGAATGAACTTCACTGCGGAGCTTTATCTGCGTCCGACCGACATGGTACAGCACGGCACAGCACGGCAGCGTCAGCAAGCACCAAAGATCTCGTCAAGTCATGTCATGTCATCCCATCAGGGGCTAATCAGTATTGTATGAGATCTGTGATACTTACCTTCCTGGTCTATATCACTGATCTATCTGTACGATTCTCTACTCTAGATACCTGTCTTCGAGGAAGGTTTTTTGTGTCCATTTTGGTCTCCTGAGTAAGGCGCGGAGTAGAAAAGAAATAATGAGTGAGGCGGGCGTCGTAGTAAAGACCACAATGTACTACCGGCCTAACTAGCAAATGCGCCCACATCAGAAATATTTAAATAGGGATATGATGGATACAATGAAACGCTTGGTCCTAGCCAGCCAGCAAGCGACAATAAGCACCAAGAAACAAATGATCTAGGATATATAGGCGAGGGGGGGACAAAGACGCTAAAATACACTCTCTCTCTTACATAATCTAGAGGTGCGCGCGTGCCTCATGCTTCGTGCCGAGCAAGGTGTGTCTGTCTCATTAGGAAGGCAAGAGACAAAAACGACTGCCGCGCCGCAGGGCTGAAATTCTCGGAAGTTTTTCGTATGTAAGTACAGCATACAGTAGTCTCGTCTCGTGCAACTCGTGATGCGACCCCTTTCCTTCACTCTCTTACCCCATCTGACATGCAGGGCTTAGGCTGGGCTGGGCTGGGCAGCGCAGCGCAGACAGACGTAGCGTTGGCGGGGGACGTTTTACATTTGCCGACAGACAGACAGGCGTCTAGACTTTGCTTTGTTTTACAAAGTATGTACATTCGTCAAGCAAAGGGAAAGGGGAGGGAACCCTTTACATAGACCACCGGAGCCGAGAATGACCTCGTGTGCAGGGTAGGTAGGGTAGTAATTTATGAGACGAAACATCCATCATGTAAGTAAGCTGTAAGGCGATGGATGACAAAGACTCTGCTCAGCAAAGTCAGTCAGCATCAACCATCAGCTACCTACCTACCTACCCTGGAGCTAGGTAGTAGGTTAGGCAGCTGCTCCTCGGTAAGGATGACCGAGCGTAGTCACTCACTGGAATGCCATGCATATTTTACATGTTAACTTAAACCCAAGTTTTTGTTACCGCAAATAGGTCACTGTTCACTGGGACACAACTGTTTCGAAACGGGGTACATTCATTCTTTAGACTAAGTCGGTATTCTGTATGTATATGTATGTAGGTGCATATGTAGGTAGGTTCCTATTATAGATCGTTAGATGCGTTACAGCTTAAATCCTTTGCCCATCATCTACCTAAGTTGCTAAGTAACGGACAGAATACCAAATCTTTTAATGATCATGTGTGGTAGAAAATAGAAAATAACATTCGATAAATATCAAAATAATAAATTAATATGATTATTCAGTGTTGGTTTGTCTCCTGGGCCAGAACAAAAATAAACTCGACAATGCCTACCTTCCTATGCTCATTCCTCACGTGTAGGTGCCGCACCTGTCAAACAAGCAAAAGAGGGTTGCCAAAACCAACAATTCCATACTCACCTTAGGTACCCTTGTTAAGGTCTGGATTATAAGTGCTGCATGTAGTTCAGTCATACGTCTATGGAGAACCAAAGAAAAAAACCAAATTCCCGTTTGAAGAGTTCTATACATATCCATCTCTGTACTACAGTATAGGCGGTTCGAATGCAGGGATGATCGTTGGGTGGGTTAGGTTGTTCTGGTCTTCTGATCATAGAACCCCGGATTTTCGAGTCTAAGACCCTTTCCTTCTCTGCCGTCCCATTAAGACTGTCGCTCGCCCTGAAGCACGGACGGATACACGGGAACGGGGCGGGAAAGAAGTCCCAATCTAGGCTTTTTTTGTCTTTTCTTTCTCTGGCCGCATGGTTTGAAAAAAGAGGTCGGTGCAACGACGTATTTGTGGCTTCGCGTAGTCACTTGCACTCCTTCTGGACGAATAATGACTAACGTGAGCGGTAGTCAGTTGCGTGGTAGGTAGGTAGTAACGCTTTATTGTAACCCTGTGCGTACTTCACCACCCTAGGCGCTTGCCTAGGCGCGTGAGAAACATAGACATACAAAGGCCTCGACCGATGTGGAATGCGCTGGCGGCTCCGTCGCACCAAGTTAGGCTGTTGATCGTCCAAGAGGAATGGTAGTGTGGTGTGGTTGGCGTTATTTGCTTGCTAGCTAGGTATGTTGCTATGGTTATTATTAGTGTTTTGGCCAGTCGGAAACTAGACCAGGACAAGGCATTCTGGCAGGGCTAATGAGGGGGAGAGACGCCGAATAGTGAGTATTCCATGCTGATGAGGAGTCTTAAGGCGCCGCATATGTGCACACGTGACGGGGAGAGATCTCAAGATACTCGTAGATTGGTACGATATGGGTCCAGCTGTGTGCTATAGGCAACTCTGATATGTATTCTACTCCTGTATGTATTTCAGAGCAGCCGCTTCATGATGAAATCTCTCATTTAGTTGAAACCAATTTGCCACTAATACTATTCCTCCTGCTTACTGACTTATAGCTGGTCGGAAGGTGCGTACCTGCATACTATGTATAAGTAAACTACCCAGGTTGGGTCTTGGTAACAATAACTGAACTCGGTAGAGCCTAATGCCGTAACGGCAGAAACGAGCAGCTAGGCGAATTTACTAGGCGTGTAACGCTATTACCATGTAGGTAGGAATCAAACTTAAACCCGCTAAGTACCTTGATACATGTCAGATGCATTCCTGTCATGTATGAATAGCCAAGAGGGTGCCCAGGCGCCTGAGGTAAGTTTACAACTACATACCTCTACAGCATATCTAACTCTCAACAGATTGACAGACGACGCGTTATGCAGGACTGAAATGCAGGGTCCAACCTGATCATCCATATGTTCCTGAGTTATGTTATTAGTTGCGTTACGCGTAGATGGTTTGGGGGGTCATGTGTTCCATTCATTTCTGGGCCTATCCCGGATATGGAGTGACTCTAGGTACTTGGTCTTGCCCTCATTTTAGGAGCGTTATGAAGTACCTTACTATAGGATACACAGCCAGCGTCTCTACCTCCGACGTCGCTAAGACACACTGCCTACCATGTACTAACGAACTATCTCTCCAGTGCACATCGCGCGGGGCATTGGTCGGAACCATTGTATTCAGCCGGAAAGTTTGGCCCTCGCAACAACCGCACCGGTTAATAACATGCCCGTGAACTCTTCTTCCCGTGAGCCCGGAAAACCAACACCTACTAAGTTTGATATAGCTGGGTATAAGGCTTTAAGATGGCCCGGGCTTGTGACCCGCTAGCCAGTGATGTTAGCCGGATGACAGTGGCTCAGCGTGCCCGGCCCGACTGTTCCTGTTAGACTCCTCATCGGCCGCAAAGCGGGAATTGCTTTACCAAGCCTCACAAACTTAGCCTCACTGCAGGAGGCAGACAGGGTAGGGCGGTTTGAACAATACTCTCTCGGCCGGGCCACCGGATGGCCTTGCTTTATTAGGCAAAGTGAGATTACCTCCTCTGGTGTAAGTGAATGGTACAAGCATACTTATCAAGCGTTACGGCCTGGGCCTGTTTGCCACAACCTGGTCACGATATGCTACCCTCGATTCTGCTCGAATGGAGTCGTCTTACAATATGGTAATCAATCGACAGGAAGTTCAGCTAGGTTTCTAGGCCATGTGTTATGCAATTCTGTGCAAGTGCTTGCACAATATTGGAATAGTTGTATAGCACCTGATAGCTGTATTTATTGTCAATAACTCGACTAGGTACCCCATGGCCGTTCTTGTAAGGGGGACTATCATTGGACCCTTCTTGCAGTTCGGAAACTAGTCTTCATCTAGGGTAGGATCGTCCAGGTACGAACGAATAGTAAATAGAGTGTGGTGGTATGAAAGGTGGGTGAGGTTGAGACGTTACATTGGAGAAAAATAGACTATTATTTTCTATTGGTGGAAAATGAAGCGAGAGGATCATGCGATAGCACCATGTCTGCGAGGTATAATTATGTAGTTAGAGAAACTCTAGGACAGCACACATTTACATATAACCAGCTACGCACTTGAGTGCTATCTGGCTAAAGTAAACAGCTTCGCATCTACTTTCACTTATGCAACTGACGCCTAAGGAACAAATTGGCAGAACAACAGCATAGCTAATCACAAAGGAATAAGCCGACGCTGAGATTTTATTCATCCGTTATTCCACCTATCCGCGACGAGGGATGTGATGATAGGCTAGCCGTATTCTTCACAACAGTACTACCTAGCACAGCAATACCACCCAGTAAAACGCTAGCTTTTGGCATCACTTGACCAGCAGGCTTTTCTATTTTCGTGGTGGTACTCAACTGCATGTACCGAACCTACCTACAGCCTTTATTGTTCGCGGCTGAGTTCCCCGGACCGGGGCATTCGCCTCACTGCAGGGCTGCAGATGTTGGCGCTCGTCGTCTTGCTTTTGGAGGTGGGCATGTGTATGTATTTATGTCTTTGCCTGCAAGTGCCATATCACACTCAATCACTCTTGGGCCTCCTTTCCTCAGAGTTGAACCACCTATAAAGGCGGAAAGCTTCCCTCTCATTGAAACCAACACCTGTTCCGTCTCGAGCTAATAATGCGATCGAACCATGTAAGGATGCATGTAGGCACTCGGTATGAGCAATAAGACGAATGACAATCTACCTACTTTGTGATATAAGCACAAGCAAGCTAGAACGGAGTATTTTTGCGGGTGATGAACGGAAGGGGTGGGGGGGAAGTGGCGGGGGACAAATAGGTAAGCTCCCCTGGTCGCGCATTCGAAGAATCTGACACATTACCGCTGTACCAATTGAGCGTTCAGGTTGATGAGGTGCAACGTGAAGCCATTCTGCCGGTACCCTCTTGCACATGACACGAATCTGTCTTCTTATGTTAAAAAGGAAAACCTGATAAGTAGTCGGCGCATCCATAAAAAGAAAAGAAGAACACAGTTTCAATATATGGGTAAAAAGCAGTCCTAGTGGGTGGAGGGCAACTGATGAGACACAATCGCCAGCCACCAAAATGAAAGCTCCCAGGATTGGACAAGATGAAGCTAGCCAAGACATGATAGAAAGCTTGGTATCGGTCGACCGATGCAATATGTACAGTACGTAAGTAGATGCAAACCTACGCAAACCTATAGAAATATATCACATGTAAGCCCCCACCTAATGCGTATGTAATGTAGGCATGCATAGGATATTCAGCACCTCCTATGTATCGAGTAAAAGCGAGCTTGCTGAGCTAAAGGGAAAGTAGGCCTCCCACAGCCGTGAAATGCAAATGCCTATGTAGGACGCATTTGGCGTTCTGCATCTCTCGGGACTTATCCGAGTACAGTCATATGTGTGTACAGTATGTATCAAGATCCCTAGGCACGCTATCTCTGCTCGAGATCGATTTATATACATACTTACATACATCTGTACACTGAGAAATATGTAAGTAGCCTAATGGGTGTTGATGAGGCGCCTGGAAGAAATGAAGGCCTGTGCCTACTTACGCATGTACCTGACAAGTTTTTTTTTTTTTTTTTTTTTTTTTTTTTTTCTTTTCGAATAGCGGTCTACCTACTTACAACTTGTCGCCGCATCCACAGATCCTTACCTTATATCGTATCTTGTTTGCACATAGAAGCTGTTGGTACATACTAAAATGTAAAGCTGGAAAGGACTTAAAGACGACAAATCACCATGGTACCTAGTTGAACGGACAAGATACTCCAGGAATTGGCTTTAGCTGAAGCTGGAAACCAGGATTGAATTACATATGTTCATAGGTAGCCACACTCGACCTTAAACAAAAAGGAGGCGCGCTATATTCTAAAGGGGTTCGATATATGTATGTAGGTACGGATGTAGGTGAACAATATTTAATACTTTTTGGAGCCTCACATGACCAAGAGAGGCTGCTTCCAACAGTTCGGTACTGCATATCGCGGCGGTTGGGGTACCTACCTGGCTCTACCTACCTACCCCGGGTACTTAGGTGTGAGTCTCTGGCGGAGAGACATTGTGGACCGTCTCCCTTTATAGAATAGGTATTAATTCCCAGAAGCGTGGACAATGAACATAGATGAGATTACTTTAGCAAAAAAGCCTGTGTTAACTACATACGCCGCACGGTGAAGGGCCGGTGAGATTTTCCTGCCTGTTGGAATATGGGGCCCCGCTTCGGGCTTGATCACATGCCTCACAAGGTATCTAAGCCAAAAGTTTGGGGAAGTTTGGGAGAGAAAGCAGGCATTCCTGTCCGCTGGGTATAGGTGGCCATTCTATGTAATATTTTTGGCAAGGGGGCTTAAAATTACAAAAAAAATAAAATGGCACAGTTGGGTATTACACGTACATAACTCATTTAATGATGGATTAAAAGACCTTGTTTCCAACGGCTACCGGCTTGGTATGCTCTCCTTACAGCGTACATATTGACGCTTAACCTAGGTATGATACCCAGGAGTTGTTTACCAAAGTTGCGCAATTCATGTTGTTTGTACTTACCCTTGCTATGTACTGTAATAGGTAGTCATGATTCAGCGAATCATAGTAACCTACCACGGAACTGAGTAATAACCATGATGCGAGTCAAAATGGTCAACTGGTCAGATCCTGCATACATACGTAGGGAAAGTAGCAGTACCTACTGTTACATAGCGTAATATAGAAGCGATAAAGTATAGGATACCACTGAGTACCTGGGCTAAACGCTTTTCCTTACCAACGACCCCATAATTTGGGACGGGAAGCTAGCATCTCGTGACCCGGCATGGAACCCTTCCCCCTGGTCCGGAACCGGGCCGGCCACTTGTCAAGAAAATTGATCGCCCTTTTGGCTTAAAAGCGTTAGGCGACTTTATATACGCAAACAAAGAAGCTGAAAATTGCGCTGAGATACAGCTGTTACTATGCCTATGCAAACGTCTTATCGATTGTCTTAGGGGAGCTGGTTGATATACGGTGAAATGATTGGTCTTGGTCCAACTCAGACACGTAGATATCATGTTGTATCCACTTATACGGGCTTATTCGCATTATGTACCTGCCTATGTCGAAAGCGAGAGTAGATTGGTAAGGCACATGAGTTGCGATTTGAAGTTTGGAGTTTGTTGGTTAAACCCCTGAATCGTTGCTTGTACTGGGGTGGTTTTCCAGAAGAGGGCAATACTGCCATAAAGGGATGGAGGCACATCGGGGTCCTCCATACTGTACACACCTATTTTGCCACCATGGTGTCGCTTTCGGACACTGTACAGTATGTGCAGCACCTTGATAATATGTTCGAAGACGGGGAGGCTATTAGCAATTGCATGTCCGCGTGATCAGAAGGAGACTCAGGTAGGTGGCGGGTTAGCAAAAGAGAGCATGGATATTCACGAATATTCTACGATTTTTACATACACGCAGGTAAGCCATCGCCAACGAGGTCTTCAGTTCCTGTTTGCTCGCTTCAATCTTACAGGACGGGCGTGGGGGCGTCCCTAGCTTCACCTACTTGCCCTGGTAGGTGTTGCGACGAAAGGCTCACCGAGTGGCCACGAACGCTCTCCTTACAGAAACCACCCCTGGTTGTACATGTGGTAGATGGTTTCGCGCTTCTGAATCGCTGTTGGTTCTGTGAGGGAGTACCTGTTCAATGAGTAACAATCGGCTGGACTATGTACCTACGTATTTGACAGCTCCTGTTCATATACCTTTGTCATGGGAAGGTGTTTGAAACATCTCAACCTGCAATGGACTTTGCATTGAGCTGGAGTGATAAGTCGAATACTTACATACATACATACCTAAGGCTAGGTGCCTAGTTAATAGCTCCTGGCAAGGGGGAAACACACAATGTTGCGCTGAAACTCCCGGGGAGCTGGTACGGCCCCTGCCTTTGCTCTGAGCATGTGGTGTCTATTACTTTCTGGTACCTATTCTGTACCTGTTCCCCAGATGGGTCTGTATAAAACATTACTACATCTAGCCTTCGCCTTTTGCCGTTTGACAAATGTTCTTCTCCACATGTAGGGGAACGCCCAAATATGAAAAAAGATCCACTATTGCCTTGTCATCTCAAACAATATGTAAATGTTGTTTTTTTAATACCATTTTTATAGAGGTATGTAATACGAGGGAGGTGATGGGAAATGGCCATTGTACTCGGAGTAATTTAATCGCAGGTTAGTTACTTGAGGTATGTTACAGTAAACTAAGTATATCCAAGATCCAACGGCGAAGGAGCGAGGTGAAGGACTCCAGGCAGGAGGACAAGGAGCTGATCATTAAAAGGTTTGGGGGTGAACGCCTGCCTCATTGAGATAGCCTTATCATGAAACGACATGCCACGCGCGCGTGATCCTCGTGGCAGCCATGAAATGTTCTGCCTTTCTGGGAACGTGCTAGCCGAGGTGCTTCCTAAAACGTTTCAAGCGAAGGGGAAAGGAAAGAAGAAGACGAAGGGACAATTGCCATTCAACAATATCGCCCAGTTCCTACAAGTACCTACCTACACATTGTGGATGTCCTTTGTTGAACTTGCAACTCAGAGAAAGATTTCAGGTTAGTTGCAGAGGGACCTAGGTACCAATATCGATTAAACTGCATGCGGCCCGGCTCTACAACTCCTACCGGGGGTGTTCATATTAGCTAGACTGCTACACCAATATAAGGTATCGAGGGTTGAGCCGCCATATAGAGGTAACAAGAGTAATCTAGGCTAGATAGTTTACACCTAACCAATGGGGGATCTATTCCCGACCAGATTATGGTGGTGCGCTTCTTCCCGGGCGACGGCTACGAATTTGTCGCAAGCCGTGATGGTGTGATCCTTGGGGCTTGAGGCTTGGGGGGAAACAGTCATTAAAATAGCTTGACTAATTGGCGATTAGAGAGAGACCCCTAAACTTGTAACCTTAGATATTGTTGCAGTCTGTTGTCAGAAATGACGGATGGCGGCGAATTACTGTTCACGTGTACCCCGTGACGAAGGACCCTTCTTCTGAGGTGGCATTGGTTTCCGAGTCGTGGGCGTCTGGCATGTGACGCCTTTTAGTAGTATGTAGTGGCGCTTGCAGTTAGAAAACTCGCCTGCTCTGTTTGGGGGGCGATCGTTCAAATAAACACCGTAGGATGTAGGCACGCTGTACAGCAGTAGGCAGGCTCAAAGCTTGGGGGTCAAGCCCGTCAATCGCCAAGCGTTCAGAGTATGTGGGGATAGAGTTCTTGCATACAGGTACCTACCTAGGTATGCTGTTTGTGCCGTACAGCATAGCATCCGTACGGCTTCTATGCAAATTGCTTGGTTCGTTGCACCGAGGCTGAGCTCTCACTTGATCAGAGATATTCGACGCTAGGTAGGTAGGGCGCTATGCGCAGAGGCCAAAGAATGTCCCGGGCTAGGCTTACCAGGGCCCAGGGGCAACAGAGTCTCGATGCGGAGAATGCTAATAGTAGCATCAAGTGACGGTTTTGAGTTTTACTGTTCAACGGACAAAAAGGCCGGATCTTAGCTAAGCCTTGGGAGCAAAGCAGAGTATCTCAAGACTAAAAGTACACCAGTTTGAAGTAAATGACTTCTTTGTTACGTTGTGTAGATACATACCCTAGGTAGGTAGGTACAGCTGCACAACTTATTGCACTGACAGCTCCTCATTATCGAACATTTTACCCGCGTCATTTACCTAAGGGATGCCGATCGCTCACGAGAACAGAGAGAAATGCAATAATGCCAACGCATAGAGAGATCATGCACAGCCTGACCTTGGTTGACCTAGCCGGCCGCGATTTAATCATTGGTCGGCCCGGAATAACAGCGTGAGTCGTGCCTGACCAACCCCCATCTTTTACCCTCTTTTCCAGCTTCGCCATCTACATACCTCGGTGGATGGTGGATCAGCCAGAGGCAAAGGAAAGACGTCTAGATTGTCGCGGCTCGCTTTGTGCCTTTGTTACGCGCTTTGTGGTAGTATCCGAACTACCGTCTATCTAGTGATTGTAGCGCACAAAGCCCCAACTGACTTACTCAGCTTCAACTTGGGGCGATGGCAACAAAGACGCAGAGCCATCACGAGGCCGGTGTTAGGCACTGTCGGCCGTCCAGATCCAGATCCAATAGATAGATGGCTCGGCCCTAGGTAGGATAGCGAAGATAGCGATCAGCCGGATGCGGAAGATCTCAAGCACCAGCGAGCCACCATTCTCGAGACCCTGCGTTCCGCTACGTTATTACCTGTGTGGCTCACCTACATACTGTTCTGTGAAGGTACTTGTCAGTATTCCAAATTTGCGCAACACGTTCAGAACCCGGTGAACTGGGACTCATAGAAGTATCTGTGCATTCTGGCCGGCCATTCCATTGCACTCTAGCTCGGTTATTCATCGACGGGCTAACCATCACCAATATAACAATTCTCACATTAAACATGTGTAAAAGGAAACAGTAGGGTGTTGATGGAAACTGATGTAATCTGGGCCCAACACGAGGGTGGAATACTAATAGTTTTGCACTGCCGCCGTTGGGATATGCTTGAATTCTGCTGCCGAAGCGCATACAGCAAGTCTATACCCAGAGTCAACCAAGCCCCCGGGATACGTAAGAGGCTACTACGGCTACAACTGTATCGTCAAACTTACTACTCAGCACTATGCACGTAGGCCGTGATTACCTACGTCTCTCATAATTCAAAATTGCAACTATCTTGTTTTCCAAACGGCGTAGAGTGCTTTAACGCGTGGAACTTGCTAAGCCCTACAGATCGCAGACACCAGAGTATTCAACGTGGACGCAATCTATAGAATCCGGCCTCGGAATTCTTGCACTAGAACTGGAATCAGGGTTGCGTCTCTTACGGCCATATAGTAATGGTTTGTAGATTCCTAGAGTTGAGGGCGTAACACAGGAAGGCATGGGCCACCCGGACTATGTACGTACTTCTATTTCCATTGTGAGTGATGCGGAGGGGAATGACCCAGGGCAGAACCAGAGCTCGGAACGCTGGACCATCTGGCCGGACAGCAGACTGAACCGGGGATTGATTAGGATGTCTTAAATACCTCATTAGGATATACATACCTTATTGAGCCTGGCGGTACGCACTAGCATATAGCGCTATGCCATTAGTAGTAGTTTCTAGCTGTGTTAGTGAGTAGTTCTATGAGGAACAGACCGCTGTGTAGATACTTGTGCTAGTGTGTGGACTGTGGGGCGGCAACATGGCCATAATGGAGAAGTACACTGTATCTTCGCTTTCAGGGTTCTTTCTGCCCTGTGAAGTGAAGGTGCCGCCACATCTCCACCGACATGGGGAAGGGGGGGGGGAGGTATGTTCCACTCTGAGGGAATAGGCCCGTCAAAAGCCCAGATTTCTATTCAGGTACTTCCAGCAGGTACATCGGCAAGACGTACCCATGTACCCTCGTACCTATGTACCTAAGTCAATACGTACCGTGAGATTGGAGAGAATACCTGACCTTGGACCGCGCCTTTCTATCCCCACTAACTAAAGGGCTTGACATCCCAAGGTACCACTTCTTCGGTCTTTCTGTCAAGCCCTCTATCAATACATTAATATGTACAACTACCCACATCACATTCCCTTCTTCCTTCCAGAACCGCACACTTAGTACATACCATACCGACCACAAACCTTTCATGGGGAGTATAATACAAGTCTGAAGTTGTAATAACGCCCACTGTTGCAGCATTGGTCTTTGCCAGCTCTATTCACCTACAAAATCTCCGAGTACACATTGCCTCGACGTAATAGCGGATCGACCGCGAGCAGCCCGCCTGTGACGAAAACACTTGACGATATACGATACCAAGGGAGCTTCAGTTAGAAAAGCGATTTAGCAAAGTTAGATCTGGGCCAGTCAGTCTCAGTCAGCTTGCGGCGACGAGTATCTTCAGTAGATACTTTGTGTTGTTTAGAGACACGCCACCACCAGTAACTATCAGCTCACACTTGGCGACCACGGCCATTTCACCTGCAGGTGCCTATAGACCTTATCACCATTATTCATTCCCCTTGCTCCCGTCCATGAGCAACATACTTGGACAGAATGCCGGGTAAAGCGGAAGGACTGGTCCTCACTGTGGACCCGAACGTAATCCACAAGGTCGATACGAATAACCCTCAGAACCTTTTCAGCATGTGGACTGGTACGTCCTGGTTATATACCACCTCATTTACCGTTATATGGCTGGACAGCGACTAACTCGGTGCCCAGTTTTTTCCAGATGTGCCGAATCGGTGGAACAAGGGCGAAGGTTAGAAAATCTCAGTTGGCGGCTATGGACAAGGGAGGCTCTATGCTGCGAAGCAGCAGCTAGAACAAAGACGGAAGCGGCAGTTTCCGCAACCACAATGCCGCCACAAGACATTCCTGACAAGCAGCAAATACCTGACGTACCACAATTATCTGGCAGTGTCGATTCCGTCGCCGATGAAGAAGCTATCGAGCTTACGACCGAATCTGAGCCCGTAGAGATTCTGCGACCACATATCGTGCGGCAGGACTCGTGTGCAAGCAGTCGGAGTAGGGGCCGCGAACGTCACATCACATCTGATCACTTGGAGAAGATGGTCGTGACTATAATCAAGGAGAAGGAGCCCAATCTGTCACCTTTACCTCACATCGTCTCTTCCACAACAGAGACAGATAAGAACTATTTGCAACCTACTGTAGGCGCACAAGAAGCACCTGCGCCACTCGTCAACGGATCTACCAACTCCGTGTCTCCTGCCGCTATTTTGGATGCTTCAACAACCGACGTTGATCCTCTTAAACCGATCGAACCACCCGCGACGAACGTCGTCCGAGGTTTCTCGCCTTCTCAATTCCCCTCGCCTCGGGTCTCCAGCACACCAAAATCTCTGCGGCCCGATGCCATTCCTGAGCCTAACTCGTCGCCCGCTCCTAAGCCAGTGCAGCTGAAGAAGCAGCCGGCAAAGTTCGCGTTGGGCGGGTCTTCTGGTGACGAGTCTTCCCTGAGCCCTGAGACTCGTCAACCCATGGTGCAGCCTAAGAAGAACAAGATGTTCCAGATTGGCGACTCTTCCGGGTCTACTGAAGACCAGAGCCCATCTCTAAAGAGTGCCTTGCACTCCGGCAAACCGAGCTCTCTACTAGGAGCTAATAAGAAGCAGACATCCTTCAGCAATCAAGTTACGATGCGGATGATATCAACGCCTAGCGAGCAATCCGGCAGTTTCGACGAGAGCGCCATCGACGACGATGACGAAGACTCAGAGTGGGAAGATTCGATTGAAGAAAGTTTCAAGGCTAGCATAGATGAAAAAGTAACTTTCAAACGAGTTGACTCCAAGCCGAACCTTACATCCCGGAGTTCCTTGCTCAGCCTAATGATCGAAAATGAGGATCGGGTGAAGGGCTTGAGCAACTACGCTTCGCATTCCACCCCAGCTATTGCTCAGCGGGCCCGCCAGCTACAGAATGCCCCTGTTGGTGCCGCCTCGCCAAACGATTCAGACGATAACGGCCTAGAGATGAGGAGGGGTTTGCGCCGGACTCCCTTAAACCCCATCAACGAGATTCCAAGGTCCACTGCTCAGCCCATCATGTCGAAACCCCCGGTTCGCCACCAGCAAGCGGCTTTATCCCCTAGGACGACCAGACGTAACATGCTGGCTACTGAGCTGACAGAATCCCTCAGAAGGAACCTCCTCTGGGAGCGGCAACAGAAGACTTCAACCGCTAACGCCGTGTTGAAGCGACGTCACACCTCGCACGATATGACGAATCTAAAACAGTACCCTGAGAGAGCGCCCTACATGGGCAAGACAAAAGATGAAGCGAACACTACCAACTGGAGCCAGTTCATGCGAGAAGGTAGTGGCGGGTATCATGCCCAAGGATGGTAAAATGGTCATTGCTCCTATTCTAAAAAACAAAGAAGAAACTACACAACAAAATAGCGAAGCAGCAACCCTTGTCGCGATGACGGGCTGGCTGTTCTGTACACATTTGATTCCCTCCATTGCATGGCGAGGGGATATCGCATTTTCACAATACCAATGCATGCATCGGTCGGCGTTACACATTATCTTATTCCTCTGGCTCTCGAGCCACTTATTGCGTTTTATTATCATCGACATGATCATCATGGAGGCGAGGAACTCGAGGAACATTGCTGTCCGTGGCTTAGCGACAGCAGCCGTTATGGATCACGGGGTGGCGCGTGATGATGACTGGCTTGTTTGCATCTTGTTCCACATTCCCCAGCACATGGTTGGCGTTGTTTCAATGATACCACGGTTTTGCATTTTGGTTTTCCCCCAACATGGGGTTATGGGTTTATACCTCTGAGCTACCGGCGAGTGGCTCGGAGGTGACGCTCGAGGCTAAAGGGTCTGTAATGTACTCTAGTAAGAAAAGGTAGAGGGCAACCTTACCACGAGGCAGCTTGGTTTAAAAGGGAAAAGGTCCAAGCAACCACCTCGTCGGCCTTCTACGGTCGGAAGCAAAGACAAAAATGTAATGCGCCACGACTACAAAATAGCAAAAGTCTACAACGGAAATTACAAAACAATTTACTCAAACTACCGAGCTCCATTCCTTAAGCCGTGACTTTTGACATGTTTTCGCTCTTTACTCAGCTTTACAACACTAGAGGACCAGATAAAAAAGCATATGTGAAGACAAGATATTAATAGATCCCCTGTCATGCGTGGAACGACCCATCCACATAGGCATCGATCCTACATGTATACTATATCTGGGATGTCTCTTTTTTTTTTTCATTGTATGCTGTTTTTATGACACAATTCTTGTTTGTGTGCCGGGCTGGTTAACCTTGCTTGATCGTGCGGGAAATTGATTCGATGCTAGACTCTAATAGCTTTATTGGTGTTGAACTAAGTCCGTAACCTAGTAACGTAGGTTATGTAGGTGATTACCACAATATCCACAACTTTAACGAAGTACATTCGTTGGCTGTCCTATGAAATATGGTTACTTTTTCAAGAAAGAAAATAGAGCAAAAAAGGCATTAAGGTAGCATGTAAAGAAAGTACCATGTTGACATGAACTTAGGTACAGGAGACCCCACCCGTTTCTGATATTGTCATGCGATATGGATATGCTGTATAGCTAGCTCTCTGCCTCTTTGGGGTTAGGTGGCAGTGAACCAACCCGTCCTCTCAAAACAACTTACCCAAAGGATGCAGTACCTGAGGTCAGACAGCATGCAATGGCACAGGAATCCACCGACCTACAGGAGCTCTACATGCTAGAGTAGGTTTACAGCGCATCAAGTAGGTAACCAAGGGATGAGATATCACGCGCGAATGCGTCTCTCCTGACCTACCTAATTTTATGCTGACAAAACCCGCCGTTACACGAGGTAATGCGGCGATCTCGAGTATCATGATATGCCTAATCAAGCCAGCCCGCAAATACCGAAAGTACGTCGGGCTTCGGAGTCAAAAGCCAACTCGAGGTTGAGTTGGCAAATCCTTTCAACGCGTTCTTCGATTCTCGACACTGCAAGCAGCCCTGTATAAGTACTTTGTGGGTGAAGCCTTAACGCTGGCGCAGCTCAAATCTAACCGAGATCTACCTACAGATGCACTGCAGCCCATAAAATAACAGGTTTTTAATGCTGTAAACAAAAACATTAAAAGAACTAACCTAACCCAACCTGATCTAGACTAACCGGGCAAGCAATTCTCACTATTCAAACTCCTCTTCTGTCTACATTTACCTACTACCTACATTCCTCATGTTTGTTGTTGTTGTCGTTCAAGGCAACGGGTTGGTTTTTGCAAAGCTGTCCAAGTAACACGATAGGGCTGGCTATGTAGATAGCCGATGTACAGTGGGCTTATCGGCCTACTAGATGGCCGGGATATCTCCTTTATCCTCCCGAACTAATAGTTTTAAAGTGCGTGAAAAAGGTAAAAGAACGGTGTCCTGCTGCCTGAAGCCACAGTATGGTAGGAAGGTAAGCTATGGAAAAAAGTGGACGTTACAAGTATGAAACTTGGTCAAGTGAGTAGGCAAGTTGGGGTGGTGAAAAGACAAGCTTGAATACGCACGATGAGTTGTCTACCCTCCTCTACGACCCCTCCCTCGTTATCTCCTCATGCAACCCCTCCCCTCCTACTCCGCCTCTCACCTAAACTTACATACATGCAACACTTGCTTACCTACTAACCTAGTGTATACTTACAAAAAACGACGCAGGCGAGCGCGAGACAGCTGTTTTTCTTCCTTCCGTATCGTAACAGTCAGTCCCGTTGTGGTGACGAGATGACCCCTCCATCAACTCTCTCACCGCTCTTCCTTTGCAGCTCGACTACTGACAGTTGTTTTGGACATGCGGTAGATTCATATACCAAGCCAAAATTAGGCTTTGCTAACAAAGAAATGACCAGATTTCTGACTAGGGGCACAGAGAGGGAGAGAGGGCGCTGGTGTCATTCAAATGTGGTTGAATATAATAGAAAGACAGGGGAAGGATAAAGAGGAAAAGCAAAAGCAAGGCACAAACGTAAACGTGAGATTGTTTCTTCGGCTCCGCCCCTGTGCAGTACTTTTTTCTTCCTTTCTTTTTCCCTGTCTTCGTTCCTTGGTTTTCTGACGCTTATTTACTTTCCTCTACCAAAACGCAAAAAGAGCCCACAAGCCACCACTTTGATTTGCTACTACACATACCTCTAGGTTAGTGCTGTACATACTGACTCTACACAAATATGCTCCTTTTTTCATATGAGGGTCCTCCGGTGGCTGGTTATGGGCGGCAAGAAGAAATGAAGTGGCAAATGCTCTAACTCAACAGGTGCGGGCTTCTTACCAGCCAGAAGAAGCAGTTAGTAATCAGGTGGTTCAGCGAAATGTGAAGCTTATACCTATCTATGCAGTCGATTGCAAGTGCACGCCCCGCGTTTATGACGTTGATTACATTGGTCCAGGTCTAGATGCGGTAACAGGACCTAACATAGTACACAATGACATATGTGACCTTCACAAAGTGCAGCGCAAAATCAGGAAAGTCAGAGAAGTCTGACCGTAAGTAATTGAGGCTCTAGAACACCTTGAACACCCTCGGTCAAGACAGAGGAGAATTAAAGTTTTCTGTGCCTAGATGCTGCGGGTACAGAGGCGGGCGGTACTTGACGATAGCAGAGATTGGTAACAGACTGATGGCTATTGGTCGTCATGACGCGTCTCCCCGACGTACTTACACAGACAATGACTCGATGAGGCCAAAGCCGCAATCTCAAACGAAATTAAATAAACAATAATTCCTGTATATTAATGAAGAAAATCAAGTGTAAAAGTTCGAGCCCGGCCACCCGAGTCTCATTACTCATATTTTCCTAGTTCACAATCGTAGTTTAACTTGACTTGCTGCTAGTGGTTTTCATAGTCGGTCCTATTTGCAAATCCCGATGTGTACATTTTTACCTTACTTAGCCACAGATACATATGTACAAGCGTGACTCTCTAAGACATACAATGCCAGGGCCCCTGCCAATAACAGCCCCGGGGAGGGTCAAGCTTTACAGGGGTAATGCAGCAACTTTGGCGTGCTCTGATCCCTGTGATCCACATGGTTCTAGCGGGCTTCGAGAAGAATTCCTCTTCTAGGAGTCAAGCTCCTTTCCAGTTCCGGCTTAGTCTGGCTTACCCTTTTTTTTACGGAACCAAATTGCGGCTTGGGGGAAACTCAACGCTCTCAAGCCTCAAAGCCACAACCTTCTGGTTCAAAACTATCACGTAAGCACCCGCTAGCTTCTCACAAGGAGACGGAAAAACATGACCAGTTTCCTAGATTTCCCGGTCCAGAGTAGATATTTCGGGGTAAGTCGGTACCGAATCGGCTTTAGCTTCTGACATAGTTCGGTAATACGGCATTTCACATGTGTCAGTCACCTTATGATGCAAGGAGTAATGCAGCCCTTGATGAATGTTTACGTTTGGCAGGATTTAATTTTGATGGTTTATACAGATGTATTCACAGTACCATATTTTACACTCATAACTTGATTACTTACCTATGTAGCTGCTCCCTCAGCTTAACACAAGTAGGCTGTGGATTACGAGCGGCCTCTTATGACGACAAGAAGCTAGAATTGCTACCTCGTGAGGGGAAAAAGGCGATGGATGCGGCTCCGCTTCACGAAATCCGCCCGTTGACATTTCCGGGCGTCCGATGCAGGTATGTAGAGAGGATCTACCTAAAGAGGAGTGGAAGGACCCTGACATGGTGAAGCGCATTCGCCCTAGCGCCCTTCACCGGAGTGGGTAAGGCAATACCTACCACATTAATCTGGATGTATAGCCGGAAAATAAATCCATACTAGATTCAGAAGCAAAATCCATTGTAATCTGTTTCGAGTCCAAGGAAATGAATCGTTTTGCGTCATTGACCGATCGCAAAACAAGACGAGACACGGGGTAAGCGAAGTTGCTAAGTGCCTACCCTCTCTCTTGGTCGCATGTGAAAATAATAGAATACCTACTCTGCGGCTCTATAGCCTCAGACGTATATTATGTTGATCATTTTGTGTGTACTGTATTATGTGTTAGCAGTACTCATACGCGACTCGCTTCCATCCATCTGGGTCTCAGGGTGCCCACCACCACTGGCAATAAGCAATTCTAGGGAATTAATAGGTACTAAGGTAGGCTTACCTACAGCAGTTTCTCACAGGTATCGGTTTATTCCCGTTGGCCCTCTTTAGGCTGCTGGCGACGGGGGCATTTATGGGCTAGAACCAACATATTTGGCAGTAATTCCACCGACTGTAGGGCGCTATGTGTTGTACTATAGGCTCTATAGGTACCTACCTATGTATGCTTAGCTCGAAACAACAGCCAGGAACGAGATAATAATACCTTAAACAAGTCCCTGTCGTATACCGGTCTACAACGGCCTGAAGTACTTCAAGTACAGCACTATGAATCTCGGTGGACATAAGGGCCTAGGCAAATTAGCGGCCCACTAATAGAGCGCTAGATGTTTTGCCGGGAGGAACTACCTACTTATGTACAGCTCTGCTTTTGCAACCCCCTCATCCTTTCAGCGCGCAGCATACTAACACACATCCACCTCAGTGAGGCCTCAGTCTCGGCAGCGGTCGTGGAGACAAAAAAGGCACAACCTCGGCGCCAACTCTGGGGCAGCTTCCGAATCCTTAACGGATTTTCAAGCAATTTGGAAGGCAGCGCATTGGTGTCACCGCCGCCGAGGCTCGCGTGAAACGCTCTAGTATATCCCCTGTATTACCTCCCATACTATGCAGAAGCTGTACTTCACTGGAAACCTGATCTTTAGTAGTTGACCTGGATGCCTACCTATCTACCCCAAGCTCGTTGCTTGTCTTTCAACTAGTATGGTACAATATCTGCAGAGGTTGCATCACGAACTATATCTGTATATCTATATGTTTGTGTCTACGGCGTACTGTTGTGCTGACAAACTTATATATACTATATATAATATCTCGAGTGACCTGTGTTTCTCGCATTATAAAACCTTATGTGCTGTGTCTAGTTAGTAGTTCTGAGTTCTTGATATGGCAATCTACTACATAATTTAATTAAATTAAGTACGTACATAAAGCTCTGCTGTCACGGCGTCGGCAAGCAGCCGAGAAAAGCTCATCAAGTGCCGCGGCCACCTCACCCGGGGAGAGACAGCCGGTGAGACTGGCGTCGTAATCCGCCTGCCTACATACATATGTAGCTGACGGCGTAACCGACTGTTACGATAACCAAGTGACCATACGACCAGCTAACCTATGTTAGATAATGCAAGATTGTAACTACTCTGCTGCAGGTATATCTCAAGCAGAAAGATAAGCTAGCGAAAATTGTATCGAAACGCCTAGGTTAGGACGGCCCATTCGCAAATTGTTTCATCCAGATGATGCGGCCAGACACTTGTGCACCATACAGGTGACAAGCTTGCAGTATAGGTGCAGAGCGCCCATGACCAACGAAATGCACAAATCACGAAAAGGTCTAGTATCTGTCTGTTACCATGCAAACAATCATTGCCTATCTCCGACACAGCGCTGTACTTTTATTTCCGCGTCCTACGGTAATGCAGCAGTATTGATAGGCTTTGAAGCTTGCTGCTTACATGTCCTACCTAGGTTAGGTAAGTCTGCAATTCCACTACTCATCATATTCTATGAATAATAACTCACCATTTCCAGATGAGGATCATATACAAAAGCCAGAGGCGCAGATGGCAAGATTTAGGAAGTATAAGTCCGTGAATTTCATTATGTAAATAGATCCGTCCAGACTTCAGGTGAACAGCACCACCACCTCGGAATCTCCACAACCTCAAGTGTGCCAAGGCCCGGGATGCGCCCCGAAAGTCTATTTACCCACCATCCCCTATTGGACTATGTAGATATCTAGATAGAACAGCTCTTCAACGCTACAACAACATGATATGATGGTTTCTAACCTACAACATGCAATACACGCTCAAAAATATACGAAGCGATATTCCTTATCGTTCTTCATGAGCTAGACCAGTCTTTAGCTGCAATAGACGCATGCATCAAGTCATATGGATAATGGACCATGACGACCCGACAGCATGTGCCCTTATACAGTCAGTTATATTCCAGGGTCGGTTGCCTTGCGTTTGGTGTGCTAGTGGTCTAATGCAGGAGACCTGGGAGAATATGCATCCTTATTAATGCTACTGGTGGGCGCAACTAAGTAATGAATATACTGCTGCACACATACCTAGCTTATATAACATTGAAAGACTTGGTTCAGCTTACAAACTAACCCCTTGGGTCCTTTGCAATACGAATTGGCTCCGTACCGCCATAACTCCGTACCATACCGGAGCCAAACCTGTAGAGTTTGTACGTTGCAGCTTGTAACTCCGACGTCACAGCCGCAAATACGGAGAATAAGAGATACAGCATACATTAGCAATCTAATACTAGGAATACAAACCATAACCTTTTTTGCTGATCTCCGTTAAAGTATCCTTCCGTAACCAAAATAAACAAAGATAGATTATAAGACATAATCACCACATAAGAACCCCCTCCAAAAAACCAGGAAGGAAAAAAGGTTTCCTAGCCCTCCCGAACCCTCCTCGCATCCTCCTCGGCCTCCCGATCGATCTCCTCAACCTCGTCCTTACCAAACGCCTCGGTAAACTTGACCCAGGGCCCATGGACGAGTCCCGTGCCCGCGCCGATGAGGATGCCTAACCCCGTCGTCGGCACCGCAGCAATACCCCCGACCAGACTGCCGACGGCCGTTCCCAACCCGGCAGCTATACCGGCCCCGATCCCCGCGCCCGTTGCCCCGCCCTGCACCCAGCCCGACTCGAGACGCCGGGCCGTCTTGAGAAGCTTCGCGGCCTCCTTGTCCATGGAGCGGGCGCGGGCTTCTAGTTCTTCGGCCTGTTTCATAAGGTCGTTGTCATTGTCGCTGCTGCTGTTCTGGCGCAGTTGTTCTGCGCGCTCATGAAGGGCTGTGGAGCTTTCTTGGAGATGTTTGGATTCCTCGATTCGCTTGGTGATTTCTTCCAGGAGTTTTTCTTTTGATGAAGGACGCTGCTGCTTTTCATTATCGTCTCCCTTTTTCCCTTTCTCAGCTCCTTCGTGGCTTGCTTCGGTTTTTCCCTCGCTCCCCTTCTTCCCCTCTGCTGCGTTGGTTTGATCGTCAGGCATTGTAGATTTTTGGTCGCTTGCACGTCTTCTTTATTCTAAGCCCCGACTCCTGAGTCCTAGTTCCGGGTTCGTTGGTATATATAGTCTTGATTGGTAGGTGTGTAGAGTAGGTAGTGTTTGGTTTTGCATAAGGTGAATGAAGTGGATAGAGAGCCGTTTGTCAATTATATGGCATTACTCTCCTATTCTCTCCTTTTGTTGATCAAGAATGTGTATTTTCCTAATTATCTTTTCAGCATTGAAGCCTCGTCTAAATCTGTCTCTAGAAACTTTACTGTGCCAGGTGAATAGATACCAGGTATATGCATGCTCATCTTCACATATAATGGCTTCTGTGGCTTGAGTATTTTCGCCGCATTCGCGGGGAAGGGTTGGTTGGTTGACCCAAGGACGTGGATGAGGTGGGGTGCTGCCACTAGAAATGACGTCGTGGACATAGCAGGTATGAACATTCTATCGTCTAAGCAAACCGGATTACTTAAGCTACCCGTCTTCATTTTTTATGCTCCTATCAGCACACGACGTCCTCGTCCATTGGCGCATCATATTTTTTTCTTGCAGTCTGCAGCAGACTTATATAGCCCCTCCCCCCCAATGACCGAGTGCGCCAATCATCAATCCTACCTGAAGGTGAAATAGTATGTCATGGTTGTCTTATATGACACTCCTACTACTGCCGGATAGACACTACATAAGGTCATCGAACCATTCCGCAAGCTATCGTTCATCGAATATTAGCGGGTTCTCACCGGGCCTGGTCTCTGGCTTGAGTAACATCAAGTGGCATATGCAAGATCGCAAAGAGATTGGACGCAAACAAAACAACCACCATACTTGTTTGTGCATTTGCGTTGGTTGACCTTTTATCTATTCTTAGAAATCAAGAACATACTAATTACCTGCCTAGTCGAATATAACCTTATCAATTGGTTAATTAGCCGGACCGGGCGGAGCAAACCCTATTTTGCACTTCTTACACAAGGCCTTGCTAGGGATATCCTTCGTGCCAGTGAATTGTACAAGCTCATATTCTTCTATTCCTAGGTTGTGAGTACTCTTTGCATACCTAATTCGTACGTGGGAGGCGCATCTTGCAGAATGGGCTTTACAATGATACCGTAGCATCGTCTCTTTTTCGCTTGCGATGGGGTGCATACATTCCCTAGCGTTTCCCATACTGATTGCAGATTCCTACATACATACATACACATACATGCGCATACAGTACATGCTGGGATTTGGCTGCTTGCTTAAAACGCCTCATGCGTAGGCAGGTACTCGAAAACTTAATTTATTAGTAGCTTATCCAGGCTGTCGGTATTCCACTAGGTGGGTGATGTTGAGCTCAGGGAAGATACATAGTTGCTAATTAGGCTTTGTTTGATGATGGAGTAAACTACCTACTACATGTCTGGGAACCCTTGGCATGCATCTTGTTAACGATACAGCATATTAGGGGTATATAATGATGAGCGCTCAAAGCTTTGGTGGTACTTCATAATCACCTATTGTATACAGGTTGCATTGCTGACATAACTGAGTAGATTAGCAGCTATTCACCCAGCCCGCAGTTAAGGCATGGATTTTGATAATTAGAACTAGGGATTCTCACTACATCCAAAGCCTATGCTACAAATTGGCTTCCGGCACAAGACAAGCTCATTCCAACTTTTTCAATAGACGCGACGTTCAATTCGTCGGGCAGCGACGCTAGGGATGTAGCAGGTAGAAGAACAGAGCGCAAACCATAAATATTTGAGACATGTTCTACATGTCACTCCTATACATGCCTTCTTTACAAGGCCCCTTCCATGCAGAAGCGGAGCACAGACAAACCCGTCATTTCGGTCTCTTCGGCCGCTTGTGCGTGCAAAGCCAACGAGCAAGTGCAAAAGTGGCTTAAACGCTTCAACTACCTACCCAAGCCCAGAGTTTTCGGCGTTTTCAATACCTGCCACCGGGTATAGGCTTCCGGCGGCTAAGACCTGTCTGTCATGACTCGCAGCGTTGCCGCATATGTATAGGAGCGCCGAGGCCCTTAAAATACGCCTCTTAGCAAAAGTGAGGTATGAAGAGGCTTTTTTTTCCCTGTAATATATGATCTGGCACGGGAGAGATTCGCTTAAGACGATGCGGCCTGACATCACGCTCGACCCATTAGAGATCTCGACATTTATCAGCTTTGGACGCTAAAACAAGCCACCAGGGAGCTCAAACTGCGGAAAACATGCGCTGGACGGCGCACCTTTGCGCGCAGCATAATAAGCATTGATTAGACGGGAATATATTCATCATTATCAATCTCATTTTATCTCAGAATATTTATATTTTATTATCTATTTTTCTTTTATTTATCCCCCTGCATGGGGTGCTATAATGTCATGGTTCGCAGCGGGACGATAATCCTTCCGTACATCCCCATAGATAATAATAGCTATTGATTCACTAGTTCTAAATCGGTCGACTGGTAAATATCCGAGAGAGCGTCGGCGACGCCTACCTCACATATCTCAGACTGCTTAGGTAGGAAATATATAAACCACGGCATAATGCTGTTGTATAGGTAGGTGTGCATTATTACGCAAGGGCGAAGTTAAGAGCGTTCGAGTCGCAAAGAGGCTCTGTACTCTCTACCCACGTGGTATATGGAGACAAGCGAGTTCTGTTCCTGACAAAGCCCCCGCCGAGCAGAGCTGTAAGTGGTGAAACAGCAGAGTATCCACAGGGAGCTATACTGTACAGCTACGGCTACTACCTCGCTCTGATCAACTGGAACGCCAAACTCACTCGCCAAGAAACCATGTGGCTTACTACGCCGAGATACGTGTGCATACGTGTATACCTCTTCGCGATGCCGTTTCTGGGATTTGCGGGACGAAGCGAATGATACCTTGTCGACGACAGGGTACGATGTAGGTACATACACAGACAGAGTACCAAATAACAGCAGAAGCACGTTTGTTCTTTCGCATAGGCGTAATAAATGAGTGTGCATGGAATGCGGAAATGGCGGGCCTAGCACCCCTCCGCAAAATTACATAGGTACCTAACCTACCATCTACATACTATAGTATGTTACGCTGTATGTATGCAGGTACTTACGACAAAAAGTAAAATGATGGAAGATCAATGCATGGGGGGATGAAATCGTTCCTAATGCTTCTATGTAATTGTCCCTCTTACCCCTGTTTCTAGAAGATTGGTTAGCCGCCCTTTGGGCATTCCTTTTCATGCAGCCAGCGGGGGCTCCCCTTATCCCTACCAGCTCTCTGTACATACTTGAGTCTTGTGATGAACTTCAACCCTCCAAATCTCGGCAGGCTAGTACGGATAGGTGAAAATACAGTAATACCTTTTGCCTGGACGAATAGACGGAGCCGGCACCGCCAAGCCACGGGTGTCTGAGCAAGCGATAGCGTCTTGGGCTTCTTCTGACCGACCTTGATAATTTTAAAGAATAATAGTTGGTTACTTGGTTTGACGTCTTGTAAAGATAGCCAGCACATTTCGAATTGCATTATATAACTTCTTTTTAGGTTAATCGAACGAAAAGGACAAAGATATGTACCGATATGTTCTGTAACTTGGAATAATGACACACATATACAGTACATAATGAGGCGTAGGGAGCTGATGCAGCCTCACGGGTGCCATTGCAACGTTGCCGTATCACACAAACCCTACAATCATAAGTATCTATATCTATACAATTGTATAAAGTACATATATACATGACTATGTATACTTAATTAATCGATTCGGCGAGCATGGCGAACAAGCATTGAGCTCATCATCCTCACCCCCCCACGTGGTTTCGTTACAACCCCGGGGGACCCTAACTTGCTGTATGTACATACCTACCCTGCTAGGTACCCAATCCTGGGGACTAGGGGCCAAAACGGCAATGATCAATCTACATACATACATACATAGTACAGCATATTTCCACCTCTCTCACTTGTAATTGACCTCATCGAGGGATTGGGTTAGCTAATATGCTCTTAAAACCGTGTGTTATTCCCGGTCGCGCCGGGGGAAGCATAAACAAGCCTACCTTGCGAGCTTAATGACGGGTATTTCCGACCTCGTCTCTGACTACATGTCGAAATATACAGTAGACACAACCAGCCCAGGTAGGTATGCTGAAGCTAGCTAAGTAAGTACTATAGGTCCATCTGTATTTGAACCGAATATCCAATTCGACAATTGATCAACGCATAATAATGACCGTCCATCTTTCTAGAAGCATAGTATAACATACATGCTACACTAGTAAACCCCGTCCGTCTATGCTGCGCATATGACAGCTCCAGGTTAGCTTGACGTGCCGTCTTCGCTTTGTCAAAGCGTCGGGGCTCATGACCCTGCCTTAGATCTATTTCTGGGTGGTTATTAGGCGTCGTACGTGGTTTAACTAAGATATCTAGCTGGTAGGGTTGTATACTGATTATTTATTTGTGTTGCTAAAATAATATCATTTATTTATTTGCTTTATTTTGTTATATGCCCAGTTCTTCTGGTTTTCTTTTTCCAGATGTATAAATAAACTATATTATCTAATTTCCCAAAAGTACCCTTATGTCTAGTAGGTAGGTAAGTATTCTAATGCCTAGCATTTCACAACTTCACGATCCTATCCATACCTCGCTCTATCTAGATTAGGCAGTTGCCTCTCCGCAAAGGTACAGCCAGCTATCTACCTAGATAATGTGTTCATAACTCTACTGGATATGGCAAGTATAGCCACCATAAGAAGGGCTAGTACGCTTATAAGACAACTTGGAACAACGCACCTATCCTATTATCATATCACGTTTCGGCCGGAAGGACGGACTATCTTCTAAATGCCGTGCGTATACGGCATACGGTGCTCTGCTCCTGTGCGCCTGATCAATCAGACCATGTCATGTAACTAACTAACTTCTCAGCCGCCATCCTGTGACACAAACTCTCTGTCTTTTCGCCGCAACTGATTGATCCTTTCAATCCTTATGTAATTCAGGTAGTGTAGAGCCGCTAGCGAAGCTAGCTACCAAACGAGCGGGAAGGAAAAGGCTCGGGAGGTTGGTTGGCCAGCTGCCGAGAAGTCGGGGAACTGAACTCCTATTTCAGCTTCACGAACCTAATCTACTAAGTAACGCGCCCAGCCTTTTTTTTTTAACAATACACTTAGATATCTTCCTTCAATGCCTACAGTATACTCGGGCAAGTAGACTAGGTTAGTGAGTATGTAGTTGTATCTTTTCATCCAGCCTATCAGTTGAGCGAGCGGTGGCGTCAATGCGAATATGCATGAAGTATCGCATGTACTTACTCACGAATTAACCTAGACTGGATCCTTCTCTTGTGTGTGTATCAGGATTTCCGCGCATTCGCGACGGTAGGAAAGTATGTTTACATAAGTACATACTTCATACTAATCCTCCCGGCATTCCATCCGTTAAGGGAAAGAAAAACCTCCTGCCTACTAATGTACCTACGTTATCAAGCCCACGTGGTTCGTGGTGGCGTTTTGGCTTGTTACACGACCACCGTTTTGTCACCAGCTAGTCTACCTAATCTACGCACCTAACGTAGCTATCTCTGGGTCTAAGTACCTACGTGGCGACATGGAGTGAGTGAAGTAGGTATGCAGGTAAATACCTCCTTGGGTATGTGAACACCGTGGACCTGAAGCGGTATATGCAGATAAGTATAGTCGGTATCGCGGAAATGGTCATCGCGCTGCGCCCTAAGATGCGGTGGTAGTACTTGTGTAGTTAGGTAAGCTCCAGATACACGTGTAAGTATATAGGGCATACTCAACTGTAGTTAGTCAAATCGCGCGAGAGAAGGCTTCTATAATCGAGTACTGGATATGGAGTAGTTTTTTTTTTTTTTTTTTTTTTCAAATATATAAAGAGAAATTCGGTTTTGTGTTTCGTGAGTGTATATCTAGGTAGCTTATTGGAGTTTGCATGAGGCTTAGATAACAGTGTCTACGAGTAATTATGGCGACACGGAAGTAGGCGCTTCTGCGCTTCCTCACCTATGCCTCTCTCTAGATGGCTGGCTGAGTTACTGTATTAAGTAACTATCGCAGCAGCAGAGTGCTGCGCGGCTGATTGCGAAATCGGTTGTTTGTAGGCATAGCTAAGGCTAAATAATTGTCTATCTGCTTGCAGCCCATGGCCTACATGCTAGTAGATACTGATGATGATTACCTACTACTAAAGAACCAAAGAATAAAAATAGGGTATATCAAAATCTTCATGCAACAAGTCTCTTAGGTTGGGTAGCCTTGAGCGCGCTTTATCAGTTTATTCTACCTCCTAAATCTGGCTCTATACGTATAGAAATCCAGTATGAGGGAGCCTTATACCAAACAAATGGGAGGCTCTAAGAGCGATCTTATTTTTGTAGAAAGCCACGAACTTCGCTTCGCTTTAGTTACGTTAGCCGTGAAACAAACACCGGTTCAAGTATGTGTTTCGAACCGAGAGATACATAAGACCCTTAGACTCTGAGCTGAGGGCGTCGGCAACTGACTAGGCATAATATTGTACAAACCGCTGGGCTTCCGAGCTCGCTGTGGCGTTAGATACCTCGACGCCATGTCCAATGCAGCCAGAATCCGACAGAAAACGGGGTGTGGTGGCTCAGTGCACTTGACCTGGATGTTTTTAAGTCGATTGGATTAGGGAGTATAAATAATGAGGACGTCATGCATTGTCTTGAACGGGGTAGTTAAGTAGTCTCGAGATCTTGTCTTCTGAATGGCCTCTCCGTCGAACGCCTACCTATGCCGAAGACAGATAAAAGATCTCCCATATGCTTCTGTTAACCTAGTGTTTCGTCCTCTACCTATTGTAGAGATAAGGGTAACAATCAACTGACACTAAAAACCAAAAACCAAACATGGCAAAGTGGTTACAAAGCAATAAAGAGGAATCAGCAAAAGTAGAAAAAGGAAAAAAAAAAGAAAAAGAAAACAGACGTACAACACTGAGGATTCGCTGGTCGTCACCGACCCAACTACTAGTTCAGCCCTCACTAGCTTATCTATGGGAGAGCGGACGGGATCCCGAGTTCTCTAGTGGGTATGGTCGTACGTGACAGACTCATGTAGAAATTTGGGTTATGTACCATAGAAACGTAGATGAGTTGGTAGGTTGCTGGGTGGTACGGTTCGGTCCTTTGGGTGATCAGTGAAACTTGAGTGGAGCATTGCGTATGGAGAAGGAATAGACAGATACTGTCTGGTGAAGTCGATAACGAATGCGCATGACTAGGTAGCTTTAGGATTAACTACGTTTTGTATCTCGTTGCTGCCAGTTGACTACGAGACGTGAGTTTTATGTAAAGTGCTTCGTTAAGGTAGGATCTACCAGGCTCAAGGAGAACCGAACGGTGGGGAGATCTTCAAGCTGCCAAAACTACGATGTTGGAACTGATTTCTATTGGCTCACAAGTGTGACCGGAGACTGCTCCGAGGATCGCTGTCCCGAGGTAGGAGTATACTGTATAGTTAACAGATACTGTGGGTGAGAATGATCAAAGTAAACATGAACTACACCTCATCAATAATTAGAGGACGCCCATCACTGTGGAGAAATCGACTACTTAGTCGTCACTGCTACGGTAAGATTTCCGATCTTGATCTGATCAGCAGGGCATACATATATAAATGGCTAGGCTGGTTTGACGGCTGTTTCCGTCTTCTATCTAGATAGGTAAGTAGTCATCATGCATAAGTAATATGCTGTATAATGGATCATGGCGTCGGAGTTCGGAGCGCGTCTTACATACGGCCTGGGGCCGCCAATGGGCTCGCCTCGTATACGTGGCCTGCGGGATAGAAGACACTCTCATCACATAGTGATAATTTGGCGCGCATTGGATCACAAGCTAAGGAGAAAATCACCTCCCAGCTACTGGTTACGTAGCGGGTAAATGAGGCTATGTAGTTCACTTAATAATCTATAGAGTTGTGTTAGTTACCATTATCTCTCTATCTGAACGGTGGCGTGAAGTTGTCTTAGCTAAGTAAGCTCTCCGGGAAAGAATTGCACCCAAAAACACCGTTTCTTTAAAACAACTTCTTCAGGTAACAGTTTCATGTAATCAGGGAACACCTTATCAAAGTCCTAGCCTAGAGATATAAGCTAGTAAGTCTATATAACAATAGAAACTTGTAGAATTAGCTCTTATTCTTAGAGCTGCCCGTTTTTTAGAACCTCTAGGTCTGCGGAGTTAGAACGGAAAATCATGTGGTGTATAGAGGCACATAGGAAGCTGAAATTACCTTAAGTGGTGCTTGAATTCAGGCCGTCACTTAATTGCTGTTTTCGTGTCCGGAGATTGTAGTAAACAACGATCTTCGAAGAGCCATTCGACGACAACTACATTGTTGATAGAACCGTAGTTAGCGCCGCTATCGCAGTGGCTTAAAACGATACAAATATGTAAATAAAATTTTATTTGAATTTATTTTATTCTTTTCGCTATTATTTCTTCAGTAGCAGTCTAATTATAAATAGTTACCAGTCAAAACGTCTCTTCGGCTGTGATGACATCAATCACGAATGTATGCGTTTCAATCCGATTCCTTTCAATCGCTATACCAACCACAGCAATGATCATCCTCTATAAGCAGGTTGATATTTGGGTGAGATGCCAATAGCCATGTCTCTATGCTGTACATAAGATTATAGACGCGCATGTGTTCTGGAGACGCCCACCTGTTGTGATAGGCAATCACTGTGACGGAGGAGCGGGTCGCGCAAGTGGTCAGCGCGGATTAAGCGCCGGACAAGCCCTCGTGACTCGCAGCGCTTGATCGAGGTGCACAGCGTCTAACTTCCAGTAGAGGTGGTCGCCATAGTTTGAACAAGTTCGGGGGTCCTAAAATGAGTATGTAGGTATTGCTGATTAATATAGATAAGCTAAAGGTGTCATCAGTTACATCATGCGCCTCTTGAGGAACGATGGCACTGAGCACAGACTCGATCCACCGCTGCATGTAGCTGACGCACTGTAGACATATCGAAGTGAGGTAAGCTATACATCCTATCAAGAGAAATTATAGGCTTAGTCCTTCTTTTTTGACTCCTCGCCGCCGATTCGGCGATATTTCCTCTTATCCTTTCGGCTCATCTTGACTTTGTCGCGGGTACCTTTACCACCCTCCCAGAAGCCTTTCCCCTTCTTTCCGATGACGGACCTCCCGCAAAATGCGCAAACCTCCACGGCATAATTCTGTTCTCTGCTGCACCAGCCGCAAATCATGCGGTTCGCCCATTCTTCCGGATGGTCTTCGTTTGCGTCGTGGCACTGGTCGCACGGATGCACTTTGTTGCAGCATGAGAACCGGAACCAGCGGTAGGAGCGCCTGTAATGGGAACACGTGCCACGATTCAGTAGTGGCTCGCCGGCATGTAGACCCAGTTTCTCCTCCTTTCTTCGCGGCCCGGACGTAGGCGGAAGCGTAGACCCGGGCGTGATGGCGAGGAATTTAACCTGAGGAATTTTGAATGTGAACCGACTGTGGCACTCGCGGCATACATTGGTCACAGCCTCTCCCCGAACGGAGACGAGGCCGTGACTGGGTATCGAGCACTTCGCACATGTAGGCACAAAGGTACTCGGCAACATATCGGCGACGGTGCCCCCGGCGATGTCAATAAAGCCGGCTCTGGTTGAGTTTTGGTGTACCATTTCTGGTCTGAACGTAGCAGATATCGGCGTGCCACATTTCTTGCAAGTGATAGATTTCTCCGCCTCAGGCCGTAAACTTGTAAGGTCGTTTAATGTCTTGCACCTTTGACACTTGGCGCTGATATTTAATATTGATACTTGCAACAGCTCGATACTGTAGAGCTCTACTGTAGGAAACGAGATAGCAGTGCCTTTCTCAGCCTGCTGTGCGGCTCCCGAGATATGAGCGTGATGTGCATGTGCCCCTATATCTATGCCACCATCTCCTGAATCGGTGCCTGATTCTGGGTCTGAGAAATCAGAGTTAGATTCATCAGACACTTCATCCCCGTGTGCATGGCTCCACTCGGGGGGCCGTGGAATAATGTGAATATGCTCTCTGCCATCCCCGTGGTCTGTTACAGATGTCGTTTCCACTGCAAGAGCTTTTGATGATGGTGTTTGGTCATCCGATGTGTTGTCAGATGTTGGAACAACTTGCTTTGTCTTGTCAGGTTTAACCTGATTTGCTACGGTGTGCATATTTTGCGACAGGTAATTCAAATGGCTCATGAGAGACAACTGGCTCTGTTGTGCAGCTCTTGTAGCAAATGTCTCTTCTAACGGTTCCGCATCTTCGGAGTTCACATCGTTGAGCAGAACTCTCAGTTTCTGAAGCGGATAGAGTAGAGGGATGATTAACTGTACAGACTGTACGGACTGTAGCCCCTGTGGTAGTTCGGTACGACGTTTCGGCGCGAGAGGTAACGTATAGACGATGCCATCGGCTGATTTCTGATAATGCGGCATGCGCCCCATTCTAGCTTCAAGTTGTCGGATTTCTTGAGCTCGTCGTGTCCTAGCAGTGGCAATCTGTTCCCCTGTGAAAGACTCCTCGGGTATGTAGGGCTTCGATGGTACTGCGGAAAGGGTTGGGACCGGCTGTGGAACAGGAGCCGAAGCCTCCTGGAATGGCTTCGTTGGGTTGTCCACGTGCCGTGTGTCCCTGAATGTCACCAACGTGACGGTTTCGGCTTTCTGCTCTGATAGAAAAGCCTCTAAGTGCTTATCTAGCGCAGAAGTGAGAGCCAACAGAGTGGCCCCTTTCCTTTCCGATATAAGTTTGTCCCATCCCCGCTCGATATTGATACAAAACCCGCGGGGTATATCTTTATTCTTCACCGAGAGGGTTGGCGACTGGTCAGGATAAGACGCTGGGACCTGGACTTCGCAATCCAGATATTCAAGCTCAAAAGGAAAGTCGGGATCTGACGGTTTCAACTGAAACCGGAGGGTCGTCATTCCATTCTGCAGAGTGCCTAGCTTGGCAGAAAACCGCCTCTTCATCTGATCCAGTTGATACTTTCGAGGATCTTGGTTTTGGGAGGCAGGAATTGGCTTCGGGACGACACGATGCGCTGCCGCCTCTGTGACGGTCTGCTGGTCATCAATGCTCTCACGAGAGATACTGTGTATCGGGTCCATGCTGAATATTAGAGTTGTAGGGCTGCAGGGCTGTATGTGTCTGTAAGAACACAAGTGACAAGAGGTGTTACCCAAATGGGCCGTCCTGTAAATCTCTGATTGGCCCCTGATATGTATAGGTAGAGCTTGGGGGACTAAAGGAATCGAAGAGTGGTGGTACTTATAAGTTACTGTGGCCGTTTATAAGTTAATTGATGAAGGGAGAAATATTAGAAATGAATCGGGTTTGAATCTTGAAATAGGTGTCAAATTGTATTGTTGATGATGAGCCCAGTGACTCAAGTCTTGACCTGGCGAGGCTAACCAGGATCTCGTTGATGGTTCAAAATGATGAAGAATGAATCATCGAAGCTACTCCAAGCTGCCTGTCTCTAGTGGGCGACGCCTGTCATCCCACCCCAGAACCTGCCTATCTACAACGTACTCTGACCCCTAGCTAGAAAAGCTAGAGACAGTGGCAATGGTGGCATGTGTGCCCCGCCCGTTAAAAGTCAGCCACCACAGCCACTATCCAGGTACCTACATTCCTTGTTTCTGTATAGAATATGTCCGAGTATCATTCTTACCAATTGCGCTTTTTCACTGAGGCTCCCTTTAGTTGTTCCATCAATATTAAAAAAAACCTTCAAGTAAGATGATTTGATCTACTTCAACCTTTTGCTTTCGCTTCAATGAAACTAACCTCCCTTACAATTTTTCTTCGTGTTGCTGGGCATCACCAGATGTGCTGTCATCCCCCTAGCCGTTGCATCGCTTACGATTACAGCGTCGCCGCAAGCAGTATGCGCCTGGAGAGAGACTCTGTCGCCAGGACTCCCTCACAGGTATTGCGATGAAAGTCAGTCGGCTTGACAGCTTCCCCGTGTTTGCGCACGTGGAATGCCAGCAATCCCCATTTACCCAGATTACTACTTTCACAACAGTATAGACGTGTAACCTGTATCTACTGCATCCCCCGTTGTAAGCAGACTGACGGGTCAGAACCTTGTAGTCTCTTGGCGCCTCGGCTCCTCATTACGACCACGCCGAATATATAGAATTTCGCCACCCCCATTGTACATCCGCTGTCCTATACATATCCCACGGCTGAGGCGCTGTTGTAGATATCCTACGACTCTGTACCTCGTGATGCTGCCATTCAGTGCCACTTAGTGCCAGACACATCCGACAGAATGCTAACTTGTCATCGTAGGCATCTATGTTGTCGCATCATGATACTACTTTTCGAATTCACTAATGCGAGACAGTGGTGAGTTTGGGCCACCAAGGCTGCTTGGGCCGCAAATCGCTGGATTGCATAGCGCCTATGACGCTGTTTATGATCTCTGTCTCTGTGCCTCGGAGATCGGGTCGATGGTATAGGACTATATAGGACTTCCACTTAAGCCTCCCACGAATCTGGGTATGGGTGCGTGACTCCTACAACTTTTTTACTCGAACCCGATTTGGCAGCCATCGTCACGCGAGCGGCAAAGTTACGGCGGAGAAAGTGAGCAAAAGCAGCGGATGCGTTGCGATGTTCAGCTCTATAGCTCGATACAGACTGTATCCTGTAGGTTACATTGCGAGAGCCCCTTTCAGCCTCTTTTCGGGTTGTTCAGGACCCTAGTGAGCGTTATTCACTTGGCGGAGACTTGGTATTGTTCTTTGTACGACAAGAAACTGGTGCCTTGTTTTGAGCAAACAATATTGCCAGTTGTACGAAGACCTTCTATACTCCAAGCATGTGGAAATCCACGTTATCCGGGCAGGTAACCAGATGCTAGGGGCGCGCTGCTTGGTGCTAATGGTCCAAGTCGTCATTGAGATACGTCGATTTCCTCTTCTAGTCACAGCGCAGGAACAATCGTCAGGTACCAGGCGAACTGGGGCACCTGGCCTACGGTTTACGTAGTCTCAACGTCTTTTCTGGCACATATTTGTGAGATCTGCTATTCTCTCAGACTCGATCAATTTATTGCTATTTCTTTTATTTTTCATGATTTTATCAATTCTATTTTTCCCTGTTTTCCCTCCTGTATTTCCCTTCTACATTCGCCGCATTTAGTTGTTGGAGACAGCTGATGAGCAGGGTGGTCTGCCAACTCAGCATTTGGCAAGCAGATGACCAGAATTTTGCTGCAGGCTGCAGGGCGGTGAGAAGCAGCTAAAATAACGCAGTGGGCATTTGCCGTTCGCCAAGGCACAGAGCACTCAATACAGAGAGGATCGCGAAGGGCCTCGGGGGTGGGCGGCCAGATGTGGGGGTGAATTGGATTTATTCTTTATTCTTTATTCTGTTTTATTATTATTATTTATTTTATTTTATTTCATTGATTTTTCGATATTCCTCCCCCCTCCCCTTGCGCCTTCTAGAATTTCTCAACGCGAAGCAGAGCCCTGCTGCCTACAAGACATGTGATGGAGGTGGACGTCAACCATGATGAGTTGGCAATCCTTCAGCGACAAACCCGTGGGCCCTAACCGCTATTCCGGGCTGCTCACTGGACTACCGGTGCTCAGGTGAGTTTGACAGCAAAAGGATATTTGTCCTTCTGCTGCAGACCGTTGCGGACCGTGATAACCGCGCACTCAAGCAGTCTCCAAAGCGGTGTTATCATCGGCCACACCTGGTTCGCTGGCAGACATGGAGTCCGATGCGAATGGCCCTTCTGACCCAAGTTCGCTATAGCATCTTACGCCTGAGTCCCGGTCGATTAGCACAAGAGCCCATGTTCCTCCAGGCCGGCGCATGTCGATGCAGAGCATAAAGCATTCAAGCAATAAAATAGATAAAAAGAAATCGAATTTATTATCATAGGTTTTGTGCCCTTAGTTTCAATATAGATATCTCCTGCAACCAGGAGATACCCGACTAATCCGGTCGGTTTTGTCTCTGACTGTATGACCCAACATCGTCGTGTTAGTTTGATTAGTGTCTCCCACAGGCGCCACTTCAGTCTTTTGCTCTGCACGGCGTGCTACAGCGGCATCAATGGCTAAGCTGGGGAATGGCCAGTCAGCGGACTCGGTCAGGATATATATCCTTTTCACTGAGCACCAAGGCTCGTATCTCTACAGCGTACATACGCCATCTTTATCCAGCCCAGGGGAATTCAGAGCCCGGTACCGTACATGCACGGCACCGCTTTAGCACAAATAAAGGCACATACATGTATAGACTAAATGCTGTACTATGTTGCTATGCATACATACATCCACAGGTAGAGCTTAGAGCTTAACTACGTACATACACACGTACATACATGCACGGGTCTCCGATTCGCGTCCCACTCCTAGGGCAAAGCCAAAAGGACTATGCACTGATAATGTCATTGATCAATTAAGTAAAATAAAGAATCCCATCATCATTGATCGCTGCGATCATTCTCTCATTCGTGACCGCTATAAGGTGAAGGAGGGTCATGCCTCTGCCCATTTGCCAACTCAACGGAGAGGAGTTGCCTGGATACTCAGGCAGGTAACAAGTACCGGGTAACACGGCGCAGGTATTGGACAGAACGCCGTTGCTGCTATAAACACAAGTAGGTATGAGATTTGTCTCGGACTGACGTGGCGGGCCACACAGCGGGCCTCACTCTCACACACCCTCTCTCTTCACACCCACCACACAAAAAACAACAAGGCGAGCCGATATGACGGCACCCCCCAAAAACAGCCCTTTCCAGGCTTGACTTTCTTCCCCTTATTTGCCATGCGACCCGTCGTCGCACTTTGTACCGTTTTAGATTTCTGCTGGGAGGATTGGGGGGAGGGGGGGTCTCTACGGTAGGTTACCATCGTTCTTTGATTTGTGAACAGGGGGGACTTGCTGCAAATGGCCCTTACAGCAGATCGCACCACACACTAGATCCTCGTGGGATGGAATGGATATGGATATACTATAGTAGATACATGATGTACTTGATTGGTATGTACAGGTTTATCATTCTTGTATGTATCTACCTTACCTTTTATATTGTATATACGTATGTACTCTAGTTTAGCTAGCACACGGGCTCTCCTTGAAGTGGCAAGAGAAAGTCGGAAATGCGCCAATGGGGATTCGGAGATTCTGCATACATACACTTAATACAGTAGGTAACGAAATTCGATGCGATGTAATGCGATGCGCGTGTGGGTTATATTTTGCTCACCGAAAGCTTACTTACAACCCACAATCCTTGCCCCGAGATCATGAGAGCGGCGCGTGCGTGCGTGAGTGCTCAAAAACAATCTTCGATTCGGCTATAGAGACGATTCTGGCGAGACGATGACTTCATCGTGATACTTCGCTGAGCACCCGCCATGTGTGTCACATGACAAAACTGAACTCTTTTGGGGAAAGGGAAAAAGGCATACCGATGACGATAGCGACGATAATAAAAGAATGTGATCTCCATTTTAAGCTACCTAGGTACATATTTATCTATTTCTGGCTGCTATACCGAAATCGAATCGAAGTCACATGGTAAAATCGATCAGATCGGAAAGGGACAACACTTTGTCGGTGGGAATATACTATACTGTGCTATGTTATACCGAACGGACGGACATCACCGCCACCCGCAAAGCGGGGGACGGGGGGATTCTCGACTCTCGACAAGAAAGTCAGTCACAGTAACAGTAACAACGGAGGGAGGGGTATATGACCTCTCAGGAAACTTAACTCGGCAAAATATTTACAGAACATAACATCTCGAGCAGAGACAACTTCTGAAGTGTACCTACCTGTGCTATGTTTCTATAGGTAGGGTTTTCCAACCTCGGCTGGCCATTACCTAGGTATCGGATCGTACTTACTTACTTACACTTGCTGCTCTGTCCTCCGGAATACCTAATATTTGAATATAGATAGTCAGTCCTAACCCCCTCATTCCATTGCTGGCTTACTCGCCTCATTCACTTTCGCCGTGTGTGTATGTATAAATGAATCTAATCTATCAGGATCATTGAGTTAGTATTTAATGTTATGTCTTGACGGGGCGGTATCAATATTGGTAATCCTTTCCTAGGTAGTCTCTGCATTCATGCTTGTTCTTGATATGGGGTGTGTTTTGTTGCCAAAAGTCCCGTGAGTCTCAATCATCAAAGATACCTACATAACATATATCAAGCCTGTTCTGTCATATGAGTAACATCTTAATATATCCTTTGCGTAGCTGCAGGTAGATGTGAGCACGTGTCATGACATGCTATAATCGGCCCTTTCCGCTTCGTATACGACTAAGTCCTATCTCCAATAACTATACCTCATATCGTATCGACCCTCCAGTAGGTAGTCAGTCACTAATACAGGGTGACTGAGAGAGAAGTTGTGCTCTCGTTGCTGCCCCTTCTCATGTTGTCTTTACAGTGACGCCTCTCATACATGGCTGTCTATCTATCTGGTATGTATAGTGCCGTTGGATACAATAAAATTACCACATTCCCAATCCTGCGGCACAGTAACTAGTTAGTCCTTGACCCAGAGCAATGGTATGCAGGGTAATACTCTATATTAGGATATTCTCTAATTTTGCGGCAAGGGAGTCCTCCCACCCTTACCCCTGTTTTCAAGGTGTTTTTTTCGCTTCTCTTTGTGCTCATTGTGTGAGCGACTACCAACTACGCAGAAAGCGACGAAATATCACTCGACGATCATCTAGGTAGTTCTACAGGCTCTCTTACATCATACGTGATACTCCGATTAAGGGTTATCGACTGTAAATACGGTATGTAGTCAGTGAGTGAAGGAAAGTACGTGTTCATAGTCACTAAGGTTGATGGCATACGCCGTATGACCCACTGTGAGAGCCCCGGGCAGCGAGAGAGGCATACATATTACTTAGTCTCAGTCCTTCTTCCATAAGAGACGGTGATGAGAGTCTTCGCAAGTCTCATCCCACAGTTAGTAACTAGTATCATATCGAGCATTACTTGAGAAGTGGTCGTGTCAAAGAGAGATGAATCCATAAAGAAATTGGGTTGGAAGTCAATAAAATAGTGGAAACAAGATATTAGTTGATTATGAATGGTGACTATCACGCACCCTGAAGTCACTAGTTGTTATAGGACACAACCCATTGAGCGATCTTTCGACATATAGGTTATACGACATAAGTTATCATCTCAGACGTACGCCTTTTGGGCCCAATATTATCAGTCTCGTGGAGATTGAACAGCGCTCAGGCGGCTAGGGTGTCTAATAGATGTTATTCCTCTCTATGCTGTATTGGTGTCCGCACTTCATGATTCTAGTAAGTACATATGTCCATTTGTCCTCGATTCCGGACATAACGTTACAGGCCGGTCCGTATCTGACGGTGTGAGATGATACCAGTGTGCACAATGCCTATGTTCTAAGGTATTTGAATAACATACGAGCAAAGGTGAGAACAGCTGTGCTGCTTTGTTACTCACCACGGCCGGACAAGCGACCCGGAGTTCTGAAAGAAGGTATTGTTGACCAAACAAGTACGCTGATTATAAACTCTACAGAAGTAAATATTGGTGTACTTAAGAAGCGTCCGGCTGCTTGAACTATACTTAGAAACTCGACTAACGACTCACAGCCTTGTTAAGGTCTACTAATGGCGAGCTCAATCGAACAGGTGATTACTTATGACGGCGAGGGGCTGAAGCCCGAGGTGACAGTTGAGAACGCAGGCTGGTCAACAAACTTGAAGCCTGTTATTAGCTTCTCTACCTCCAAGTCCCGCCGCCGGGCTAGTTATCCTGCCCCGGTCAAGATTGCACGCACTGGTGAAATGATTGAGAATGTCGGGGCGTTGAAAGCCGTCAAGGTTCGCTTACCCCTGCCCACGTTCGACCTTGGTTCAGGCTGCTTTGGTTGCCCTTCGAAGCTTGTCAACACAGGTCGGGGGGGAACATGATCGCTTATGGTTAACGGACGCATTACAACTCGAGGTTGCGCAGAAACTCTTTGACGGGAAGATGATGTGGAGCGACGATGAATGGCTCGACTTCCAGCTCCAAACAGGTTTGGAAGAGGAAAGCACTGATTCGAACATGTCATATAGTACTAGCAGCACAGGCACGCTTGCTGCAAGCCGTACTTCTAGCCGTACTTTTGGTTGCAAAGAGCTCCTGGATGAGCTGGACGATCTTGAAGCGGCACGATCAGAACCAGGTGAGCAAGAAGACTCCATGTCTGACGAAAAGGCTGGGGGTTCGGGTTCGCAGAGCTCTTGCCAGTCGCCCTTAGAAACATTTAACAATTGGATTGACGAGGTTGCAGCACTCGAGGAGTCGGCTTCGATGCCCCCAGGGACGCGGTACTACAAGGTTAAAGACGCTAGATAACACAACGTTGCCCCTCGCTTCTTTTGCGCGTATCATAACGCTGTTGGGCTGGGGATGCTGCACAACAGCAGTTTTTCCGCCCTGAGCCTCGTGCCGAGGAAGGGAGTAAAACCATTCCGTAGTGATTAATTGATCTTTCTTCTACTGACACTTTGTAAAAATCCATTACTTGACCAAGATTGCCTGCCTACCTGCCGATCTCCCAATGGTGACATGTTTAGTAGATTTTAAAAGCTCTCGTGTAGCGAGGGAATGCTTCGCTGTTCGGATTCCGAGTGAAGCATGAACCAACATATCAAAATTCATTTATCAACCACTATTGGTGATCGCTGGCCAACTCGAAATTGAAGAAATGAAAAGTGAAGTGATTCCAAGCCTCTAATCTGTTGTCAAACTGGTGGTTGATTTCATCAGTTAAATGTGTTGTCACCTGTAATTGCAGGCACAACTGAGTGGGTAGCAAATGTGGGCCGGACTGCATCGCCTCCCCCTTTTGATCACCGTGATCTGCCCTTGCAGCACGACCGATCCCCCAATGAGAGGCCCCGAAACCGCCCCAGCAGAGGCCCCTTACAGGTTATTTAAAGGTCTTAGCTTACGTAACGGCTCGTATTCATAACCAGTGTTTGCAAAACCTCACCTTCGCCTTGTGCATCCTTTTTTCCTCATTCATTCTTTCTCTCATCAAACCAACCTCGCGTGTGCTTTTCCTTGTACCGCAATCCCTTGGCCTCTCTTCGGCTTTCTTTAACTGACTACATTCCTTTTTAGTTGTTTCTTCGCTGTCCTTCCTTGGTAACAAACTCTTACAAACTAGTTGATTTACTTACTACAACATTCGCTCTACCAATTCGCGTCATCCAGCCTACGATTAAGTAAACACAGCTTACTCTCACGATGCGCGCTTCTACCATCCTTGCGACCGGTGCTTGCGCCACCCTCGCATCTGCCGCCGAGAACTACCTCGGCTTCAACTCGGGGGCTATGAAGACTGACCAGTCTGCCAAGTTCAAGTCGGATTTCCTTGCCGAGTTCAACACTGCTCAGAACCTCAAGGGTGCTCCTGGAAAGTTCGACTCCGTCAGATTGTACACCAACATCCAAGCCTACTCCGAGAACGACCCTATCCAAGCTTTCGATGCCGCCGTCGAGACAAACACCAAGCTCCTGCTCGGCCTATGGACCTCGGGTACCAACAGCATCGATAACGAGATGACTGCCCTGAAGAAGGGTCTCAATAAGTATGGAAAGAAACTGGGTGATCTCATCATCGGTGTATCTATTGGTAGCGAAGACTTGTACCGTGTGTCTGTTGTTGGCTTGAAGAACGACCCCAAGGGCGTGGGCGCCGGACCCGACGTCATTGTCAACTTCATCAAGGAATTCAAGAGTGAGTTTGCCGACTCAGATATCGCCAAGGTTCCCGTCGGCCATGTTGACACATGGGATGCATGGACGAATGGGACCAACAAGCCCGTTCTGGACGCTGTCGATTGGATTGGCGTGGATGAGTATCCTTACTACGAAGATGGCAAGGGCAACGACATTAAGAATTCGGGTACCCTTTTCGACAAGGCCTACGATGCTACCCTGCAGGTTGCTAACGGAAAGCCCGTCTGGGTAACCGAGACCGGCTATCCTTACACCGGTATCAAGTGGGGCGAAGCTGTTGCCAGCGTTGCCAACGCCGAGTACTACTGGCAGGAGGTTGGCTGCCGCCGACTCTTCAACAAGACCCCGACCTTCTGGTACAACCTGCGCGACTCCAACGGTGCCAACAACCAGAGCTTCGCTATTACCGACGACCTGTCGACCACGCCCCGCTTCAACCTTACCTGCCCTGACCACTTCGACACCCCTAGCTCGACTTCGTCCGGTACTGCTTCGCCCACTCCCAGCGGAACTGGCTCCTCCACAAGTGTTAGCGCTCCTGCTCCTACGGGAACTGGATCTGGAGGTTCCGGCTCTGGCTCTGGTTCCGGCTCCAACTCTCCTTCCCAGACCACTTCTGGTGGTAGCTCGCCTAGCGAGACTAACAACCCTAACAATGGCGCTGCCTCTCTCACCATGGTTGGCACGACCTTCCTCATTGCTCTCTTCGGTGCTACCTTTGCTCTCATGTAAAAAAAGCGTTGGAGTTGATAATATAACTGTATCTTAGCGAACGATGCAGGGCGGTTCTCTGTACACCTATTGCCTATTTTCTCTCGCATGAGCTTGGTATTGCATCGGTACAGGTCAGATCACCTTTTAGTAGGATTTCTGCTAGGAAAAATGGGCGGCATGAAGGAACCAAGGTTAGGACAACTAGACAGCCATTGGAACATAGACTAGGCCAGTTCCTGGAGGTTTTGCGTTAATAATTCGATTCTATTGCTTTTCGTGGACACTTTGAAGATCCTATGTATCCGCTGTTGTGCCTCTACATTTGCGTGCTGGGGTGACAGCTCACTACGTAGTGCTAGGTTTTTATTGCATTGCTGCTGCTTTGTAAGAAGCTGCTAACGTCATCGTGTAGCGCAGCAATTTTAGAGTTTAACTAAAGGATAGGGATACTATTTACCTTAGTTTATTTTACTTAGCTAGAAAAATTAAAATAAATTATTATGTTATTTTAAGATAAAAATAGTTATTAGTTTGTAAGACCTTATAAACTTATTTGTAGTATTTTTAGCGTAGTAAAAACTTTTGTAAAAAAAATTAAAACATTTTATAAGTAGTTTTTAAAGCTTATTATATAAACAAATTAATAATTAGTAAAGTTTGCTAGCAAACTTTTAAAGCCTATATAAGCAAGCTTTTACTTTATAAGTTTAAAAAATCTTAATATTAATAGTAATAAAAACTTTTTATTATAGTTAAAATAGATTAATAAAAATTAAAAACTAAATTATACTAACTTTTGCTTATATTATAGCTTATTTTAGCAACATAAAATATAATTAAAAACAAAACCTTTTTTATTATGCTTATACTTTAAATATAACTTAATAAAAAATTGTAAGCAAAAAAAAACTAGCTTTTTAAATATTTAAAAATTATTATTAAAAATTATAATTATATTAACTTTTAAAAAAATGTTAGCTTTAATAAAGTTTAATATAAAAACATATATAAGTGCTTTACTAAAAATTTAAAGCTTAAAATATTTAAATTTTGTAAGCTATAGCTAATTTACTAGCAACGCTGCTATATTAAAATAGATTTAAAAAGTTAAATAAAAATTTAAAAAAGTAAGTGCTAAAATTTTTTTTTTTAACATTATTAAATTAATAAATATAATATATAAAAGTTAAGCTGCTACTTTTATAAATAGTAATAGTTAACTTTAATTAATAATTTTAGCAGCTTATAAGCAAAAAGCAATATTTAAGCAATTAATAAACTTTAAAATTTTTTTTTAAAAATGTTTTTTAGCAGTATTAAAAAACAAAATAGTTGCTTATTTAGCAAATAAGCTAAAATTATTTTAATAAAGTGCTAATAAAGTATTAATAATATACTATAGCTAAACTTAAACTTTGTTGCAAAAAATAAAAAGCAAAAATATGCTTTTTAATAATTTTTAATTTAAAAAGTTAATTATACTTAAATAAGTTATACTTTAAATAGTTATAAAAGCATTTATAAACAAGCTTTATAATAATAACTTTTAAAAAAAAAACAATTAATAAAAATGCTAAAAGCTAGCTATTATTTAAAATAAGTTATAAAATAATATAAAATGCTTAGCATATTTTTATAATTAAGCAAGTAGCATAGCAAAAAAAAAATAAAAAACTTTAAAGTTTAAATAATAAAAAAAGTTATTATAAAAAGCTTAAAAATATTTGTTAATTAAGCATTAACTAAAGCTTATTTATAAATAAATATTTTTAATAAACTATTAATAGTAAATCTAAGTATTGTTAGCTTATTATACTTTTAAAAGTATATAAAAGTATTTTTTGAAGCTTTTAACTTTAAACTATAAAGTTTATAAAAATTAAACCTAATTTTAAAGCAATATAATTAAAGTATATTATAATAATAAATATATGCTTTTAGTTTAAAAATAGTAAACACTTTATATAAAAAAAGCTATAAAAGCTTTAATAAAAAAAATAAAAATTAGTTTGCTTTAAAATAGGTAATAAATACTTTAAAAAATACTTTAAACTTTTTATTTTATAAGAATTTTAAGCACTTATTAATAAATAATTATAAAAAAATAACTAATAATATTTAAGCATGCTTTAAGTATAGCAAGTAAAATTATATTAGCTTATTATATATAACCTTAAAAAGTAAATGCTTAGCTTTATAAAAACAAGCATAAAAAAAGCTTTAATTTTTAGTTATAAAAATATAAAAAAAGCAAAAATTATTAGTAAGCAGTTAGTATTGTTTATAGCACAAATATATTACTTAGCAATTTTAAAAAAGTATTAAAAAAGCTTTAAAAATATTAATTTAATTTAAAAAGATTATAAAAAAAAACTTTATAATAATATATTTTTAAATAGTTATATTATTTTTTTAATCACTTTTATAGCTAATAAAAAAAATATTGCAAAAAAGTTAAAAAATTATAAAAAAAACTTTAAAGCTAAGAAGCTTAAAAAGTTAAAAGCTTAAATATATTTGTTAAAGTTATTATTATTTAAAGCAACTAAGCAACCTTTTAAGCGTTATTAAAATAGTAAATAAACTATTTTAATAAAATTTTTGCTTAATTTAAATAATAAAACAGCTTTTAAAAAAAAAACTAAATTTATATAATAATTTTATAAAATATATAATAAAGTAAGTAAACTACTTATTAATTAAAAAAAATTATATAATAAAACTAAAATAATTATTTTTTTAATATATTTATAGTAAGCAAGCTTAAAAGCTATTGTTGCTATAAAATATATAGCAACTTATATTATTATAAAAGCTAAAAAAAAGCATAAAAAATTGTTATAGCTAAAAAGTTAATAATATTATTAATAATAATTGTTAGGAGTCAAATCACAATGTCAAGTTTGACAGTAGTGGTGTTGGGTATGAATATATTGATGATTAGGTTCTCAACTAAAGCAGTGCACTAAGAGACAAAAGATAAGTATGTTAGGAATAACATGATCCTTGCCAAGCCTAACTATAGGGTTGGAACCCCTAACAATAATTAAATAGCTTTTTGCTTTTTATTTTAATTTTATTATAGTTTATTTAGCTATAGTAGCATAAAAAGTTATACTTACTATAAAATATAAATTATATAGCAAAATAATAATAAAAGTTTTATTAAAAAGTTTAGCTTAAACTAACTAAAAATTAAATATTAATATAATATTTTTAAAAAAAGTAAAATAATTAAAGCTAACTATTTTAAAATTGTTTGCGCTTAAAATATTTTTATTGTTTATTAAGACCTTTATTAAAAAATTTGCTAAAGTTATATATTATATAATAATTAATATAAAAATAATAAATATTTAGTAATTAGTATAAGCTATTATATAATTAACGTTTTTATGTTTAAAAGCTAATAATAAAATCTATTTTATATTAGGTTTACTTTAGCTATAAAATATTATAGTAGTAATTAATATATGCTTAAGTGCTTTAATAATTAAAAATATAAAAGCTAGCAAGCATAAAATTATTATTAAAAAACTTATAATAGCTTTATTTTAAAAATATTAATTGTTACTAACTTTAAATAAACTGCTTATTACTTTAAATTTAAAAGCAGTTATAAAAAAGCTAAGCAGCTTAAACTTTAAAAATTTAAATAATACTAATAATAAAAACAATAAAAACTTATTAAAGTTTAATAAAAAGCTTTTAAACTAAATTTACTATATTAACTATACTATTAAATTATTTTAAACTGCTATATTATTAAAGTTAATTAAAAAGTAGTAGTAGTAAAACTATTTATACTACTTAATAGCTTTATTGCTTTATTAAAAAATATATATATATATTAACCTTTTTATATTAATTTATTATACTTAAAAATAAAGCATTTATTATGCTTTTAAGCTAAACATAAATAGTATAAAAAAATAGCTTACTATAAACTAGGTTTTTTTTTAGTAGTGCTAAATTTTAAAAAACTACTTAAAAGTTAATACTTATTATAAGTAAAATAGGTAGCCTATAAAACTAAAGTTAAAGCTTTAAAAAATTATAATAAACTATTTATAACCTTTTTTTTAACTTAAAAAAGGCTTTAAAAAATATTATTTATTTTTAAGGTGCAAATATTAGTTATAACTAAATAGTTTAAAAACTTAAGTATTTATTTAAAACCTTTAATATTAAAAAATTTTTATAAAAAAGTTATAAAAACCTTTTATATATATTAAAATTTAAATATAATAAGTATATTAAATATAAAAGCTACTAACTTATTTAAATATTAAATTAAATTAAAACTTAATATAACTTTTTAAAACAAGTTATAAAAAAAGGTATAAACTTAACTTTAGTAATATTAAATAAAAAAGTTAATTTAAAAAGCATTAATGCTAGCATATATAAATTAATAGTTATAGCAAATAAAAAACTATTATTTTAAAATTTTTAGCTAGTAATAATAATAAAAAATAAAATATTAGTGTACTTTAATTTTTAAAGTAAATAAAAACTTATATTTAATTATTAAAACGTTAAAAAAAAGCTATTTAGTATAAATATGCTATTTATAGCTAATATTTATAAGCATATTATTAACTTAAAAAATATATTTTAAATAATATTAATATACCTTTTTTATTAATTTATTTTTATATTTATAGTTTTAAAGTTGTTCTAAATATAGCTAATAAAAATGCTGCAAAGCTTATAAACTTTTATATATTTTATAACTAAGCTAATAAAAATTATTTTAGACTTTATTTTAGTACTATAAGTTAAAAAATTATTATTGCTACTTAATAAACTAAGAAAGTTAAAGCTTATTTTTTTTTTATATAAATAATATTTTTATAACTTATATTAACTTTTAAAGTTAATAAAAATTTATTAAAAGCTTTTTACTACTTTATTTAAACTAAGCAAAGCTAAAGCTATTATTTAAAAAAATATATTTAAAATAAAACAAAATAATAATATTAAAAGTTATATATTATATTTATAAAAAACTAGCTATTTTTTTTTAAAAAGGTAAAAAGCTTATATTATAGCCTATATTAACTAATTAAATTATAAAATATATATTTTTAGGTATAGTTAGCCTAACTTGCAAATAAGTTAAAAATTGTATAAAAATTGCTAAACCTTTTACTAAATTAATAAAATATATTATATAGCAATAAAAAAACGCTAAAGCACTTACTTGTAATAAAGAAGCTGCTACTAGGTACGTACTTGCAGCACGCACCTATAGGGTATGTACTTTAGTACGTATTGCAGCAACTGCTCTCTAAGGATTAGCCGAAGGCCTAATAAGACCTTACGGCCACATATAATTAGCACACTAAATAAAAGTAATTTTTTATAGCTACTTTTTAAAATTTAGCATATTACTTTATAACGTACTAAGCTTTAAACCTTATACTTTTTTATTTTTATATTTAATAGTTATAATATAATATTTAAATAAAAAGTATTACTTATAAGATTTGCAACTATTAAGCAAATAGCTACTATTAAACTAAAATTTTGCTTAAATAAGTTAAATATAAATAATAACTTAAATATTAAACAGCTTATAAGCTTAAAGCTTATAATATTTAATAAAGAAAACTTTAAATTATTAAAGCTAAATAACTTAAATAGATAGTATAAAGGTTTGCAAAAATAAAAAAGTTAAAGTTTACGTTAGCTAAAATATAGTTGCTTAGCTAATTAAACTTTAAGCTAATTATAATTATACTTATAGCACTATAAAAGCAAATTTGTAAAGCATAATAAACTGCTAGCATAAGCAGCAGCTATAATAGCTTAAACTAGCTAGTTATTATAACTGCTAGCAAAAAAGCAAGGGCTAAAAGCAAAAAATAATGCTAAAGCACTTATATAACTATAAGCGGCTTAAGTAAAAAGCTATTGCTATAAAAATTAAAAATTAAAAATTTATAATTAAAAAAAGCAATAAGCAAAAGTTTAGCTAACTAAACCTTATTTAAATAACTTAAGCATTAACTTAAATAAAGTAAAACTTATAAACTAATTAGCAAGCATATTATAAAATGTTAAATTATAAAAACTTAAAAAATAAAGCAACACTTAAAAACTTTTAAAAGTTTATTTAGTAAGAAAATATAAATTTTAAGCTATTTAAAAAAACTTTTAAAAAGCAATTATATAAACTATTTTAAAGCAAAAATAAAATCTTAAAAATTTTTTTTTTATAATAGCAAGTTTTAGTATGCAAGCTAAAAAGTTATTATTAGTTTAAAAATAATTTGCAATTAGCTTTTAATTATTAATATAAACTTTAGTTAAGCTTTAAGCAAGTTTTAATTAAATAAAAAATAATTTTTAAAAATATAGTTTTAGTATTAAATAAAGCTAAGCAGCAATAAAGTATTTAGTAAAATGCTAACAAAAAAGCTAAAAATAACAAAAAGCGCATGCTTTTTAATAGCTTATTAAAAAATAAGCAAAGTATAAATAACTTAAAAGTAAAAGTATAAAGCTTAGCTTAAAGCTATACTATAAATATAAAAAACTAGTATATAAATAATAATTAAAATAAGTTATTATAAGCAAGCAAAAAAATATTTAAATATTATAATTATAATAAGCTAAAGCATATAGCTATAAATTATTAGTTTAAATTATAAAGTAAGCAGCTAGCAGCTAAATAATAATTAGCAATGCTAAAAAAGCTAAAAAACAAAGTTTAAAATATAACTACTACTTAGTTTAGCTTAAAATTAAAAAAAAAAAAAGTAAAACCTAAGCTAAAGTAAAATAATATATTTAATTTACTTTAGCAAAAACTTATAAAGTATTTAGTTTAAAAAAACTTTTTAAAAAGGTAGTTATAATTTTATTAAATAGCAAACGTTAAAAAAAAATATTATTATAAATATAAATATAAAAGCATAAGTTAATATAGTTTATAAAAACTTAGCTAAAAAATGCTTATAAAAAGCAATAATTTTTATTTTAAAGCTTATAAAGCTAAGTAAAAAATTTTTATAATATTATAAAGCATATAAAGCTACTTTTTAAATAGTTAATATAAAAAGCTAAGTAAAAGTTTTTATTTAAATATTTTATGCTATAAAAAAAAAGCTTAATATTTTTAAGTTATTATTATTAAAGCTAAGCATAAGCTGCTTAAGTATTATTTTAAATATAGCTTTTATAGTATAGCATTTTAATAATATTAAAAAAGTTAACTTTAAAAACTTTGTAAGCAAAGTAGTTAATAATAAGTAAGCATATATTATAAACCTTACTAATATAAGGTTAAAAAAAAAGCTTTTTTTTAAAAAATTAATAGCAATAAGCTTATAAATACTATTATTAACTTGCTAGCATATTTAAAAAGCTTTTGCTAATTATACTTTAAAAAAGTAATAAAAAAGATTTTTATACTAAAAAAAGCAAAGCACTTAATTAATTTAATTAAAAAAGCTAAAGTACTATTTAAGCTAATTTATTTAACTTTAAAAGCTTAAAAAAAGTACTTAAAAAATATTTAAAAAAAAATTTGCAAATAAGCAAGATTTGCTAATTATAAGCTAATGCAAGCATATTAATTTTATTTATAGCTAAAAAAAATAATATAATAAAGCTTTGCATTAACTATTAAAAACTAAATAAAGTTATAATAAAAAATAAATATTTTTTGCTGCTTATATTTAAAGTTATAAACTACTTAAAGTTTGCTAAAATATTTTTTAAGTTAAATTTAAAAAATATATACTATAAAATATATATTAAAGCTAGCAATTAGTAAAAAACTGCTTTTTAAATATAATATAAGCACTTTAAGTATATTATTATGCTTTTTAAACTAACTAATATGCTAGCTATATTTTAAAGCTATATATATAAAGCATTAGCAAAGCTAATAAATTATATTTATATAGTTTACTTAAATAATATTATTATATTTTTAAATAATAAAAAATAATATTATAAGCATTTTTAATTAGTTTATAAGCGCTTAAAGCAGTATAATTTATTTATTAAACTATTAAAATATAAGTTTTTTAAAACAAAAATAAAATTTTTAAAGTTTATTATTATTACTAAAAATATTAAAATAAATTTGTAAAAAGTTATTATAATTTAAAAATAAAAGTTTTTTAAATTAGTATATAATATTTAAGTATTTTTAAAATTTATAAACTTTTATAAAAAGTTTATTGCTAAGTACTTTAAAATTACTATGCTAATTATAGCATTATTAAAAAAGCAAAATAAGCGTAACTATTTATTTAAATAAACTAAAAAAGCAAAACAAGCTTTTAAAAGCTTTAAAAAAGCATTTATGTTAGCAACTATTTTTTAATACTAAAATAGTAAACTTTTAATTAAAATAAAAATAAATATGTTAACAAAAGCTATTTTAAGCATTTTATTTTAACTATATAAAAAGTAGTAGTAGCTAATAGTATATTAATTATATAAACTAATAAATATAAAAACATATTAAGCTATTAGCTAATAAAAACTTTTAGTAATAGTTAAAAGCTATAAGCATTAGTACTAATACTTTAAAAGCATAAATAAGCTTTTTATAGTTTAAATAAACTATATAGCATTATAAAAAGTTATTAACTTGCTAGCATATAATTTTTAAAAAAGGTTAGTATACTAAATATATAAACTAGCTTAGTTTAATTTTAATATTAAATATTGCTTAAATATTTTAAATTTAGCAAACAAACTATTATAAAAGCTTAACTATATAGCAAAAAAAATAAAGTATAAAAATATAATTTTTATACTTTAAAAAAAACTTTAGCTATTTAATAAACTACTAAAAAAAGTTTAAATTATTATAGCATAATAGCAAAAACTAAAAAATAAAAAGTAAAAAATATTAATATAAAACATTTAAACTGCTTAAATAATATTTTTAAAATTATACTTAAAAAAGTACTTTATAACAAAAAAATAAATAGTAAAACTATGTGCTAATTTAACTTTAAACCTTTGCTATATAATTATAAAAAACTTTTAAAAAATAAAAAATAAAAAGTACTAATATATATGCTTAACTTATTAACTATATATAGTATAAATTGTAGTAATAATTTAGTTAGCAAAATAAACTGCTAAAAAGTTAAAAAACATACTTTAAAAAAATAAAAAAGCGCTAAAATTATTATTTATAACTAATATATTTTATATTTTATAGTAAAAAAGTTAGCTTAAAATAAAATAATATTTAAATTAAATATATTAAAGCAATTTTATAAAATAATTAAAAAACTATAAACTAAAAACCTAATACTTATTAAATTAATAAAAATTATATATTAATAAGCTAAAATATATAAAAAGTATTATATTAATAATTAAAAAGTACTATACTTTTAAAAAAAACTAGTTATTTTAGCTTAAGTAGCGCTAATTAAATAGTTAATATACTAGTATTATAATAACTTAAAAGCTAGCTATATAAAAAGTAATAAAATAGCTAAACTTTTATAAAAAAAGTTTTATTAAAAAAAGTTAAATTAAAATTTTTATAAATATGTTGCTATATATATAAAGTATAAAAGAACTAAATAGCTAAAATATAAGCTATTTAAAAAATTATAAATACTTTTACTATTAAATTAACTATAGCAAAAAATTAGCTTAAACTTTATTATAAAGTTTTTATTTTATGCTAAAACTAATAGCTTAATATATAATATAATTGTTGGTTTAGCTATAGTGTATATATGTACGGTAAAACAATTAAAAAGCAATGCAATAATAATATATTTAATTTATCTGTGTGTCTATCCCTAAGGTAAAAAACTATAGGAGGCAGAGATTGCAAGAAGACTCTGCCTAACCGTGCGAGCATGTTCTATGCTTGTACGGTCCTGATAAGACATGTTACGTGCGATAATGCATGTGCGATAACCTAGTGTTAGATACTAGTTGTGCGAGCTGTACTTACTCGTACTGTCCTAGTACGAGTGAGTGCGGTCGTATCTGTATGACTAGTATTTTAACAATAATCTTAATAATTATTAACTGCTTTATAAAAACAGCTTTATTTAAACTTATAATAAAAACATTAAATATAGCTAAATTTATAGCTATACTTTATAAAAAAATAAAGTGTTAATTTAGATTGCTAAAAAGTATAGTAAGCAATAAAAATAAGCTTATTATTAGCAAGTTTTAAAAAAAATTTTATAATAAGCAAAAAATTTATAAAAAACTATTAACTATATAGCACTTATAAACTAATAGTTAAATAAAAAAAGTATATTAAATATTAAAAAAGTACTTATAAATATATACTATTAATAAGCTAGCAAAATAAATAAAAGTATTACTTAAAGCTAAGTTTATATATAATAATAGTTAATATATAATTATAAATTACTTACTATTTAAAGCTTTATATAGCTATTATTTAAAAATTATTAAATATATACTAAAACAACTTTAGTTTAAAGTTTAAAAAGTAAAAAAATAGCTATAAAAAATAAACGTAGTATAAAAAGCATTGCGTAAACATTAAAAAAAGCAATAAAAACTATATAAAAGTACTATAATAAATATTATATACTTAAGCAATATAATATTAAAAATATTATAAAGTTATTAACTGCGCACTTTTAGTTTAAGTGCAAAAAAAAGCTAGCACTTACTTATATTAAAGCAAAAGTTTTAAAAAAAATTAAATTATAAGCATATTATATTTAGTTGTTAAAAAAGTATGCAAAAGTATATAAAATATTTTTTATATTATTATTAAAGCTATAAAACAATTATAAAAAAATTAGCAAGCAAGCAAAACTATTAGACCTAAAAAATAAATAAAATAAATAAGCTATTAAAAATATTATATAATATAAAAATAACTAAAAAAAACAAAAATACTTAGTAAAATAAAAAAAGTAGCTAGTAAAATATAATATTTAAAAACTATTAAAGCATTTAACTAACTTAAAAAAGTTAATAAATAAATATAAAAAAAAAACTAAAAAGTTATATTTTAAGTAAAATAATTTAGTAATATTATAATAAAAAAAAGCTATAGTTATTTAGCAAAAAAATATTATTTACTTAATAAATAAATAAATATATTTAATAATAAATAAAAAAATTAGCATAATAATAAGTTAGTAAATAAATAGCAATAGCTATATTAACTATAATAAAAAAAAATAAAAACAAGTAATAATAATTATAAAAGCTAGCTATAAACCTAAATAAAAAATAAATATACTTAATTAAAAGCTAGTTTAAAAAGCAAATAATAAGCAATTGTTTTTAA
>Ga0247782_1000268_pt1 | contig 53872 bp, 41 predicted proteins | sample UWRJL019104C5_FD_179928 | JGI IMG/M metagenome (GOLD analysis project Ga0247782, IMG submission 179928) | Plant litter microbial communities from Arlington Agricultural Research Station in Wisconsin, United States - UWRJ-L019-104C-5 | ecosystem: Environmental > Terrestrial > Plant litter >...
TTTTTTGTAAAGACTCTATCTTGCCGTTGTAATTGCTGACTGGCGTACAGTTAACACCTGGTCTATTGACTTGACTGAGAGCTGGACAAACGAAACCGTCAAGATCCGGTCTGTCCCGAAGGCAGCTCCTAACCTTGCTGAACAGGTACACTGGATCGACCCGTCAACAAGCAGTCTGTATACCTGGGGCGGCTTCTCGGCGGAAGAGCCACCGCCGAGCCATGATCTCTGGCGCTTCTCGGCAGACGGCTCAGGAGGGGGCGCATGGTCACAGGTCACGCAGCGAGATTTCCTCACCTTCTCAAAATTGAAAAACATCTTCGGTGCCGCCTTCACCCAAACCAAGGATGTGGGCTTTGCCTTGGGCGGTGCCGTTATGCGCTTGTCCGACAGCACCGTCCAGAAGGATATTCCGGGATACGCAACGCCGGGGCTTGTGTCGTATAATTTCCGGACAGGCACGTGGGACAACAGCTCGACGTCGGCCTATGGCGGTTATGGGACAAGCCTGAACGCGAGGGCTGAGTACGTACCTTTTGGGCCAAACGGGCTCATTATCATCTTAGGAGGGGCCGAGTCACCTGTGGATGCGACAAACGAGACGATCGTGGAGGTGAATTGGAATACAATCACACTAGTCGACCCAGTGACCAAGAAATGGTACAAACAGACAACATCAGGATTAAAACCGCCTACTATCGAATCACACTGTACCGTTGGAGTGCCCGGACCAGACGGTACTTATGAAATGTAAGAACAAATTGAAGACGGGGCCGTGCGGACAGAGGGACGGGCCGACCAGGAGGGCGCTTGAGGTGTAGTGAGACGGCTCGAAAGTCAGCTAACAGTTGCTTGATAGATTTATTTACGGCGGCGTGTCCGATCAGATTCGGACGACATCTTCCGACGTAACCGTACTATCTCTCCCTGGGTTTGTTTTCTTTAAGGGCCCGAAGCATGCACCTCGGCGGTCCGACCATCAATGTGCAGTCGTGGGGAAAGGGAAGCGACAGATGATCAGCGTAGGAGGAGTAGATGGGGAAAACAGAACGTATACGGCGCCAACAACGGCGGACCCTTGGACATATGGAATTGGAATTCTTGACATGACGGAGCTGGAGTGGAGGGATTCGTATAACCCGGACACCGCAGCATACGACAGCCCAAAGGTAGTGAAGGAATGGTACGAGGCAGGATATCTGCAGAGCATGAATTGGGACAATGAGGAATTAAGGCAATTGATGATGAATCAATCGAACGCCGTGCCATCACCGGCTGCGAACAAGTTAGAGAACAAGTCAGACTCGAATGCCGCTATCGTGGGTGGTGCCGTCGGCGGCATAGCGGGCGCGGCAGCGCTAGGCGCCTTATCATTCTTCTTCATGAAGCGAAGGCGTACACGCGCGGCGACGCCCGACTCAGCACGCCGGGTTGTGGTCGACAACGACGAGCGCGACGAGGTTCCCGAGTATAAACCAGAGCCATGGCCCAAGGATCACCCCCGATACTATTCGCCAGAGTCGATCATCAGCGCAGGTCCCAAATCGCCAGCCTTCTCTTCTCAGTACGCCGTGGAGGTGGAGGGTACATGGCGCAGTGAGCTGTCAGGGCACCAAGATGGTGTTGTGCCGACGCGTGGCGGCGAGTTACCTGGCACGACACCCAGCGTCGGAGAATTAGCCGACCCAAATATACAATGGGCGTACGAGCTGCCGGCACCCCTCGAAAGCCCAAGGAGCGAGTTGCCGGACCGGAAATACTCGCACTGAGGCGGGTCTACCCAGACACATTCTCTTAGACTTAGAACACTTTTCCTTGCGCTTCCTTTGGCTTTGGGTTGGGTCCGCAAGGAAGGGGTGTATATTTGTCCTCTTGACTAACACGATTGCTAGCAAGTGAAGACCTTACATGCGATACCCTGGTAATGAAAACAAAAAGTTTACTGTATTTTGCAGATTCCGTTGTTCAATGATACACTGATCATGCCAGTGATAAACGTGACTTTTGCACAGGTACATCTGTTTCATATGCTGATATATAAGGCTTAATAGACCAATTTAAGTCTAATATGAGCAGATCGGCAAAGGTTTGCCCGCCATAGTATCATGCTGTGACCAAGCTACACAAGGTTCCTGGCGAAATCATATCCTCTCGTCTCGTCTACATCTTTCATACATCGTATAGACTCTCTTAATACGGAGCGGAAATCCCGGTTCTTCCTGTAGAATTATAAATGATGGCTCGTCAGCAACACGCCGGGCCACCCATTCCTTTCGGCAGGGACGATATGACGGTGTTTCGTGTCTCACCAAGAATCATGACCCATCCTACTGCGTCGTTTTTATAGTTTATCGTCAGAGTCAACATATTGTCTTTTACTCCCCTTTGACGGTCCTTCATCTTCTCAATTCAGCTTGAGAAGAACTCAAATCCCAGTACCCATATCATGCCCGTGTTTCTTTCATCCGACCATCTTCTTGACTTTCTCGAGTAAAAGCCCGCTCTCACGACCAAGACGCCGCTGGCCGTCTCGCCCCGGCTTCCGCGCCTTGACCATGGCGAGACGGAATCGCTCGCGCTCTTTCGTCTTCCGACGCCATTCGGCATCTCTGCGCTCCCGCTCCGCTACGCGTTCGGCGGCTTCTGTTTTCTTGCGCTCGGCTTGCGTCATGGCTTTGTCGAAGTATCCCGGTTTTCTCTTCTTGTTTCGGCGTTGTCTCGGCGTTTCTGAGGCTTCGTTTACGCTGTTCTGCAGCGCATTTCTATCATCTTTGCCGTCGTTGTCGTCGTTGTCGTCTAGCATGGCCTGACGTTCTGGGTGCAATTGCGGCTCAGGCGGCGGCTCTTGCTGTTGCTGTGCGTCTTCTTTTGACTCTTCCTCATGGTCGCGGCGTTCCTCTTCGTTCTTACCTTGGGCCTCATCGTCACTCGAGTCTGTCCTAACTATGGTGACATTGCCGGCGTCAGGGTCTATGACTGGAGGCTTTGCAGTCGCAGAGGCGGCATCGTCGTTGGTAGATGAAGAATTTTTGATCTTCTTATACGCCTTTTTCACTTTCGCTTTGTGTATGAGGTCCTTTTTTATCTTGTCCACTGTAGCCAAAACGTCAGCTTAGAAAAAACAACACACTGAAATCATGTTAATTATTAAACATTTACCTTTCCGTCTCCAAGGGCCATCTGGCAGATTCTCTGGTCCTACTCGGAAACCTTTGCGGTGCTTCTTTACGGCCAGCGCAGAAGCGTCGTCTGTCTCAAGTTTTCTTTTGGTAGAAACCATTATAGCTGCTGATACCCACAGACTGTTTCCAGCCCGGTCAGCAGAATAGCAGGTCAAAACGAAGTTGAAGTGGAAGATACTGCTGCAGGGTAGGTAATCCGACGTGGCTTAAGGTAGGACATGCGCCTTCAGATGCGATAAGGAAAAAAGATGTGGGCCTCCACCTATCGTAGAGGGGCATCCACTGTGTCTATATTACTGTACGACATACTGTATTGGATACCAGGAAGAGCTAAAGCAGTCAAAGATCCTCAGAGGTCTCTCTATATGATTCTGACTGAACGCTATTTAAGTGTTTCGTGATATGTAAAACCCACAAACCCATTGTGCTAACAGATCTCTCGCTTTGCCGTGTTCTACTTACTTTCTTTCGTATAACAGATGGTGCGCCGCGCTCCGTCCAGTACTAAACGTCCATGAGTACCATACCATATCAATCCAGGTTTACACCAGTATATAATTGGGTTCGAGTCTGTTTGTCTACCTACATGTTTATATCGAGCCTTTCTAACACCACTGCCGTGACGGGCTTATGTTTTATATCCTCTACCTATGTAGTATATATTTCTTATAGAAGGGTGAATACCCCTATGCTCCAATCTATACCACTTCTAACGTTTATGAAATGTGTGACCGCCACTTGCTAACAACAGCCTGGACTTCGTCAAACGGGACCGGAATTTCCGAGGTGGTTGCCTTTACCAACTCCGCGGCCTCACCATTTTGGGACTGCGGCTGCCGCCTTAGCTTCCAAAGCGTCGTGACACCGAGCGACGATAGGAAATTCAAGGCACGCTTGTAATTAGTACCTACTTGCGCAATGCCGTGACTGTCATCGGAGAGAGTGAATTTTCCACCCAGCGAGAGCCATTTCTACAATGCCTGGGTTAGCCCTCGACTGCTTGGGGATCGAGAATTTACGAAGGCAAAAGGATGAAGATACCTCGGCAATAACCCTGCATGGATAGGGCTCGTCCAGGCCCTTTCTTAGTGCACTGCTGTTGCACTCCAGCCAGCCACCGTACGAGGCTACAAAACTCAGGTTACGCACGATGCGGTTCCATACCCCTGGCCAACGGCGCACGTCGCGCCCCGGGTCCGTGCTCATCAGACGAATGAGGTCAAAGTGGCCTACGATGCGTGGACGCAGAGCGACGAGCATTTCGTACTGTTGATCGTAGTAACGCTCGTACATCCTTTGCTCGGCTACGTCAACACCGTCCTGGCCTTCTCCTTCAGTTTCTACTTGTGCTCTGACGGAAGCCCGGGCACGTGCGTAGTAGTCTTTATCGTAGTCAATGGGTATGCCATTCACGTGATGGAGGCTCCCGATGAAGTAGTCAATGGCCGGGTGTGTGGCTAAGTCGCTAATTAAAGACTTGTAGGCCGGCCGTATCCATTCGCCTTCGAAGCCGATAAGAAGTGAGATCTGTGGTGCATAGAATGCCTGTAAACGCTGTGCCTCCCCCAGATACGCTGCATGTCGTGGAGCAAGGGCAGCCAGGGAAGCCTCGGGGTCATCGAGCTTCAGGGGGGGGATATTAGTTCCAATGATTCACTGTTTTATTTATTTTTGACTCTGACCAACAGACATACACACGAGAATGTAAATAGTAGAATATACGAGAGGAGAGAAAGAAAGAAAGAAAAAAAAAAAAAAAAAAAAAAAAAATTTTTAAAGCAAAGGGCAAAATGGATCTGGCAGTTGCAATTACTACTCACTTCTTCGGGGTATAAGTCCTGGTGCTCAGTCCGCGGCATGTGTTCGGTCAAGCCTAGCGTAGTATATCCCAACCCAATGGCATGTTTGACGATATCCTCAAGCTCATCCTTTGCATGGCCAGGGCAGAACTGCCCTGAGTGAGAATGCATTGTGAAGGCCATCTTGTATGTAGCTGTATCTAATTTGTATGGAATAGAGTTGCGAGGGTTTTGGGTGAGTGAGTGATATGCGAGAACTAGCTCCCATTAAATCCTAACAACCTCAGGCCGTGGTAAGTACCCGAGCTGTCAACCACTCGGTTTCTTGAATTTTATAGCTCGGAACGTTCTGAACAGAGTAGAGAGAAGGAAGCTGCACATGCAAATGCATGTGATATGTATGGTAGTCGGTACCTAGTATGTCCACTAGTATCTAGGACCCAGTGATGAAACTTTGGTTATAAGAAAAACCTCGCCTCACCGCCTTCATTTCATCAAGTATCCTGTAAACCGAGCCAGCTGCCTACCAAGTTTGAATCAAACAAAGTTATTCTAATCTACAGTATACTTTAACTATAGGTTTCGTATTTGCAACTGAACTTGTGCCCCTGATGTTACACACGAATAATAGAGACCCAGGTTTATATGGGCATATTGAGTACAACATGAACATTGGTCGACACTGCCTGCCATCCTAGATAGTATAACAGGCTCCAGAAGACCTCACCTCATAAGCACACAGCTGAGCCCGATAATACTGAGAAATACGACATTATCGGTTTGGCTCATGATATCGGGAGAATAAATTTCAATAAAAATTACGAGTAGCTACCCCGCCCCCGCAGTCATGATGTTGGCTTTTGTTATCTCTTTATCGGGGTAAGTTGAGAGCAGGTGCCAAGGAGCTTAGATAAGCCTAGTATCTATGTTACGCATCATCAGTACTTGGACATAACCTGCACATCCTGGACCTTATCTACGTCCTCATAGTGGTCCGTAGCAGCAGCAGCGAGAGCTTGACAGAAAGGCGCTAACAGTAATGGGTCCGTGGGCTGAATGCAGGCATGGAAGAGCCTCAATGAGACACACCCAATCAACGCGCTGATACGCGTTTACTTTCCCCAGTACTGATACCTTGTTGCCTTTTGTCATTGAAGAATTGACCCGCACCAGCCCTTTTTGCCGAAGCTTGTCTTCATACCTTCAGCCTTATGATTTCTTACTCGCCAGGCGCCTTCCATTAGCTCTCGGAATTCAATCGTAACACTTGATTTTCCTCCTAGCGAGGTTGTCTCGTGAAAGCTTTCATCATCCATGCATACGTCGAGCATTGGTAACTTGATTACATAATCTAAATCTTCTGCCTTGTGTGCATTACATTCACGACATGGGCAGGACGCCCAGATCTCAGGCATCGCCGGGGCTATGATAGTCTGAGTTTCTGCAATTTGTTTGGTTTGACCTTTGCGACCGACCACAGCCCGTAACCACAGCCTGATTTCCGACCCAATCAACATGTTGTTTCCTGAAAGCGACTCGCCTCTTGTCAAGGCTTGGATCGTCAAGCGCCTAGAAAACAAGTACAGTCAATTGACCGCTGCACGATCAAAAACTTACTAACCTCGTGCTTTTCTGTCTAGCTCTGATGCCGACGCCGACGTTCTTGCTGACTATGTCCTTGCGCTCCTGAGACACGATGGCGACGTTGAAACGATCCGAAAGCTCTTCGAAGCTGAAATTCCCGACTTTTTGAGAGAGGGTATGGGCTTGCTCTATCATGAACCCGACCCCGATTCTTCACATGAGCGTATACTAATGAACTAGTAGATGCTGCTGCCTTTACCGACGATGTTTTACAAGTGGTCAAATACAGAGCATACCTCCCTGGCGCCCCTCCTCCGCCGCCTATCAAGCGACATACGCAAGCCCCCCCTGCAATCCTGCCGCCAGATATCACATCACAGCCTGCCATCCCCCCACCCACGTCTTTATATAAGCCTGCAGCCCCATATCCTGCGCCTCCGCCACCTGCGCACCACCCCCAAGCAACGGTCCAGGCTCAAGGTGGATCACGGAAGCGGCCTTACGGCGATCATGACGAAGTAGATATTATCCTAACGAGTCGAACGCCGCATGCCCAGCCATACAAACAGGCACGGCGCGGCGGGGGCTTCGGGCAACGTGGTGGAAGACACGACGACTACAATGGCCCGAGAAGTTATCGAGGACCAGGACACACACAGGCCTTTTACGCTGTGCCTCCAGGACCCGGCTCGTACGGAGGAGCTCCATTGCCATTCCCACCGCCTCCCATGAATGCCAGCAGTATCATGGAAAACATACAACTCCTGCAGTCTTTGCTTCCACCCGTTATGGATTTGCCCAAGCCTGTTTATTCCGGCACGACAGTGCCTCCACACCGGAGGAAACAGCGCTGTAGGGATTACGATGCGAAAGGGTACTGTCCTCGGGGCAATAATTGCAACTTTGAGCATGGAACAGCACCCTCGTACGACCCATCTCCCAGGTCTGCAGTCGTTGATGGTGAGGTCTTTCTTTCTCCGTCCGCTAATAGACGTACAAAGGCTAACAATGAAGCAGAATATGACCCCAGTAATGCCGCCTTAGCGCTACCCCCTCTTGGCATGCCTATGCCTCAAGAAATGCCGCAATTAGATATACGTAATTTCCAGACATCCTCGCCTGCAAACCGCCCAGACGCCAAGAAGCCGAGGAGGACAAAGGACCGTGCTGTGTTTACCGCCAACGGGCCCAATCATGACAAGGCTAAGACAACCATTGTCGTGCAAAATATCCCGGAGGAGAATCTCACCGATGATCAAGTTCGAGGCTACTTTTCTCAGTTTGGTAAGATTCCGGAAGTGACGATACAGAGGCACAGTCGTCTTGCCATCATCAAGTTTGATACTTGGGATGCGGCGCATACCGCTTGGAGCTCGCCTAAGGTCATATTCGACAATAGATTTGTTAAAGTATTTTGGTACAAAGAAGAGGGCGCCGAGGGAGCCGTACCGAATGGGAAAGGTACTAAGCCTAAAAACGGCCATGTCGATGAGGCTGTTCAAAGCGACAAATCTACTGCTGGGGAACCGGACTTTGACCTGGACGAGTTCTATCGCAAGACGGTGGAAGCGCAGAAAATCTATGACGAGAAGATGAGAAAGCGGCAAGAGATTGAGCAGGAGCGCCAACAGCTGGAGGCACGCCAAAAGGAACTCCGCGAGCGGCAGGAGGAGGCGAAACGCGAACTGGAAGCTAAGCTCAAAGCAAGCGGCGTTCAAGGAAGCTTATCGTCTACCTCTGATACTCTCAAGGAAAATAAGGACAAGAAGTCTAATTCCCAGACGGAAGCGCTGAAGGCGCAACTTGCTGCACTTGAACGGGAAGCCAGCCAACTGGGGATCGACCCGGATGATAACTATGACGATAGCTCGTCGTGGACGCCACGGGGGAGAGGTCGTGGCAGAGGCCATCGCGGGCGCGGCGCGTTCGCACCGAGAGCTATCCGAGGCGGCTACGGGTATAGAGGTAGGGGCGGAACTGTCGAAGCCAGACACGCTGCTTATGCAGCTTATTCTTTGGACAATCGGCCAAAGGTGGTAGCATTGTCCGGGATCGACTTTACGCTGCCAGATAACGACGAAGCCCTTCGGCAGTACCTCTTTGTAAGTTTAGCCCATCTTCTCTCTCGGGCCAGGGATAGAGCTAATGAGTTTTGCAGAGTGTGGGAGAGTTCAAGGACGTGCATATGACGCCAACAGCAGCCAATGTCTCGTTCAAAGACCGTAAGACTGCAGAAAAGTTTATGGCCGGTGTCACTGCCAGCGATTCGGTTCCCGGTGTTGACGGAAAGATCGAGGCGACGTGGGTAAAGTCGGCACCGGAGACGACCAAGACCTCTGACGGCGACACCGTCATGGGTAGCACCCTGGACGAGGAGCAGTCAAGCAAGGAAAAGGTGGCTACGGGCCCAGACAGCGCTAATGCCGAATTAGAGGAGGGTGAAATTGACAGTGGCCCGGATCTCGACCAGAGGGACATGGACTACGAGTCCGGCGAGTGGTGAAGCAGGCAGACATTATTTACACGATATACGCATTGGACACTTGGTTGCGCAGCATGCAACTTCTATCACATGCTTTTTGTGCAGCGCGTTTGCGAAAGAGAAGGACATCCATGGTGAGCAGTCTATTCTGCCCGTTTGAAAACATATCGTTTGTTGGTAGAGAGCAAGTTTAGGAACTGAGTGTTCTCTGTAATTATTTGTAATTATTATACCTAACTGCATAGCTTAGCTAGCTTAGCGTCTGCTAAGCAAAGTTAAGACGCTAAGCGAGGCTGGTTCAGGGGCATATATGATGTCTTAATACGTTGGGCACTTGCTTGATGTTTGTCCCTCTGTTCTAGCTAATGACTCTGTAACGCTTGGGGTCCTCTATAAACGAAGCACTACCAAGATACCGTCATTGTCTCCCGTATAAACCCATGCTTAAAATACAAAGTACAAGGCCGCTGTTTTATGTCAGCCTGTAGTCTACATGTAAATTTATTTATAAGGACTTGCCATTTCTCAGCCAGTCAGGTCATCATCCTTCCGGCCCGCAACCATCAGCTCTCAGTAGTTTGGTATACTCCAACACAATATACAGCAACTCACCTAAAGTAATCATGCCTTCTCTCACACTGCAAGACAGATGTCATTTGGAGTCGATTCGAGAGCTTCACAGAGCGCAGCCCAACCTTAGCATCGAACAGCTTTTCGCTGCCCTGGAGGCAGAAACAGGGGAGAAACCTTCCGAGTTGGTCATCCGTCTCACAGCGAGACTTCTGGACTCGTACGTAGCTAGAGAGATTGTACGCCGGAAACGTACTGGTCATCGGTAAGTCTTATCGGCTAGAGACCTAATCTAATAGTACTTACTTGCCAGCGATGTAGGCTTGCTTCTGTAGCGACTGGATGTTACTACTTAATAGCTACAGACGTTGATATCGATGTGAATAAGAAGATACGGAGGCCATGGACTATGTATCAAAACGTGTATCTTATCTTTTGCGCCGTCTACAATTCAAATTAACAGATATGTAGCACGTAGTAAAAGTACCCAGTTAGCCATATGCTAGATAATCTCAAAACAGTGGATAAAATAAATACAGTAAAATCACTTTAGTTCCGCGCAGCAAAGATAACAGAGCTCCCCATGACGGGCGCGTATTTCTTGACGGCCACGGGACGTAGCCCGGCCTGCTGCAAGAGAGCATCCCATTGCGACGCCGTCCGCTCCGAGGAGCCAAACAGCGTGTACATCTGTAGATCGAGCCCGGCCGGCCAGATGTGGGCACCTTTGTCGGGTATGACGACCTCGTCGATCAGCAGCCGCGAGTCGGGCGACATGGCCGACACGATGTTCGCTAGGATCTGGGATGCCTTGTCATCGTCCCAGTTGTGGAGCACGGCTCGGAGGTAGTAGTACTTGGCGCCTTCAAACAGTCAAAAAACATTCGATCAGTCCATCCATTCAGTCCAGTCATGTTTAGGTTTTTATAAATGGGCCGACTTACCCTTCACGGGCTGAGGGCTGAAAAAATCATGCGCCATCATCTGCACCCCGTCGATACCCATGGCGCTCTTGACTGTCTCGGCGCGGTCCTGGACCACCACCCGGCCGGCTAGGTTGGGGTACTTGACCAGGAGAGCCTTTGCCTGCTGGCCCGTATTGCCGCCGATGTCGACGAAGACGGGGCCCTGATACCCATCGCGCCCCGCGTCGTCGTTCAGTGAGATGACATCGAGACAGCTGCCTTCCTTCGGAACGCCCATCAGACTCTGGAAATCCTTAGAGATGTCGGGATGTTGCTTGAGCCAAGGAAAGAGGCCCAGCTCCGTGTCGAGACCCTTCTGTAGCGCCGTTGTCTGCGTGAGGTTCTTGTACCCCGTCTCCTTCAGGAAGTCGGGCAGGGCATGGAAGGAGGGGCTGCTGACGGCATGGAAGAAGCGCATGGGCCCCTCGATGCGCGAGTCGGCGAAGGCGCGCGTGGCCTTCCGTGCCGTGTACTGGTCGGGTGCCACCTCGGCCACGAGACGGTTGGCCACCAGGTAGCGCACGATGCGGCTCACGAGCGCCGGGTCGGCCATGGTCGGCATGGCTAGCTGCTTCGCGGACAGCGGCATCTTGCTCTCTGTCAGGGCCTCGAAGATGCCGAGGTCGCCGCCGATCTTGACGAGTGGTACTAGCCGACTCTGTTTTCCGTGGGCAAATGCACTGTTAGCAAGCAGTGATGGGAGCAAGATTTCTGAGGGATATTGTGTGGTAAACTCACGGCATTAAGGACGCGCAGCATGGTGTCATAGGGGGTTTCTAGTTCCTCTGCAGATTCGCGCAACGATGTCATCAAGCGGTGCCTAGTGGCTTCGTCGAGTGGTGGTGATGGTTGGTCGTCCTCTGCCTCCATGAGTTCCGCCATACTCGGTTTCACAGAGACGCCCTCGACCTTAGAATGTCCGTTCATGGAGCTGTGGCCATTCGTTTCATTGTGCCCGTTCATGGCGCCGCTCCCGTTCGTGGCGACATGGCCATTCTGCATGGCTCTGTTCTTACCTGCTCTGGCTTCGCCGTTGAGGAAGGAAAGCGGATCGTGCGTTGTGAACTTGACGCTTGCCTTCTTAGCCGGCGTGAGACCGAGACGACCTCTCTCTAGGCACGGGGCGAGGCCGTCGATCGAGTCGAGAGTGAAATTGTCAATGTTGAGGGAATCCTCAGGACGAACCATGCGCCGTCCCTTGAGAGTCTTGAGAATTGACTGCTCTTCTGGAGTCAGCTTTTTCTCAACCTCTTCGAGGGCCTTACGATTGCTCTCGTCGTAGGCATCGCCGTCGAGACCGAGTGACTTTAGCTTCTTCACGAGCGCCTCTTTCTCTTCGAACGAGACGTGGGCGAATGCTCTGAAACAGAACTCAACCGTCTTCGAGATCTCGGCCTGGGTTAATTTGCCGCTGGCGTCTGCGTCGACCTGACCTTGGATAACTATGTGAAGTAATCGACCGTGTCAGTAGGCTCGGCTGATATATAGAAACATCATTTCAATTGTAGGCTTACCGGGTCTGAATAGATCGAATGCCCTCTCAAACGTTTTCTCGTCGAAATCGGAAATGACGGGCTCATCCTGGGATCTGATCTGTTTCAATGCGCTGGAGACGACAACGAGGAAGCGTGTGTAGCTTTCGGCCGTCTTCTTATCGTGCCATGACGCTGCTGTATTTTCATCGCAATCGCCTCGGATAGCCGCCATGATGGTGGTCGCCGCAGACAGACCGCCGGAGAGAGCCAAGTGGACACCCGAGGAGAAGAAAGGGTCGATGAAGGACCCGGCATCCCCGGCAATGCGCACGCCGGGGAAAGCATAGCGGGAGGCGCTGTAAGACCAGTCGGAGGCGGACTTGATCTCTGACAAGAGTTCGGCTTTGGAGAGAAGTTCCTTGATGCCGGGGACGAGCTCTAGGGATTGCATGTAGAAGCCCTTCGAAGACGGCTCGGCCATTTCCCGCTTCTTCTTCGTCGCCATCTCCTGGTTCTGCACAACACCTACCGAGTGCGTGCCGTTGTGTAAGGGAATAAACCATACCCATCCACTACCGTCTGAATATCAACGAATCACGGGGTGTCAGCACAGCTATGTCAGCACAGTCGGCGATAGCTAACGACGTACCTTTGAGAGCCTCGAAATACGGGGCACCCTCTTTAAATGTTCCGATGGCGTGGACACCGCCACCCTTCCAGTAGCCCCAGCTGGCAATGTTCCGGAGACCCTGGTTGTAGGACCGGTTCTTGAGATATTTGGTGCTGATCAGGCCCTGCCTCCCCGACGCGTCTACTACGTAGTCGAGCGAGATGGCGCCCGTGCTGCCGTCTTTGCGAGTCCAGGTAGCAGAAACCGGACGGCCGAATTCGACATCGTGAGTACTCGCTGGATCCCGCGAGCCAAACTCGATCGATGCCACTTTCGTCTCGTCGAATGTCTTTACGCCACACTCTGCTGCGTGCTTGAACAGCAAATCGTCTGCCTCTGAGCGCACTACGTTCCAGGCATAGCCTCCAGGGCCACCTGCCGCGATAAAGTCCGTGTCTGATAAGGACGGACACATGGTTCTTAGCACCGGGGGCTTTATTGCTGTATCATCTCTGGTAGGGACTTACATGTTTCCGGTCGGGACCAGTTGAGGCGAAAAGCACCTCCTTTCTGTTATCCAGGGTTAGCGAACAGGAGGATTATGGAAAGGTCAAGGGCTGACTGTCTCACCTTGACGTTGAAGCCGTATGCATCCCATTTTTCATAAGCGTCGATGAACTTGAGAAAGTGTCGCATGGAGGGGAGCATGCTTTCACCAATGTGATATCTAGCTCACGGAGCTCACCGGTCAGGCAACAAATTTACCTGAATCATGCTGGTATCCCTTTACATACCTGGGAAATTTGTCTGCTTCCAAGAGGACTACATCGACGCCCTCACGAGCAAGAGCTGAGGCGGCGTAGGAGCCGGCTGGCCCACCGCCAATCACCAATACCGTGCACTTGTCCGGAATGTCGGCCATCTTGTCTCTATCTTAATTAACTAGTTGAAAGTAGGTGAGCGTTTGTGGTTCTTCCGCGCTGATGTCTTTGATAGAGGTGGCGTCGGCGTCGGTGGTGAGTATGAGAGGTTGATGGAACATAAGTACTGTCTATAGCTTCGCCCAGTCGTCTTTATTAAGGTTCATAAATGATAAGGGAGAGTAATACGGTCCATTCTATGCGACGGAGGAGACGCCGAGTTTCGTCCCGGGGAGATTTCGGGAGGTTACGCTGCCATTCGGCGCCATGCTTACTCTCTCGGAATCCGAGTTGCAACGCCCGCACGGGAGGATGCCGGCACAACGGTGCAAGAGCAAGCTTCGGAACGTTTGTGTTGAAACAGATTGAATATTCCTAGGAAACCCTCATAATTCGCCAGCGCCACGGTGTCCCTTGTCTCCGTTCGCATTCAGGGATTGTGACACTTTCTTGCTGCGTCACAGAAACCAGCCGGTAGGCGTCACCATGATGGACGTAGTTGAGTGATAGCTTCCCTTCTTGCTTACAGAATACTTCATGGTAGCCGAATCTGTCTATTGCTTGCTAAACGCTTTCAATGGCTTCGACCATCGACAAGCCTAAGGCGTTCTACTCGTCCAGCTTCTGGTCCGATTACCTCACGGCACAGCGAAGCAAATTGCCTCCACTTCCGGAATGTGATAATGTCTCTGATCGCGTCGTCCGGTTTCTTGGCGGAAATCCTGGAGATATGCAACTTCAAGGGACAAATACATACCTCGTCGGCACGGGAGACACGAGGATTCTCATCGACACTGGCGAGGTAAACTAGCTTACCTGTCTCGTCGCATCTTCCATCCCTTCATCCTTATATGGCTACTATCCCAATTAGCTGAGCGCAATGACTGACAGAAATGAATAATAGGGACTTCCTCAGTGGGCCAGAAACGTGACAAGATACCTTGAAGATCACGACATATCCATCTCCCACATCCTCCTCACACACTGGCATGGCGACCACACGGGCGGAGTCGCAGACATCTTAGTCCACGATCCCAGCACGAAAGTATACAAGCACAGCTCTGCCAGTAACCAGAACCCCATTGAAAACGGACAGATCTTTCGAACCCAGGGCGCGACCCTCAGAGCAGTGCTGACGCCCGGCCACACTACGGACCATACATGTTTCCTGCTTGAAGAGGAGGACGCCCTATTCACCGGCGACAACGTCCTCGGCCACGGGTACAGCGTAGCCGAGGACCTGGGCGCCTATACCGCGAGCCTGCGGCTGATGGGAGGTCTGGGCTGCAGGGTCGGATACCCGGGTCACGGGGCTATGATAAGGGACCTGCCGCGAAAGATAGCGAACTATATAGCGCAGAGAGATATCAGAGAGAAGCAGGTTTACGAGTCCTTGTTGTTAGATAAGACGCAGCAGGGCCTATCCATGGCCGATATAAGCCTTCTCCTCTACGGCGATCTCGCGAGGGATACCGCTACGTTTGAGTCGGCGTTGAAACCTCTGCTGGGACAGGTTTTGTTCATGCTGGTAGAGCATGGTAAAGCGGGAACGAAGTTGGTTGGACGAAGTAAAACTAGATATTGGTTTGCTAGAACTCAATATCATGAGCCTGTTGACATGTACGATAGAATAGATAGACCTATAGATTGTGGATCATTCTGAAATATCCACCTTCAACCGGCAGCTGCTGTTATGCTTCTACCTGATTTTGAATTTGACGCTCCGGTGCAATGGTGGCGATGATACTATTGACATTCGAATATTATTCTAAATACCGAGGTGCTTTTCTGTCAGGTGAAGTTCCAGCTACTATATTATCTGGCATGATGCTATCCAGTATTTACTACGTAGTGGCATAAGGCCGGACGATTTATTTTATTTCATATATTTTGCTACTTATAATATGCTGGATGTGATTTGTATCCGCTCTGACTGCTCTTCTCATTGGGCCGGAACTGTCCAACAGCCCATGTAGACTCCGGGATATTTTCGGACGCCGTCCTAATATTTGGCATCATGCAGAAATAGACGCCTGTATTATGTCTATAGGATCGCGGCATAATCTACCGAGTCGGATTCCGAGTCCTTGGTGAGCCTCCACCTACTTGCGAGTAGCGGCCCGTGCCGGAACATGCACAGCAGCTGGACCTGGGCCAAGACCAGATAAGCTTTGTCAATGCTTTGGATGTGTGGCTAACACTGTTCAGATGGATGATTCTTGTATCGTACAAGTAGCACTGCCGTGAATGTCTTGAGTGGCTGAGCCAAGGTTTATAAGTCGGGATTGGGTACCTAGCAGGAACACTTGCTACTAATATTAGTAGATCTCCTCGCCTTTGTCACGTCCAGGGACCGAAAAATGACTGGTTTCCATCTATAACTATGATGCTATCTGTTATTTGATAGCGGCCCTCATCCTGGTGTGCAAAACTTACAGTATACTCGAACGTCCTCTGTCTTTAGCAAGGACAAAGAGACGCATATGCAAACCTCAACCATGAGCACTAACACTGTCGACGATACCGGAATCACTCCTTCCACCGCTAAACATGAAGATATCGCCACGGGCGCCGATCAAGATGCTAAATTGATCCTATTCAGCCATGAGTTCCCAAGTGGCGACGTGCAAGACCTCTTACGGAGGCTTCATCGACATGCTAAGTTATCTCGACATCCCCATCTCGCCCGCTTCCTACAAGAGTGTGCTTCAGTTTTGAGAAACGAGGTTCAGAAGCTGCCGCGGCCACTGCGCCAGCTCGTTCCACCATTCCACGACGTTGCCACCTTGGTCTCGCACTGGGATGAGCTGAAGAACAGTCCCTTGCAAGGGACTTGGGAGGGCGCTTTCTTGTGTATATATGAGATAGCTATGCTGATTGGGTGAGTGCTCACGCAGAGTATTCTCTTATGACTGCCTCTTCCCTTTACTCTTAATATCTGGATCTGGTCGGAGACTAACCTGCACAACTAACGATTAGGCATCACGAAGCAAACCACATTCCATACTCTAATACTGAGATAGGAGGAGGTTCTGGAGTAACATGTCTTGCAGGCATCAGCGTCGGCCTCTTCTCGGCTGCAGCAGTAGCTGTATCCAGTTCTCTTCTAGATCTCGTTTCTTACGGAGCTGAAAGTGTCCGAATCGCGTTCACTTTCTGTGTCCACGTCGGGCAGGTTTCACAGCTCCTCGAGAGCACGACTTGTCGCTCAGACGTAGATACGTCGCCTGTTAGCTGGGCATATGTAGTAATTGGTGTACCACCCGAGACCGTCCAGGCAGAGTTGGACCGTTTCAATGGCCAAGACAGATCAGACCATACCGGCTTAAAGACGGCCCCGTTGACGCAAGTGAGCATCAGCCATGTGGAACAGGCCTCCGTTGGTGTCACGGGCCCGCCTGCTCGTCTAAAGCAGCTCTTCCGCCAGTCGCAGATACTCAGCACATCACGGCACTCCCCCTTGCCCATATCAGGGGGTCTCTGCCATGTCCCCAACGTGTATGGTGACGAAGACATACGCAACATTCTCAGAACAGCCGAAGTCTTGGAGAGATGGGGTTCACAGCCCGTTCACTTGCCGCTCATTTCACCGTATACAGGAACACCCTTTCCGGCAGCAAACGCGTATTCCTTGATAGAGGCTATATGCGTCGAAGCTCTGACCAAGCCCCTGTATTTCGATAAACTTGCCGAGAGTGCGGTGTTGCAGATGTCGAATAGCCAGCGTGAGATACCGCTATCTTCGTGTCTAATCCTGCATTATCGGACATCACTCATATCTGAAACCATTATATCAGACGTCACGAATAAGCTGTCACCCACTGCCGTGCAACGCCAGGATCTGCTTGACTGGGTTATACAAGAGACTTATATACCAAATCAGCTTAACGCCAACCCTAGTCTACCGCAAAACTCGAAGCTGGCTGTTGTTGGAATGGCATGCCGCATGCCCGGGGGTGCTGATAACGTGGAGAAGTTCTGGGAGCTGTTGGTGGATGGTGAAGACACCCATACTACTGTCCCACCGGACAGGTTTGACGTAGAGACACATTTCGATCCGAATGATGAGATAGAGAACACTATCGGGACCCGGTTCGGTAATTTCATATCAAACCCGGGCCTCTTCGATGCTGGATTCTTCAATATGTCCCCGCGCGAGGTAAGGTGACGAAAGGCCTGCCCTTTTTCGTATTTTTATTTAGATTTTTTTATTTTTTGAGAACGATTAGTTAACCTTAGGGTGGTGTGACAGGCTGAGCAAACGGACCCGATGCAACGATTGGCACTCGTTACCGCTTACGAGGCCCTCGAGATGGCTGGCTTCGTGCCTAATCGGACGCCCTCCTCGCACGTGTCGAGGGTGGGGACCTATTACGGCCAGGCCAGTGATGACTACCGCGAGGTGAATGCGAATCAGAGAATCGGCACATACGGCATTCCAGGCACCGAAAGAGGCTTTGGGAACGGGCGTATAAATTACTTTTTCAATTTCCAGGGCCCCAGCTTTAACATTGATACCGCGTGTTCCAGCGGTTTAGCTGCAGTACATGCGGCTTGCTCGGCGCTGTGGGCGGGCGAAGCTGATACCGTAGTGGCTGGGGGTCTAAACGTCATCGTAAGTCTGTGAATGAATCGGTGAAAGGAAAGATGATGCTGATTTGAAGATCTCTGTAGACGAACCCGGATATCTACTGCATGTTAAGCAAGGGTCATTTCCTGTCAAAGACGGGCCAGTGCAAGGTGTGGGATGCTGGCGCAGACGGCTACTGCCGCGCAGACGGCATCGGTTCTGTCGTCATCAAAAGGCTCGAAGATGCCGTGGTAGACAATGATACGGTATTAGCAACTATTCTGGCTGGTGGTACGAATCACTCGGCCGAGAGCATTTCGATAACGCAGCCGCATGCCGGTGCACAGAAAGCCAACTACCGCCAAGTACTCACCCAGGCGGGCGTCAGCCCTTTAGACGTGAACTTCGTTGAGCTACACGGCACTGGAACCCAGGTAGGTCTTGATTCTGATTCTCGGCGGATTTCGTCATGTACTGAGCCAAGCTGACTACGGCTGTTGAATGCAGGTTGGCGACGCCGTCGAGTCTGAGTCGGTACTCGATTTCTTCGCGCCTAGAGGCCGGCGCCCGCGTCCCGATCAGCGCTTGCACCTGGGCGCGCTGAAATCTAACTTCGGACACGGTGAGGCCGCAGCAGGAATTGCCTCCTTAATCAAAGTTCTGCTGATGTACCGCTACGGCACCATTCCACGCCACATCGGAATCAAGACCGTCATGAACCCCGTGGTGACCCAGCAGTTAGCGAACAGAAATGCCGGCGTACTCTTTGAGAACACGCCTTGGCTCCCAATGTCTAATAGTACGAAGCGCTACTCCATTGTAAATAGCTTCGGCGCGCACGGCGGAAACACAACGCTCCTGCTCGAAGATGCACCCCCGCCATGCTTGGAAGAGAAGAACGATATTCCCCGGAGAACCACTACGACTTGTGAAGTGGTATGCATCTCTGCCAAAAGCAAGGCTTCTCTTCGGGGTAACGTCAGCGCCTTGTTGCGCTATCTGGATGCCCACCCAGAAACTGATCTCAAAGACGTGGCCTACACAACCTCTGCTCGTAGAATCCACCATCACATCCGCATAGCTGCCTCTGTCCCCAGTATTGCTCAACTCCGGCAGTTCCTACAAACTGCCGCTCAAGACGTTGATGTCTATGCAAAGCACGTTTCTACAGCCAAGCCGAGGGTCGTCGTCTTTGCTTTTTCAGGACAGGGTTGTTTTACCCAAGGCGCCGCAGCGGCCCTCTTCGAGAAAGCGCCTCTATTCAGGCAGCAAGTTCTCCAACTCGACCATGTCGTTCGTCAGCTCGGGTTTCCCTCAGTAATTGCTGCTATCGCTGGCGATGCCGCAAACACAGATCATGGGAGTGCTTCGCCAGCGTGTTCAAGTACCGACGATGAGATAGGTCGTAGAACTGTCATATCAATGGACAGCAGGAGCATAGCCTCTACTGACACGGCACTCGAGAGCCCTCTGGTAACCCAACTCGCTCTGGTGGTTCTTCAACTCGCTTTGGTAGAGTACTGGAGGCTTCTCGGTATCAAAGCTGACGTTGTCGTCGGGCATAGTCTAGGGGAATACGCTGCCTTGGTCACAGCTGGTGTCTTGTCTATAGCAGATGCGCTGTTCTTAGTGGGCAAGCGAGCCGAACTCATGCTAGCTGCGTGCGAGCCTGGCAGCCACGCCATGTTATCCGTCCGTGGTGCTTCGACTGCTAGAATCGCCGAATTGTGCGAAGGCCGCGAAAGGGATTACCGGTGCGAAGTCTCCTGCCTGAACGGGCGCAACGATATCGTCGTCAGCGGTCTACGAGCAGACATGGTTGGCTTATGTGATGTGCTACGGACCGAGGGTCTCAAATGCGTGTTACTCGACATACCCTTTGCTTTCCACTCGACGCAACTAGAGCCCATCCTTGAGGAATTTGAAAATACGACTCAGTGTATAACGTTCAAGGCCCCTAACATCCCGGTTATCTCACCGCTCCTTGGCCAGTGTGTTTCTAAGGGCGGTGTCGTTACCGGGAAATATCTACGCAGGGCGACCCGTGAGCCTGTCGACTTTATGAGAGCCTTAGACACTGCTATGGCAGAAGGCCTAGTAGATGATAAGGCTCTCTGGCTCGATATAGGGCCACATCCTGTTTGCACTTCATTAGTACGGAACCACTATGGAGCAGAGACGACGCAAGCTTTCGCCTCGATGCGCCAGGGAGATGATGCGCTGTCTGCTTTGACGGGAACCCTAGCATCGTTGCATTGCCTGGGTTTTCCGGTTGCATGGAACGAGTACTTCGCGCCGCTTGAGAAATTGTATCGTCTGCTTCATCTGGACCCCTACCATTGGAATCAGAAGAATTATTGGATTCAATACAACGGTACATGGACACTGGACAAGGCGCATATTGTATCCCAGACAAACAATAAAATGCCAGCAGCTCCGTCCTTTTTCACTTCGTCTGTACAGCAAATCGTTTCCGAGGAAATTGGTGAAGCTGTAGGGCGTATGACAGCGCTCTCTAATCTGAACCATCCCGACCTACGCGGAGCAGCGGGAGGGCACAAAATCAATGGAAGACGAGTGGTAACAGGAGTATGTCAACCTCTGTTCCTCATCTCTTCAATAGCTGTAGTCGACGGTATTGCTAATCATGGAATATGCAGAGCACGTGGGCGGATCTCACTCTCACCGTTGGCGAGTATCTGTACAAACGTATGGCACCAGACGATGACAAGATGTGCATGGATGTGAGAAACATGGAGGTATTCGAGGCCCAGGTCTTGCCCGAGGAGTTATCCCCAGAATCGCAGCCGGCACAGTTCATCTTAATCGAGGGAGTCCTAGATATGTCCCAGAGACAAACTCGTATTAGTCTGTACACAGCAGATGCAGAGGGAGCTCGTAAAACGGACAGGGCATTCGCCACAGCAACGGTGCACTATGAGGACGCGCAGACTTGGCAAGCCGAGTGGCAACTGACTTCGCACCTCATTACGACGCGTGCCGAGTTGCTATGGAAAGCAGCAACGGGTGAGGATGCTTCAGACGCGGGCAGAGTAAGCAGGCTCTCAAGGGGCGCCGCGTATCAGCTCTTCGCCAATGTGGTGGACTACGGTACCCGGTACCGTGGGATGCAGCGCGTAGCACTTGATGAAGACGCCCAGGAAGCTACCGCTGACATTATGCTCGATAGAGATCGCCATGGCACTTGGCATACCCCCCCTCATTGGATGGACAGCGCATTCCAGCTGGCCGGGTTCGTTATGAATGCCTTTGGGGTACAAGGCGACGGGGAGGCCGCTGGATCATCTCGTGACTTCTTCTACATTACGCCAGGGTGGCGACACTTGAAGCTCACCGAGCGACTTCAACCTGGCCCTGATGTTACTTATCGCAATTACGTGCGCATGTTTCCTATAAAAGGTGAAACTGGTGCATTTGCGGGCGATATATACCTTCTCCGCGGCCATAACATTGTGGGGGTATGCGCGGGTATCAAGTTCAAGAGAGTTCCACGCGCCTTGATGTCTATCATGTTTCCACGGGGTCAGAAAACCAAAAGCCGCGATCATGACGCTATCCCTGCAAAGGTTAGCGCGAATGGCCACGTCCACCTTCAGGCACAGCCGTCCACAATCATCGGTGAGCCGAAGGACTCGAAGGCGCCAACGGTGAAGACAGCTTCTCCGCGGCAACAAGGCCCAGTTGTCACCGTGTCAGCGACAGAGCCCACTGCTTCCGCGACGGAAATTACTGAAAAAGGGCAAGATGAAGGCGTAGGAAACCCCCGCGTAGCTGCCTGCCTCCGTCTTATTGCGGATGAAACTGGGCTGGACATGGAGGATCTGGCAGGCAACGCAGCGTTTGCTGAGCTGGGCGTGGATTCCTTGATGTCCCTTACTCTGGCTGGAAAGATCCGCGCAGAGCTAGGAATCGACGTCCAGGCATCCATTTTTATTGAATGTACTATCGTACAGGATCTAGTGAATTGGTTGAGCAAGTAGATAGAATTGTGCCTACTATAGTACATAGTTAAGTCACAGTCGAAGCTACAGATGTAGAGGTGTTAGATAGGAGGTGGGTCTCTCTTGGTTTAAGTAATCGTGGCGTCGTGGCTAGGGTGGCTGTGCTGGGTCTTTCTTGATAATAGAGAACCCCTCTTATTATTATTATTGTTATTATTTAGACAACTCTCTGGAGACAGGCACTTGGCATGGTCTATCCATAAGGTTCTAGTCCGCTAACAGCTTCGCAAAGTGTTAAGAAGTGTATCCGTCTATCTACCTCCCATGTATAGGCATGTGGGTGCATGTATAATTGACCTTGAAAGTGTTGCGGGCGGTAGGTTGAAGGTATACTGTAATTTTTGTGTAAAGTACGAAAATCTTGGATAGGTGACTGTTAGAAATGGAGGTCACGTGGGGCACTCTACCCCTTCTATTTGTATATAGGTATGAACACCTTCTACATAGTGACCTTCAGGACTATTCTTTATCCTCATCCTCGACAATGCAACTCTATTCACTGCTATACCTAACCTTTTGACAGTGACCGCATAGTAAGTAGTCCAGCCTGTCAATCGTGCCGGGCTGGAACAGCCCATGGGTACTTGTCTACTACTTCTTATTCTTTGATATCTTTGTGCATGTATATATGTAGTTGCGAGATAGCTGTCAAAGCAGATCTAGACCAGAGCATTCTGCTATATCTCGGATGAAATACAAATTAATCCGACCGAAACCTACTGTATGAATAATAACCTGATCCTCTTTCCTCCATAACTCCTAATTATATATAGTAATACTGGCACATATAATTTTACAATGTAGCGCATAATCTTCTCGAGCTCTTATTTAAAGATCTTATATCCACCAGGAACCAGCTTCTGGAAGACACCAGTAGGATCATATTTTCGGCTGGCAGCCTTGAGCTTAGCGACATTGCCAGCGCCCCAGCTGTTGTACACATTCTGTGAGATGTCGGCGTAGTTGAGGTAGATGAAGTCGACGAGATGTCCGTGCGACTTCAGGTACGCCTGCTGCTTGTTCACGATGTCGTTGAAGGTCGCCTCGATCAGCTTGTCGTCGGAGGCGCGGTTGTAAGCGACCGTCATATCGATGTTCACATAGTCGGTCTTTCCGGCGGTGAGGCCGAACATGTTTTTGCCCTTGGTCACAGGCTGCGGCTGGATCAGGAACTCGACGAAGATGCCGTCCACTTTCTTTACCGCAGCGAGGCCTCTCTCCCAGATCTTGAAGAACTCCATGTAGACGCTAGCGTTGGGGTTTTGGAAAGAGAATGTGAGTTGAAATACACTACGAAGACAGTCAGACTCTGGGGTACGTCCCACAGGCGATATATAAGTTGTAAAAAGAGGAATTTTCTTGCTTACCGGTTCTCTGAGGCGGGAATAGCCTGCCCAAACGTTTCCACGACTTTGTCAGTAGTCATGAGCTCAGCCACGCCGACCTGGTTAGGAATCTTGGTAAAGGCGTTGTAAACAGGAGGGTTTGCGACCTCCTCTGTGTACCACATGATGTCGATAACAGAGAAACCACTGCTTGTGTAATCCAAGATCACACCCATCATGGCATCTGGATCGTACTTGGTAGGATCCATAAATTTGCTGAAGGCTTCGGCCTGTGCTTGTAACACGCTGTCGGTGTAGTTGTACTGGAGAAGGCTATACCAAATCTTTTCCTGAGAGAAAGTGGCGACATCAAAGCGGGTAACAATGCCGAAATTGTTGGAGCCACCCTTGAGAGCAAGCCAAAGGTCAGGATAGCTCTTCTCGGTGACATAGATAACTTGACCACTCGCAAGTACGACTTCGTAGCCGTATACATTGTCACAGCTGAAACCGTATTTGCGTGACAAGAAAGTGATACCACCTGGGAGTAGGTTAGCTTCCAGTGGCAAAGGGAGCTCCGATACTACTACTTACCTCCAGTGACAAAGCCACCAACACCGATACCCGGAACCCGAGCGCCCATAACGGTGAGATTGTGTGGTACGAGCTGGGGATAGATGTCGCTGAAAATGCCACCACCTCCAAGACGAGCAATCCTGTGGTCCTCGCTCAAGGTGACATCGTTCATGCCGCGCATGTCGACAGTAATACCACCATTGTCGATGTTTGCGGCGCCCGTGAATAGGGTGTGGCCACCACCTCGAATAGCGAATTGAGTCTTGTGCGAAGTTGCCAGCTTCACAAACTTGGAAACATCTTGGGTGTTTGTGGGCCTGAATATGCAGCCGGGGTTCAGGACACGCTCCTGCTCACTATAGTACGATGTCAAGGCGGTATCGTACTTCGAAGTCTGAGGGTAGATGACACGCCCGGGCATTTGAGAGTCGAGAGCTTTGCATGTATCCTTGCAGTTCTTTGTTGGGAGCTTCGTTGCGGAAGCAACTGCGGCAAGACAAACAACGAGAGCCTGAAAGATTGATTGAGGCATGGTGGTGGCTCAACTGACAGTCTCGAAGAGAAGATTAGGGTTGTGGTTTGGTGTAAGAAATGTAGAAATGCTGGAAAGTAGCAAAGAAAAGCGAGGGCGCAGACTAGTCTATAGGTCTAATTAGATAGGAAATAAAAGAATAGATAATAAGAAAGAGTACACTGGTAGAAAGTGGAGGACTAACGACTGACGGTGATGATCCCCTTCCCATTCGTAGGAAGGACCAACACAAAGTATATATATCCGTGAACATCTCGGCTTGGTACGGTTGGTCTCGTCCGGCAAGATCATGTTTCTAAAAACACCATACCTCATGGCGTTGTGGCGAAGGCAAGTGTATAATCCTGAATCCTATGAGAATGGTTTGTTGTCGGCGTATTCAGCCCAATTTCGCATGAACACTAGAGCTTTTTTTTCTCTCGGCTTCCACCGATATAAGCTGTCAGTGTATGAGGCTCAGTAGTTTTCTCATAGAAAATTGTTGGCGCGTCTTCATCGAAGCATGATCTCCTATTTTGGTAGAACTAACGGGGGTGATCCAGGGGTTCCGACGAATCATGGTGGTAAGATTTGTTCCTGTTAGACCTCATTTGAAACCAGCAACGCAACAACGTCGGTATTCATGAGTAACACCGGTCCTGAGCAGAGTTAGCGTGTACAAGGGGGTACTTGTGCCACGTGGTTTTGCTCCGGTGAGTAGTATACTAGTCCTTAAACATGAAAATAAACTTTCACTTTAGGTAAGCAGGGTGACTACAGGCATGTATATTTAGCACCCGAGCTGACTACAAGTCAAGTTACCTGATATTAATAGTCATCAGCATAGTTGAGTGACCTCGTTAGCCCTATCCCTCAATTTCTTACAGCTAGGTCTCAGCTCCTTCATCCTCCGCTAGCGTTGAGGTGGTGTTGGTCCCGGTATGCTTGTTTACAGCAGCCTCGTAGCCAGTGTCCTACGGTTTAGCCACGATTCAGTTTATCTGATCGTTAGCCCCACTGTCAAGGATGCCAAACGTATAAGTAGCTAGTTCTTTCTGTTAGTCCAGACCTATGGGGGCGGGTATGAAGTTCCTAACGGCTCTCAGACCCGCTCACAATAGTGACGCATCTTCCAGGCGAAGCTTAACCAGCAGAATTATCATGTTACATGGAAGCAATAAGCTCGTGGTAGTAGCCTTGCCGCACCAGGCCAAAGATTACAGCCTCTGTGATTGTGTGCAGTTCTGGCGCAAATTTGTCATTATGCGAGCATTCTCCCAATGTTAAGACTCGAACCCCTGCGCCGCCTAGTATGTCCGCCTAGTCTATCTATAACCCAATTACGAGTGCCCGGTAATACCAGCCCCTTCGGTGGCCGTGTTATCTAACAAGCTGAGAAGGCCACGCCTGACAGCGCTCAGCTGGCCGTTGAGAAAAGAATTCAACCTCGTATGCACCCCGCAAAGCATTGCCATTGGGCAGGCTCTGGACTCGTCTTTCAGTGCCCCGGACTGCTCCGCGTTCCACGAAAGCTGCTCGATGAAGTCATCTAGCTCTTGTAGCCTGCTGGATAGGACTTGACCAATGAGCGTTGTCTCCAAGTGACTCTCCAGAGAGTGGTCGCCGACAGAGAAAGACCGCCTCCGGGTCTCGACTCTGTCGGAGAGGAGGAGTCTGCTGTCCACGTTTGTGGTGCTGTGGCGGCTATATGTATGAACGATCCGCCAGTACCAAGTAATGGTCTCGGCACAGATTGCGGTGATCAGGAGCTGTAGCTGGGGGTTTGCGTAGCAGGGACAGCCGAGGAAGCCGCGCAGTGACTGTAGGGCCCGCTGATTTGCAGTCAGGATATTGTCTACCGCGACGGGGAGTTGAGGCTGGGCATCCGCGTCACCTGTGTCCAGGAGGCAGGATGGGGAGCTAGGGTGCATGGATTTGAGAAGTCCTGTTGCCAGGCTGACACAAAGTCCTTGGGGGTTCTGGCAAGTCTGTGGCTCCACGGATGTGGCGTCGGGCTCATCCGATATGGTTTTGCTGGGCGCGGTTATTCGGGGGTCAAGATCTGTTAGCAACCCGTGGGGGTCCGAGAATATGTCATTAAGCCACTCAGGGGGTAGGTCTCTGCCCTCGTAGTCAAATGACTCTAGATCAAATGACGCCGCCAGGAAGTCAGCAGCCGAGGCCCCGGGTCCTTCGCTATTCATGAATGCTCTTGACGTGTTGTTGAGAAGCTGCAGGGAGACGTCAGACTCGGGTTTGTCTGCGGTCACCATATTAGTGGTAGTAGCGGCAATGGCGAGAGGTTGGTTGCCTAGGTTTGCTCCTGGGTCTAGTTAGCAAGCTAGCGATCCAAGACACATCCGTCGTTTACATTCTTTACAGGGCCATCACTTGGACAAAACCACTTATGTACCCATCGCCCTGTCTGCGTCCCCGTACCGTGAAGCCTCGCCACCTCTCTCACCGCAGCGGTCGGTTTACCTCATGTACCACGTCCTAAGCGGCAGTTGTTGCAGAATCCCGTGGGATATCTAAAGGCTAGTGCTCCAGTACCCGGTAGTCTAAGTGTGATCCGGACCTCTTAAAACCCAGACTAGTCGTGGCACGGCCAGCAACCATTCCGCCACTTGCAGGAACCCGCTGATTGCATTGCCCTTTTGGTGGTTTAGACAAGGCTCCCTCCCACCACAACGGTGATGAAGCGGTGAGTATCATAGTGTCCTGCATGCTAGCCCAAGAGCGTGGCGTATACGCTATAGGATCCGGTATTAATAGAAGCTGAGAAACGCTGAGATACGTGAATAAGCTTAGTCAACGCCGTTGGTGCTGGCCGGGCGGTACGAGCTAGGTAGGCATGCTTTAGCTAGCGATGAAGCTCGCGCGGTTATCTTAGTACCTATCCTAATTGTCCTCAAGTGCTCTTCTATTATTTTATGCTGACACTTAGAATCCTGGCGGCCTAGGCCACAATGACAACAGCCCATTTCTAGGGCTGGGAGGAGAGAAGGCAAGGTGAATAGAGCAGCGTGCTATCTCCCAGTGGACTGTGCGGGCCACACTGGATGCTGGAAACTACCTAGTATTAACGAATGTTACTCTTCTCTGCAGTATTGGCTTAAAGCATCGTGAGCCTCGGTACTATTGGTCTGCACCAAGGTACCAAATGTTTGGTAATGATAACGAATGGGTGAGGGCCTGCATGTATAGTGTTACTCTCGGCAAAACCCAGCCAAAAGTGTCGCCAGCGACGCAAAGACCACAGCCATGAAGGCTAATATTACATAGTCCCGACAGCGTCATCCTCGGCAAAGAGATCTTATTGGGTCGTGGTTCAGCCATTCAGTCACCCATACGTAGCCACTCCACCACACTGGATGCACCAACTTATCTACAAGCTACAAGCTCTGTTGTTCAGTCAGAGTCCTCAGTCGGTGACTGGTCATTGCTTTCCCTTGTGTTCTTGGGAGCATAAGCCACAAGAACAGAGCTGATGGACTTATCCCGACACTCAAACGGACGACGCTAAGCGCTAGAGCGCGGCCGCAGCGATACAATACCCGTGGGAAAAGTCGCAAAACGCAAACTTCTCCACTGGAACGGATTGATTTGGTAACTAAGTGGATATTACTTCTGGGCTAAGAACGACGCAGTGCCCAAAGTTTGTACTATGTAGAGTTCTCAACGGGCAACGGGGGCTTGACATCGAGATCTGAAGGATCTGTCGATCTTTCTTCAACGCACGACCGAGTTATATCCGCATGGAGGGCCGAGCCAAACGTCGGTGCTTATAGTAGACCTTTTGATAACAATGCTAGGTGCATATAAGCTTATTCTGCAGAGGACAGGACTCCAGGTAATACAAGTTACGGTTAATACAGTTGATCTATGCTGCTTACAACTTGTTGATCCTTGGGAAACTTGACCTTACCCCGTGGGGGTGTAGTTGGCCGCAGCCATGCGACCCGTACCCAACGCCATGTTCTAGACTGCATGGCATGAAGCAGCATGCAAGCGCTAGGGTTGAACCGACCATCCTGGTTGGTGTGCACACCCGCAATCTGTTTCTCCAAAAGGATTACATGTTAGTCTTTTTTGATTCCACCAACTAGGTTAGTAAATACGTAGTATGTCAACAAAAGAGAATCTGGGAAATATGCACATAACGAGTCTGCCAATATGCAGCTACGTTTGCCATGCCAAGGAACAGCACAGGGACGAGACCTTACACTTCACTGGGGATTAGAAGCACTGTATTCGCTGCTCTACTGCTCCCGGAATTCATATATCGGCTTTATCGAGACGGTATTCTGGAATAATATCACTATGAGCTTATTCCAGCTTGCATGTTATTAGTAAATTAGTGCATTGTAATGAGCCGTTATCATTAGAAGGTAGTCCCGCGTCATAATACTTACTCTAGCGAGACGGACTGAAGCTGGGATTTCTTCCCTGCCGTGACTTATTTGCTCTCGTCTACGAGCATGGCGTCCTATACTGCCCGTACACCACCTCAGAAGCTCAAAGATTCCTGCGATCTCTGTTCGGCCTCCAAGTTGAGGTGTGACAAGCAAAAGCCCACTTGCGCTAGATGCGCGAGTCTCGATCAGCTGTGCTCCTACAGTCCAGCACGACGTTCTGGCCGACCGCACCGAGTGCGGCGGGAGAGGAACCAGCTCACCGAGGCCGCGAGGTATTCCGACCGAAGCAGCTGCAGCAATCAGATGACTCACGGTAGCGCGGCGTTGCTTGAACAGCAAACCAACAATCAACAACAGGAGAATCTTATTAAGCGAGGCCATCGCCACTCGCCTTCAGCGGAATCTTTCACATCAAGTTGCCCGGCCCCCGAAATCACCGGGGGAGGTGACTGTACTAGGACTGCTCTGTACATCCTCGAACAGCTGAACGCTTCCAGAAGGAGTGGTGTGACACACGCCAGCCTTACGACAACTGAAGCCTGTCAGCGACTCCTGGCCATCCTCATATGTCCATGTTCAGAACAGCCCGGGGTGGCGCTCCTCTTGGCGTCCGGGTGCATTTCGTTAATGGACACAGTCCATGATCTTTCCCATGGGCAAGCCTCCAGAGATACCGCAAACTCGGAAGTATGTTCTAGCACGACCCTCACTCCCAGCACAGAGCAAGGTGCACCGGTCTGGTCGGTGCCGTCACCTTCACAGAGGTTGCTAAACAGCAGCCCAGGCGGGGTTGAGGAACTCGCCAAAATTGCTAAGGTTATCTTGCAGTTTGCAGACAAATACTGTCAGGATTCCCAGGGCGGAGTTGGGTGGCCTCATACAAGCTGGTTGATCGCACCGATTGTACCGTTGCTTCGAAACCGGCTGCAGTCTGTCACTCGCGAGGCAGCAAGACGCCTGGTCTTCTGAGTTATAACACATGTCCTTCGACGCACTACATACTTCTATGTTGAAGATGAGAGGGCGTGGTGGTGGCATATGCCATCCTACCAAAATTACTAGCACCGTACACAGAAATCCTCTCCTTCCCCCTGTGTACAGCATACTATAAGTCATTTAAAAACGGAACATATTAATTAACACCCGATCCTGCGTTATGCGTTGGATTACAGACAGAAATACTGTGAGTGTGACACCTCGTGCCCAGAAATGAAGACGAAACTCACCCAGCTGACACATCGGGGGCAGCTACAGCCATAAAGGAAGATTTCGAGAGTAATCAGAAACCTTGCAGCCTACCGAGAACTTTACCACGTTGTTCGTGGTATCAATATATGCTAAATCGCAAGGGCACGATAACACTTGAAGACAGCGTGAATGTGGTTCCAGCGTTAGCAATAAGATCAATTCAAGATAAATAAAAACTATTAAACCTGGATCGTCGTTCTCAACAAAATTCTACTGAAGCCTCAGTAGACTCCAGACCGAGTTACAAAGGATGTTTCATAAAATAGATGTGTTTTGAATATTCTGACATTTGATCCAGACATAGAAGATCCCCTGAGAACCTATTCTAGTGCAAGTATTCAAAGCTGCGCAGGATGGTATTAATAACTACATGGGACATAAAAGCAGTCTGAGAGGTTTCCGGGAACAGCCTCCACCTTGGGAATTGAGGGTAGCCTAAAGGGAACATGAGGTTGCAAAGAATTCTTGAGCATTGTTCGTCCCACGATTTTGATATGGCTAGCACCATAGCTCATTCAGATTCCATGCATGGGGGTAGCATCGCCCGCAAAGGACTCTAAGGCCAGACGGAAGGACTTGAAATATAGTTTACCTATGCCCTGGATGGACCTAGTGCGGCGTAGCGGATTACATGCATCCGTAAAATTACCCAAGGGCTGGGAGTAATAGTAGAAGCAATGCTTGCCAAAGATCCTTCCCCAAGGAACTTACCCTTGACTATCTACAGCTCTACAGCGGAGGCTGCCGGCAGCCCCTGAAAGGGGTCACACAGATCAGCCAGCGGATAACTTGTGTATTGGGGGAAACATGGCTTAGTTACTCAAGGGTCGAAAAAGACCTAAAAACATGTGGTCTAAATAGATATTAATACATACGAGCCCCCAAAAGTACCCATGCAACAGGCCACCCGAGCTTTTTCCTTCGACGTGATGGGTCTGACCACTTGCCTGCCGGACGCATTCTCAAAGTGATACGATAAGGTAAGGGATCATGGACAGCATCTGACCGCTCTCCAATCCGGTAAAAATAACTGCAAAAAAACAGGAGTTATGTAATTAGCAACCAAAACCTGCCCAGAGACTCCATCGATTGTGACTAATCGACGCCATCCAATGGGCGCCCCCATGAGACCATGTAGGTCTGACGCCGTGAAACGTTTTAACGTCTCCTTACAGCCGTAAACCACCAGCCAGCGCCAGCTTCCTTGGCTGACCACCCAAATATATGCGATATATGCAGTCAGATTCGGCCAGGACCATCAGTCTGTTCGTGTCATATCTGCTGCAGTTAGTCGAAGAGTGCCTATCTGCCTGTCCGCTTACCTGTAGGCTCGCTTCTAAGCTTTGTTGGAGTGATGGAGAGCGCCGCAAGATCACGTCGCATTCTATGCGCGTGCGGCTTCAGCTCCGTGACTGGATGCGAATAACCTACATTTCTAGTGCCAACTCGAAGTGCAAACCTCACCGCCCCTTCCTGGTTGGTTAAGCGCATATTCTAGTCTGTTTTTCTTGTAAAGATTTAATTGCCCATAGCGGGATACTCCAGATTACATTATTATTTTAGGACTCCAAGGCGCGCCTAGCAACGACACCTATCAACTCGTCGCAGTTAATTACGTTAGTGTTTTAGAACTGAACTCTTGTTCTTTCTGCTCTTTAGACATTCCCTTCTGCTATTCTGCGAAGAGTCGGCAAAAATGGCGGCACCACAACCCTCTTACACGAAGATAACCTACTCGGCCACCTACCCCGCCATCGATCCGAAACAGCCAGGCCTCTCGACAAACGGTAAAGTCGTGGTGATCACTGGTGCATCTGGCGGTATTGGCCGCGCTACCGCCTCTTCTTTCGCAGTGTCGGGACCCAAAGCTCTTATCCTTCTGGGCCGGCGCAAGGAGATCTTAGTCGAGGTGGCGGAGAGCGTGCAAGGCACACATCCCGATCTGCCTATCCAGACTTACGATGTCGAGTTGCTCGATGCGCCGGGTGTGCGCAGCGTGTTCGACAAGGTAGCCGCTGAATTTGGCGGTGTCGACATCCTCGTTCACTGCGCCGGCGTCCTAGCACCCGTCGTTCCCCTCGTCCAGGCGGATCCGGCCACCTTCCTCGACGGTTACAAGACGACCGTCGTCGGCACACTGTCGGTGGCCCAGGCTCTCATCCTGGCAAACAAGGGCGCGAATCCGGACGGGGAACCACAACCTGTCACCTTCATCAACCTGACTACGGCCGGTATCCTATGGCCTCCATTCCCAGGTATGGGCGCCTATGTGAGCAGCAAGATGGCTGCTGTCAAGCTACTGCAGGCATTTGCGGTTGAGAATCCCAACGTGCGCCTTCACAATGTCCATCCCGGTTTCCTCCCCACTGCCATGTCCAGCAAGCTGTCAGAAAGCATAAAGCTGCCTTTTGCCTATGACGATAGTAAGTTCAGTCCGATAGTCGCCAAGTAAAGTTGAGGAAGCACAAAGCTAATCATCATCTCCTCTACTAGTCTCCCTTCCAGCTGATTACCTTGTTTGGATCGCGTCACCCGAGGCGAACTTCTTGAACGGAAAGCTCGTATTTGCCTCGTGGGATGTGGAGGAACTCAAGTCGCGTGAGAAGGAGATTGTTGGTGGACGACCGGGAACTGGTGAGCTCTGGATTGGCTTCCAGGGATTCCCGCGCTACATTGGCACTCAGCTCTTGCCAGGCGCTTAAAAAGTGAGAAATTAGGCTGTACATAAAAACGCCTTGTTAAGATACGTCATTTTTTTCAGGTGTTCAATTATAGGCCTAGAGAAGAGTGCCTAATAGAGAATGAGATTAAGAACAGATTTAGCCTCTGCAGAAAGAACATGTGTATTCGCCTATCTACTCTCTGACAAAAGACCAAGTATAACCTTTTAGATCCAATTCCTTGCTCCTCTCGGCACTGGAGTGGTGTGAGGGGTCTAGAACCTTGGCCAAGACACTTGGACAGGAGAACTCAAGGGTGGGACTCACATGCAGCTAAGTGTCTCTTTCAGCGCAGGAGACTTGCACCACATTCGCAGGTCATAGGACTTATAAAGTCCTAGGGTGAATCCGAAAATGCTCTATATTGGGCAGTCATGGTCGGATGTTAATGTTTTCGCCTGGCTATCTTTTCAAGCGGTCGGGCCGGCCCGTGGCCCGTGGGCTCTGCCCTCGAGTGCCCTTGAGTGCCCTTGAGTGCCCTTGTTTGTTTAGAGGTACACATAATTCATGATTATACCTACAGTATGTAGTGTGGATGTCATGTGACAACCGCCCGTGCTCGCCAACGCCCGCTGACTTCTCTGTGACCTCAGGTTAGACGCCTCAAAACGAAGGAATTTCACGGTCTCCATTCCTGCTGCATAGGGACTTTGAAACAGACTTAGTTTTATTATCGTCTATTGCAAGGGGCTCTTTTAGTATGTTATATATGTATCTAGACCGCACATTTCGCATGCAAAGGAGGACCTGTCCCCTTTCATGAGTTGGAGTCACTGAATCGAGGCTAAACAGGCAAACTAACCTACCTAACCTAGATAGATGATTTAAGTATGTAATACGATCCGCTTATAGTAAGTGTAGCCTAGGTACTTTGTCATGTAAGCTTACTGGTTTCGCGGATGTTACATGCTCCTTGTTGTGATCGATGAGTCCACCAGTCAACTGTTGACGCCGGGATAATATGAGTTTGAGGTAACTTATGCACGCGGCATTTCCGATAGGAGCCAATATATAAGCCGAGCAGCGTGATCTGTCCGAAATAACATAGGTAACTGAGCATGTGATTATCAGACCCCTTAGAAAGGGGGTTAAAGATTATGTACCTGGCCCGGTACTTATTCACATGCGCCAAGAAGGGCGATAATTACCATATCCCAGGAAGATGTCTACGGGAGGTAAGCACTTATCTGCATCGCTACTAAATGGAGAAAACATTTGCGTACGTTAACATTGATAGGAGAGGTACTTTCTGACACTCGACTTATCTGGTTTGTAACCTCTCTACCGCTACTGAGCTTAAACTGCAACGTCAATCCACGATACTACAGACAAAAGAACGTAGTAAAGTCGGACGCCCTGACCTCGCATGCAGTTTACATGTGTGTGACTATGATGCAGGCAGTCTAAACTTGATGATTGCCATAGGTCCCTATAACTTGGTGAGCGTGGTAGGAGGGTGTCAAGAGCTTCTCATTAGATATAGATGTTAGGTAGAGTTTGTGGAAGATTGTTGTTGGAGGTGTTTAATTTCTGTTACGTAGGCAAATGAGACTAAAGAGAATATTAATCGGGTGGGGGCGAGTTAGTCAACTGCTTGTATAACCCCCAAGCAAGCGCTCGCCATGTAATTAGGGCGTTGTGTATCTCGTGCTCCTTTTTTCTTATCCTTTCAGTGTAACTTTAGTAGAATCCAAACGCAAAGATACTATACTATAGTCTTATTAGTGTATCATTTAGTTATTACGACTGTGAGAATTCCCAAGATTGTAGCTATAGATAATTACCAGATAGCCTCCTTGTCCTCAGTTATTGAAACTTGAGTTTCTCGTGCAAATTTCCTACACAGAGATGCTACCTTGATCTCAAAACCCGCGCTTAAACAATAGTCCGAGATCGTGTGGCACAGTATCGGCACCTTTAGAGTTGTAGTAGCGGAAATCTTTTCCTATAGGGAAGCCGTCACCATTCCACTAGATATCTATTATGAAAACCACGCTGCTAATATTTAAGCACATAATATAGGGTAGCTATGGACGTAAACTTGACGCTTTGATCTTTAGCATCTATCCAGACGATGGTCCAGCATGAAATATCCTGCAAAAAGGAGCCCATGGTTTCCAGAGGTCACCACTGCCACAGAATTATCCTAGATTGTCAAGATTTAGAGACTTTGATAGATCTAGCTATTGAATTAACGAAGTAAGGAGATCTAAACTAATCTATAGTTTACTAGTGGCATATATACAATAAAACAATCACTTTAGAGACAAAATAGCCTTAGACACACTGAGGGCGGGCGCGTGTTGAAGGGGGAGAAAGAACCTTTGCTTCTCCTTCAAGGTTCAACGACATACATTCATATCTGGAAGGCCCAAAGGGTTCTCGATCTATAATGACTGGGAAATGCCTCATTAACTCTTTATCACGCATTGGTGTCGTTAGCATCATCAATATAGTCAACATCACCACCCTGCCATGCCTCCCTCTCAAATCGTCGATCTACTCTCGCGGGTTCTCAACCGTAAGCTACCTGTAGCATCACAGCAGGTAAGGTTTCCGCATAGAGTTCCACAGACAATCTGACATACAGAACCGGCGATGAACGGTCTTCTACCCGATGCAGCTGTTAGTGTAGCGCTGGTGGAGGTAACGCCCCCGATAGGGACAATAGTGCTCCCGTCCCTACTGCTTTCCCCGTATTCTGAGGTTCCATTTCGAGTAGCAGCGGTCACCCCAGGTATTGTGCTAGAATCTATCGAGGCGGAAACTGCGCTGACATATTCGGGTTGTAGCGTGACGGAATGAATGCCATATTCATGGAGACACTCGCTCACGGTCTTTGCTAGTTCCATAAAGTCCGTCACATCGTTGTTCGAGACAACGACGTGTGCTGATGCGAGGGCCTTTTTCTGGTCCAGCCGCCAGATATGCAACTCGTGTACTGAATTGATACCAGGAATCTGCAATAGTCAGTCTCACAACGGGGTTTTACGTAGCGTGAGTTGAAAACCCAGTGTCTCAAGGAGTACAAAGGTCAACTAGATATTGATCACCAATTAATTGGGGGGAAAAGAGTACCTACTTTCTCCAGGTCATGCTTTACGTCTCCAAGGAGAACTCCGCGGGGAGCGGTCTCCATGAGGATGCTACCACTATTTTTGACTAGCGGAATCGAGGATATCATGATGAGGATCGATATGAATATAGATATGCCAGGGTCGACATAGAAGCGTTTCGGTGAACTTGTCAACCAGATGACAAGGGAGAGGAGGATAACGGCCAAATTGTTCACCGCATCTGCGACAACATGCACAAGGACGCCCAACATTCCAAGATCACGCCCCGGCCTCCGCAGATGGATGACGGTATGTCGGTGTTCTGTGTGGTCACTACTGGGCTATGGGGAATGTCAGTGCAAAGTAGCAATGCACTGATAAATAGATCCTTATACTCACCGTCACTAGTATATTCTCATCGGGACTTCCACTGGGTGAGACGGCTCCCTCCACGTTTATAGACGTCAGATCGCCTCCTTGAACTGCAAAACTTCCCGCACGTTCGCTGTGAGAATGGCCATGGTCGTGCCCCTCACCGTGGTGACTGTGATGCTCATGCAGAAGAGTTGCGCTCAAGATATTGAGACCCAATCCGATGGACCCAATGATGAGGACCAGCCTCGGGTTTTCAACAGCTATTGTGAGGCAAACGTCAGTGATGGGAACAAAATAGTTCTTGGACAGACTCACGGCGGATGGAGAGGAATCTCTCGATGGACTGCAGAAAGATGGACAAGCCTAGGCCGACAAGGAAAACGCCATTGAAGAATGCACCCAGAAGTCGAGCACGGGCCCAACCGAAAGAGAAGGCTTGGGGAGATTCGGCCTTTTCTGACAGCTGTGAATCGTGTTAGTGTGTTCGATACCCTACCGGCTCAACTTCCTAGGTAAGCAGGGTATCGATGGGGGGAGAGCTCTTACGATGATCGCCACAAGTGCTACTATGAAGCCCGTGAGATCGGTCAACTAGGATGGTATTATTAGCACTGTTAGAGGAATTTGGCTCTTTCTGGTCCATACATAGTGAAATGCGTCTGCCAAGACAGCAAGAGACCCGGTATACACTGAAACTAGTCACGGGGTTAGCATTCTCCTAAGCCAAGGGAAGAGCTATGGCTAACGGACCTACAACCTCTGCAACAAAGAAGAAGGAGGATATGCATATGACAGCAATGAGCTTTCGCTTCGGTGTCAAGTGCAAAAGCGCCATGCTGGATAAAGAATAATGCTAGATAGCGAACGAGAGGAAGGGATGGTTTTACTCAAAGATGAACCTAGTTAGTTGGTATTCCCTAGAAGCCTAATCCAGGGATGAGTGATACGGAATATCTACGTGCGCATACGTGGATAGATGGGCAGGTACCAAGGAGATGAACCCTCAAGCTCTACAACCAAAGGCGTTGGGTAAGGAAAGTAGGGGGGCGTGGGCAGAAATAACAAGTCGGAAGGTGCAAAAGACAAAAGCATGCACCCCGGGAAAGAGCAGGAAAACCCACAAGAGAAAGGAGAATATAATAACTGATGTTGGCAATTTGTGAATCAATATGTGGATCAGAGTCAACTTTACTCCAAGGTAGGTACCTTAGGAGGGACATTTCCCCAGGGGGCTTCGTTTCAAGCTCCGGTGCTATGAAGAAGGCAAAGTGATGTTTGCTGTATGTATTTCATCGTTACTCGTGCATCAAACAAGACAGATTCCATCTGTCTGCTAACTAGCATTAGTGAACACGGATATGCCATATTATTAAAGTAGTCCTTTGCAAGACCCCTGACATCGAAAAAAAAAAAAAAAAAAAAAAAGCATTGGGCGATTATGTAGCTGCTTCACCGGGATTGCACAACAGCACAGCTGCACAGGTAAGTAGTACGGATCGGGACGGGATGTCGGAAAGTTGGGGCTAGGGTTGACGCAGATCAAACAAAGTATGCCTGATGAATCCAGCCGATGTTTGTCAGTGTCTTACCTGTAATATGTCGTGATGCGGCCGATGCTGAAATTACTAGATGCCTGCTAATACTAGATGCCGTTGCAGCAATATAATGGTGTGCTGGACCTATGCTCTGCAATTGGGTCGGATGCTACTGCGAGGCGTCCTACATCTAAGCATCACATGGGGCTGCAATTATCGACTGTAGCTATTCCCGCTTCAATGTATTAATCATCATATCTATACGCTGGCAGTGTTTGTCTGCCTTGAAAGGCCGGAAAACGTTAGAGGTGGAAGGGCTTCCGATCCGACAACTGCCCATTTCCGGGATCGCCCTAGCATGCAAAGCGCCCATGGATCGAATTCAGAGAAGAGACTATGGAATTTCTACTTCTTTACCACTTGGAAAAAGATAAGACTCAACACCCATGCCCATTATCATTATAGACGGGCTAGCTCGGGGCGAGAGTCAGCGCGTCATACATACAGTTCTGAGGTATCAAGAGAAGACCAGCAAATGCATCCACAGAAAGCCATAGGTAAGAAGTTATGATGGAGATATGATACCAAGGCCAAACTTTGTTTTCCGCATACGTGTATATCAACCGTAAGTTGAACGATGAAGCTGCAATAAAGCCGAGAGTAGAACAATAACCATATTTTGTCCCACAATGTGTGTTCCTGTCCAGACTTCTCGCAATGAAGCAATCCATCTGTCATTGGCAGCCCCGAATCGGATCCAGTGTTAGATCCGCTACTCCGACTTTGCTTGCAGTTGCCCGTGTTGCACGAGGCCCAACCTTAGTACGCTTCACAGCACCATCTGTCAAGAAGTTTGCGTCGCCGGTTTTAGATACTATCAAGGTAAGCGCACAATCCTGTGTTTTTTTATAAGCTAGCTTCACCCCGGCTGACGCATAGTAGAATACCCTTGCAGAGAACTTCGGGGGGAGGGCGAAAAATCTCGCTACCCGTAAGTAACACCGATAATTTACCAATACTGGTTTGCTCTTTTGGCGGATGCATGAGATGAAGAGACTCGAGTGAGGATCGGGCCTTCTTGACTGTCTTTGTTGTTCCTTTTTTTGGCTGGTTTATTCACAAGGGAAAACAGCCTACTGACTTCCGGCTCATCAAGATCAATTTGACCTGGATGAGGTTCCTGACCTCACCGGGAAGGTGGCTGTTGTCACGGGTGGAAGCGAAGGCGTGGGATATGGAGTAACGTACACGTTTCTCAAGCACAAAATCGCCAAGGTCTACATCCTTTCAGTCTCGGAAGAAGTGGTCAAAGGTGCCAAAAGCGCGATCGCCAATGACCTCGGGCAGGCTGCGGCAGACAAGACGAGGTGGTTCCAGTGCGACCTGACCGACTGGGAGCGAACGAAGAAGGTGGCAGACGAGATCAAAAAGGACACGGATCGGCTTGACATGTTGATCAATAACGCTGGGAGGGGGATTATGACCTACCAACTGACTGACTATGGAGTTGACCGACATATGGCCTTGAATCACATGGGTCACGTCGTCTTGACTTCTCATCTGCTCCCGTTGATGAAGGATACAGCGGAGAAGGGCAACATTGTGCGGATTGTTAACCAAGCGAGTAACGCTCACCAACAAGCGCCAAGCGATACCAAGTTTGAGAGCCTCGACGAGCTGAACCAGGACCTGGGACCGAACCCGCTGTACGGTCGCAGTAAGCTGGCTAACATCCTCTATTCGCGCTACTTTGCGAGGAAGGTAACGCATGCGGGCCATCCTAATGTGTTGATGAACTCAACCCACCCGGGCTTCGTCAGCTCCAAGATGAGCAAGTCCGACATCTTGGAACCCTTCCCACTTGGCGGTTATGCGATGGCAGCGGGGATGGAGCCGTTCAAAAAAGATCAGTTCGAGGGTGCCATGCCAGCCATATTCGCAGCAACGGTAACTAAGGACTCGGGTCAATATATTTGTCCACCGACAGTACCGGAGTCTGGCAATAAATTGTCACAGGACGATGCGCTGGCTGATAGGCTCATGGCACTAACACGTAAGGTCATCATGGAGAAAACGAGAAGTGAATCAGCGGACCAGGGTTGCCCTTTTGATGACTTGGTTTTTCATTAGCTGGGCAGTAAAACAATGAACGAGAGAATACCAAAAAAAAAAAAAAAAAAAGTTGGCTAAGGAGGTTTCATCCAGGTATGAAAACGTGAAGGTATTGAGTTATTAAAAAAGAAACATTCTTGTTTGTCCAGCCCGTAGCTTTACAGAGCATTAGAAGAGCAAAACAGTTCCGTCGTATCTACTTGGATACTTAAGTAGTTACGTAGACCTAGAACACACTGAAAGTTTGCTTGCATCATACCTAGAAAGTGGGCCTCTGTCGCCGGATAGAAACGTGATGCCTACAAGAAAATAGGTACCTATGTCTACAAGGGAAGGCGGTCTAAGCAAATAAGCACCCATAACGTAATCCATTCTCTAAGTTCTGCCGGACTTAGCACTTATCTTAGCGCTAGGAGCCAGTGAGTACCTGCCACTACTAACACGACGCCTGGCACTCTCACCTTTAGCCAACAAAAAGAGGTGCGAATGTTAAATTGGAAGATTTCATGCCGTTATTCTTTAAGCTTCCCATGTTGATATACGGACATCAGCGGCCGCGGTAATCTGTTGACGGCACTGCAACTATCTGACGATGCTCAAGTTCGGTCTCCCCGAAGCAGGCTAACCGAGGCGCAATGTCTCGAAATGCAGCTCTCTCACCATCGGCGCCCCGCCGCCCTTCGCACTGGACTGCCCATTTACGACAGTTCAGCAAGTCAAGCACAGATAAGCTCGCCATTGAACCATCCAAGTCTCCCGATACCGCCTCTGTCGCTAGCAACTCGACAATCCGCGAATCCCAGTCCTCAAAGCGATTTGCCGACCGTATCTATACTGTGACAATCAACGAGTCCCTAGTTCGCGATGAGGTACTCTTAAATTTCGATCTGGTCGGTGGCGGGCCTATCCAGCCCGGGACTCTAATGTCCATAGCCCCGACTAGAGCAGATGTGGACCGTCCTGATCGGCTGCAAGCTTCTCTGTATAGTTCTTCAAGGTCGACACCGTACCAGCGCGGCTCCCCTGCCCCGACAGATGCCAAAGCGAACGGTGACGTATCTCGCCGCTATGTCTTTGTCGCGAAAGATATGCCGAAGGACTTGAAGGCTCGCATGCCGACTGTGGAAGTATATGTCGCAAAACACGTTGGGGACGCTTTCAATTTGAGAAAGGGAACCCAGGTTGTGTTGGCGCCTGTTGACAGCTCGGCACCTGCTATAGAAGCCTCTCACGTCGAGCTATCCTTTAAGGACATGTACCTGTCACGATCCGATATGTGGAGGCTTGCCGTCGCAGATTTAGCTGACAGGACTGTATATAAAGGCCAGGTTATATATTTTCTAGGCACTATCAAAGCTACCGTCACTACCGTTTTCGTAGATGGACGCAAGGTCCAGTCGGCCTTCTTCGGCCGCCAGACTCGCCCCATCTTCCGAAGCGAGTCGGCAAGGTATATGCTCTTCATCCAAATGGCGCGAGAGATGTGGGAGTTCGACTCGGACGGGTCTGGCGAAATCATGTTTTACAAGGTTGTCAACGGCTTTCTGCCCGCCTTATTCAAGAAGTGGGCGACTCTTCAAGTGAAGCACTTGATCAGTATTGTGCTTTTCGCTCGTGTTGAATACGACGCGGGGTTGACTACAGATTTGGCCAACACCACACTTCATGATAACTACTATACTGGGTTTCAGACCTCCGGAAACAAACGCCCGTACAAAGACTTCTACCGTGTTGTAGTGAGCGAGATATCAAGTGGCGAATGGACCAAGATTCTGGATCAGCTGAAGAAAGAGTTCAACGTATTTCGGCGTGACATCAATATACACCACCGGGAGGCCATGAGCAATGCAATAGCCATCCCGGAGAACGCGGGGGCCAAGGACGCCTCCATCTCCAAGATCAGAGCGGAGCCATCCTCAGCCATGTATGGCAACTTCCTTGAAGCGATCAATCTCGCATCGTCCATTTATGCATCTGATTATGTGGACCGGGATCTGCTGCGGACTGGTATATCTATCGTGGTAATTAGCCCTGGACCGGGGGTCTTCGAGGTCGAGTATGAATCCCTCCGGCGTACTACCGAAGCTCTCGTAGGCAATGGCATTGGCATTGATCTCATATGTATTCCCAATTTGCCTCTGCACTCGGTGCCGCTTTTCAGGTACCGTAATCCTCACTTTATTGGCGCTAGTCAGCGATCTCAGCCCTCTGGTTTGCGAAGCCGCGACAGTACACCAAAGCAGGGCACTCCTTTGGGCAGCAGCTATTCCACCACGGGCGGGTCGTTCTCCCCGATCAAGGCTGCCGATTCTGCGGGCCGAAGCGAAGCCAATGGGTCAAGATCTTCTGCTGATGAGTGGGCTTTTGCATTGCCGCAGTGGCTACACGTCTCGTACTGGACCGGAAAATCCGAAGAGGCCTTGGCCTTTCACGGTGCTACACTCTCTACAATGAATCATGCGTTAAGTAGTGACTCGCAGGATGAGTTTACCATCCGGTGCCGACTTTACGATCTTCAAATGAGAAGCGTGCTCGAGACCAATGAGATCGAGACCCCTTACCTGAGTTCGGACCCCTCATTTCCCACGCCGACGATCAAGCCATACAGCGAATCGTCCCAATCCCGAAACCGCAAGACACCAGACTCTCTATTTGAGCCTGTATATGGGTTCCAAAAATTTGTACCGGACAAGCTCACCAAACCCGGAGAGACCTCTCTCTGGAAGCGACTGCAAGCTTTCGATGAATCAAGAGCTAAGCTTCCGCCACGTCGCCAACCTCTAGTTTCCAGCGGATATCGAGAGCTTGAAGAGACTGCCAAGAAACAGCTCCTCGAAGACGCCGGCTTATTTGGGACGTCGATTGGTGATAAGCGCACGATTGCTACGACGCCGGCGCTTTCTTCGAGTGTGGCTTCATCGACTAGGCTGGAGCCTGATCGTACTCGCTCTTCAGCAGTTTCTCGCAGAGGTTCGACTGCCTCGGCCACACAATCCAAGCCTGCCCCGGCCAAGGCACCAAAGTTAATGAGACACATTAGCCTTGGTTATAGGGGCTTTGGTATTGCGGCCCCCAAGGCGGCGTCCGCCCAGCTAAAAACAGAACATGTTAACGCTGTCCAGGCTTCCGGGACGAGCATTGTTAGGACATCGTCATCATCTAGCTTGACGCACATGACACCTGTTAAGGGTACTTCTCGAATGGGAACTGCGAGGCCAGTTGCCTTTAGTCCTGTGTCCCCCTCCCTGGATTATAGGAAGCCGTCGTTAGGAGAACCGGCCCAGGGCCTCAGACCAAACGCGCCGACCCGCCCAATTCAAATCAGAAATCCTCCATCAAATATGGATCCAATTAGCACCTTGAAGTCAGGGCCAATTGTAGCTAGTCCGATAGCCAGAAGCGCGCGTTGTGATGAGCCAGAGATTCAATATTCGAACGTGCTGAGGCAAGAAGACCAGAAAAAGTTATACACATCGAAACTGCGAGCTGGCGGAGTACCAGAACTACCATCTACACTTTCGCCCACAACTGCGATGGCACCATGGCTAGTTCTTTTAAACCCATCTAATCCCGATGCAAGCAAGGTCGACGACTCGGTTCTTTTCAGCCGCTGGCAGCATGTGTTCCCAGTTCCGTCCGAGATGAGAGTGATGAAATGGAAGTCCCTTTCGTGTCCGGCCGCCGTGCCTTTGACGACAGAGCATTTTCCTTCCCAGACCCAGTTCAACACGGAATACCAACGACAACCGTACAATATCGCTCAAGAGATTGACGACGACATAATGGATGAGCAACCTTCTCGTGCTGAATTCTTACAGGAGCTCGTCAGCGCCCGCTTTGCGCACGGCTTTCAAGTCATTATCGGACCATCGGTAGCCAAGGCTTTTGACCAAAAGGCTGTGCGCATCGCCGACATATTCTCGATAGACAAGACCGTAGGTGACGGCACGTGCATTTTCATGGGCGTCGGCAACACGATACATCAGTTATCGTGCGTCAACGGCACAGAAGTGGAAGTAAATATCTTTGTGCGTAAGCCGACCGAGCCGCTCCTACAGCTCGGACAAACACTGTCGCCGTACAGGCCAGCAATCCGTACCATCTTCGACGAAAACTACGAGAGCGTCAGTATTGACATCATGACACCTAAACCTGAGAGGAACTGGAACTACATCGATTCTTATCTTGCCGGGCATACAGACGAAATGACAGAAAATCTTCGATTCTGGCGAGCCCGCTTCGTGTTGATACCTATGTATCCTCGAACGTCTTCGGCACCCCAGGTTAAAAACGAGGATGATGTTGAAGAAGTACGACTCGAGGGGATAAAAAAGCTTGCCCAGCTGTGGCAACGTCATCGCTATCTATCCTCTTCGGAGCGTCAGTTTCAGAGTGCGGGTGCCAGAAAACGGGACCCCAACCCTCTTGACATTGTTTACAAAACAGAAGATGCGTCGGTGGTCGTTGCTGCCGAGATGGAGATATTACCACTGTTTGAGAACCTTGAGGGCGTCCCTCGCAAGGGCCTTGTATCCAACAAGGAGCGCTTCTCCAAGTCTAACTTTAACGTGGCGGCCCTTGCAGAAGCCATCCAACAACCCGTCGAGGCCGGCGGTATTCGAATGCAAACACGGCGATGGCATTTCAGACTACACTACCACTGCTTCATCGGATCGGATATGACCACTTGGCTGCTCGACAACTTTGAAGACCTGGAGAGTCGCGAGGAAGCAGTTGAACTGGGGAATTCCTTGATGGTCTATGATGACGACAAATCGAAGGAGAAGGATAGAGAAGTGCGAGATAGCAAGAAAGAGCGTGATCGTGGTATTTTCGTTCATGTGGAAAAGCGCCACAACTTCAGGGATGGACAGTATTTCTACCAGATCGCAAGCGACTACACCAAGCTCCACCTACCCAGCTGGTTCAATAGGAAGAGGGACATCTCCATACCCTCGACCCCCGCGCCGGACAACGCACCAGTGAACTCCCCTCGGCCCTCCCAGCCCGTTGTTCCCAGAGCTGGGTCGGTCGATGACGAGTCGAGCCAGGCCTCTGGTAATACGACACCAACAGCCACGACCGCTCATACTGGCAGTGGAAAACGGCCCAAAGTAGTCTTGAGCAAGATGATGAAGTACGACGTAGACCCTCGCAAGAAATCTTTCCGACCCGAGAGGATCAACCTTCACTATGACAGACTACACAATCCGGATAACTGCTTCCACATTCGGCTGGAGTGGATGAATGTGACAGCAAAACTAATCGAGGATGCACTGAAGAACTGGGGCGCGATCGCCGGCCAGCACGGCCTTCGCTTAGTGGAGGTGTCTATCGCAGAGGGGTGTCGAGTGAATGAAGTGAACGCGTTCCGAAAGCCATATCACCTTAAGCTTGCGGTTCCGCCACCGACCCAAAGACCACCGGTGTATTACGATACTGGCTCATTTAGCCCGCACCCACAGTCTTGCAAACACTTCTACCAGAAAGCCATACTGAAGAAACTGGATTATGTGCTGGATTACGAGGCTGCTAGCAATTTCCCGAGAAACGTGGATGTGAGCTACTCATGGGGCAAACCTGACTTCAAATATTCGCAGTACATACACCGCTCGGGAGCTCACTTAGTCGAGATCACAGACGAAGGCGATTTCCTGTTAGCGGCCAACCGGCTATATACCAATAGAGTGGTGGCTACCCAACCGCCGCAGTCGCAGACGCGCACTGAATCAACACTTGGTCGGCCCATCATGACCAACAGTACACATTCGACGGGCCGGGCTGTTGAGACGGCGCCCATTCCTTCTCCCCTGACTAGGCCGGTGCTATTTGCACCCACAGGTTCGAGAGGACCAGTTTCTGAAGCATCACCTGCCCGGAGTGTCTCCGGGCCGAAATCCGGCTGCGGACCTGCCGCGTTTTTTCCCGTCCCAGAGGGGCTTAAGGAGATATTCGTTGCATTTTGCACCGACAAAGAAGAGCTCGAGGCATTCTATAAAGAAGTGCTCGAAAAGGGAATTGAGACGCCATCAACGGCACCTGGAGATGGAGGAGTGATTCCCGATTCTGGTATCCCGGCTCTTGGTCTGCCCCCTGGTGTTCTTAGTGCTGGTGGAATGGACCAGCTCGCTAGCCCCGTTCCCAGGGCAAGTACCCCAAGCCTGACCAGTTCTCCGCTCTTCAGGCGAGGCAGCGTCCAGTATTAAGCTGAGACTTCTAGGTGCTGCTAGGTTGATGCGGGTGGCCAAGAGACACGATTTGATGGCCCAAGCTGGCATCGCGGTTGAGTCGACAGCATAAGTAGGTATTTATTGGCACAAATTCCGAGTCTGAGCGTAGGCTGCCTCTCGGGATCTTTAGTGTACCGTAGCGCCATCAAATTCGTCACTTCAGGTGTCACGCCATCCCTACCAGCCCGTATCGTTGCTAGCTAGGACAGTTCTGTGACTGTGTAACGAGGCGCTGTCTACCTACCGACGAAGCCCCGATCGTCGCACTAGATGGAGACAATGCGCCTTATAGCAAATCAAGTTGAATACCACCCAACTCTGCGCGGTGTCTCTTCCAGCCAAAGAACGTCGCATAGGTATTTTGCCAATGTCGCTTGTCTAGTATATACTATAACTCATAATTGATAGTCCAAGTGTAAATAGCTATCTAGGTGTCGTACATGGCCTACATAAAGAGTCTGCGCAATCCTTCTGCTTACCGTGTGCGGCGATCTCGGGACGAGTCGGGGAATAGACAAGACGAGGCCAGTAGCGGTCAGCGTGCGCAGAGCTATTCGGGTGTGAAACGAGAATACGGTGTACTAAGTGTTGGGGGAAATGCTCAGCCCGTAACTGCTATTATAGTAATTATGCATTGGTAATGAGGCCAAGACACAACTCTAGAAGTACCTCCCTACTTACCCAGTGATTTCGATAGGTGGTAAGCCGGGTTCGCATTTTGTATCCATATTCATACCTTGTAGAGAAGTACAGCCACAGGCATTTGTTTTTGCTAGCGCCAGCATCTTGAGCATCGCATGTATGTAGGTCTAACGAGTGGGTAAGTAATGCCAGCTTTCAGCTTCCCATTCCGCCGGGAAAAGAAAATACCCACCCCCCAGTAGAACGAAACTAGACGAGGACTCTCGCTCACATGCATGACATGGCCCGGCAACAAGGCGTAACGAATGAATGGGTTTAATCTATCCCACGCGTTTATTTCAATACCTGCTTCTTTTGCCACGTGTAGTGTGCGTATGGCCAATAATGTACCTACCTATTAATGTGAGTTTTAGGTGAAACGGAAGGGCGGCCAGTGAGACAGCGGGCAAGAAAAGCAGCAGAATCATCGGCAGGTCGTACGTAAGTAAGCGACGGGGCCGAGAATCCCGGCGGTAAGGGTCAGGCAGCGGCCAGGCGGATGAATGGGTTAAGTGGAATAACTTATTAAGTGCTAAGGTATGGATGGAATAGGATGGGATGGGATGATAGGTAGAGACTGGGATTACTAGGAGGCAGTTGGGACGCGAGTGCGATCCCGAGGCAACGGGAACTTAGTAAGTCCGTATGCAGACCAGGAGGGCGCAGTAACACTGCCAGTGAGTAAGTTGACAAACAAGTGCTTTCTTTCTTTCTTTCTTTTTTTATATTATTGTTTGCTCGTTTGTGACGGACTGCGCGTATCATATTATCTCATCTCAGTGTCAGTGTGGAGCCGTGCAAGGCGTCTAATAAGTGTAACTGCTGACGACTATACTGATTGATGATGGTGAGGTAGGAATCAGTTATGGTCTGCCTACCCGCTCTCAATTTAGGGTTAACAACACCTTATCTTCGGTAAGCAGGCTAAGCTGTCAAGATATAAGGTAAAGTGAAAATACACCTAGGTAAGGCTGGGCATATAGGCACCGTATCAGACGACGAGAGTCCAAGGGCGCAGTTCAATCACTGACCCAACAGCGACAGGGTGGTATATATGCGATGTTACACTGTCTGGCAGTGTCTTATTGAGGTAAGTAGTAGTGGGTAGACTCAAGTAGGTGGCCTGCATGTGCACATCCGTGCATACCACCTGTATAAATCCCCTCACCTCCAGTTGGTCTACACACAGCCTGATCTGGATGGCAAGGCTGTAGATTGTCCATTAGGTAGGTAGTAGCCCTGTTAAGCCATGCGCTGGGCGGCTCGGTGCACCATTTTCTCAGAGGCAACCCAATAAATGGGTAGGTCACAACAACATAGGCCAAGGAGCCTGCCTTATCTGTGTACGAAGAAAAGAAACCTGGAGCGAGAGGGACATGCGAAAGGGACATGCGTCTGTGAGCGGCCAGGATGGGCCATGCGCCGAAACCTGCACAGCATACTTACGTAGATGAGTCCAGATTATACCGGGACATTCTGTTTGTTATGTTGGACAGCATCAAACATGCATGAATGTCTACCCAGGTCGGGTGTTTACCACGCTACAATCAACGGTCGCAATCAAACGTTCAGGCACAAGTCTTGGTGATTGCTTGGGATCTGGGGAAAAAAGCTTGTTTTCCGTCTACAGTAAGTCGATGACGGATGTGGCCAAGCAGGAGAAAAACGGGTTGCGATCTCGATAATAGCACCTAAATATGTATATGTATGTAAACAATGCATAGAAATAAAGGAGAAGCAGGAAGACAACTGGCTGTTTGGATCTTGTACATTGTTTCGCTTATGCAAGTTGGCATCATGATCGTCTTTCAAGCTGCATTTGCCCGTTATACAACAACGTGAAACCTGTCTCTATCAAGACGTCAGTCGATAGGTAGTGACTAATGTATGTACTATAGTGTGCGTCATTTTGTCCAAGTCCCGTTGGTCTGTTCTGATATTTAGTACTCACAGGTACAGATGTGCTGCCCATACTACATTGAAGTGCAATAGTGCCTACTACCTACATATACCTACCTACCTAGGTATGTACATCTGTACCGGGTAGGAATACAACCATGGAAGCAGGAGGCCTCAAGTTTGGGGTGCTTAGCTGTAGTACGTACCTTATCTCTACTTAGTATACCTGAATTTACCTAATCCGGGACTGTCTTGTACTAAGTAATACGATGGTTAATCTACCCAAAACAAACAGATCGACAGGGATAACACCAGTCTGCCTAACAGTTCCCAATATGCGTTGGTTTATTGTGTATGTAATTTACTGTCGGAAATTTGTGTGTTAGTATGTACGTCTCTCTACCTTACTTAAGACATCACCTAAGTATATATACGTACCATACCCACGTACAAGTAGTAGGTCCTCCTGCCACACATAAGCACCCAGGTGTGTTGTATGCATGCACGTATTAGTTCGACCGTTATTCAGACACATCGCCGCCCAACCTTAGAACTGCCTGTGGTAGGTGTTAGATAGTAGGCACCTAATATACACAGAGTACCCAGGTATGTAGGTAGTGGATTAGAAGCTATTGGTAAGATATCTAGTCCGGTGTGGATAAGTACCTGCATGCCGTAATTGTCGCAAGGGTGCCTACCCTATGTGGGGATAGTACTTAAGTAGTAGTAATATACGTAATATATTATTCACTACTAGCTTCATAAGGAAGTAGTAACACACCAAGCCATGCGCATCGTCACTGTGTGATTGAAGAAGGATATCATGCTGTATGTTGGTGGGTAACGACGCCCCTGACGAACGTCTTCCTTTTCATCACCACCCCCAAATTCACCGTTCCTCGTCGTGGGATTTGATCCTCGACTGTTTCCATACTAAACACCAAGATTATTTGCCTACTCTGTAGGTTTTTGTTTCGCACAGCCGGTCGCGTAAGCACTGAATTGGGTCTCGTTAACAGTCGCGCGCTTCCGCCCTAGGCCCATACTAAAGGACACTCTGGCAGGGGCTGAGGTATCGAACACTCGTACAGCATAGTCGGATGCCTTTGTCGCCGGATCCCAGGCACGTGCGATTCTAGATATTTGATTTCAGCCTGGCTCCGCCACTGGTGCACACGTTCCTGCATTGTGCTATATTCACACCCGAAAAGGATTATTAGGCGGTCTCGGTGTACTTGAGTATAAGGATAAGCGCGCACTCGCCATATTGTGATCGCTTTACTCAAGCCCATTATAGAGAGAGAAACAGAATTATAAGCACGGCAGCCAGTCTAGAAGGAACCGGGCAGGGAACTGGATAAAGTCAGCGATACAATATCAACCTATACCTATCTATTTCCCACAAGCCCCAGCAGCCACATTCTTGGAAAAGTTATCCACCTTGGACGACATCCCTTCGGCCCCCAAATTCTTAAGTCTTCCTCACTCTTAACAACAGCAAATTCTACCTATCCCATTCCATATTCTATCGAGACACAAGAGGTAACTACCCTATCCGGAAATCCCTATGTCGTCATGCATATCTTGTTGATTAGATAATAACACTAATCGCGCTTTTGCTTCTGCAATAGAGATCTCACGATGCATGAAGAGAGTAGTAAGTTGGTCGCGTCACGGACGCTCTTTCAAATTCCTCAAAAAACCCCAGTCCCACCTTGGCACCTGTACCAGCTCACCGGCAGTTGGTATGAGAATAGTATCTCTCATTCCAGGCTATTACTACAGTATTACCCAAGTAGTCCACCTACTTAGTACAGTAGTACAAAGCGGTACAAATCGTGAAGGAATGGGATCAACCTCGAAACATTCACAAGGCCCACAACATCCCAATTCTCATTCCCATTTTCACTCTCGTCTTCCTTGCTTTTTCCCCGAAGGCAACGGCTTCGGTCATTCAAGCGCAGCGCGCAAACTGTTCAAGCTCTCCCCGCAAATCAAGAAAGTATGGGCGCTACAATGTTGGCCTTTTGAATACCATTTTGCCAATCAATAACAGTGGCTTGGCTGGGAAGTTTTCCACGTCCGAGTCCGAACATCTTTTACCTATTCATTAATGCTTGTTTGTTTCCGCCCGCAACGAGGCTTCTGGGTTTCGAGTAAACATTCCTTCTCGCCCGGTGCTTACAGTCACGGATTTTCTATTCACTCAGTCTCTCAAAACATAAGAGTCACAACTGTTTGGCCTCAGACCTGGGCGCGGAAGTCGTGGGTTGCTGTTTTGTGTCCGGGGCATGCCTGGTTTCTAGACGACCGTTGCCCTCCCTCCATCCCTTGTTCTGCCTCGTCTGGTTATTCTATCCAACCAAAATAGCAATAGAATGCCAATTTTGGAGACAAAGAACCATTCTTGACACATACAAGCTTCCATCGATAGTGTTGCACCAGCAAGACCAACAGGGTCGATAGTCAGCGCAACCAACGTGACACCCGCGGACACAGAGGCGGCCTAGAGTACTTGATAAACCACAAGCGCTGCCATCGGTGGGCAAGTTGCTGCAGACCTTGAACAGCATCTTTACCTTCTTAAACTCCCCTCGTTCCTTCTGATCGCTTTTCTTGCTAGCAGTGCCAGCTAGCTCCGCCCCCTCCGATCACTCTCTTTGCTATACTATCACAACTGCCCCGTGCGACCACCCGTATCGTTCTACTAACACAATGGACTTGGTTAAAGACAAATTCAACCTATTAAGGATACAATCACAAGCATATCGCGACGGAACAAATGTCGATGGCTTACCATATGGCTGGCTGAATCCCTTCAGCCGCCGCGCCGTGAAGAAGAGGAACAAGCGCCGAAACACTTACAGCGGTGTAGAGGAAGGGAAAAGTAGCAGCCATGAAGCCACACATCTTCACCCGATCAATACTGCGCCAGGCTCCCTTCAGACCCCAGCCGATGCAACTTCACGCCAAAGCCGAGACATTGATTCTACGACCCACGCCGAGGACACTTACGATTCACAAGCTACCACGGCTGGCAGCCCGGCGACTGCCCACAGCGAAGGGATCCCACGACAACGTCGCATATTAGGAATGCGGATAGGGGGTTCTCATCCGGATAATGACGGCGTAGACGACTATGATCCGAAGGGCGATAAGGGTGGATTTACATTTGCGAACCAGCTTCAGCGAACACTCTTCAGTTCTTGGGTCAATATTCTGTTACTAGCCGCTCCCGCCGGCATCGCGCTTTGGGCCCTCAAAATCCCAGGCCCCGCCCTTTTTGTCGTCAACTTCATTGCTATCATTCCCCTCGCCGCCTTGCTCAGCTACTCCACCGAGCAGATTGCGCTTCGCACTGGTGAGGTTCTGGGTGGGTTGATCAATGCAACCTTCGGGTAAGCTCTCAATCAATACAAAGACCAAGCTTCCTTAAGCTTCCTTACGCCCCCACCTTTCCCGCATCTCGGAACGCACTTTGAAATTATGCTAACATGAAACCAGCAATGCCGTCGAGCTCATCGTCGCCATCATCGCCCTTATCGATGGCCAGGTTACTGTCGTCCAGACCTCGCTTGTTGGCAGTGTGCTATCCAATCTGCTTCTTGTTCTGGGTTTTTGCTTCTTGGCCGGCGGTTTCAACCGTAGAGAGCAATTCTTCAATACGACTGTCGCGCAGACGGCGGCAAGTCTGCTCGCCTTGTCTGTTGCCAGTTTAATTGTGCCCACCATTTTCTCGCACACCCCAGACTTGTACCCGGACGATCCAGTCAATGCACTGCCCCCGACTGCAGTCCCTCAACTGTCTCGGGGCGTCTCCGTTATTCTTCTCCTCATCTACGCCTCCTATCTATTTTTCCAACTGAAGACGCACAGCGAGGTGTTTAATGAGGAAAGCCAGAAAGTTGCCAAGAAGAACATCTTTAAGGGACGACGGGGCTTGCCCACGAATGCGGTAGCATCAGGAGTGTCCAATCTCGGAGCTGGTATCGCTGGTGCCGCTGTCCCGCGCGGCGAGGACGGTCAAATGAACGAGCTGATGCAGGTCCCTACCTCGGTCGACCTAAGCGATGAGGAAGAGGGTCCCGAAGAGCCAGAATTGCATATTTGGGTGGCCGTGGCCACTCTCACGATATGCACCGTTATCATTGCCCTCTGTGCGGAAGGACTAGTCAGCGGTATCGAGCCGATTGCGAAATCCGTCAGCGAAGAGTTCATCGGTCTCATTCTTATCCCGATTGTTGGCAACGCTTGTGAGCACGCGACGGCTGTGACGGTTGCCATCAAAGACAAGATGGACCTGGCGATAGGCGTGGCCATCGGATCGTCGATGCAGGTCGCGCTGTTCCTCATTCCCCTACTCGTCATTATCGGGTGGGGTATTGGCAATGAGAAGATGACGCTTGCCTTTGACACATTCCAAGTTGTCACTCTCTTCGTATCCGTCCTCCTCGTCAACTACCTTATCGGAGATGGAAAGAGTCATTGGCTAGAAGGCGTCCAACTCATCGCATTATACGTAATCATTGCTGTCTGCGCCTTTTGTAAGTTTACCATCAAGAGAGCAGTTATAGAGCAATGAAGATTTGGGACTAATGCGTGATAAATAGACTACCCCAACGGTGCCGGCGTCCCTACCACATAAGAGGTTCATTACTGAAGCCCAGTTTCCTTCGACCAATGTCAGCATCACATCAACTCGGTTCTTTCGTTTACCCTCGAGCGATGTTCTACGCGTGTAATAAGTTTACGATCCCGGAGCAAACTGCTAAGAGAGATGACATTTCCAAGGTCACTTGCAGTCATTTTGCTATCCTTGATATTTCGCCACAACAATAACGTCACGCAAGGTACTTGCTCACAGTACAACCAAGTCAGATAGTTTCTGTCTCGTATGGATCGACTAGTCAATTCGTGGAAGCCTTATAGGAAAGGGAAACGGAGCCATGGTGTATACGGCGTTTTCTGTTATCTCAGGTTTTTTTTTTTTTTTTCGCTTTTTTTTTC
>Ga0247782_1000269_pt1 | contig 53810 bp, 41 predicted proteins | sample UWRJL019104C5_FD_179928 | JGI IMG/M metagenome (GOLD analysis project Ga0247782, IMG submission 179928) | Plant litter microbial communities from Arlington Agricultural Research Station in Wisconsin, United States - UWRJ-L019-104C-5 | ecosystem: Environmental > Terrestrial > Plant litter >...
TCTCATTTCCCCCTTCCTTTTTTTTTTTTTTCCGACTTCTAATAGTTTACTTAGTTTAAGCCGGACTAACCGCGAACTCGCTCACCTTAACGCACTGTAGCGGCAACAAGCCTTCGGTAATATCGGCTAGGGCGCCGTTGAAAGAAACTCAGTCATTCAGCACCGACGAGACCTGGCTGAATCCGAGTAGTGACACCAGTAAGTATAGCAAAGGGCAGTCAATTAAGGCAGTTATTAGAGTGTGGCGGCAGACAAGAGTTGAGTTATCGACAAGGGACGGCATAATGCCTACCAAAGTGTCGGAGACGTGTCATAACCAGTCCCTGGGAATGTAACTGACCCCTGTGGACGGCCAGATTGACATCGATCAGGGTACGCTTGGTCGGCGATGGAGTTCGGAACCAATGATAACTCGAAACAGATGTCCAAACGCAGAAGTCACTCAAAGGGCTACCACCTAACCTAGCAAATTGGAATGCCGCGTAACGATGTATAAGCCTGTAAGCACGTAAGTAGGTGGACTGTGGCACCGACAGTCTGGACTCAAGACCTAAGTTGAGCAGGCACGCATTTAAGCCTGACATCTTTTGCCGCGGGACCCAAGGGGATAAGCTTGAGTTCCTGTCACAATAAACCCATGGTGATTAGGTTGCAGGGTGGCGTGTGCGGTAAGGTAGTCACACACCACGCTGTCACCTGTGAACTTCCTGCTCGAACACAGGCAGCAAATATAGAGCACAAGGAACTTTCGTTATAACGCTTGCGCTTCATACATGAGTAAACGGTGTAGAGCCTTGGGTTCGTTTGCTTCGGTACCGACTACAACCGTACACGTCATTCGCTATTTGCTATTTGGCGTTTGCGAGCACCGTATTGGTGACTTCAGAGAATGCCTACACCCGTGTCGATCCACGTGGAATGTGACATGACTAATGTGACAAGCTGAGACTCGTATCACAGTACAGTAGACCTATTGGGTGGTGGAAAGTTTCTAGGCTTGCAGCCTCAGCTAATCGCCGCGTTGCACATACTTAAGTGTAACCAGCATGGAAGTTCCTCCGTAATTAGTTCACATTGAATCACACCACGTTGGTATAGAGAGAAGAGGCATTTATCCCAGCAAACCAGGAAAAGTCGACTTGCGCATTTAGGCCAGCAATCTATACATACTTAGCTAACAGATCTCCAAGAAATTACTAATTATGGCGGCCCCCAGGGTTAAGAGGCGGTCGAAACTAAGGCCACTAAGCGACGAGTGACTAGTGTGACCCTGCATTGCATGTCCAGGAAATCGCGTCCGGAACTTGGTCAAAGGCAAAGATACAATTACCTCGGGTAATATGAAGACATCATTTCAAAAGGTGGGTAGAGGAAGGCTTTATGAAGACCACACGGAAGGGAGACACGTAAAACGTGAACTGATCGGCTATTTCCCTGCTTCTCACATTCAATATAGCTCTTGCCTCACAGAAGGTGCGTTGGCTGCTGGTCGAAGAAGCTCAAATGAACTATAGCAAATGAAGGTGTGCCTCCCTCGTAACTGCTCCAGGCGCTCGATAGCTACGCAATATCGGTATTCTCCTCGAGCGATTAGTAACATCGCACCTACTTCGAAGGCAGCTTAGAGCAACTAAAACCATCGATATTAATGGCCTTGGATGTTTTTGCTGCCTCGAGTTTGTGAGTTCTGAGTCATCTTTGACTCAATGTTTACTTTGATCACTCGCCCCTTAAGCCTCCGGGCTGTTTACGATCTAACCTCTTAATTCTGCCTACACGTAATTACCTATACACTGTTAAAGTACACCCTACGCGATATTGTTAGACTTATTAGTCATCCATGGTCATTAACTATAATAGCTCGTCGAGCAACATACCCGGTTTTGAGATCCTATATCGATTCTGCTACACTCGCTATGTATCGCTTGTTTAACGGATACAGTTTGTCTCAAGCGCAGCTTCAAGCGAAAGCTGAAGCAGCAGCACATGTTGGCCAACTTGACGGTGACTCCAGCCATACCCGGACTGGACGTTCTGGGACCCCACGGTCTAACGACGCTTGTAATTGGCGAGGTGACCGTCCTGAGCCCGAGCTCGACGATCTAGCACATCAGCATAACCATCAGTTATCTCGTGCAGAGGATGCCTGTGACTGGCGTAGTGACGCCTCTGAGCACTACGAAGACGAACTTGGCACGTCCTGTCCACCAAAACGCCAGACCAAGAAGTCCCCCGATAGCAAGGAGTCGGTGGAGGCGACACCGAAATCTCCAGTCTCATTCCCGCAGATTCCGTCGCGCTCCGAGATTCCCGAAATCCGTACGTACCCAGTAATAACAACATGTGATGTCGCCCACTGACAGTTTGGTAGGCCTTCCTTGGACTACTGGAAACGCCTCTAGGTCCAGCAGTGCGTCTTCTAAGCATCTTGGCCTGGTGACTGTGTCATAAACTAAAGTGGACAATAGGTTCTTTCGTTGGGGGTGGAAGGAAGTCTCGGACCAGCAAGAAGTCTCGGAAGAAAGTAGACAACGCTGGTAATGTCACTATTCGATCCTAATTTTCTAGCTGAGATTGACCGACTGTATTAAGGGAGCACCGCTGGTTCCGAAAACGACTCACCAACTGGTCAGCTAAGCGTATTTCTCATACGAGTACGAAGAAGATACTAACTGTAATATAGAGCCTCAAATAGCGGCAGATCACCCTGCTGAAGGTCCGTGAAGCACCTTACTTGCTTCTTGAATGTCTGCTGACATGTCTAAAGACTCTGGCGCACGGCATTCCCCCTGGGTTGACTCCTTGGACCAGATGTCCGAAGTTGTGCATGAAAGAGTCAATAAAGGATTTCAACAGACTGTTAGTGCCATCACTCGCATATTGACACCCCCAGGACACCAGCAGTCCGATGAGAAGTCCCCGGCCCAAGAGCCTGCTGCGGCAGACGAAGCAATTAGAGGCTCTGGCTTGGCCCCTGAGTCCGCAGCACATCCTCCCTCTGACTTCTACGTACAGAGGTCGACAAGGGCTCCACCAGGGCAGTTGACAGATGAAGAGGATTCCAAGTCCAGTAAAGCAAAAGAAAAGGCTCGCAGAAGAGCGGATAAAAAAGCACAGCATGAAGCTAGGCGTCAAGCCAAGAAAGACAGGCAAAGAGCGAAGAAAGAAAAAAGAAGAGAGCACAAGGAAAGAACTCGAAAGGAAAGGGAATGGAAGAAAGTCGAAAAGCAAGGAGGAGACCTTCCTGTTGCCATCGTCCAAGGCCTTCGCATCTCCCCGGATACCAAAATTCCATACAATCCCAGGTGCGAGGTCTGCAGTAAATCCGCCGTTGCAGCTATAAGTAGTTCAAAGTGGAACCCTAAATGCACGCTTTGCGGAAAGGCAGCTCAAAGGGAAGCCACACGTGACTACATGAAGTCGTCGAAGATCCAATTGGGCAATGTGGCCAGCCTAGAGGATCTTATTAATATGACCAGTACCTCAGTAAGACGGAAGAAGACGACAGGGGATAATGTCGCAGGCTTCCAAGAAGATATAGACAATGAGCTGGCGAAACACATGGCTCTACACATTCAAGACTATGTTAGCAATGGCGGAGAGGCGGCCTTGCGGGTACACACATGCAATGACAAAGGTCAGCCAGGCCACTTAGCACGCCAAGGTCTCGATGGTAACCGAGACTCGCCTACGATGGTTGACGGGAGTCAGGTAATACAATGTCCATTAGCAGACCAGGGAATTCCCAGCACGTCGACAACTTCAGAGGTCGATTGGTGGGTTCGGGCTGTGGCTTCGAGCAATTCATCAACCACCCATCATCGCTCTGGCTCTCCTCACCCTACTGCTGTCGCTCCACTGCGAAGGTGAGGCAAAAGTGCAACTCCCATACCTTAAATGCAGTGAGCTAGAAGCTAAAACATCAGGTAGGTCGAAATCAACCGTATACGAGCCGAGGACATTCCGCACCGCGATGTCCAACAGACTTGATGTTAGCCCCTCTATCTACCATTTCTATTTGCCTATTGCTGTCTGCCACAGTTTTCCTTGTTCTCCAGGCCGTCCCAGTGATAATCATGGTTGGCCCACACCCCCCGTTCAACACGGGCCTACACCTGTTCGCCCACAAGGGCACCTCTTCGGCTCAGACTTGAATAGATTGACCCCAGGCCAAGTCGAAACGATCCCGTCGGATACTCCCCGACAAAGCCAAGATGGTTTCTTTGCTCGGCGCAACGAATCTGTGTAATATCGCTCTACTAGTCACTAAATTGGGCAACTTTTTCCCATCATACCACTGGAACACCGGCTTGTACGATCGTTTAGGGGGTTGACACTGTATACAGCATTAATCTCGTGGGAAGAAGGTTCCTCCAAGCTCCGGAGTCGAACTCTGTCCGAGAGCAGCTGAAATTGAAAGCATGGATCAGACATAATAAAATACCAGTTACTAATAAGGCATACAATGCGCAAATAGTATGATTATCACCTGTGCATGAATTGGAAGGGCTTCCTTTTTCAAATTTGACATTCCTCATTTGTAACTCACCCTGAGTATTAAACAAAGGGGTACCTGTTAGAGGTATTATGTTGGGGAATCCGTTGACCTGCCAATGTACAGTATGGCCCATACAGCCGTCTGATTTGCTCCGGCTTTGGAATCGGTTATCGTTCGCTTTGCTTTCTCGACTGCGAACAAACTTGAGAGACACCGATATCCCCCAGATCCGAATGCGTCTATAAACATCTAACACATGCCTACCTCATGCCTGTCCCGCCCGCATTTTCTGCTCCTCTATGGTTTGTTGTGTCCTTTTTGCCCACGGCGGCTCTGCATATCGCGATCAATCCAGAGATCCTGCAAGCGCGACACACGAAAAGCGCATGTCGCCGCCTCCGCGCTCCAGAAACTTGAGCGGGCCCCATAGCAGGGCCTTCTCGGAGAGGACGTCCTCGTTGGCGTCTAGATTGCCGCGCGCGATGGGGCCCTTGCGGCGGCCGTCCAGCTCCCACAGGGTGCCGTCGTCCGTCTTGACAAAGCATACGTAGTGTAAGTCGACGTCGTCCTGGGCGTCCGGAGCGGCGGTCTGCCCCTGACTCGCGGCCTCGTGGTGCGCAGCGGCTAGGGCCGGGGTCTTCTCCAGCAGGGCGGAGCGTTCGGTGGGTGCTAGGGGTATGGATTGGGCTAGGAGGTCGGAGAGGGGTGTGTCTTTCTCTGCGGATTTGGTGGATGTGATTAGTTTAGTTTCTTGTAGTTTAGGTAGATAGGGAGACGGGTAAGATGAATTTAAATGTAACATACCGATAAAGTTCCTCGCCTGACCGTTCGAGACGGCATGCAACAAGCCCATAAGACCGCAAGCATTCCGGATCGTCTGCTTCCACCAGACCACTGGCTCGGCCTCACCCTTTCCCTTATACTCTTCTACCCCTGCGTCCTCAGCCAGGCGCGCAGACTCGTAGGTAGCACTCACGGGAAACACAAGAAGGAGCGCGAGAGTGGGCCGGGGGATAAAAGCCAGAAGCTCAGGCTCAGAGATGCTGTATACGTCGTGGACTTGCAGCGCGGAACTCAGGCCGAGCTTGCGCAGGAGCGAGGTCATGAGCTCTGGGTTCGCTTCTAAGGGGATGAAGGCGGGCGCGGAGGCGTCGGGGTCTGGATTCGTTGTGCTGGACATGGTTTCGGCTTTGGCTTTTGGGGTTCCCGCGGGGCCGTGGGATACTAAAGGAAAGGAAAGTAGCTGAATGCGGGGAGACTGTTCGCAGCGGTATGGGTTTCCTGTATCTGGTGTTGGTGGTATCTTTTAAGACAAAAACTGCACTGCAAATTTTGTATATGCTGCACGCTATTATGGCTGTTGCGTCGTGTATCTTATTTTGTTCGTTGGTGGTCTGTAAGATTGCCGTCCTTATTTGCCCCGCCATCTACTTTGCTATCTTTACCTACCCCGTACCACCGAAGCTTTGCTATGACGCAACCCCGCAAACCCCGCCACTGGGTGCACGGCCTAGACCTCTTTTGGCAAGCAGGCAGGTACCGTACCACTTGACCTAGCCTATATTAGTGCGTGCGTTAAGATATATTTGGCAATGCGCATTTATGGGCCAGCTCATTGCCAAGATCCAGGGTCGGCTTTGCGGGGTTGTTCTTGCCTCAGGCATTTACAATTTAGTTGATGCTGAGATGATGAAGAACGGCTGGTGATTCACCTTAACTGAGTTTCTGTTTTTTCGAGCGAATCCGTTACTGAGTATAGAATTAAGTACTCAGGAAAATAGCCGGTACAACCACCTTTGCTGTGATACTGGTGCTGATGATAGTCAAACCGAAATCGACACCACCAAGTAACCTAAATGATTATATAAGTACTGCGTCAACATTTGGCCTGTCATCTGCCGAAGTGCCAGCTTTTAATTTTTGGTTCAACTTCAAAACTCATTCTCATAATATTCTAGTACTCCTAAACTCATTGTTAAACTTTACTAGTAGAATGGGTCGCATTTTCATCACTGGTTCTTCCGATGGCATTGGTCTCCTAGCAGCGAAGGAGCTCGTCTCTAAGGGCCACACGGTGTATCTACACGCTCGAAACGCTCAGCGAGCTATTGGCGCGCGGAAAGCCTGCCCCGGCGCGGCGGACGTGCTGCTAGGCGACCTCACATCGATCGAGGAGATGAAGGCGTTGGCGTCGTCGCTGTTGAAACTTGGGCCCTTAGACTGCATATTCCACAACGCGGGGCTCTACCTGGGCCCCTTTCGCGCGCAGGCCGAAGGATACCCGGCGGTATTTGCGGTAAATGTATTGGCGCCGTATATACTCACGTGTCTGGCTCCCCTGCCCAAGCGCTTGATCTACGCGAGCTCGGGCTCTCACTGGGGCGGCACGACGAGCTTAGACGACTTCGGCTGGCGCGAGCGTGGGAAAACGGGCCGCTTCAGCGAGAGCAGCGCCTACGCAGATACGAAGTTGTATAATACTATGTTTGGCTATGCCTTCGCGCGGCTGTTCGCGTCCCGCGGCCTCGAGGCGGCGCACTCGATCGATCCCGGATGGGTACCGACGAAGATGGGCGGCACGGCCGCCACGGGAGACCTGAACGAAAGCGTGAGGATGTACGTTATTCTTGCGGAGGGCAGCGGTGAGGCGAAGGGGAAGACGGGATGTTTCTGGGAGAACGGGAAGAAGGGCCCAGCGCAGTCGAAGGAGGACGCTTGTGACCAAAAGGCTCAAGATGCGTTGCTAAAGAAGCTTGAGGAAGTTGCTGGGGTTTCGGTACCATGACATATGCCTATACTATATAACCAGCGGCAAATAACTCTACGTTAGCACGGGACGACAAAGACCCCTTTGACAAATAACAACGGCAACACGCGCCTAGGCAAGTGTTCCATGGAATCGAGCCGGCTTGGGGAGTGTTCTGAATCTGGACTATTTAAGCCAATCTAAGTGCCTCGGACCGTACATCTAGTATCTTAGCCAAACCTATCATCTACCAAACACCAACATGCAAAGGGTCAGTGCCGAATGGGCGTAGTAAATATTAATTGGGAATATGCGAGTAGTGTTGAAAAACATTTAAGTCCGACTCCCTTTCACCTCTGCAACCTAACAAAGAAAAGATAATGAGTGGCCACTTCTCTACGAATTGTTCTCTTGTGGACTAGTAGTAAGTATGTTAGGAACCAAATACAGGCATCACATCATAAAATGTAGTTTTGCGGGTGCAGGGAATTTTGAATTCTAAGTACTTAAAATTATAGGCATAAGTTGTAATCTATATACAGGTTAAGGACTGGCCAGTGCCCCTGGTACATACATACATGGTAGAGCCAGGCAAGTATGGAGACAGTGACAAAAGGGTTTGTCATATTGGGATCGCAAATGGGCATAATACTCATTCTCGTTTCGTTTGGCTAACATCCGCTCATTGAAGAAACAAACATCTGAAAAATCAACTTGGCAGGCTCTGTTTCACCTGACTAATTCGTAGCTTCGTGTCGGCCTTTAGACTCCGCTCCATCTCTTTCAGTCCTTCCATGGCCCTCTCAGCGTTGCGAAGAAGATGGGCGGACTGTCCTTTTTGTGGTGAAAAATAACACTGTTGAGTCGTTGGTGACGGACCCCAATCATAGCAAGCCGGGCTTTCTTGTTTCGAGGTAGTAGTACTGGTCGTCTCGCTATTCGGACTGTGGTTATCATGACGCGCTGAATAAGGGGGAAACCCTGTGGGTTGTGAAAGGGGATGATTGGTAGAAGTAGTTGGAGTAGTAGTAGTAGCAGAAGCAGTAGTGCCATCTTGGAAAGAAGAGACATGTCCACTATTCTCTCCTAAAGAAGGAGGCTCGTAGATGTTGTTGTTGTGCCGGATCGGGGTGCTAAAAGGAGTGGACCAGCCGTTGCCGACAGCGTCAGCAAAGTTGAGATTCGGAGGGGCATCAAAGGCGGAGGGCCGCATAATATCAGGTGCCTCAGAAGCGACCTGAGTCTTCATCATGGGATGTTCTCCGGTTTCATACTGATGTTGCAGCATGAGCGGAGTATTAGGGGGATAAGCACCGTTATTCATTGGTTGAAGCATCTCAAAGTCAAACCAATTGTCTGACTGTGGGGCTTGAAGCATTTCTAGCATGGCATTATAATCGAACTAGAGTGCTAGAATGTTAGCTGCTGGTCGAATATTGAAGTAGTGAGCTGAAAAGGGTTAAAGGAAAGGTCTATGACACTTACACATTCTTGCCTATAGACGAAATTCCAGTTAGGAGGGTTATTCAGCCCGTCTAGTGATGAGGACACTGAATATCCAGGTGAACTAATGCCCTCGCTAGTCAAGTCCTGACTGTCGTAGAGCTGGGCGGTATTGAAGGACATGGTTGGACATTGAATACTCAATTGTACGAACCCTCTACCTGGGAAATAAGAACCATACTGAAGTCGGTCCCTTTCAGGTTCTAAAAATCTCTTTCTTCGTTCAAGGAGTCAAGTAAGACATAAAATGTGTATTTAATGATCTCACATATATATTCATGAACCTTAATAACATAACCCCCCCACCCCCCCCTCTCTCCCCTCTACGCCCCTGCCTCCCTGCACACCTACGCTGATAACTTAGAGCTAACAGCTATCATACCCTACGTCGTTTGGACGGCACTGAAGACCATAAATTGGGTATCTCTCTAGACAATGAGAGGGCATAGCAAATTCTTATCAAACTTGAGCGACCTCTCAAATCCGTCTCGGACCGTCATAGTTACTAATAATACGTAATTGCCTATTTACCCTACATCAAAGGATGCAAACAGAGAGGCGTTTTAATACGGCCAATCAAATGACACCGTTCGATAGTTTCTCGGGATTGTGCCCTTGTTCCCTTTGATTGGTCAGAATTTCGGGTGTGCTTGATTCATGGTGTGTAGATGGAAGCGGCTGGCTAAAGTTGTGCCAGATGATATCTACTTGATATCTGCGCAGACACTTTTATTAGCACCTGGCACGACAGAAGCGATCCGTGGGTGAAATCGAACTTCAAAGTTTTACAGCACGTTTAGGGGACAAGATATACGGCATACTACATTGTCAATTAAAAAGTAGAAATGACTTTTTCTACATCCATATCTGGACACTCTTCTTTCCTTTGACCGAATTGTCGTCATTCTCCCATAGAATCGTGATGAGAAAAAAAGTACATAGTCGAAAACTCTAGAATTACTAGGCTCTGGTAAGAATTACTCAGACAGACAAGCGCAGGCAAAACCCAACGGAATGCGGATTCGGGCTTGGACTCTCATCAGAGAGACGAAGACAGACAAGAAACGGATCAGTCGTAAAGACTGCGGTCAATAGGCTGGACAATCTTCTCCTGAACAGCTTGCTTCATGCCCTGGATCCAAAATGCCCAGAAACCCCGTCTGGGGAGCTCATCTTTCATGCCCTCCATTATGAAATGGGCCTCCATCTGGGCGATCGCCTCAAGAGTGTCTTCGGGTGACATGCCCCCGTGGTAGACTCCTAACCATTTGACCAGAACCTGTCTGATGCGCTCCCACTGCTGCTCGAACACCTGCACGTTGGCCCGACACCAGGGATCCTCCTCAAGCATCCTGTCCTTGATCATTTGCGCTAAGCGATGAATGTTGCAGTAGTTACTGTCGTTGCGGTCTTCTGGAATCATGAACGGCTTCAGATGGATTGTGTTAATGCCGCCTTCGACCAGGAGCTTCTGCAAGATACCTGCGTTGGAGGCGGGAAATGCCTCGCGATCCCATTGCAGGTCCTGAGCCGGAGTCTGGGAAGCGGGACTCTGGGCGATAGGCGTCTGGGGGATGGCAGTCTGGGGAATGGGAGCCTCAAGCATGGGAGGACGAGCCGCGGCCATGCCGTCACCACCTGGTCCTTCGACAGCTTGAGCTGGTTGGTCCGGGTGAGGATAATAGGCGTTGTTAGAGTATCCATACTGAGCGTTATTAAAAGTGGCCAGGTGTGGATCTAAATTCTGCTGCCCGTTGTAATCTCCCGAAGCGTCATTTCCCGCCTGGCCTTGCTGTGTTTGCAATCTCGCATCGGTATGATGATGCGTAAAGGGCACCTCTTCTCCTGCGGCATTATGCATCGTGTACCCGTGGCCTTGATTAGGCATATAGTTCATCAGACTGCCTGGAGCATAGTCTCGCTGTTGTCCCATGTTCTGGTTGAAGGTTTGGATATGACGCAGGCCGTAGTCATCGCCGTACAGAGAGGGGGAGGGAGCCATACTTGCATTTTCTCCCTGGGGAATGCTTGGATTCTCGACTCTTCCTTGGTCGCCCTGGCTCGCATAGCCCGTGGAAGATCTTCCCATGATAGTGTTGTTAGATGCATGCGAGTATCTGATGAATTGGTCTTGGCCTTGCGCTAGGTTGTTTTGATACGGATTTTGGTGAAAGAGAATTGGGCTCTGGTGGTAATTAGATGCGTGATCGTAGCTAGAACCCGGATGGTGACCGGGAGGAGGGAGGTAGTCAGACGGCGCAAAGGGATTGGGGACCGACGGGCGATTACAAAAGGGAGCTTGATTGGAAACCTGAGGATGAGCGTGGCTAAGTGCTGGGGGCTGGTTTGGAAACTGGTTTGAAGCTAGGGGCTGATGAGGATCCATAAGCTGATTGATAGGGGGCAGCTGGTTTGAGACCGGGACGTGGTTAGGAGGAACGTCGTTAGGACCCGGAGCGGGAGAGCCAGGAAAGGGCTCCAGATCATCCCGGGGTTTTGTTCGGGGTTCTCCATCTTGTGTGGTATTCTTTCTTTTTTGGCCATGCGCGGCCTCTGGATTCTTCGTTTCCGGAACCCTGTTCAAACTAGCTTCTTCAGGCTCTTCTAGCTGCTGCGTTGCTGTTGCCCTTAGACGGTTTGCGTACATCTTGCAGGCATGAGCCCATAGTCTTCTTTCCTGCTCTGTCTTTCCATTATCTGCCCAGTATTTGGACAGTATTTCATAATTCTCCAACGTTGCCTCCGCTGGCGGGTTCTCCGGGCCATCGCGGTAAAGCCAAGGCTGAAGCTGCTGCTCCTTTGGCTTAGGGGCAGAAACTTGTCCCGGGTTGGGCGCCCCTTGTTTCTCTGTTAGTACAGACATCATACAGTAGAACAGAAACCATTTACTTACGAGAGTTAACCGCGTTAGACCTAGCGCGTCGAGGGGCGGCCTTCTTCTTGCCCGTTACCCCCTCTGGGGAATTCGGCTCGCCGGCGTTGGCGGCTTGATCTGGGTTCGCGGAAGACATCTCTTTTTGCAATGCTTTAATACCTGTGAAGCGATCATTAGATGACACAATTTTTTCTCGAACTAAGAAGTGGCGGGAAGCGATGTCGCTTTGCGCGGAGGCGTCGTTGTTCGACCTGCGCGCGTCTCTTCCGTCGTTAAGAAAAGGTCTGGCGTTGGGAGGGCGGTGTTTTCCTCCTCCTGGATCTTGACTGGCGTTGGCGCCCCAGTCAAGGTCCAGGTCGTGCAGATTATGCCGACTGTCGAACTCGCCCTTCATGTAGCACCTGATACATGTTGTCAATCCGCATTTCCTGCACTTTTGCATGCATGCGGTGTTACGCGACTCGCAGTTGTCGCATTTCGCGTTGCGTGTGAGTACTTTGACGTACTCGGTATGCCACTCGTCCGAGTAGATTTGTGGCAAACGGGTTCGGGAAGACTTGGGCTTGCTGCCAGAATCCTCATAGCCCGGCTGTTGATTGGGGACGGTGTCCCCAAGGGAGCTCGAAGGCATGATCGTTACCCCTGACGACGGGATATCTCATACGTGGCGGACCAGACCGTATCGGGAGGGGACTCTATGGGGCCGCCAACGCTTTAGAAGCTGGGGTCAAAGCCAACCAAGTAGAGGTTTCACCAAAAGATGGGTAGGTGGGAGAGAAAATGATTGCGTAGATGAAAATCAATCTGGGACTTACCAGAAAGTATGAAGAGCAAGAACCAGCAAGACCTGCGTATATTATTATCAACGCCTAGACACACGGCTAAGGCTTGTTGGGCACGGAGCCAAGTTGAATCGACGGGCTAGAGCGTCGGGCCTAGGACTCGGGATCGGGATCTCGAACAAAACGCTTGTTTATCTTTGTCAGCCGTGGTAGATTAATATTGTCAGCTTGCAGAACGAACTAGAAACTCTTGGTCACAGAGAGGATGTTTCAAGACGAGAGAGATGAAGACAACGAGAAAGAGATGGCAAAAGAAGATGCACACATCTGGGGCAGACAATGCAAGTACGCACTTAAGAAACTTGAGAAATAGGGTGCTTGAGGACGTCAAAAGACCAAAGAGCCGTAATGTGGTGGTGAAGTGCAGAATAAGGATGCTTGCAAGAATTACAAGAGAAGGAAGATACCCGGACACAGCTCTTCAGTATTCCAGTGTAAGTGTAGAAGAAGTCGAGAAGTATGGCTCAGAAAAAAACAACGGAGAAGAACGGAGCTACTCACAAATGTTGGGATGGTCTGTACTTGGTCATTCGGCGAGTATTGATGCACAAGAGATGAGAAACGAGTTCTAATGGACTTTGCTATCTGGAATAGCACAGGCAAAGTGAGCACACCTTGTAAGGTCTGAGACTGTGGGATGTGAGAAGTGGTTTGCTATCTTGAGGTTCGGGGCGTTCAGAGGAGAAAACCTGTCTGGTCACCGTAAAAGTTTGCTTGAATGTAATATTTGGGAGTAGATTACTGATGTGGGCTCCTGGGAGACATTACTGGATCTGTGGTACTTTCTCAGCAGGGTGCTTGTATGATTGTTACAGGTGGAAGGCCCGCAAAACATGAATAGATTTTTGCCGAGACGATGTTGTCGACTGTTGACGACCGTCGACAGTGTGGCTGAACACAAGTACGCCGAGTCATTCTTCTTCCCAGCCCAAGATGAAGAGAGGGGACCTTAAAAATGGATGTGATAGGCGATGTGACCATCAGCTAGACAGGAAAGAGTGTTTTTGCTAATACCATACAAGGAGAGGGGACATAAGACGGAAAGGGGTAAGGTAGCATGTTTCTGGCCCTGACTGGAAGGGGGGAACCTTGGAAGAATCACAGATCTTCTATCTTATCCGTCCTTTCGCTCAACTGCGACGAAGAAGAACGACATACTACCAGATGAGAATGAGAACGCCGCGATAAAGCGTCTGTAGGCTGAGTGACATTCATGTCTCTTTATCACCGTTATCTCCGAGTCAGTTGACCAAGAATGCCACATGTAAGAGGGCCTGTAACTGAGTGATAGTAGAACATGCGGTCATTAACGGGCGTGATGCACAGACAAGCCTTCATGAGCTTGTTAGTTCTGTCTACCTGTTCTTACACACTGACGATCAAGCATTCTAAGTGGCCTGTCTATAGGACAATGTACGCGTGTTCTGGGCCTAAAACACATGCCTGCAGCTCAATCACGTTTGTGCTGCCTTTCGTCTGAACAACTATCAGCTCGCTGGACCTTCACAGTGACGAAGTGGTAGACTGTATGAAAATCACGGAGTGACAGTGATACTGGTTATCAACATATACTGGTATGCATAATACTCTCGTGGAGAAAACGACGACCGTGTTGACATTGACGGTATATATCCGCTAGGCAACTGAGGCTTAAGGCCGCGTAGGCAAGCAAGCTTCATGACTCGCGAAGGCTGGCTGGCTGAATACACCTACAGGACTGGAGGGGAAGATCAGCATATATTCAGGAACACACAAGGCATGAAAAAGGTAGAAACAGAAATAGAGCTGTAGAGATGATTTTCCAGCTTGTATAGCCCCTTTACAGACAAGTCATACATCTGAGTATAGGATAGTGAAAATGCAACAACCATATCCTCATATAAGTCCCCAGGCTAATCTGTTAAACTCACCCGAAGGGTACTCCTAATCAGTACTCTGATAGGACAGGATGCTTTCACTTGTACTTCGTTCTTGAAGTACTTGGAGTATCACAGTAGAGATATGGCTAATGCTCTGGTTCTATGTGCTGATTATTAGTGGCCTTTGGAAGCCTTTTAAGGGGGGATTATTCTTACTTGTTGTCTTTGTTTCAGCTTCCCCCGCTATAGGCCACTCGTCGTCGTTCAATTATCAAGATTCTTTTTTGCCCTCGCTAGCTTACAGCTAGGCGAATTATGTGTTCGAAGTAGTTACTCTTGCGGTTACTATGCTGGGTCCTCGTACGCTCGATAATAGCCCGTGTGGAGTTTGTTCGACTACTGGTGGTTCTGGGATCATCTTCTTTTGCACAGAGAGGAAAGGTCTCTCTGTGAGGCACAGATTTCATATATCTACCTACAAGTAAGATAGGGGTAGTTGTAGTCCGTGTGGTGTATCTATGCTTGACCGATAATATTCAAAGAAGAACCGTAACAGGCCATGAGCTACCGGAGAGCTGCCTGTCTTTTGAATGAGCCGGGACCAAGGGTTGACAAACGTTTAACCAATTTCAACCCACTGTCCGCAAGGTCGCAGCTGGCCACGTGCTAGCGCTAGGAGTCCGGTATTGTGACTGCAGGCTCGGGACCCGTCACGTAGTAGTAGAGCCAGCGTACGCATTGCCGACAGGCGATCTGTCAATCACCTTACACAACCTTTATTCATGTGGTATATAGAGAGCATGCCAGTGAGGCTTGATATGCTTCTCATACCATAGAATACATGCAATAATAGAGTCATCTGTTTCACTTAGTAGGCCTCTGTGACAGAATCGGTATTCCACGTAGAAGCTTTGACAACCATCTCATCCATATCTCACTGGGGATGTGTCGGCTGTGGATGATGAAGTCAAGCGGTGCACTCTATAGAAAGGATCACGTAAAATGATTCCAAACTTTCCATTACTGGCCTTCCGCCCCTGTAGCCGGAAGCGGTAATGGAAACAACCAGGATATATCAAATGCGTTGTCGTCGCCGCACGGATTGGAAGCAATAAAGGTTTCCCATGCTCGTCTGCTGAATGTGTCTAGGAAACATAGCAGTAACCGTGTTTTGTGACGGTCCGGCATAATGAATCCCCTATTATCCTTAAGACAGTATTCCCAGAGTCAGAGGTTGCAAAGGGGGAAGCCGCAGCGCCGACAAGTGTCTCAACTGTTACCAGTAATGTGCTGTGGATCTCCGTGCAGAGTGCCGCGATAATGTGAGCCTCGCCATGCCGGATTCGATATTTGATGTCTGTATGGTAGTCAATGAGCAGATGTATTACGATGGAGTGGGGCTTGCTGCACGTCGCGAGCAATAAAGGCGTAGACCCATCGAATCTATTGGGGTTCGTCGTTAGCCTGGTCCCAAGCCCTGCGATAACAGCACCTCACATGGTCCCGACGTCATTGGAGTTCGCGTCTTGCTCGCCTCTAATGTGAACTTCGGTTCCCTGAGGTCAAAACCATCAGCACGTTGCGCTTAACGCAACAGTATGCATCCCACCGCAGGCAAACTCAACGATGTGATACCCAGCTGGCTCTTCTGAACAGCGAGCATTTGCGCCCGTCAACGAAACCTGGTATGATAGAGGGACTCGCGGCAGCACGTGTTTTCTTCGGTCTCGGAACGATTTTCCTGGAGCCAGGGGTTGGGACGGGCTCTGAATTAATTAATACCTACGCGCTGCTTGAACTCGACGCGAAAGATTCCGATCCGCCCATTGTCGTGCTGATGAATTCGCTTAGCAAGTGAAAGACGGATAGAAACCGGTGTCTACGCTGGTATGGCCACGAGGGTTGCGCCGCATACTGTTATAAAATTCCAGGTCAAAAAAAGATTCGCGCTGCGTTGTGCTTGGATTACAGGGGATTAGGTTAGACCTTGCTCTCAGCCGCACAGGACTCACCTAACCGCCATGTAACGTGCTATCCCCGCCAGGGTCCAGTGGATCCGTCAGCCCTAGCCGTGACCCTGACAGTTACTTTTCAGAACCCTGCAAATTTAGACCTACTCTTTTATACATCTGTAAGTCTGTTGTAATTAAGTCGGGACAGGAGACCGAAAATAACTGTGGGTTTCAATTTGGAAGGTCTTTTGACGCTGTGAAAGAATCCGGGTCCGTCGACACCGTCCATAGTACGACATGGAAACCTGGGAACGTTGGATCCTGGCTTTGGAGCCACAATCTCTAGTACTGGACACTTTCATACTCTAACACTTCAGCATTTGTATGCAGACTGGATGGTAGGCGCACGCGCCTTAGCGCAGAGAGAAAGAAGGAGAGAAAGCATGCGCTTATCAACGAGGCGGTCCTTCGATAAATCCCCGGCGACCTACATATTGCAGGAGCAATCGCTATGAGACTTCTTAAAGGTGTATACTGATAGGCTGTTGGCTGACATCATGATAATTAACTTTCTTATTCTTTAGCTTCGCATATAAAACACAGCCTTCGGATTCCTGCAGCTCATTTCACGTGCCACGACATCTGCGAGTGTCACCAGGTCATTATCTTCCAATCTGGAACCATCTCACGAAGCCCGATCAGCCACAAAATTTGTAATCATCTTCAAGAGGACTGGACCTTGTTCCGGTGTGCTGCACGGACGTACCACCGCTCTGCTTACTACTCACATATAGTACCCCGCATTTTGCGATCCCTCTCCATGCATTTCAGGGGCGTATAAGACAGCACACCAATTCAGCTCCTTGAGATGTTTTCTCTGGACCTGTCAAAACTTCAAGGGTTGTGTGGTGTCACTGCTTAACCTGTCCCGGGATTACTTCCTTATTTCCTTACTGTTTACACCGTATCCCAAGAATCGAAGAGCTATACCCACCTATTCACACCTTACACCCTACATAGTCATGGCGGGAACCGTCTATGTCGTGACAGGTAGTAATAGGGGTATAGGCCTCGGACTCGTGAAAGTCCTCCTGTCCCGGCCCTCATCAACAATCATCGCAACAGTGCGATCAGAAGAAGCACACAAGGCTCTCAAGGAAGGGATATCGGGCATCGCGATAGGACCTGGGAGCAGTCTTCACGTCGTGCAGCTCGACTTCTCCGTAGCCGTCTCTCCAAAAACCGTCCGCGACGTCATCGTCTCGACGGGCCTCGTCGCAGAGGAAGGGAGGGGGATCGACGTACTTATCAATAACGCCGGCGGCCCTTACCCCATGGTCACCGCTCTCGAGACCCAAGCAGAGCACATGCGCGCAGCCTTCGAGACAAACACCATTGCCCCGCTTCTCGTTTTTCAGGGTCTATGGCCACTGATGCAGAAGTCCAAGATCCGGAAACTTATTATGGTCTCCAGTTCCCTGGGCAGTATCGAGCAGATGGACCCCTCACCTGCTGGTGCCTACGGCCCGAGCCGCTGCGCCCAGAACTGGCTTTGCAAAGCGCTGCACCAGGAGAATAAGGACGCGGGGCTAATTGTTATTGCCATTCATCCTGGCTGGGTCCAGACGCGCGCAGGTCAGCTCGTTGCGGACGACTGGGGATATTCTCCAGGGCCGCCGGTTACGGTCGAGGAGAGTGTTGAGGGGATATTGAAGGTTACTGATGGCGCCACAAAGGAATCGTCGGGAAAGTTTTTAACTTGGGAAGGGAAGAGTTTGGCGTGGTAATGTGTAGGTTATGACGGGATTCGTCTTTTTTATATATTATTACCCCCTTGGGAGAATCATGTGAAGGGAGGAGGTATGCAGCTCTTGATGGGGCACCAGAGTTTGTCACGCCTACGGCGTACGGGTCAGTCTTAATTAGCTCTTCGTGTTATTCTTGCTTGTTATACCATAGGTAAGTGTGCTAATTTTCAAATCCTTGATGAAGAGAATTGACCAAATGCATATGTGCCTTTGTCTTGACACCTGCCTTTCTATCTAGTTGTGATACTTGCCTTTGACATTGTCTCTCTGCTGTCCCTCCCTCCCATCGGCGACTCGTATCATCTTCCTTGTTCATCTGCTTTGCCATCCTATATATATAGAGAGAGAGAGTCAGATGTTTTCATAGCCCTCGTTCAAGTCGATGTTTTGGAGCTCAAGCCTGTCTAGTATTAGTAGGCATAAGGAGAGCTCGGGCCCTGATGAACTTCTGAGATTCCCTTCATAGACTCCGAATGGTATGGCCATCTCTTCCTACGGCGACCTATTTCTCTCTTCGATAGCCAGTCCCCAGCAAGCTTCTACCAGATTCCGGATTAGGCAATTAACTAAGCCTTAATGAACTCAAATTGGCGCGCAGTCAATCAATACAGTATGATTCGAGGCATTAGGTGGGGATTTACTGCCTAGCATGGTCTAGTCTTCTACGGTAAATTATACAGTACAATTGTAGCTGGTATACAGTACCGCATGCGCTCTTTTGTTTCAACGCTGTTTGTGAAGTATGCTCCCAAAACTTTGGATGGATGAGAAGTTAGAACCTAATGTGCCCCCCCGCCCCCCCTCCCCTCCCCTCCATATGGCCGGCCGAATTCGCTCGGACTCGAGATAAAGGTACCACATCGGCTACCTACGTACATATGTACCTGGCGTCTGACTGCGCAAGGTATCGCACTTCATCTGCGGCCGGACGGGAGCCTAGTCGATCAAACAGGTACCAGTCCAATAGCTCGCTCGGACTATGGGCTCGAGCCGTCAGTTGGGCCATAAAAAAGCCTTCCAATGATAATGAGTATTTAACCTAGGGAGGTGTGCATAGAAGCACAGCATACTACATCGTAAACCTAAGGGTGCTGTCTATCTTTGTGATGGCAGCGTAACAAACGGCGGTTAGGTACCTGTTATTAAAGTAATTACCGCCTAGTCAGGAGGACATTAAAGCGGCCGTATCCTGTGATATGAGTAGCAGATATATTTACTGCTGTATGCTGTAGAGACTGGCCGTACATCTGTACCTTTCAAGGAGAAGACAGCGAGCGCCATCAGAGTAGGGAGGGTGATGAGATCAGTCAGCTGGTCGATGCTACTGGAACATTTCTTGAAACGTTGAGTGCCCATGGACCAATCCGAAGCTAGTCCGCTGCACGATCCGACAGGGAAAAACTCCGTGTAAAATGATTGGCCAATAGAGTGGAGAATCAATTAGAACCAACACGTGTCTCGCACGCGTCATATACGCGTTGAAGACGCGTCTTTGAACCACCATCCCACTTCTTTCCCTTCTCTGCTTGGTTTCCACGGTCTTCCCAGTTCCCCTCTCTCATTCGTCCCCCCTTCCTGTTCCTACTTCCTTTCTTTTCTACCGGTTTGTGGCTTTAGGTATTACCTAGCTTTGGTGAGATAGGTATCACTCTCCCTCAGAACTGGTCGTTACGATAATTAAAATGATGTATGCGCCTGTGCAACTCGAGGTTGCTATTTACAACACGAGTGCTCCTAGCGTCTATGCCCTTACGTAGCATTTATTGGACGTATCGATAAGTGGTTGGTTCTAGCCCGATGAGGTACAACATTTTCAAGCTGTGAACCACGAGAGACCGATAAATATAACGCCCTTTATCATATAGCAGCGCTTAGTCGTGTCCCGAGGCCCGACTCTGTAGATAAGGAGGGAGTTGGATAATGCGACATTGAAGACCATTGGCCTTCATAGTGTATGCTACTAAGTCAGCCCTCATAGTCTGAAATAAGTTTGACTGAGCGCCAGAGGAAGTAAGGAATTGCACTGTCGTATGAAGTAAAGTAGAGACCAACGCCGTTTTATTACGCTAGAAAACGAAGGTGAATTAGCTGGCGGGCCGGGCTCCTTCCGCACTTTTCTTTGTGCGATGGTTAAATAAGTGAGGTAGTAAGATAAATGGAAAGGATGGGAGGGCTTGTGATCTCGATGTGAGCCATCACTGACAGTTATTATGATGACATATGGGAAGGGATGACGAAAAGAGCAGCGCAGGGTAACTGAGAAACTGTTACCCGGCCATCGTGAAGCCAGGGTCATCGAACAAACAACCCCACGGGCTGACGTCGTAGGCGTCCAGATAAACCTATGCGCCTGCTACAGAAGTGTAAAATGAGGCTTACTTCTGTGGATGATGAAGCTGGCCCTGTTGTTCCCGCCGATCCCTTTGCCGCTTTTTCTACAGTTGACACTCAAGGCACCGAGGTGTCTGTTTCAATTTAGTTCACTTTGGTACCCGTATTGTGGCCGCTCAAGTGTTCTTAGAAAGCTTAGTAAGATTACATGCGACCTCTTTGGCTGCCCTCACGAGTTGAGTAACAAGTGAGGTTACCGTAGTGATGTCGATTCCTCTCGTCGTTCTGCATGAGAGGGCGCGGCAATCTCGCTCGGAAGATGGAAGGCTTGGCTTTAAATGACCTTACCCTTGTCCAAGAGAGAGACTGAAGTCTATGTGGTACTTAACTCCCTGGCAAAACTCAGCAGGACCTAGGATTACTGCCGATAGATCAATACTCAACAGGGAGAAGGGGTAGGATTGTAATGGGACGCTATGTCCAGACTAGTTGGTACCGTTATCTTAGCTTCTGGATGGTCGATCAGGGCAAAGTGGTTGCATGATGTCTAGTGGATCCTCGACTCTGTGTCTGGTACCGAATATTGGCGCAGGAGGCAGCGAGCAGAGAGAGACTGAGGTACTGCTTGCACCGTTGTTAACAAAGAAGAAGGCAGAATAACTGAGCTACAGATGCGCTTTAAACACGGCATAATCCCATGCGGAGGGATTCTTCCAATATTCCATATGCTATAGCACCTTTAAAAGGTGAGGACACATGGAGTGCTGGCGCATCCCTCTCGTTTGTCCCCCGGACGTCGCGGACAACCTCGAAGTACATCAGGTACTTGAGTATAAGACAGGTCGAAGGTCACTTCGCGCACCATTGATGATTGGCTGTTACACCTGTAGCCCCCGCTTTTCTGACCGAGAAAGATGACAAAATTGAGTGTGGATGGGGTACGTACTTCTGAATCATGTGGCCCGCTTTGCTGAACAGTGAGCTTGCTTAGTCTGCCTAGTGCACTTCACCTCTCTCCCGTCTTATTAGGCGCATTATTCCTGCCATCCCCAACGCTTCCCCTGCCAACGCAACTCTTCCCAACCTTCACTCCCGTTCGACCGTCCCTTCGTCGCATTTGACTCGTAAACACAAACGCATTTTGCTACCTTATTTCAGTCCAAATCGCAATAACAATCAGGCTCGCGTCCGGAATAGTTGATGTATAGATCGCTCGACACTCCCGATTGAAGTTTGCGCATGATAAGTTCGATTGCGCGCGTCGCATAGACCGTCGGTCGCATTGGCACATTCCAATTGTTTCTCAGCATTTAAGCCTTTGCGGCTGTACAGCCACGGCCTCGAAACCCTAAAATAGCGAATATACGCGAAACAGAAACAGAAATATTACGACTATCAAAACCTATCGGCAACCATGTTAATGCCATCGGCGCTTTCATCATGCGACTTGTCGCACCCGCCTGTCACTCGCCTTCAATCATCCCTCTTCGCCTCTCCCCCAGCCAGCCCGCCCACAAGCGCGCATACCACCTTCGGCACTATCGTCAACTCGTGCCGCGCTCTTCAATCCATGCTCAAGACACCCCCGCCAACTTCCGAACGACCTCAACCTCTGCCGACACCGCCTATGGGCCATGCGCCACTGGCACCCATCAAGATGCGCCTGCGGTCGCAGGCGACAAACAATCATGGCGGCCAAGAGCGCTTAAAAATCAGAAAGCGCACCGCCCCACCTCGTGGTGCCAACAAGCGTCGTCGCGCAATTGACGACGACATGGGCCGGGACGATGATGTCGACAGCGACCTCGACATCAGTAACAGCAGCGATTATGGAGAGTCGGAAGATGTACGACAGACTACACCCACACCCGCGACACCTAAGCGTGCTCGCATCGCCCCAGAAAATATACCGCGCGGCCTAGCGCGGTCAGATTTCCACAACTTGCACGAGCCGACGGAAGAAGAGACGGAGAAGCAGGGCACAGAGGTCGAGGAGGAGGAAGACGGCGAGTTCTGGAGCATAGAGGACGACCGTGTCCTAGTCGAACTCGTCCTTGAGAAGCTCAAATTGTCCAAGTCGGAGTGGCAGGAGTGCGCGAGACGGGTCGGCAAAGGCGAGCACGGGATAGAACGCAGATGGAAGTCGCTTTTGAGACATGGTGATGTCGGAGTCAAGTCGAGGCTCCGGCGAGGCAAGGTGCACGGTACCTGGGGGTGATGCCCACGTACTGTCTACGAAATGAAGTATTTTTTTTACCTATATTTTTTGTAATTTCCTTATATTTCTATCTCCTCTTACTTCATTTAAACCAATGGAGCGGAGCGGACTTCAAGAAAAATCCAGCGGCGGTCTGGTTAGGCATAGGGAACGAGAATTTGGCGTTAAGAAGACTTGAATATATGATACCGCGCCTTATTGGCGATTATATTTTTGGGGGCTTTTGTACTCTATGGAAGTCGCGATGAATAAGAACTATACACAGACAAACAAGTCTGGACTCTTTCACCACACTATGCGTTACTCTACTGCTCTCCGAAGACCCCTTATTCTCGTTTGATCTGACGACTGACTAACTGATTGCCTAGCTGACTGATCTGTTCTCCAGCAACTGGCTTTCGTTTGCTCTCGACAGCGGCGCCGGTCTGCAAGTCATCTTTGCGTAAAGCAAACAGGGAGGGAGGTAAGGGATACATGTTTAAACCATTAGCAATTAATTAACTTACCCCTCCCTTTGCCAAATTCTCTAACCTAGGTAGTCATAGAGCCCTTATTAGTTAGTTGGGGAGGGAGGCAGGAAAGAAGGGCTAAGGGACGGACGGAACTCCCGAGACAACGGTAGTGCAGGTTCCTTAATACATACATTGAGACAGGCAGACACAATAAGTAGCGACTTCGCTCCCAATCAATCGAATATTGTCCCCATGGGTTTAATCTACCTAGGTATTCTTCTCAAAGCTAGTAGGTACTTCGACTTCTTGTGCCATACCAGGCGATGCGATGGAAACCTCGGGGGAGCGAGGACCTAAGAGGAGAGAGAAAGATCGACGGGGTTATTCTGGTGGCTATCCAGGTTATGCTACAAAAATCAGGGTCTCTTCTTCTCTATATAAAAACTATACTAAGTACGCTATAAACTACATAATATTAAATAAGCAGCGCTGACAAAAATAGTAATTTTGTTACGCGCAGAGAGCATAGAGTAATAATGAGAATTACTGCCCCTGCACCCTTTTACACGATTTGGCCGCCAAGACCTGGCAGACTCAGAAGTGGATCTGATACTTTTCCTGCTAAAATTACTAAGTTAGCACTGTATATTAACATAGGCAACTACTTACTACGTAGTACTGAGTTACAGTAGGTACAGGCCCAGGTCAGGTCTATGGCTCGGCATGGGATGCACCCAATCAAAGCTACGCATGCCTCATGCGAATGGGCCCGTTGATGCAGTCGCCATTGAGCCCATTCACCATTGACCTTAGTCACCTGACCTGCCCTCCTGTAATAAGGAAATCCCACAATGGCCTGTATTGTAGAATTTCTTCTCCTTTACTTCCTTATTCGTAGATCTTCGGCAATAGATCAGTCATACGTAGGAGCCTTGTTTCCTTCAAAGTGACACCTTGCAACTATATCTAAGCCTTGAACTCCAACATCGGCTTAGATAGCAGAGCAAAAGTAGACACTAACGAGGTAAAACTTCACGTCGCAGCAACAGCCGAAAGGAGTGCAAGCTTATGTTCCCTCTTGGCTGTCTATGTTGGTATAAACAACTCTTCAGGATTTCGGCGCAAGCTGCGCGATCATCGAAAAACGATTAATGCCCATTGAACGTTTTATATCGCGAGCCAACATTTCAGGTCTGTTATCTACCTTTAGGATATCAAGACTTATCTTCTAGAGGTGTTTGTCGTCTTGAAAAACTTCAGGAAAGTCTGCTCGTTCAAAGGCATCGTTAAGACGAGTTTCGACAACTGCGTCTATTGTTGCGGAGAGGCCTACCAAGCGTACTAGATGAATTTTGCATATATGCTATGCTATGAGGAACTGAGTGAGCATGTCAGGCCTGACTGACATGCTCCCTATACACATGAATAGGGGCCTGGAGGGCCGTACTACATGGTGATCGGCAGACAGGCGGTCTGCCGATCCTCATACCGCCTCATTAGTGCTCACGATGAACCATATCTACCATGACATCTATCGGGCCTTGAAACAGAGCCCGGTTGATGTTTCGCAGCGGAATTGCATCTGTGTACACTATCATGAACTCGTGGATCTTCTTGAAGGCTCCAATAACGTACCCCGTGTTGACGTAGATATCCTCGTTGTCCATACGAGAAGCTCAATGTTATTTTCGATTGTTTTCCTCGAGTTTAGTCCTGTCTGCATTCTTCACATAAAAACCGGTAGTGGGTGTATCGTACCATATTCTCAAGGGCCTAAGTCGAATGTCATGTGAACAACTTGCATCTAGTAAGAGGTAAAAGGACCGCCCCGAATAAGCATCTAGTATAGTACCAATCAACACCTGACAACAAGCGCCTAATAACTGATTCACGAAGAAGGCCAAGGCGTATCATCAACACGATAAACCAACTTCACACCACTAACTTTCCCTTGCCTCATCTCATCCATACCCTCAAGACAGCCCACGAGCCCCATACTGCCCACCCTGTCCGGATGCGTCTTTACCTTCCCCTCGGCCCAGAGCTTTTCCACGAGCGGTATCCACTTCTCAGCAAATCTCAGATCATCGAGTCGAGCGGGATATTCCTCCGCCTCGAAGACGTAGAACTCGCCCGAGAGGGAGTAGCCCAAGAAGAAGACGGACTCAACGTCTTCACGAGGACAGGCCTCGCCTAAGAGGTTGCAGTAAATGAGTTTCCCAGAATTAGTTTGCGAGTTTGAAAATGTCGAGGCACAGATCAGGGCTGTTTCTGAAGTGTTTACTGTGTCGAAGATTTTGGTTATGCTGTCTTTGCTTGCTTCGCGGATTTGATGTCCTACGCCCTCTGCTCGCTGAACAGTTGGTATAGGGAGGGATATGAGTTAGTTGCCTCTGCCGTAAGCATGAAATCGGAAAATAGAGAGTAGAAGAGCGGATTGTTACGTACGTAATCAAATACTACATCTGCGCCTCGATCCTTGACCAGCCCGAAATTCCTAGCTGAGCATGTGGTGATGACATTCCAACCAGATCTATCAGATACGCGTCAGCTACATGAATCCTGAACTAGCCACTTACTCGGTATGCGTCTGAACTCTGTGTCTTCTGTCTATCCCCAACGAAAAGGACTTGAAAATAGCGATAGAACATCCGGTTCTTACTTACAGCTTAGCAAGCTGAATCGCAATAGTCCCTGTAGCCGTACTTCCGCCATAGATCAAGAGCGTCTTATCCTCCTTCCTCGCATCACTGCGCCCAGCTTCATCAACACCAGGAAACGGCAAGCCCAGAACCTTGTAAAGCGCATAACCCGCAGTGCAAAAGCCGACGCAGACGGTACTGGCGGCTTCGAAACTCACATTATCCGGTATGTGCATCGCCAGCGCTGCCTTGGCGACTATATACCGTGCAAAGGCACCCGTGTGCGGTTTTGCGTCGTTGCCTAAGTACTTAGGTAAGCTATGGCCATAATAAATAAAAAATAAAAATAAAGGCACGGCGGACGAGGGCCAAAGAAGTAGATAGATAAGTTCACAGATAAACTTACCCCCATGCGAAAAACCCGCAACTCTATCACCTTTCCTAAACCGTCCTGTGACTGTAACAGTGCCGCCTACATCTTCCACAACACCAGCGAAATCGCACCCGACGAGCGTGCCATTGTCACCGGGCGCATCGAGCGTGGTCCAGTCCGTTGGGTTCAGGGCGACGGCGACGGTGCGCACGAGGATATAGTCATCTTCTACGTCTGGGACGGGGATGGCTTTGAGCACAGCTTTGCCGGCGGATTCTCTTACTAGACCGTAGTTGTTCTGCATTTTGCTTCACTTGCACTTATGTAAGATTGCTTGAATAGCTTTGTGAGTAAGTACCTACTATCTTTTTATAAGAGGCTTACACGAAGGTATCTACCTCGGGGTATCATGTTGATATCCTACTCCGTAGTACTGAAAGTGTGTATGCAGGAGGTGCATGAGGGGACTGAGGGTGCTGAATAATACTTCCTGATTTGTCAGCGCCGAGAGACGAAAGGGCTTGTTGGGGTGGAGGTGGTTGCAGGAAAAACACACCTAAGTTAGAGCGTAAGAGTTTAGGTGCGACTTAGACGATGTGCTGAACTGGAAATAAGTTTCGAAGAAACTCGTATTGGTAGTAATCAAAGTGTGTGCAGGAAGTAATACTAAGATCTATGTACAATTAACGGACATAAACCCCCCACACTAACCTCTCAACCTCCATCGAATAACTGACTCACTAACTACCTATATAGTTCCTAATCTGCCGTTAAGAAGCGAGGAGAACAACCGGCTCTCCATCCTTGATAGTAATGCAGAGATCACCGTTGTCATCCGAAGTGTAAGTGCCATCGGCGAAAGTGTTGTTCCACGAGCCATTAGGCACCTTGGTATTGAAGCAGTGATCGCCGCTAGATCCCGTCCCGCCGTTAGTCGTGAGGACGATGAGGTCGCCGGCGGCTCGGCTCCAGGCGTACGCAGTGTCGGCGACGTACAGGTGCGTCTGGTCGTCGGCAGCGAGTCCGCCGGCCAACTTGCGGGCCGCAGAGAGTCGCGAGATGGCTTTGTACAGATCGGCAGAGGTGTCGAAATTGCTACGCCAGAGGTCCTCGCGGTTGGCCGGGTCGGCGCCGCCCGAATAGCCCTGCTCAGTACCGTAGTAGACGATCGGAATGCCTCGGCTGAGGATCACGTAGGCGAGCGCGTTCTTGAGCAGCGTCGTGTCCTTGACGGCGTTCAACCAGCGCGCGTTGTCGTGGTTGTCGAGGAAAGTTCCCAGTGCGGAAGGATCAGGGAAGGCGGAGCTGATCTTGTTGTGCATGTCGACGAGATCCTGGCTGCTGCCCTTCTGCTGGTAGAAGTTGTTCATGGGGTAGTATATGGCGTAGTTCAGAAGGCCCGACATGAGATTTGCATAACCGGCCAAATAGTCGACACCGCCGTCGAATACCTCACCGATGGTATAGACGCCAGCAGCGTTGGAGAAGCCCGGCCAGAAATCTTTTTCGACGTGCTTGACCGTGTCGATACGGACGCCGTCGAAAGAGTACTCCTCCACCAGCCAGCTAATCCATTTCTGGTAGACATCTTGGACTTCAGAGCTTTCAGTGTTGACATCTGGGAGGTCTGCAATGCGGCAGTTCTCGATGCTGTTCTGATCCGAGTAGTTGATCTCGCAGGCTGCGTGGTAGGAGCTGCCCTGGTTCATAGGCTCGGGCTTGTTGTTCGAAATGTCGCCAGGGCCCATGTGGTTTGCGACAACATCGACCATGACATAGATACCCTTGTCATGGGCCGACTTGACAAGATTCTTCAGATCGTCCGCAGTACCATAGTTAGAGTTGATGCTGTACAGGTCCTCTGCCCAATACCCATGGTATCCGCCCGCTTTATCTAATTATTTTTTGCAGTGCATCAGCCAGTAATCATGCAAAAGACGAGTCGTGCCTGTGGGTGTTAGGGGGAACCTACTTGCTACAACCGGAGTGATCCATATGGCGTCGAAACCCATGCCGACGATGTAGTCGAGCTTAGATTCAAGACCCTTGAAGGTACCACCACAGTAACCGCTAAGATTTCCGCATGCATCGCCACCGGTGTCGTCGGCACTGCGGGCTACACGATCCGTCAGGGCGAAGTAGATGTTCCTAGACTTCCATGCTGCCGTGTCCGCTGCGAGAGCGGGAAGAAGCAGCTGAGAAAAGAAAGCGAGTGTGGATGCTGAGACACGCATGGTGACGATGGGCTTAGTGCCTTGAGGGTTGACTAAGTGAGGCGGTGCTTTAACGATGCAGGAGAGTTAGAGCGTGGGAAGCACCAAAGATATCGCGACCCTTATAGAACAGGGTGGATCGGGGCTTCAGTAAGAACCATCCTAGGGGATCACCAAGGCAGATGCTTTCGGCGCTATGTCATGTAGACAAGCTTGAGGAGACCTGCTGTGGAGGACCGAGAACAGGCCCGATGTTGGACTGGAAGATGGCGTCCGACGTAGTGAAGGTTCCGAAGAGGGCAGAGCCGTCCGTGGACTGTGCAATTGAGTGTATTCATTTGATTCCCTCCCGGTGAAGCAAGCTTTCGTGTGTTATATGTAGGGGCAACGTGGGGACCCCGCGGGGATCGGCACGACGTGTCGCCTCATTCGGCAGCTCGACCGACTCAGCGGACCGACTCGAGAGCGATCTTGGACACTACTTTGAATCGAATAACTTGGGAGCGCGTGTTATTGCCCATTTCGACCCATCTTGTCCTCCGAGACTAAGGCCTCAGTTGATATCTCCACAAACTACGAGACCCTCAACAAGATGGGTACCACGACAATGGAACTAATTTGCATGAATAAATGCCAGTATTTGGAATAAGCGCGGGATCATTCAAGGTAGCATCGGCCGGTATCAGGCCGAATTTTGAGAATGCACCAAATCAATCACGGTTTGGACATCATGAACGCCAACACGTGAGCCCTCTCTTCGACACAACCCAAGTCAGGGGCTGTGTATCTACATGGTAAGTAGAGACTTGGAACCCCTCTTGAGATGCCAGGTACTTACGTGTAGCTCAGTATGGTAGTACCTTACCTTGCTCCCCCTACCCAGCACTAAATAAGGCGTGGCTTGTGACGGTGAAATAGAAATCTGTGGCTGGGCAATTGATAGTGGGGTGCGGAACAGATCCGCCCAAGTGGGCTGTTCAACGGTTTTGCGGGTCATAGTTAAGGTTTGTTTAATCACAACCATACTTGAGTTCCAACTGGTAAGTGATAATAACGCAACCTGTCCAACCTTTGGTACAATCTGCTTGGTATATTTCGCGATTATAAGCTTGGAAGAGCTTGAGAAGGTAGCAAGTCTTGCTACCTTCTTGCCAGCAAAGCGAGAGCGATCAAGGATAAAACTTGCTTATTCAGAAAGACCCTCGGCTCGGTGAGAAATTCGGACCGTGGAAGGAAACCTGAGGTCGTCATGCAACCCTAGATATTGGGGATTCGAATAGGCGGGGCGTCAAAACTGCTTGATAGAACATAAGGTCATGGTATAGGTTTGCTTTCAATATTTCTTTATAGTTGATTTAGATCGGACCGCAGTCTCGTATTATTCAACTGCCTCAACGCTGATAATGTCACATGTCGGAGCTGCCACCTACCTTTCAACCTACATGGTAGTTGCGGCGAGCTAAGAATTTTTACATTACGATTCCGGTCTTCTTTACAAAAATTGAGTGCCCACATTAGTATCAAACATTGTGATCTACTATTCAGTTGTCTAGAATCATTCGTGGGTAATTAACGAGAATCGTATTAATATTAATACCTACCTAACTTCTAATAATGCATGCAGTTATTATGCAAGGAGCCCGCACGATACAAGGTTAGTCATGCCGAATGTGGCATTTATTAAACAATCTTCCCTCCATCTGCCATCCAGTCATCCGTCTTCTTCGGCGGTTGTGGCTTAGGCTCATAGTTGGTCGCCTCAACAAGCCAGTCGAGGGAATAACCGTCTTTCGACTTGTCGCTCTCCTTCCTTTTGTCGTCGGTAGGCTTGCTGTCCTTCTTTGGGGGGTCAGCCGGCTTCTTAGTGTCCTTGTTGTCAGACATATTGTTTGTTGACTGGTGAGTATGGACTGTTGAGGGCGAGGTGGGAAGACGTGCGTAGTTAAGGTATGATATAATTAGGATGGATGGGTAGGGGGGAATATGTATTATCCAACGGCCTGGAGTTGTGAGCGTAATGGCAACCGGGACCTCCAGTGGCATTTACCTATTTATATGCTAACGCTCGCCTACCGCTATTAAGAAACGCTGGCTGTGTTGCCTTCTGTATTGCTGTTAATACCTTACGGCTAAACTTTGTGTTTTAAAAGTCTCTTTGTGCTGTCGAACAAATGGATTATTTCAATACAATTTACATTGTACTTACACCTTCTAGAATACCTTGTTATGGACGAACAAGGAAGTCTCACAGAAGCACCGCGAACTTCGTCTTTGCAAAACTAGGTAGGCGAAACTTGAAGTTCATTATCGTTTCCAAAAGGTTCAGCAATGATAAGATCCTATCCTCTCACTGCAAATAAGCTCTAACTGTACCCATACAAACGTAAGCAACCTGACAAGAATACAATGACTGTGATATTAGCATATTACCATCCCTAGTGTCATAACATCATAAGCCTTATTCATTATCCGACCGCTTCTTCCGGGTCTTCCTGCTCCTTTTCAGGTTGTCGATGCCATCCTGCACTAGATTTCCCGTATCATTGACCGCTTTCTCCCCGCGGCCCTTCACCTGATGCTTCTCCGCCTCGTCATGTATGTCCTCGATGACGTCCTTCCCGACACTAGTGCCGTTAATCCAATCCAAGAGGCCCCATGCACCATAATTGCCTCTACCGCCGCTTGCATAGTGCGTTGCGGTGCGCCTCGCAATACCGCCCATGATGATGCCCGGCACGACGCTGTAGCCGGACATAGACAACGTTTCCTCGATGGTGGTCAGGAGCGTGAATAAGAAATACGTCAGCAGATGGGGGCGGATGACCAGAGAAGGCAAGTACATCGGCAATAAGCGGTTGAGTATGAGAGGCAATGGATGGTCAGTGTAGAGCATGAGAGAGTACGGTGCAGAACCCTTGCGGGGATGGCCGTACTGAGCATGGAGCTTGGCAATGGTACCGCGGGAATGGAGCACGTGACGATGAATGTAATAGGTCAGTATCTCGCGTGCTGTGTACAGCGTCAAGATCTGCTTGATGATCTGCCACGGTAATGGAAGCGTCGTGCTCGTTTTGAAGAGTGGCCTATTGAGCAATGATGTTGCGGTGATTGAAATGCCGGCCTGTAGTGCTGTGAACAGCGCCAAGTTGAAGATTGCGAGAAAGGCTTGCCTCCCAAGAGAGGCGGCATGGCGACGTGGGATGGACGAAGAGCCGTAGAACTTGATGGACTCTGCGAGGCTTGGGACTCCCGTGTCAAAAAGGAGGAAGAGGAGTGATGGGACAAGCCAGAACACTAGCCGGGCTGCCAGTGTGCCGATGAGCTCGATCTTCAGGGGCGAGTGCGATAGCACGAGAGTGCTCCAGGTCATATAGAAGAAGAGGAGATTCAAGGACGTTGACCACGAGCTTAACATCGGCGCGGCGAAGTAACTCATAATCGGAAGTGAGAGAATCACATCCATCTTGTCAACCTTGAGATGCCTGTTTCTGTTGATGGATGTTTGACAGACAGATAGGTAGCTAGTTACATCAGATTTCAGACTATCTTTTTTGAGATGGATATTCGAACAAGTTGCATCGGATCTGTGAAGATGGCAAATTCATAACATCTGTAACTTGGAGAAATGGATACTGTTGAAAGTGCTGCCTTGATTTGAGTTGGGCTGTTCTCATCGGTCAAACGTCAAACGTCAAACACGGTTACGGTGTAGGTATGACGTAGTCTACGCCTTGGCGACTTGTTGAAGACAGTCCCCACTCGGCGCCGGGCTGGCCTGTGGGCACTTTAAAAGGAACGGGACCCTGCCGAAGACGAGAACGGACGGGATGGGGTCATGCATGTCTGTTGGGGGAATGTATCTCTATGAGTACTTGAAATACTCAACAGGTACATAGCGAATTAGGCTGGAAATAAAGTATTCACAAGGGGAATACCTAGTAGTGACAATTGAATCCGTCAACATGTTATCGCCGGCTGATTAGGTACCTATTCGGCGTTTTCGCCCCAACCTACTTGGGTACTGTCAAGGACGGCCGTAGGTGCTTCTGGTGTGGGCGATCGCTACTGTTGGTATTTGAATGCTTCAACCAGGTGTGCCTCGTTTGCGGAAGCATGTGTTTAGTTAGGCAAATCCGACAACCTGGGCCCCCTACGAGGGATTGAAGGTTAGAAACCTATGTACCTATATGGGCACCAAACCAAGGATTATCCCCTCCCTCCCTACTTTTATAAAGGCCCTATGTTTGTCACTGTATGTAGCGGTCATAACCAAGGCAAAAATAGAACACTGTCTGCAGAAATACTCGGGGCGGAAGGGGCTAAAAGGGATGATTTTTCATCCTTCTACCCAAGACAGATGATTTGGCACATGATTTCTTTTCATCTAGTAGTCGCGTTCCTCCCTTTGATAATTGAAGCTTGTGAAAAGGGCCTTACTTGTATGCATGATGCACAGTAAAGAGCTCGCTACTGCGAGGTTCATATCAACCCCCACTCCTTCGCACGTGCACTAGCAACTTGCGCTAGTGCAACAGTGGGAGCTACAGTGAAGTAAACCAGCAGCTTATAAATCCCACATAAAAAAGTGGTATCAAAAGCGGATAAAGGCGTATCAGCTATCTACTGCACGTCTTATATGGAGCTTATATGGATTTGTATAGCGCCGACCCAACTCACCAGTAACCACGGATGGCAGCCAGCGAGCCAGCCATAGACGGTTGCAAGTAGGTACCTACGTGTAGGTATGGACGGAGTTCTGACACGGACAGTATTGCCGGACCCTGCTGATCTATGCTTTGTACATGCTGCGCCTGATCCCGGTCAGAACTTTTAACCCCTGATCTTGGTCTTGGCAAAATGTCAGTTTTGGGAGCCCCTGAGATTAAATTGAACTTGCTTTTGGGTTTTCGTCTCGGGTACGGGTGTCTCTCGCCTGCGACGTTAAAGTGGGTATGTATATGTAAGTACCAAGCTGCGTATTGGCTAGAGAGCTTTCCATGGAAAATGTGCTGCTCGTTGTTTATAAAGCTTTCAGGACTATTAGACTTATCCTTAATGCTTTATCTTACTATCAAGTTCTTGTCCTTCTATGAAACAATTAGTTAGAAACTATCGCGTGTCAACCTGATGATGTGAGGTAGGTACTTAGGTTCTGTACAACAGCAATATGCGCCTGTAGCGTTCGCGTGCATTCCACTGGAACACCGATGTACTGCTGTAGATACCTGCACGTACCTGCAATGGTGGGAGGTGGTCCCCTCTTTTTATTAATTTAGTTCTTACTGTCAATTTCCTGTATGAGCCCTCACAGACTCCAAAGCAAACCTGTCTCGGATTCCCAATCTTATGCTGCGGTCGCTTTATTTATTCTTCATTTCTTGACGCCGTTATACCGGTTGTCGACCAGGTACTGAGACACACAAGCCGTACCAGCGTCCGGGTCGGACCAACAAGAACCTGGGCACAGATTATTGGCTTTTAGCCAAAACATAATCTACCTGTTCGCGTCTCCTTCCCGCCCGCACACTCCCCGAACCGCCCATTGCAACACAATGGACTACTCATCCTCTGCCTTGGGCGCTGGCCTTGCGTCTGGCTCTGGTTCAGGATCAGGCTCCGGTGCCGCCACACTCCCTGCTATCCCCCGTCAATCCCGTCAATCGTCACGCCGGGGAGCGATCGATCCTTCGATGCACCTCCAGCTACGCGACGATGACAAAGACCGTGTCCAGATAACGCCCGCCTCCCCCGAGGTCATTACTTCCTTGATCACCAGTCTTTCAGTCATCTCCAAGCCCGCGACTAAACATTTCGAAGACCCGAGTTTGTCGATCCCCGGTTCCCCCGCCGATGGTAGTTTCGGCGTCGACTATAGAGCCTATATCCATGCTCTCGAGCGCTTGCAAGAAGAAGAGGACCTCAATGAGTTGGCTGCCGTGCCGCCTGTAATCCGAACCTCCAAACCACCCTCTGGCCTGTCACCCATAACCGCCCCCCCGAAATCCCCACGTCGCGAGTCCAACGGACTGAAGTCATTTCTACGAAACCCTTCGAGGCCATCCTCGAAAGGGTCACTCTCGTCGCATGACGATGCACAGAGTATCGGCAACCTTTCAATTGAACGGGGCCCTTACGCGACACCCGACTTGCGCAAACCGAGATCACAGGATAGTTGGGGGTCTAAGATAGGAAGGGGAAGCAAGGGACTAATGTACATGAGCTCAAAGGAGCGTCTCCGCGCCACTGAGAGTGAAAAGAAGCGCTCTAGTTCTGGCGGCCTTGGCTTGAAAACTAACTTGAACAGCTCTCCCTCGAGACCTGAGCAAAGCCTCGCTGAGACGCCCATTGACGAAGAGCCAACAGTGCTAAAGCCGAAAGGAAGTCCTCTGGATATTAGCACAGCAACAGATGCGGCCAATTTACTGCGGCCAATTCCAGAACGCGACTCTTCATTGCGGAAGACTGGAAGTAATGCAAAACGATCTTCGCGTAGATCGTCCAAACACAGAAGCGAAGCGACATTGGCCGAAACCATTCCCGAAGACCGGGATCCGTCTGAGTCCGGCAGGCGGCATCGCCGTCAAAGCTCAGATCCGGACAAGATACGCCGTGAAGAGATTTTAATGGCAGAGATCACGGATCCATCACGGAATAGTATGACTTCGAGGAGGGGATCGCGTGATCCCTCTTTTTCATACGAAAAGATCACCGGACAACCGGTAGAAGCTCCCCGGGATGACGAAGGCGCGCCATCCCCCGCTATATATCAGAACAGGCGGCGAAGCTCTCAAAGCGCTGACCGCAGAAAGTCTGGCCGTGTTACGCCCGACCCTGGGGACATGATACGGCCAAAACGAAGCAGTTCTCGACTGAAGCGTCTCTCCGCTGGCACTAGAAGTCCGGATCCGAGCGACCGTGGAAGAGAAATAACCGCCTCCGAGCCCGTTGTAGGATATGAACGACCTGAAAGTGCCGATTCTATCGACGATGCAGTTGAATCATATCTACGTTCACCCCGTCTGTCACGGAAGATCAGACATGCTCAAACGGGACGAGTTATTTCCTTCTCCGAGGTAGGCGACCCTGAAGGCTCGGCTGTGTTCTGTTGTGTCGGCATGGGCTTGACCCGCTATATCACCGCATTCTACGATGAGTTAGCTTTGGCACTTAAACTGCGGCTCATTACACCGGATCGGCCTGGTGTGGGCGACAGTGAGCCATATGAAGGAACAGTGACGCCTCTCAGCTGGCCAGGTACGTTCTCTATATGATGTTGGATACTAGGATGTTCAGCTGACCCGGACCAGACGACGTGTACGCTATCTGCCAGACCCTTCGGATTACCAAATTCTCTATCTTAGCACATTCGGCCGGCGCCATCTACGCTCTTGCAACGGCACTTCGTATGCCGCAGCATATTCGAGGCCGCATCCATCTGCTTGCACCGTGGATTCCACCGTCACAGATGAATGTGTTCGGGACCGCACAGACATCGCCACCGACGAATGCCATACCCACATCCCAGAGGATTCTACGCGCTCTGCCAACCCCTTTTTTGAAGGCCGCAAACAGTTCTTTCATGACAGCCACTAGTAGCTCTATCACCAGCTCTCTTCCCAGGAACAGCCCCCGTCGAAGCAAGCGCAAGTCGACCGCCCAGGGTCGTGATACGGCGGCATCCAGTAAACATGATATTGTGTCTGGACTCGACAAGGAAAACATGATGCATGCTGGAGATGTAAAGGCGTCCGCTTTCGGGGATGCTGCACCTTCGGATAGACCCCGTGCGACTGATAGTGGCGTGGACCCACAAGATGTTATCATTGCTGCAGCATCGGACGCGCTGGCAGACAAGGAGCGTCAGATGACTTACGACTTGCGACTCACACACGCGATATGGAATCTTGCTACCACCGGGGCCAACCCGGCAGTCGACTTGCTTGTTTGTCTAGAGAGGCGGCATACCATCGGGTTTCGATACGTTGATATCACGCGGCCCGTCGTCATACATCATGGTAGCAAAGACGCTCGCGTTCCAGTTGACAACGTGCGATGGCTCGGCAAGGCCATGCGGCGGTGTGAGGTGCGTGTGCTCGAAGGAGAAGGCCATGGTCTCATGGCAAGCGCCTCCGTGATGGGCTCTGTGTTGATGGAGATCAGCAAAGAGTGGGAGGACTGGACCAAACTAACTAACCCCAAACGCAACGAGGAGAAGGAGAGAGGTAGAAGCACACGGTCCGCCAGTGCGCGATAAGAGGGCTCACCATTTTGTTATCTTTTTGCCTTTTCTTTTGTTTTGTTGCCTGCCATCTCGACGACCTCGCATCTCTCTGCCAAAGGCCGAGTTTTACAATTTCGTTGTCTTACGAAGCGGGTTATATAGAGAAGCATGAGAGGGAGGCTACATAGATAGCGTCTCTTACGTTTGAATCCGACCTAATACCTACAATAATACCCAGCTAGCCGGCCCGATGGAGTTGAGGTTTCTTTCGTACTAGAGGTTTGGACGCGGGCCGGCATTGCGTATAGTAGTGTAAAGCATACAAGGAAACGGTAATGGTACTACCTAGTCGCCATTCACTGGGTTTTCTACGTGTACGTGGAGACTGGTGTACCTACCAACCATAGCCTCGCAAGGCGCCGGGGTTGATGCTTGTAATGCTAGTTTTAGTTGTATATTGTTAAGGTCTGGACGGGTCTGGGGCCTGTTGGTAAAATGTAATGTGTAAAGCTCACTAATATTATGTCGGTGTGAAGAACTTGCGTAACTGTCGCCTGGGTACCGTCGCCTACATGAGTTCCAGGTGCTTATGTGGGTGGAATGTGGCTGGATACTGCCTACGGTAGCAGACATGTCACCCAGTTGCTGACATCCCTATAGATGCGCACTTGGGTATATTTGTAACCTAAACGAACAGTTATTTAATGTCCTACATACCTGAAATGCTTAGTACATGTATGTATGTGCAAACATTATCTACCTCGACCTAAGCGGAGACTGAACCGACGACGGCTACTTAGCTCCCGCAGTGGATCCCGCGTTCCGCCCCGATGTACTGTCTGGGGCCCGACCAGCTGTCAACACCGACGGCATTTAAATATGACCTATGTCAAATGAACTAGTCCATAAGATGTAAGGCAGATATAAAGAAGTGAGAAATAATCTATAGTTACTGGTCAATCTCGCTCATTTATTTACTTCCTTACCTGTCAGAGGATGAGATAGGTAAGTATGCAGGCAAAATGGCGACTGGCCAGACGTGGGTCATGTACAACTCGGCAAAAGGGTCTCAATAAGAAAAGGACCAATGAAGATTGGTTTCAATACCCCAGATTTTCAATTCCGATGGTACAGATATAGTACGCCCTATGCTATGCTCTATACCTAGGCCACTAATCAAGGCGGGTGGTTATATTGAGAACTATAATCATGATTGGTATAGCCTTGCCCTTACGGCAGTTGCTCATCGATGCGCTCTCATCTTGTACTGTGTTCTGGATACATAGCAGCCAAAGTCACTCATTTGGCTTCCCTTTAGGAAATATGGTTGCTCTCGATATTCATCTTTCCAAGGTCCCTGTCAACCCAGTGCCTGCATAGGTAGACGGACTTATATACATTTTTTGGACCCGATTTGTTTTGTCTTCTGGATAGAGAGGACTGAAAAAAGTAACCAGCTGTGGAAAGATGCTGGTCTCACTCATCCTCCTGGCGGGCTCGGCTGCTGCCCTGACAGACATTGAGCATAAGCCGTTCATGCGCAAGAATATCGATCCCATCGTCACGCCGGGGAAATACGTCTCACATATGCACTCGTTTTACGGCTCTGATGTCATAACCAAGGACTTGCCTACTACTGCTGAGTTGCAGAAGGGATGTCCTTCCGGAGAGAATCCTAATGACCTGTCTATATATTGTATGCTTCTCGGTTCTTCTTAGTTTACGAATTCGTCTACTCTACACTTGGCGGTTATGTGAGAGTCTCAGAGTATGGTCACTAACTAGTTGATCAGGGGCACCTACGCTTTACTATGTCAATGGCAACACATATACGGAGATCTATCCTGCTACGTTCAAGACGTACTATGAGCAGATTGATCATGCCGAGATTCCTTTCCCCAACAACTTCTATGCTGTTGCTGGGAATGCAAGTGCCAAGAGCCAAGCAGATATCGGTTAGTATTACCTACTTGATTACCTCCTACCTAATACATACAGAATAAGCACATTGATCCCTTCTCAACGCGAGTTCCTAACGGCAATAAAATTAGATGAGAAAATCACCGCCATCACATGGTGGTGCGACGGCAACGGACCCGAGGACCGCAACACTCGGCCCAGGGCGGCGTTCCCACGCAAAACGTGCAGCGCACACATGCAGGCTATCCTCCGCTTCCCGGACTGCGTCGACCCGAACAAGATTACCGACTACACGTACGCGGCCGCGCACGGCGGCAACTGCCCACCGAACATGAAGAGGATGCCATCGCTGCGCTTCTCCGTCAGATATGATACGCGCAAGGCGATTCCGCAGGGCTGGAACGGCGTACCGCCTTTCAAGTTGGCTTGTGGAGAGGTATGTGATTTCCCCCCCCCCCCTACTTGTTGTCTTATATGTATATACGTTAAGACTTATTTGAGCTATATGATGCGAGTTGATACTAACTGTGTGAAGATTGGCGACGGGTATTGCTTCCACGGCGACTTCATCAATGGCTGGTACGAGGATGCCGCTAGAAACATGCTGAAGGCGAAGGGGCAAACATTTATGCGGATCGATGGTGCACATGGGATGGGCAAGCAGTGGAGCTCCTGCAAGCCCAAGGACGCCGACCCGGACAACGGAACCAGTGACTATGCCAAGAGCGTGGAAATGATGAATGGGGTTATGTAAGATAATACATACTATCGATCAATGTTTTTGGGGTAGGTACTATTTGTGCTGTCACGGTTCTGATCCGGACCAGCCCCGGCCCGAAGCACGAACACTGGGCACAGGCTACAGCTATCCCTATACAAGTAGAGACAGGAAATCTTTGCTTCGTATAGATACTTTCCTTGTGCAATAACGATATGTCTATAACAGACCCCCCGGCATTGTAAACTGTGCCATATGCTCAGCGTAGGAAAATGTCTAAGCAGCAGAGACTTCCTAACTTATCACGTGCCCACTATCTATCATGTGTGTTATTTGCCGCTGATTTGTGTCATACACTGATACCGGCCCCCTCTGGCGACTTACAAGCTATCGACTTTATGAAAGTGTTAATGTTGAAGGGGGCTCACGTCCGAAGCAAGGGCAGCACGAATATATGGCTTGTCAATTCCATGCCGAGTGTAGATATCGAAGAACGGCGGGATCTGTACGGCGCAATGATGAGCGCTGGGGAGGCTGGGTTGCTCGAGGAACCAAGCGATTCCGGCACAGTTCCCCTATTTCATGCAATTTATTTTTGAGATACGACCCTGTTGTGCTTTGTGACTCCAATAGGAAGCAATGTTTTGCACCTAGCTGCTCGCTAATTATGGTAATTCCATCATTGTCAACTCCTAGACAGATTTGCACTCGCAGGTCCCGACACACGAACAGCCGATCAATGGATGCACACACCGGTAATGTGTTACAAGAGTACTAAAGCAAACCTCGGTCTTATTCGGCTATACACACGGAAAATTTGGCCCGGCCTTTTCTTCCTTAGGAATAATACAGTTCTCTAAGAGCGTAGGGAGTGTAGAGAAGGAAGAGGCATCTGAGTGGCCTGTTCGAGAGGCTCAAGATCGTACATTACTCTTAGAGCTCACAGAGATTGAGAATATCATATCAAAGATCTGAGTCCAAGAGTATAAAAGGGGGGGATCCGTGAGCATAATGAGACTCCGACGGCAGATTGGAGGATTATATACTACAAACACGGATAAGTCACAACTTGGATAGATAGACGACTGCCGAACCGAGATGGACGCAGATATGAGCATGGAGGGGAGGGTCAAGATATCACGAAAGCAAACTATCAATAATTAATATGTAGCTGATTATACGCGAGAAGGTTTCGACGGAAAGATGGTAGAAGCTACGGGCAAGGCGTCAGCCTCGATGACAACTCGAATTGAATGAGGGCCCTATTGTATGTCGTGGCTCCTCCGCCTTTCACTCACCCACTTAGGTTAGATTTGCGTGAGCATCCATAAGGCTGCCATTATCATGTAAGCTCACTTTCATCCGCCTTACGTCATTCTATCTTGGGGTAGTAGTATTCAGGTATGCTATTACTCGAGACCATTTACCGTAAAAGGGCGAAGTAACATTGGGTATAATCTTGAAGGACGTGGATGTAGCCGGGGTTATCGGTTCCATTTGGATAATCGATGCCCTCTTGACTTTTGTTGGGTATCTTGTACAAAAACATCCAGATTGATGTACATAAGTGAGGTTTAGAATGACTGCCCTAAATATCTACATATGCATGTACCAAAAGTCATTATTCTTCCGGCTTACAGCATAAAGCATAGATGTTGCATGTATAATCAATTATTACCCGTTTATTAGGTATAGGGTAACAATGGAGCCCAAACGGCTTGGTCTGTGCTCTTTTGTGCCTGCCCTTGGCATTCCTGATGATCTGCAGGCATAGGTCTTTCCTTCCTTGCTAGTTGGCAGTTGGTAACCGTTGTAGGGAAATTTTACACCCCATCGCAGTGCAAGACGCGAAGCTCCCTAGACGACACGAACAAACAGCATAAGCACTCGTTCCCCCTCCCAACATTTCTTGTTCGGTGGGCATATCCGTTGTCATCTAGAATTGATTGGTATTTGGTGAATACAATCTGTTCTATTCCTTAGCTGATCGATTCCACAACATTTATTTGGTTTTGCGCCAACCTTTCCCTTACTGGGGACGCGCGACTCAACCCACAGACTCTATCCCGCCCTCCCAACACTTGGGCCGCCGACCCGTCCCAATCGATTGCATCTGCCCTAATCGATCACTAATAGCCTTACCCTTACCCCAGAGATGATATAGGAGACTTGACCGGTCATAACCATCATCAGCTAATCATGGAGGGACGAAGCCTGCCTCAGGCTCTCTCTTCGAGCTATGCGCCGCGCCTGCGCACCTACAACAACTCCCTTCTCACCCCGGTCCTCCAGTCCACCCTTCCCGGCCCTGTTTCGCGCACCACCAAACGCGGCACAACGGTGATTAACTACGCTGAAGACGGCTATGACTACGACGATGACGACGAAGACGACAATCGGAGACGGCCAACTGGTCTACGCAGTTTGCGCCGCGAAGACAGTGCCTCCAAAACAGATGCCAGCGACAAAGTGGGCAAGGAAACGAACACACCCGTGCAGCTTCAAGGCATTTGGAGAGATTGGATGGCGAAGTCCAAGAACAACTCGGATGTCAGCGCCCAGGCCCAGGCCGCCATGCCCGTCACCCTCATACCCATCCGTATCGATGTCGATATCCCCGCTTTCACGCCATCACCCGCCTATCCCTTACCTCGAGGTCTCGTCCAGCCGACGCCCCAGATGGACCCGGCTCTATACAAGCCCGGTGAGATGACTGTTCCTTATAAGTTGAGGGACATCTTCTTGTGGAACTTGCACGAAACTGTCATTACCACGGACCAGTTTGCGCTGGGACTTGTGCAGGACCTCGATCTACCCAACCAAAACGTCATTGCTTGCGAGATAAGTAAGCAGATTCGGACCCAGCTAGAAGAGTATGCCGGTGTTGCACTTCACCCGCTCTTCCATTCCGGCGACAGGACACCCGCCAACGGGACTGCCCAGCCCGCCCAATCCTCTTACCGCGATACACCTGCCACCCCCGCCACACCACTTCCTCAATCAAGCCGCGCACCCGAGACACCTATGCGTTACGGCCTGGATACCCCCTCCAAGGTTGTCCCATCACAGCTTCAGGAAGTGACGGCCAGCGCTACGCCAATTCCGGCCGATTCCGACAACTATAACCCGGATGACACTTACCGGTGTATCGTCACGCTAAACGTCAACCTCTCTTCCGAAGTGTACACAGACAAATTTGAGTGGTCACTATTACATCCGCCCGGCACCGCTGAGGCCTTTGCTAAGGTTACTTGTGCTGATCTGGGCTTATCGGGCGAATGGGTTCCGGCGTTGACGCACGCCATCTACGAGGCTGTCTTGCGTCTGAAGAAAGAGGCATGTGAGTCTGGAGGCTTGGTCGCTGGCTGGGGTACGATGGGTTCGGAACTACCGAACGATGCGGCTCATGGAGCTGACGCTGGTTGGCGCTATGATCCAGAGCAGTTGGGTGACGGGTGGGAACCCAAGATTGAACTCCTCTCTAAGGAGGAGATTGAGAAACGGGAGGTCGATAGAGAACGGCAGATCCGTCGTCTCCGCCGAGAAACAGCGCGATTTAGTAGTAATGCCGGCATGGTTGGCGGCATGCCGTTTGGCCTGGGCATCGAGATGGAAGAAGAACGCATGGGACGCGGAGAACGATCAAAGAAGAAGCGCAGATTCCGGAGTTTGAGCCCACTTGGCCGGTCTGGTACACCAGGGGGCCGCGGCACGCCGGATGCTGGATACGGAGGCGGCGGTGTTGGTTCGCTCACTGATCAGGAGAGATATAACTGGCGCTGCACTCATTGTCGCATCTGGGGCACAGGGGTCTGGGCCGTTCGCGATGGACCATATGGTCCCAGGGTGAGTTGGAAAAAGCCATTCCACTTGAGTTTTTATTTATTGTTTCGTGTTGCTAATGTTCTCTAGTCACTCTGTGCCAACTGTGGCCAATCCTACGAGAGGTTCAAAAAGCTACCTAGATGGACCAAGAATCTACACATGAACGAGCTTCCTGTACGACCAATATAGAAGGAAGACGTCGGCCACTGTTTTATCAGACTACCTTAGGTATTACGAAGGCCGAACATCTTTCACAAATGGAAAGTCATGCATTAAGCATCTCTCTAAAATCCGGTTCCCAATCCGCCTATGAATAGACTTAGGTAGGGGCGGTGATTTGATCTCTCTCTTTCTCTTTCATGGATCGAGCGAGGCGTTCTTATGGCAAGAGGGTTCACTTAGTTCAAGTTCTTAAGTAGCTTGCTGGCTGGCTGACTGGCTGGGTGCTGCTCTTATTGACGATTTCCCGTGGCCCTCTTTTGTTTCCGAGTTTAGGTACTGGAGAAGCACCAACCAGGCCAAAGCTGCTCGGAGGCGACAGAGATTAGATGTCTTCTTCTAGGAGAACGGAGAGGATGCTATGATGCTCTGATACTCCAGTGCCCGAGTGTCTAAGTGTCCGGTGTACGAAGGAGTATTATTGTATGCTATGCTGTATGTGCGCGCGGTGTAGCATTGAGCGCTCTTCTACCGAAGGAGCGAGCTACACACTCTATTAGAGCTCTTTGTCTGTATGTATACTAGAATAATACCATGACGAAAAGCTCCTCGAAGGGACTTGAACTTAGCTTGCAACAGCAGAAGTTTGTATGGCTTTACAACGCAGGCAAGATTTGTGGATGAAGGCGTGGTGAGATGCAAGATGCTGAATTTCATTTATTTTGCAGCTTTGCTGCTCTCTAAGTTACAAATATAGCGCCGCCGCCGCTTTTCTGTTAGATACCCAGATATTTCAGGTTGCCTTTCCCTTGTTTTCCTCAATCAACGTCTTCAAGTGCATCGAAAATATAAACTTACACAAACAAGGTTCTTAAAGCGCACCACTTTCCCCTCATCCCTCATCAACCCCCACCAACCCCATCAAACTACAACCTACTCGACGACATCCTAATAAACACCCGGCACAATCTTATAAGGAACCTCCCTCTTAAACTGGGCCCACTGCTCACCGTACCGATCAGTACAATACGCATCCAGCACCTGCACGGCGCGCGAGCTCAAGTCCCAGCCCTGCCAGAACCCCATGGCGAGACCACCGATCCAGCCCGTAGCCACCATAGTGTAGCCGCCTCGCCAGAGTGCGTAGCCGAAATAGTTGATGTGGCGGGCCCAGCGCCACAGACCGATCTTGCACACTTTTCCCTTATTCTCGGGTGCGGCCTTGAAGATTGCGCGCTGGCGCTCCGAGAGCGTCTCGATGGTCATACCCGCTACGTAGAATAACGTCCCTAGGACAGTGCTGAGGGGAAGTGCGATGTATGCGGTGGCACTGATTGATGATGAGGAGCTGAATGGTGACGGAAAGGTTAAGCGAGGATATGAGAGTACAGAGGATGTGGCGAGGGCTAGGAAAAGAAGACTGTTGAGAGAGTTCACGAAGGTATTGTATCCGCTCACGGCTCCCGCGGCGCTCGTAGGGAAGGACTCTTGTCTGATGAAGAGCAGCCAGTAGATTTGTCTGGCGGTGCTTCCGGCGCTCATGAGCAGGAGTATCAGACCTGTCGGCGTGAGGCTTGTCAGTGATGAGAGGAACGAATTCGTCTGTGCCGGTGAGAGTAAGTGTTGCGTCGTTTTTTCTGATGGAGCAGATAATGAGGCCAAGACGTCAATGGGCAAGAGAAGAGATGGGGGGACAGAGGTTGATGTGTGTGTGAAGATGGTTCGCAGACCCAGCGATGACAATACACGCACGCCCAACCCCGATGTCGAAGGTGTTAGGAGAGCCTTTTGCAAGGGGATGTCGGCGAGGCGGAGGCCGATAAATGTCAATGTACCGCCCGGCGTGGGATCCTTCACGCCGCGCCGGATCAGGTCGAAGGGCTCCTTCTTCTCTGCCCCGCCGCCGTTTTTGGGCGTTGAGCCGGTGTTGCTGGACATTTCGACCGGTGACAATTGCTCACTTAAGTGGTTCTTTAAGGGCTTACACGAGCAATAATAGAGATAGAAATGAGTTATTCGTACGAAAGATTGGGCGATGCGGGATACTTATGTCTTAACCATTGAAGGAGTTCAGCCGTGTTGAATCACGTTTGCATTGTGTTACACGGTTGAGATACCGAGATGAAGCGTTTCTAGCGTGCTAGGACTACATTTCTTTAGCTGCGCAGGACTGATAATCAATCAATTTGGTCCGGGACGGACGGACTAACACCACGTAAAGTATATAGGTGTTTAGTGGGTGGGGTGGATATGGGATGCCGACGTGGGGATGCTTTACGGATGGGTGATGTATTCGGGACCGAGCGGTGACGCGAACACAACACTAGTAAACATCAACCTACCTACTACCTAGGTACTACTAGGCTACACCTTCCCCACATGCGATGTTCCGCAATAATTTGGTAGTATACACCTTCCTTCATGCTTGCTGCTCCTTGGAGTGCTAGTTTAGAAGCGATGTTTGAGTGCGTTTTCATACCTGTGAGAGGTAGGTACAACTCTAGCTTCTGCAAGAGGTGACGATCAATTTCAAATGCGAATGAGAAGCTCTTTCACGAGCAATAAGGGCTTTCTATGAATTTTACGGTAACCTAGTATGTACCTAGCAGTCATATAAAGCTGGTTGTAGCTTAGATGGCCGACACAGTCAAAGACTGACTACCTAGCTTCATAATGCCGCAATAGCCTTCTTATAAGCAGCCCTGAGCCAATTTGAGAACTCAACCGTTATATGCGCCCGCAGGCCCTGCAGCACCTCCGCCGGCGCGCTGTCTGGTATCCAGATACCTTGGAAGATCTCGACACCATGGCCGCCTGGCAGGTCGCGGAACGCCGTCAGAGAGTGCGCGAACACTGTCCCGTCCGCCAGCTGCAGCGCTAACGCCGACTGTGCGTCCGTTGGGTACTCCTTCAGCGCGGGGAAGAAATCAGGCTTTTCCTCCGTCACGCCCTTGAAGTACGTGATCGGGCCGGGACCCCAGTTCTCGATTGACTCGATCGAGGCGCCCTTGGTGCGCACGCCCGGTCCTGAGAGGCTGAGGTAGTGTTCTGGACTTGTTTGGAGGAAGTCGTTGGGCCACTGCGATGTGATACGAATGAGTTGGTCATCTATTCGTAGAGGCTTTTTATCTTTACTCTTTGGAGAGAGGGAAGCACTTACGCCCGATCCACCGAAGTAGAACCATCGTGATACCGTCGTGGCGTTGAAGATCTCGCGCGGCGCGTATCCCTGCGCGCGTGTCGTGCCACCGACGAACTGGCCCGTCGTCGACTTGGACTTGGCCAGCGCCTCGCGCCAGTAGGTATCAGCGGCCTCGACGTCCGACTTGATGAGCTCGTTCACCCCGTCTTCGCCAAGCCGGCTGCGGTATAGAAAGATGGCCTTGTTGGCTTGGGGAAGCGCCAGACTGTTTAGATCAGTTGAAGCACCCTCGATCACTTTGACTGGGAGCTCAGTAGGCTTCTTGTAGGTGACGGGGCTGGACAGAGCGCCCAGCGCCGCCGTTAATAAGAGGAGACTGCTTTTTAAAGCCATCCTTGTTTTGTTTTCCGGTGAGCTTTGCAGACTCTCGACGGGTTTCGCTGTACAAAATACGGGAATACAAAGAAGGTGACGTCGTAGTATCAGGAGCGCTGTGATAATGTTGATGCGAACGTATCGTTGACGATTCGGATGCTTGCAATTAGATCTGTGTTAGTTCAAGTGGAAGGCAGCTTGTCTTTTATAGAATGCCAATGTTGATTCCTGTAGCCGAGAGCGAGTTCCTAGGTAAAGAATTCCCGATTACTTCGCTTTCGCTAGGCCAACTAGTCATACTGGAGACATGGGCCATGCCCGTCGATACGCGTTACGATACCGAAAGCGATGAAATATGGTACATATAGTATTTCCCTCTATGATCACATCACACATTTGCCAAGAAGGACTTAAGCACAGCATACGCTGTTCGCATTCGCTTCGTAAAATGTCGCGGAGGCTGAGCACGAAGTACACGCATGAAAAAAGAGCGGGGACTATATATGCGCGCCAGGAACAGTTCACCCAGTTCGCAATTGATACCAAGCTGCTAGAGTTTGATGGGACTTTTTATTCTGTCTACAATAGGTAAGAGGTAGGAGGTTATAGCTGCGGCAGGCTTCCCTGGAACGTGGCTTACTGTATGGCGATCGCTTGGGTTGGGATCATGACAATTTATGCTTGCTCGCGGACAAATCGGAGAACAGCCCTTGTTGTTGCCCCTGCAACCTTTTGATGATGGGGTAACATGTAATCGCTCGCCATAGGGACTATACCGTAACATCTCAGGTTGGCAAAATTCTATATAGCTTCGCACTAGTACAATTCTAATGAGTATATGTTCTTCTCGTTTAGATGCTCTTTAGCGTGCAGTGTTTATTTGGAGTTCAACAGGCTCCTAGTTAGAATCTGAGGTAGTTTATTCATCGATAGTTGGGACGTGAGAGAGCATCACACTCCGCCACGGAGCAGAGCAAGGCAATCCGCAAAGTCGCAGCCGAATTGACATTCCAAATTTATCTGTCCTCTTGAGTCACTCGTACAGCACACATAAATATACTTTCTAGCGAAGTCCCAACTCCGTCGCCCCGCCCCAAGCCCTCATCAGTTGCTCGGATACAAGGGCTTAGGGATCCGGGTTGTTTTGCCGATTCCAGCCCGGGCGTACCTGAATTATGTACCTATATGTATATAGATAATCGACATTCCGTTCTAAGAAGCGGCCGCTTGAAGTGTTGTGTCATGGCATGAGTTAGGTGGTACGGGCGCCACCTTCATCTCATCTCATCTCAGCCATCCCGCTCGATTGGCTGACCTAACTAGATTGTGGCGAGACGTCTTCATTCAATAACTATCTCTAAGCCGTCGCACACAGTGAGCAAATGAGTGAGTGGTGGGCAGGGGACGCATCCGCTGCCAGCCCACATCGTTTTTGGACGATTGGGAAACTGTCTCGTCGTTCTCTAATCCTTTGTACTTGGTTCCTATTGTTGTTCTTGCTCACTACTACATCCACAATCCCGGGATCCCCGTAATTGAGAAATCGCTGTTGTCATTGTCGGCGCTGCCGTTGTCGTGGTCATTGAACTCGTCGGTATCGACTACCATCTTCCACTTACTCAAGAACCACGGCGCTACCTTCCAGCTACTCTTATCCCAGGGTTGAGAAGTGGTAGAGCCTGCGCCTGCACCCGCGATGTTGGAGACTTGACATAGCACTAGCGCATCCCGGGTGTAGATGTCTAGCTTCATCTCCCAGAGCGAGAAGAGATGGGGTAGAGCGGCGGTAGTGAGAATGGCTCGTTCGCGCAGCTTGGGCAGCGGAATCAGATCGAGACTGGCGTGATGAGGAATAAGAATCTGTGCCCATGTAGGCCTCAGAGAGGCGGGTAAAGAGTCGTGCACCGAGGTGGAGATAGCTGCCATCGTCTGATGCCCCCCCGTGATATCGGACATTGGCATGGGTTGGTAGAACGGGGACACGCAAGGCTTTTCGCAGAACATGAGCTCCGCTACGTTCATCCCTATACAAAGAGCATTGGCCAAACATGCCCTGAGCACGGCTGTTCTGTTGTCTTCTAAGCTACGTCCTATACCTAAATACCGATCGAAGAGTTCCATTGAAGAAGAAGAGGCGTCTGGTCTCTCATTAAGTGATGTAGTGGTTCCGGTTCTATCGTCATGTGATTGAAATAGACCCGAAGACTCATCGGGTGTAGCCTGTAGGCCTACGGCTTGCGGCACACTAATGCTGCCTGGATCGCAGCTTGCTACGATCCCCGTCGGTTGGAAACATAGCGGGTCGGCGACGAGACTCAGACCCCTGGACCTAAACCTTGACTCCGCATCATTAGGCGCGGAATCAGACGTGGATCTAGATACGCGGGAGTGTTCCTCGTCGTCATCATTCGGCTTAGGCTCCAGCCTTCGTGGGCCAGGGTTAGCTTTAAGAAGTTGCTGTTGAAGTTGTTTCTTTTGTTCCCTCTGCCTCTGCCCTGCTCGATCATGTCAATCAACTATCCAGTACAGTACACAGCAGAGAGTGATATCTGGCGCAGACGCTGAAGGAAGGATTGGAGACACTGGATAAGGAATAAGAATTAGGAGAGGGGAATGTAGATAGTAGACATACGATACGCTCTTTGGGCAAGTTTATTTTGTTCTCTTCGAGCCGGCGTGACGACCCGTTTCTTCTTATTGGGCTGGGCGGAATCCTCCAAATCTGCCTCGGATGTGACCCGTTTCAGTGTGTCAGTGTTGCGCATTCCCAAACGTGTCAATAATTAGTGATAGTGAAGGCAAGGAGACCAAGTGGCTTAATATCGAGGTTATACATAAAGATCGTGGTTCCTTGAATTTCCAAGGTTTGTGAATGGACGCTAAGGAGTAAGCCACCGGGTCCGGCGGAGCTTGGGGAACTCCAGGGTTGGCTTTGATATATATCCGGGGTGATATTGGTAACCCCGATAACTCCACCCCAGAGCCCCCTAGCTTGGCACGTTGGCTTATACCTGGCTGATGGGCTACCCGCCAATTAGATTGTCGGAATATCGTAAGCCATGTTGAGCTTCACTTTCAAGAGTCTTCCAACATGTCTCAACAGGTCAGCCGGGCCAGACAGAGCGAATATTGAGGGAAAGGTGGCAAAGATCTCGAGCAAATAGGGGTGGCTTGGAATATATATATCGACCGTCCATCCCTTATGATGGGCTTGGGGACAGCAGTTCTCATACAGTTTCACTTGCATCTCTTGATTCCATCTATCGCATCTTATCTCCAGGATCCTCTCATCGCACTCTTCGAGCTACCCCTTCCTAGTCAAGCAGTTGAAGCATATTTGACGTTTATTTAAAATGTCTTCCGAGAACAAGAAGATCATCGCCATCATCGGCGCCACAGGCCACCAAGGCTCATCTGTCGCCAAGACGTTCTCCATGCTACCCAACTGGCACGTCCGCGCCATCACGCGAAGCCCTTCCTCGGAGAAGGCAAAAGAACTCGGTTCCACACTAGGCTGCGAGATCGTGCAGGCCGAACTCGAGGACCAAGCATCCCTATCCCGCGCTTTCGTGGGCGCTCACGCCATCTTCGTGAACACGGACTTCTGGGCCACCTACCGGGCCTCGATGCTTTCGGGCGTCGACTCCGACGAGAGCAGCAAAGTAGGTTTCGAGACCGAAGTGCGACACGGCAAGAACGCCGCCATAGCCGCTTCAATGGTGGGCACGTTGGAGTGTTTCGTCTATTCGGCCCTGGGCCCCATGAACAGGGCTTCGAAGGGCAAATACCCGACCTCGTATCACTGGGAGGGCAAAGCGGCCATTGTAGATTACATCGAGAACGAGCAGCCCGAGCTCGCTAAGAAAACGTCGGTTATTTATATCGGCGCCTACGCGACCAACCCGCTGCTCTTCCCCAAGCCGGACCCGGTGACCGGCGAGTATAAAGTGGTCATCCCGTGCAGTGGCAGCACGAGATTCCCCATCACCGACGAAGATAATTCCACCGGAGTGTTTGTGCGCGCGCTGATTGAGGATGAGGAGCCCGGAACGAAACTGTTGGCGTATGATAGCTACCTTAGCGTCGATGAATGCATTGATATCTGGTCGAAAATCACGGGCCAGCCTGCGAGGTTTGAGGGCGTCACTGTAAAGCAGATGCACGAGAGGACCGGTGTCCCGCATGAGGTCCTTTGGGCTCCCGCGTATGTAGAGGAGTTCGGGTACATGGCTGGCATCAATGGGTGGATTGAACCGCATCAGTTGAAGAAGAAGGTTACCACGCCCAGCTGGGAGGAGTGGATGAAGACGAGGGATATGAAGGAGCTCCTATCGAGGGAGATTGTTTACTAAGAGGTCAGACTTATGTATTTGTGAGATTCATTGCTAGTTTAGGTACTTGAATTTGACCCATATCTTGTCTTGACGACGGTTTAAACTTCTCTCGATGTTATTCCACACAGGAGCCGCGGGGATAGGAACCGGTTACATTTAGTATGAGTTAGTAGTGGAAAAGGACTTGCTCGCGAACATCACGGTATTGGTAATACCTCGTCAGAGCCAACAACAACCCAAGAAAGAGGATAGGGTCAGAGACAGAACCAGCTATGACGAGAACTCGAAAACGAATCACGAAGTCAGCTCCAGGGACTCCTTGTCAATTACACGGCTTGCATACTACCGGCGTAGCCATCTTTATCCTCGACTTGATCATATTCATCCTCCTATGCGCCGTGATCGTCAAGCTTTTCTCCCTACATCCCTATATGTTAAAGAGGCCCTTCGTCAACCTGCCCGAACCGTTCTATTTTAGCATCTTCATGATCTCCCTCGAGACGTGCATTATCTGTGTGCAGCGCGTCGGCATCGTAAAGGTCTGGCCGTGGCTTGTGTACGCGGTTCGTGTGTTATTCTGGGTATATGCTGCCACGAGCTTACTTGTTAGTGATCAAATGACGTTCTAATCGCTAGTGTTGTTTGTTATTATCGCTTTTCAGACAGTGGCGTGTCCGGGGCCGTAGAATAAGTTTGATTTAGTTCTTGAACTTGAAATAAAACGAATACTTAAATGCCATTAATTTTGATTGTTTGTGTGTTGTGGGAATGTGGAAAGAGGGAGGGGTAACAACAAATGCTACACACGTCGGTCTAGGCCCCAAGATTCCTTGGGTTGCCAGATCAATGTTTTTATTCAACGTCACGGCGTTAAAGAAGGACACAAGGTGCAAAGACAAAGTATAACATTCAGAGTGGGATCTAAGGCTGATGAGTCAGGCGTCAGGGACCAGAACTGCAACGTTGGACTATAAAGATATTAAAAACACAGCATAGTCAAGTCACACGCGTTGGCCAAGTATTCAATATATATGTATGTGACCGTGAAACTAGAATCTGAGAGAGGATTCCCCATATAAACCGTACAGATGTATGTCTCTACCTTTCTAGCCACTCAGTAGTTTCCGAGGCCACGAATGCGTCGCTATAGTAGCCGTCATTTGAGGACATGGATCCCGCTAACTTCATAGACCTCGCTGACCACCAAACACCTTCATTGACCATGTCGTGCTGGTTTGCAAACAGGAAGACCTGCATGAATGGGAAGGCTGTCGCATGCGGCAGCATGCAGTAGTAAATGATAGATTCCAGCCACTGGGTTAGAGTTTGAGAGCTGCAGGAATACGGGTTAAGCGTCAGCTATATATACAGGTTGGGACTCTGGGTCCCACAAGGATAATTGCGAAAGGTTACATGAAATCCTACGAGATACATACTACAGACAGTCCTAGCTTACACCGTCGTGTTTATTTCCTCATCTCCTTCTCTAGCATTTGTGCAACTAAACTAAGCAACGATGAAGCTGTTACTTCTGGACGCGCTCGACGACAAAGACCGAGCTGCAGCGAGACATACGATTCTATGTACGTTCGGTTCATTGATCATCCTCTCTTAGTGAATTACTACCGCTAACCAACTACACGTAAAAACAGCTGATATATTTAGTGCCCTGACAACAGAGGAATTGCACCTTTACGTTCCCGGACACCGCAGACGGACAAATGGTCCCTATTACCCCTTTAACACTTGGCATCCCCTCCCTCTCGACATGGTAATCCTGTGGCTAAATAAGATAGTGACCAGCGAGGGTCCCTTCGACGGTGTGGTGGCCTCGGGCAAGGAAGCGGAATTAGCAGCGAGCTACCTAAGATTACTCCCCCCCTCACGGGCCAGGACCTCGCGGGCCACCAATTTTGGTGGGAGCGCCATACAAAATAAAAAAGTGGAACCAGGCAATATAAAATCAAAAAAAAATCGGAAAAATATCGGGTTAAAAAAGTAAATTATAAAAAAATAATATCTATTACATATATTTTTTATAATTTTATAACCCTAAGGCTAAGCCTAAAATAGAAAGTATAATATTTTAAATATTTAAAAAAACGCTTATACTAACATTTTTATATAAAATTTATTAGCAAAATTGTTAACTGTGTAAAAATAAAGCTAAACGCTATACTTTTAACTTTTTTTATTTTCTTACCTAAATAGGTAATATATTTTTTATATTTTTTATATAGTAAAACTAAATAAATAATACATTAATTTTTATAGTTAATATTTTTAATATTTTTATTTGTTTAAATATATTAAAAAAATTAAAAAATTTATATAATATAAAGTTAAAATTTAATATGTAGGCTTAGTACGTCTTATGCACTATATAAAACATAATATAAATTTTTTTAAAAAATAATAGAAAAATAAATAAAAATATTAAAAATATAAACTTTTAAGTTTTATATATTAATTGTTTTATATATTTAATTAAAAAATATTAAAAAATATATTACCTATTTAAGTAATAAGTTAAAAAAAGTTTAAAATATAGAGCTTAGTAAAAAATTATACTGTGTTAACAATCTGCTAAATATTTAATATGTAATACTGTTAGTAAAGCAATATTTAAAATTTAACATTTTCTTTTTTTTGCTTTTTCTTTTTTATTATAACGCTAATAAAATTATAAAAAATATATGTAATAGATATTATTTTTTTATAATTTACTTTTTTAACCCGATATTTTTCCGATTTTTTTTTGATTTTATATTGCCTGGTTCCACTTTTTTATTTTGTATGGCGCT
>Ga0247782_1000270_pt1 | contig 53349 bp, 32 predicted proteins | sample UWRJL019104C5_FD_179928 | JGI IMG/M metagenome (GOLD analysis project Ga0247782, IMG submission 179928) | Plant litter microbial communities from Arlington Agricultural Research Station in Wisconsin, United States - UWRJ-L019-104C-5 | ecosystem: Environmental > Terrestrial > Plant litter >...
ACTGCGCCTGTGCTAATACAAAATAGGTTAAAAATAGATCAAATAAGGAAATGTTGTAAGTCTTTTTCTGTATTAGGTTTAGAGTCGTCTCCTGATAGTAGAACATCGTTTCCCCGAAACCGGGGCGCGTCCGTCCTTGTGGGCGGTAGTAGTAGCTGTACGACAAGGTATCTAGAGCCGAAAGGGAAATATTTATCTTTGATAACCAGCTCCTTAACCTAGTAGATAGGTAGGTAGTATAGGAGACTGTGCTCTGGAACCCTTGTCTTGTTCGTTGAGCCCCCAATCCGCGGTTTTCTGGCCCCCAAGCATAATTGCATCTGGGGTATTCCGTCAAACCCCGCACAACTTCGTTAGCAGTGTGGCAAAGTACAGAACGTGACAAAGCTATACTCTGCCGGTCACTGTTCACCGGAATATGTTGAAACTATCGGGGATTTTCCGGTTTGGCTACTGTGTTCGCCCGCTCCGGCCGACTAGCTATAGAGCCTCCTCTAGAACAGACATAGACAGACGGCAAGGCTGTATAGGTCACATTGATGCTATACTGCACCGGAATAGTACTATAGCCGGCCGGAGGCGGCCCCCTTTTGCGTGACTAGCAGTTCCCAAACGCCGAAGAAGGTGCCACTTTTTTTTTTTTTTTTTCTGTTCAGCCACATAATAGACAGTTCTACTATACCTACTTTTTGCCGGCCCGGCTTGTCCGAGAGCTTCTGGGATTTAGTCGCTGCCTCAGTTGAACATGGTGTGGCGTGATGTTCAGAGAAACGTCTACTCTACTCTAAAGAATATGCCCCCGGGGAGTATACGAGACGTTTCTTCTTGTACTAAGATGGGCCACTCAAAACCCAGGCCGTATGTGTCACTGTTCGGTAAGATGCTACGGTGACAATAGGCGCGGCCGCCAGTATCTCATCAGAACTATGTGACCGGATGGGGGGCCAGGTCATCTTGCATCACTCCTCCGTGACGAAAAGACAGCTTCGACATAGGAGATAATGACCTCTTGAGAGACGTGGCGCAGTATCAAGTATTCGCCCTCGTGGTCAGCAATGCTCTTACCCCCTTTTGAGAGAGATACCATACTTCTGTGGTTGACGGTCGGTCAAATGGCTCCAAGCGGCGTATAGGATAGACCTCAGCGATCCAGCAGCTAAGCCTCTCGCGCTTCATCCTGACCTTGGCCCAGGCGAAGGCGCAACGACAGTTACTGAATACGGATATGGAACGTGTTGGCGAGCTTTCGTACCAGTTGAGATGCGCTGCTAGATCTCGGCGGAGCTCGCTCACATCGGCCGAGCCCCCATATCCTTTTGCTGAAATGTCCAAATCTCGATCTAACATAGTGGCTGGACTGTAACCCGGACCATCACAACCATAGTGGCAGTGGGGTAAGTACCAGGGACACGGGTTTTGCTTCCTCGAAGCTCGTGAGGTCTTCTGTGCGTATTTCTGATAAGTTGGAAGCTAAGCGGTCCCAAGAGGATATTGGTTGTTTCACTTGCGATGCTCTCTAATTTTGATTGGCAGCATCACTTCAAGAATGGTAAACATAAGAACAAGGCTGGGCAGACCCCTAGATAGGTGTTCGAAAAGCACCAATAGAACTTTGGGGACGGTCTGGATCATCGGGAATCCATTCCAAAGGGAAAAGCAACCCAGAAAGAGGATTTAGGCAGTGCCTTGGCATATGTGGCGAACGTTACTGCATTGATACCACTTATTTGCCTACCGAACTCCCGAAATAGGCGTCTCGCGCACCATCACCTCTTCACATGCATCCCCCCTTTGGGCTGCCATCATCTCTGGATAGGGTCGTATAGAACCTCCCGGGTTTGGTTGTTGACATCAGCGTTGGTGTTATCTACCTGCGACGGGCAGCACCGGCTATATGAACCAGGATAGTGCGCTAAAAGCAATACTATAGATACCCATTATGTGTTCTAGCCGTAACTCTAACAAGAGAGTTTAGGTATGGATGCACGCCTCATGGCGTCCGGACATTTTAATATTAGCAGCTTTCCCTTCTTTCCCGCGGCTTGTACACTATGCTGTGTGTTTGGTACTCGACGCAATGTACCTTATGTGCTGGCCCGGCGACTGACTGTGCTACCATGAATGGCAACCGGGATCGCATCCCTTGCGAGTGGTCACTATCCCGCGAGTTGCCCCGTGATATTCATTGTGGACCGTACACTATACGCCTACCTAGGCATCCTGTAGGTAACTTCATTTTGGTGTTGATCGGAATTCCTAGGACATGCCTATCGAAGCCTCTCTATGTTCTGCCATCGTGGGGTAAGGGGGCGAAATGGCGAGCACACTCGTACATGTGTAACAGTAACGGTTGGTGATCCGGGGAAGGATACTGAGATGGTCGGGGATGATTATGGGTTCGTGTAGCACAACTTGTAACGACCGATGTCAATGACGGCAGTCGTTGGCCCCGGTCATGCTGCACAATGCGCAAAATGGATTTCAATTTAGCGTAGTGGAGATAAGGGCTAAAAAGGACCAGACCGCCAACTTGAGAATGGCATGGGCGCATCGAGTGTCCTCCATATTTGCGCTTTGGTAAAGTACTCTGCCTTAGTTAGGAGGCAGGGAGCCAACATATGATTAGGCTATCTGAGTCAGGCTTAAGAGCCTCTGATGCTATTGCACCACTCTTGCCTTCTGCATACACACGCATGAGAGTTGATCGACGGATTGGTTCTAAAATGTACGGTGTACAGGCGTAGTGCTGCAGATAGGGGAGCTCCTAAATACATGTAGGCATGCAGGAATATATTGCCGAGTTAGTGCTGGCCTGTTAATATCTGCGATATAAAGTCTGGTTACCTAAATAGGTAGAAAGATTTTGGAGTTATTGGTAAGGCGGGAACAGTGAGTTGTTACTGGTCTGGTTGTATCACTAGACAGGACATTTTCCAGCGAGAAGTTCAAGTTGTTTCAGTTTACCTCGCACTCGCTTTCACGATCGAATGTCGAAATGCTCATTCGCTGATTGTACACATCTCTTGCATGTGCACACGATAAGCGAAACCACAGTAGGGCACCTAGTGCGGAACACGCTCGGAATCGACTGCTCAGCAAGATACTAATCAGAAAGGACTCATATGGGTATATGGCGGCACGCCTGGATAAAAATAGTGAGATGGTACTTGCAAAGCTGTGTAATTATACGTAGTATTTGCTTTCTCGGTAGATCGTGCTAGTTCGGAATGGTCGAGTTACACAATAAGCGGTTTACGCTCTTTGACCAGGACGAAAGTGTTACGAAAATCGGTAAGACAGCCAGGGCCTCCTCCCTAGGGCGTCTACTGTAATGTTACTGCAGGGGGTCTGAGCGAACAGTCAGAAGGTTACTTTCTTGATTAATCCTCCTCCCGACGCTCCTAAACGAAAGATTATCTCGCCCGGATTTTCAAACTCGAACTCTGGAGAGATGCACCCGACGAAAATGAGGCAACCGACCGAAACTGGGACTACTGCCGAGGACAACAGCCGTTCTCATCATCTTTTGCGCCGGCTTCGACCCCAACTGCTACGGCCTGTGGGGGGGCGGTCTTGATGCCGAGTCTGTGGCTACCTGATGAGTCGGAGACCGTAGGGCTGACTTTGAAATGACCGCCTAGTGGCTCCTCAACCCTTAGATAAGGGCAGCGGATTGGCTGAGACACTCGCATTAACGGCATCACCGCGGCGCGGTCATTTATTCCATGCATATTTGCTGGCTGCTATGCTGCACTAGATATGCGAGAAGGCAGATGGCGGACGCTGTGTCGCAGATTAAGTCTAGTGGAGAAAAGCGATTACTACATGTCCATGCCTAGGTACCAATACGCATGTAGTATCTAGCGATATCCTCCAACACCTACAATGAATAAACGTATTCGGAGCTATCATAGGGCTGAGATGGTGGGTATCATCATTACGAAAGATGGACTCGAGCGGGCCAACTCCGCGCAGAACGATGTTTGGCCCATGCATGATGAATTAACTGCCAACCACCCCTATGTAATCATGCTACTGATTACCTGGTTGTTGCCACAATCTTCTCTTCAGCGTCTACCAGTACCGATATTGGTGCAAAGAAGATAGAGCAACAAATTGAACGCGATGAGAAGGGGGGGTGATGGTGGCATGAAACTATGTATCGTATAGATCGATGTGTCATAGCTATCGAGTGAATCAGAGATGTTGAATCAACCTCATCGTCTCGTCTCTCCTGGCAGCCTGCTTAGGTGCTGGACCGGAGGCGGTTGACACTTGGGTACCTATCCTTCGTTCTATCCTTCGTCTGTTAGAAAAGGGTATGATGAAGCGACCAAGGTAATCATTGTCGGTGAGAACCCACCTACATAGGTAACCTGATGGGCAGCGTGTCTACATCTGTACTATACTAGATCAAGGCATATGAACAGGTTTGGATAGGGACGGACAGGCTGAAGGAGTCGATCCATTCCTCCCTCCCTGGTGCCAAGGGAAGAAACAAATGAGCACATTCCAGAAGGTTTGGACTGATAAAATGGGTGGAGCTTATCGGTGGCACCCGATGCGCCGGGGTAGATATTTTTGTCTTTATTTAGACTTTAACTCGATCAAATTCGATGGAATCACGGACTAATTACCCATTTAGGTCAACATGTTGGCAAACCTCAGTCTGTTGGAGTACCTTTACTTAAGCATATTCAGACGTCCATCAACTTTAACTTGTATAGGAACTTCGAGGATTCATCAAGTACAATGGGCATGGCTTTTTTCGTTTATGTTGTTTGCCTTCTTTTCGGTGCAAAATAAAAAGAACCTCGAGCGGAGGCGGGGATAGACTAAATTGGGGTGGGGCGGTTATTCCAATTACTAGCGGCATGATAGACCCTCCCACCTTTTGTGAATATGCGACATCATTTGGTAGTGTGTAGGGCTTGGTCTGACCCCTCTCGATTTGGACCGGGACTGTATCTAGATGTACAGTACCTATCGTGAAGGAGGTATAGTACCCCTAAAGTAGGACTTGACTGGGAAGATCAGAATATTGTTGCACAGGCGACCTCTTCAAGCGTACCTGCCAATGACCTCTGTCTATTCTACCTAGGCAGGTAGACCTCGGGATGATGATACCTCCCTGCCTGCCTAGTACCTTACTGCCTCCTTACTCAACTCCTTACTTTGCTGTCTAGCAGCCCACTAAGAGTGACCGGCCCAAGCCAGCCCCCAGTTACCGTCGCGAGTGGAGACTCCTATAAGGCCATACTCCTGTAGGCTGCATATGTACTGTACCGAGTAGAAACACACAGGGCAGGGGACCTCCCACTGGTAAGGCTATAGCTAGGGTTCTGTTAGCAGCCTGACATGAGTTTATTTGGGGCGTACGCTAGGTTATCAGTAGTTCATATGCTGTACTGTACTGAAGATATCCCGTCCACATTTCCGCATTAGGCATATGTTGGGCCTATACGGACTAGTTCGACAGGACAGAGATAAGGTTAAAAAAGTCGCGTTTCTAACCTAATATGAACCTACACAGGTGTTTTACCAAGCCAGCAGCCAGTCACCCATTCATTGAGTCCGCCAATGAGATTGGCTGCTCCCGTAAAGGCAGGGCACAACCAGCAGCACGTCGACGGTGACCTTTCCTACGTTCCCTTCATTTGCACTGCCAGTATGTCGTCGAGGGACGCTTGCGACATACCTCTATTCCTTGCTACATATAACTGGTTTTATATATTATGACGAACCCGAGCCGTGTTGTGTGTGGCTTGTTACCAACAAACGAACAACCATGTCGCTGTCTTTCCATATCCCTGCTAGTCATATATAACTATGGTTCTCCCCGTCGATTCACTACTCCGACATCCCCATTAGGTACCCCTTCTGGACAGCGGATTACACCGGGGTTCCACCGGAGTAGCACAATACCTAACCTAAGGTCTATCTACGCCACACAAACTCATCAGGGCTTCCTGCCATCGACTGTGGGCAAGCTACATACCTAACTTAGTGTGTGAACGTGGACATCCTGGCTGGTGGTGGGCTTGGATCAAACCACCGACAGCACCGACCTTGCCTGCATATCAAACTTGCCTAACTATATGTTCCTGGCGTCTGCCATATATGATACCTGTTACCTTACCTACCTCTTACGGGCAAAATAATCCCTTCTTTACGAATTCCTTTCATTACAGATACCCTGCTGGTCAAACAATCCTCTTTTTTGTCCTTATCCTTTAAAGCAGGCAAATTTAGCCGTCTTCCGCGCGACTATTCTACTTTATTACTCCTATTCATTCACTACTCGTTGTTTCTCACCTCGCTGACATCGTCTCGGGCTTCTTCAGCCCTCTTGTGCTTCTCAACCTATTAGACAGATACCGCAAGGTTCTTGTACAAGAACGAACCACTAACCTCATCGCCTCCCACCACGCCTATTTTTCTCGAAGAAACGAAGTCAGGACTCCTTACAGGGAGACGACGTTGTGGGGTTGTCAACAATAAGCAAGCACCGCGATAACGCGATTAGTCACCGGCCCCAAAAACAGCTCCCGTCTCGCGCTTTACGGAGTCCGGCGACAAGAAATATCAAATCCTTTTGCGACTAAAGTGTTATATCTTCCTGATTGTCATGGTTTGCGCGCAGCCTTCGACCACAATTGATCACAGCGCAACATTGTAGTGAAGATGACGGGGCAAACTCTGCTGTGCGCGCCCGTGAACCACGGGGCAACCGGGGGAGGAAGAGGCCCCGGAGATAGCAATGATGGTTTTGGGGATGCTCAAAAGCAAAAGAGAGCCAGCAAGCCAAAGGTCAAGACGGGGTGTAATAATTGCAAGTACGTCTCCATCTGCTGGGAGGTCTGTCATATTGAAAACCTAACCACTAACTTGCTACCATAGACAACGACGCATTAAATGCGACGAACGGCGGCCAGCGTGCACCCAATGCGTTCGGTCTAGGAAACAATGCACCGGCTACCCGCCTCCTCCGCGAGCTAGACCCTACGAGGAGCCGAGAATTGCGCCAAGACCGCCGCCAGTTCAAGCGCGGACCCTCATATCGGCGAGACCGCCTATCCGGCCAACGGCTCAACATTCAATAATCGCCTCATCACCCTCTCGTGCGGTATCCCTCGCACCCTCCATCGCATCCTCAATCGCACCCTCAATCGCATCCTCAGAGACGTCTGTGTCCAGTGTATTGCTGGTCCACCAACCCTCTGCCATACCATTCGCTGCTCACGAGGGCCAGTATTTCCAGTTGTTTAGGGATTACACGGCTAGCGAGTTATCTGGCTTCTTCGATTCCTCCTTCTGGACCCGCCGGGTATTGCAGGAATGCCACTCTGAGGACGCAATTAGGCATGCGGTGGTTGCGTTGGGCGCTTTATATAAGACGCTGGAGAAGATGTCAGAGTCTCCTCCAGGCTCCCCATCTGATACTGACCATTTGGACAATGCTAATAAACACTGGGAGGTCGCCTTTAAACATTATTCTCTAGCTATCAAGGCCGTTGTCAGCTCAGGCTCCCACGACCAAGCTAAGAAGAGGATGAGTTTGATGGCCTCTGTCTTACTCGCTTGCTTCGACTCCTTCATTGGCGATCATCGGCAGGCAATTGTGCAGATACAAAGTGGACTTGCTTTGTTGGAGACGCTGCGTGCTGACCGCCGCCGAGCTAGCCTCCCCCGGCCTGAAGAGCCGGTGGAGCAGGATCTCATCCAAATGTTTACTCGGCTAGCCATTCAAGCAAAATCCTACGACATGGCTTTCCACTTCCCTCAGCCTTATGTCATACGCCTAACGGCTCAAAACGGGGACAATTCAGCCTCGCCGTCAGATCGAGGTTCACCCGTGTCGACAAGCCAGGCTCAAATCCCGGAAGTCTTCGCAACGTTGCACGACGGGAGACTAGCTTGGGATACACTCTGCGAGAAGATTATGAGATTCACCGAAGAAATGTCTACATATTTGAAGATGAGTCCCATGAACATACTGCCACATGAACTCAAACAGTATGGCACGCACTTCGATGTAGAAATGGAAGCTTGGTCAAGAGCTTTTAACCCCATTCTAGCGTCTCGCATGGCCCCGGCTAAGAGTACGCAAGAGAAAACAGCAATTGCCGTCCTCAAGATGAATCAGATCATGGGTCGAATTTTGTTCAATATGACATTCAGCGACAGTGAGTTGGAATTCGACCGGTTCGTACCTTTCTTCCAAGATATTGTGAATTTGGCCTTGGAAGTAATTGGCGACGAAGAGCGCCGGGCTGCTGCCAAGAGATGCCCGAACCCGGAATTCTGCCAGCACCAATCTGCTCATCCGGATATTTTTGGGGGTGGCGAGTACACGGCACGCCATATCAAGCCGAGCTTCAGCGCCGACCTCGGCATCGTCCCACCGCTATTCGTTGTCGCCACCAAATGCCGCGAGCGTCGAATTCGCCAGCAGGCTATTCAGTTATTGCAAACCAGCTCACGAAGGGAAGGTATGTGGGACAGCGAGCTTTGTGCTCGGATAGGCAACTGGATTGCGACCATAGAGGAGGAAGATGATGGGCTTGCCGAATCGGCACGGCCCCTGTCGAGCTCTACTGAAGCCAGCAGGTTGTCTGTCGGGAGCCCTGGGGCAAGGTCCAATGGGTCGCCGGCTTTCGGTGATGATGTGCCACTAGGACCGGGTGGCAATGCCCGCTGGGGAAGCCAGAGAGATAGTTCACCTTTATCTCCGCAAGCGACCAACGAAAACGGGCTGATTCCGGGAGGGAAACGAGTTATGGTTCGCGCCGTCCAGTTTGACCTCCAAAAACGTGTTGCTGTGCTTCAGTGTGGTACTAGAGGCCTGATTCCTGGCATGCCCGATCTACGGACACGTGCTACTAGGATAGTGTGGTGATCTCCTGCCGGCTATCCCGCCGGTTAAGTCATTGGCACGTTTCACCGTCAAAGGCATTGGGTCTTTTCTCCCTGTTAATATTACTATGTGTACGCAGCCGGCCGGCCGGCTTATCCTTTAATATCACGCGCAGGAGGGGAATGCCTTGCATGGGGGAGATGCAGAGCGAAAAGAGACGAGATAGGCTGCGACGATGATGATGGATATATGCCTGTATAACTAAATGGCACTCAGTGTCATCCACTTCTAATATCAAGGCCATGAAGGCCACCATGGCGTTATAAGGCGTCCGTGACTTGACCCGTTTCTGGTGCTTCAAGCTCTTCAGCGTGGAAGAAAATAGGAATAGGAGTAGTCTGGTCGTTTGAATGAGTATTTGGGTGTTGTGCATTTAGGAATTCTGGAAAAAAAAAAAACAGATACGTAGAAGTATATATCTTTGTAAATTCGCGTAGACTTCAGCGGTACTTGTTGTGTTATCCAACTCGCTATAGTAGCCGATAGAAATGAGTCGTACTTCGTATGATAGTATACACAAAACATGAAGAACAGAGCAAGCAGGTACACATGGAAAAGAAAAGGTGTCAAAAAAAATATTTTAAATAAAAAAATAAAACCAAATGAATTAAGTCATAAGTATAATTTGTCTAAAAAGGTCAAATATAGTAGCTACATAGTAAGTAAGTGCCCTTCCGAAGTGTAGAAATGATATGTTTTTATAATATACGACGCATGCGTACAGAGTGTATACACGTTTGGCAGGGGTAGGAAGTGCCTATAGTTGGCCCTTCCACCATGTTCCCCACGGTGCTGCTGCCTTCCTACCTGGACAAGGGTAAGACGAGAGTTTCTTACCAAAGATAGGGTAGGCACTGACTGCTGTACTAATCCTACAATCTTAATTCAATTCTGAACAATCACTTCAAACTGATTTCACCTGCAACCAGTTGAATAATAGCACGTCTAGTCCGGCCTGACGTGTCTTCCATCCTTAACAATTACATCAATCCCTTTAGCTTTCTGATTACGTTACCTAGAGTCCCCCGTATCCCACGCCACCATTCAGCCTCGAGCGCCAAGGCTCGCTTTGTCTTACTTCTCTTTTGTCTTAGATAATCTGAAGATATCAGGCCGGCCAGCATGGCATTTGAGGAGGGCACGGAACAGACCAACAGTAGCCCCCGGAGCGCTGGTAATAATGGTCCATCGCCACAGTCCGCGGCGTCGTCGGCGTCGGCGTCAGCTCCGGTGAAGCGCACCAGGGTCCTGCTATCGTGCCATGCATGCCGGTCTTCTAAGTTAAAATGTGACCGGGCTACGCCTTGTGGCCAGTGTCTGAAGAAAGGGAAGGCAGATGCCTGTGCTTACGCCGTCCGACCGGAAAAAGTCAAGCCGGCGAAGAGCATGGCGGCCCGGCTCAAACGTCTCGAAGGCATGGTGCGGGGCATTGTCGAGCTAGAGGGAGCCGTGGGTGGTGATGGCAGTGGAGCTGGTGATTCACCTCAAAAGCAGCACGCCGTCGGTTCCGTTGTTCACAGCGAGAAAGCAACAAACTATGTAGGAGGCACGCACTTCATGGCAATCTTGGAAGACGTGAGTATCCTGAATTCTCAAGTTAGTTCTTCCATCCGCTACCGGGCGACCAACTGAATCTACTCTCAGCTCGAGGACCTCAAAACCTACTTTGAGGATACCGAATCTTCCGACCTCGATATTGATGAGTCGTGTGATGTTATGGGTCCAAGCGAGTTGATTTTACTTCCTAGGAGTTCCCCACGAAACAAAGAAGAACTGTTGGCCCTCTTGCCGGACAAGATTGTCATGGACCGATTAATGAATCGTTATTTCAACTCAAATAGTCCATCTCAACGTATGTGCTCTACCAAAGCGGCTTCGGATTCGGGTCGGCGAAATCTAGTGTACTGACGCTCAGCTAGATATTATTCACCTCCCTACTTTTATGAAGCAATATAACAACTTCCTCACCGATAGGGATTCTACGGATATTCATTGGATAGCTATGCTATTTATGGTCCTAGCGCTTGGCGTATTCTTCTCTTCCTTTCAAGCACCCCATGAACTGCAAATCGATTCCACAATGCCCGCCATGGATAGGTTTCGAAAGTACCGGGGCGCATGTGGTTGGGCGTTGATCTGGGGCAAGTACACGCAACCGGGCCCCTTTACGCTCCAGGCCATGGTTCTTTACACAGAGGGCGAATTTCTCGTCAACCGTGTCTCGCAAATGAATTGTTATCTACTGTGCTCTACGACCATTCGGCTCATGCTCAAGATGGGACTTCATCGAGACCCGAGCAAGTTGCCTCGTATCTCGGCGTACGAAGGTGAGATGCGACGACGCCTATGGAATCTCGCCATTCAGTTGGATCTCCTTGTCGCCTTTCACCTGGGTTTACCCTGCATGATACACGGAATTGGGAGTGATACTGCTTTGCCCCGCAACCTGCTTGACTCGGACTTTAACGAGGACAGTCCGGAACTGCCACCGTCACGTCCTATGAGCGACTACACACCCCTTACATATGCGATCAATAAAGCGCGGATCGCACGCGGCTTCGGATTTGTGGCTCGCCTGTCCCATTCTCTGACTTTGCCCACGTATGCTGAAGTCATGCGTGTCGATGCGGGCCTCCAGGATGTGTGGTCATGCGTGCCATCGTTTATGAGGGTAAAACCCCTATCCGAGTGTATCACCGACTCACCGATGCTAGTTATTCAGCGTTTTGGGCTCGCATCCCTCTATCAAAAGAGCAGGTGTGTTTTACACCGCCGATATCTTGTCGAGCCGCGCCAGCTCAAGGAACATGAATACTCCCGCCGAACCTGTCTGGAGGCTGCCGTGGCGCTATTGGAGTACCAAAACACCTTGTTTGAGGCGACTAAACCGGGTGCGATGCTTGCGCTAAATGGGTGGTTCATTGCCTCCCTAGCTATCAACGACTTTCTATTAGCCGACATGATAGTTGCGCTTGTGATACAACAGCTAAACGAGAGTGAAGGTGATCTTGGATGGGTAAAAGAGTGCACCCCTTCAGTAACCAAGGACTCTCTGATTGCCATGCTTAAGAACTCGTACGCAATCTGGGCAGATAGTACGTCGTCCTTATCGGCACCAGTTCCTTGCTTTCGAAGTAGGATTATAACATTTCCAAGCTAACCAGAGTATTCGGTAGTGGCCACCACCATAGCAGACTGCCGCAAGGCAGCAACAGTCGTGCGGACAATGCTCAAAAGGATCGAGACACAGCTGGGTATAAGCCCTGCGACTGTTGACTCTCCTGATGACAGCGTTCGGACGGGGTCTGGGTCTACATCCAGCTACGACGAACAGAAATCTTCGCTGACTGAAACGACGGTAGACAGTGTTGGCACTTACTCCTCCTTTGAAGGGAATAATAACAGTGACAGCAGCAACAATGACATGGGACCTCCTCTGGAGGCTTTTGTGGATTTTGGTATGGTAGACGTGAGCCTCGGGGTAATGGACGACCAGATAGATACCGGTCTACAGCAACAAGTGAATATGACGGACCCCTGGGATATTTCGCAGGCCCAGAATGGATATGATTGGGTAAGTCGTCGACTTGTCTGTTCTCGGTTACCTTGTGTGTTTCCATGAATCTAGGATCTTGTCCCCATTCACCTTACGCCGCGCTCATATCCTGCGTTATTTTTGATCCGGTCTTACTGACGCCTCTGTCCAGGATCAATTTGATGCTATGGCCCGAGGGTCCACAGACAATGTACCACAAATCCCACAGATGCCGCCGGTTGCGCAACAGAATGTAAGCAAGCGTTCTACTATGCCTATTTACTTTGAGGTCCGGCTAACAGGCGTGTCGTAGTGGCTTGACCAGAATCACTACTATGATTTCGCCGACTTCCAGGCTTCTAATTCGTGGAACTCGTTTCCTAATCTCTAGAATCCGTGTAAGATGGTCTCGATAGCTGATAAATATATACCATTTTTCTGTTCACAAAGACCTGGTAATCTATCATGATATTTCTTTATAACCAGGCTCTTTGACAAAGGGTGAAGATTACAGACGCAGTCAAGTCAGTAACCTAGTCTTTACCGATGTCATTGAGGATGCCACACGTGCTGATAACAGGTTTGAGCGTTGCTAATAACTAATTAGATGAACCTGAAATGGGTTGTGCCCATGGATTTCATCATACGTGGTGCTATTGTAGGTAATACGGATGTAATTGCAGACAGGTGATTAAAGCGTCACGGGCGGATAAAGCCTTAAATTCTACTCATTCTTATCTTTCGGTCACATCCTTCGGTCGCATTATCACCGCCCAGGTATTTCAGATCACATTACCAAATCGAACAAGGGGGAAAGGGAGGTGTGGAGATATCAGGAACATGGAACCATGAATCTCTTTTGTTTTTTTTTAAATTTTCCCTACCCTTTCCCCGATGCATTTCTCAATGCATTTCTCCAATGCATTCCCGATCGCGCCATCGAGCAAGCAACAGGGTAGGTCGCCTACATAGTAAGCTGCATGCTCAAACCGGTGTAATCGAAACTATAAGTGAGAGCAACTGGTACATCTGTAGACTGCCTTACCAAGCACCTCGTATCACAAAGAGACGAAGAGAGAGAGGTTAATTGGGTGAATAGAGAGAAGGAGCCGCGGGGTACAGCATACATCGATCCTCATTACAGAAGTAGCCTAGAATCATAACGTACCCCGCATCACCAGAATTGCACAGCTAAGCTGTAAGTTTGCTGCACTACGGTCGCATTCCGACTCGCTTGGCTTCTCACTATCCTCCCCGCAGCTGCTTTGGGGAGCGAAGCAAGACTCGGGGTTTGGACGGAAATGGGAAAGTAAATGAACAAGGGACAGGATGGAGAGCTACATACTGAGTAAATGTGAAAAAGAAAGATAGAACGCTGCGATGAAGTGCTACCTACCTACCGGTATCTATCTCACCTACTTACCTTTATCCTTTATCATTTATCCTTTATACCTATATACCTATATACCTACAAGATACGTATACCAACCATGCCTCGCTAGTGAAAGAGCGGCCCGCGGAGATGCCACGAAGAATCCAATTAAGCATTAAGTTTGCTTTTACGAGGCCGGCTGCAAGGTATGTGTTCGGTCTTGGAGCGGCGCGACTTCCCCGCTGAGTGAGTAGTGACAGTCAGAGCGTAATAGGAACGAAGGAGTAAACCTCCTCGTTTCGTTGCTGTCATTGAACTTGTACGTAATAGCGAGCAAAGGTTTGCTAGTAGGGTTGGCCTGATAAAAGGTTTGAAGCTTTCATAACGTCCCAACCCCCCTTTCACAAGCTTCAACCCTATGTGCCAATAGAATTGATAGACAGGAACACGTCTCTTCTGGTTTGAAGGATTGTCAATAGCCCGGCGGAGACTTGCCACGGGTCTTGCGGGCCTGTACTACTAGACTATACTGTTGTATGCAGTATGCAGTATACTTAATCTAGATCATGGCCCTCTTTTGCTTACACGTGCTTCAAGAAGCAGATAGAGGATGGCGAACAGATTAGTAAAATGCAAAATACCGTTACCAGCCGCACAGACCGTTCAAGGTGGACATAAGTAAGGGTTTCACAACCTTCACTGGCAAGGCAATGGGTAAGACGACGATATTCAGCTCCGAGCGCTATCGTCACATGTGCAAGGTCAGGAACCCTGTCAGCGAGAGGGGATCTGCCACAATGCATATGTAATAGAGTTGCTATACATATGTATACTGTAGACTACTTGGTAGGTAGGCTTTCCGCCCTTTCTTTATCATCTTCTTCGCAGGTAAATTCATATCTTTTCATCCATACATACCCCGGATCCGAATCCTCATGCAGGTTGTTTTGCATGGGAGGGAATGCCGGCCGATCTCTTTCTGTTCGTGGCTTACTAGGTACTTGTTGGGGAAATTTCCCCATACCAAAAAGGAAGCAACAGCATTCCGTCTTTCCCTGCCAGCTGCCCGAAGTCAAATCTCGATCAAGGAGAGGAACGAAATTCTCGAAACGAATGACTTTGCGAGAATAGCAAACGTTATGCTAAAAATTAGCTAATAGTAAGTCGCTATTGTATAATGAGAAGCCCTAAACAGACTACGGAGTGCGGAGAACGTGATCCGACGGTGGCTACTTGCCCGCACACACCACAAATTCGAGTTGGTAGTTCGTTAGTAATAAGAGGCAGCAAATTGTTTAAGTGCCGACATAGTTAGTCGTGACGATAGGCCGTAGACACCAGGTGATGCATCACCAAGAAAAGAGGATATACGAAGAACAAAGGTGAGAAAACGACGTGTATCTTATATATTTATACGTATAGACTAGGGTAGTATGTAGATAGCAGATAGCAGGTACAGTATTGGAAAGTCGACCTCCCCTGTCAAAGGCTTCCTTTTCGCGGACCCGGATCGATCTCCACACCACCGTTAGTGCTCAGACGTTATTATGGATGAAAGACAGGGTCACTTAGTCGATGCTAGTGTTATCTAGCATCCAGCTTGGACGCATTTAAGGTTATGCCTGCACGTACTGCGTATGGCTGTACAGTACTTGGGAATTTCTGAAACATCAGCCGAGCCAACCGCACTGGTATATTTTACCTAATAGCATTTTCAACATTATTCCCGCCGCAGCTCTCTTAAAGACAGTATCTATCAACTACTGTTGTGCTCAGATAGATAAGCGATAAAGACGTGCTTACCACAGCCGTGCTAGGTAGGTGTAACTAATTATGAACCTTGCTTTTCGTCAGGTCCTTCCTACCATCGCCTCAGCTTATACGTAGTGACAACCTCGTGATCAACTTGTTCAACAAAGAGCTGGGCGTTTTCCTCTTCCTTGCTCTCGATCGCCTCCGATCACAAGCCGGTCTAGTTCTGAATAACGGGCCTGCAGTGAGTATACTGTAGGCAAAAAGTAATACGGCAAGCACCGTACCTGATTAGGTATTTGGGTCTTGTCTGGGCCTTGTCTACTGTATGTAGGCCAATGCAGTTGGTTCGTGTTATCTCGTCTTGCTCTTTTTGCGCCTGGCTGTTGGTACATACACACCTTTTAGCCCGAAGCGGTCTATCTATTGGGGCTCACCAAGAACGTAAGAAGCAAACTAGGTAAGCACCTCAAAACCTGCATCTTACTTGCTCGCTTTACTTGCTCGCTTTACTAGCCTCTCATTCAGATATGTGCATGTCTCCTTAAGCAATGTGACTGTACCTAGGCATTCGCTCTCGTCGCAGCTACAAGCGTGGATTGGGCGCAAACAAGTAACCGTCCATACTTCGGATGACGGCAAGTGATCAAGTAAACATTCTGGCACTGTGGTAATTGGAAGTGTATATACCATGGCTACCTGCTGCCTGCTCGGACGGACGATCAACTATCAGGCAGAGAGCAGAAAGGTTGTGCGGATGGATTTCGCATTCGACGGGCCGCATCGGACTGGCCCTTCCAGATGAATAGCCACTTTTTGCACTTATCCCGTAGCAGGTTTTGACGCTGTGCGACATCGTGCCTTACCTAACCTTATATATACTTACACAGTACGGGTATAGTCCTAGCCCAAATCCGATCAACCGTTGCCACCAAAGTGCTACCTGCCCACCTCTCACGGTCTTTCTGCTATCCTATCCGTATCATGCCCACGCAAAAAGACAGTCACAATTAAGTAACAAAAAACATCAAATAAGTGGTGCTCACGGCCCCCAGTGACCACCGGGGTCATGCCATATAGATTGGTTCTGTGCTTGGGCTTAGCCCCTACTGTACGGTAGGCTGTACGCCAGGTACTGTAGGTATTCTCTACCTAGCATTCTCCGGGAGCCGTGAGTACGAGGTGGTACTACCAATGCCTGAGTACCTACCTTCTATTGCTCTTTAGGAACGTGCATGCAGATATGCGATAGGTCCGAAACTCAATCGAAAATCCCTACTGGCTCCGCGCGAACGACATCGGAGCCGCTCGTCCCATATTTGATACATGCCATTCACGTTCCCATCCAACGTCGCACACCGATTGATAGTGGTGGTTCGCTGTGGTATCTACATACAGCAGGATATACAGTACCGACTACCTACCCGGATGAGATACAACAGTCGGTAAGGTAACCTTTCAATAGATAGACCTAATCAAAAAGTCCGCTTTGTCTTCATTTCTGACAGGGACACCCTGACGTCGCGCTATCAAAATGTCATCATCTCCCTCCTCACTTATCGAGCAGACGGCCGAATCAGCAGTGTTTCTGACGAGGCGCGCTCGCACATTGTCGTCCGGGTGAACAATCTGTGCGATAAGGGAAGAGGAAGATCAGAGAGAACACACACCCACATACGGATACCGTGGCACCTAGACTACCTACAGGCACGTGTCGAGAGAACTTTGCATTTGCCGCTATTTTCGCATTTTGCTATGGGCTGTGCCTAGTTCTTTCGCGGCTCTCCACTCTTCTACAGGTCTCCATACTATTGCTTCTACTACTATTGCTACTACTGTTGCTACTATTGTTTGTCTCTCAGCTGTACCCGGGCAAATTTTGCTTCTCGACACACATTAGCCTCGTCGTCTACGGTAGAGTCCGGTCTATTAGGGCCTGCCATCCCTTTGGAGTTGCGTAGCTTCTAATCACGGCTGCTCCCGTGATACACATTCCTGATTTTGGCTTAACAACATACCCATATCTCTAGACGAAGCGCTTCTTGTCAGTCGCATACTCTTAAGACATTGCGAGTGTCCCCTGGCCTATGCCTATTGGACAGTGGCGTTAACTACTTCTCGCGGACATGGGTAGTCGCCTCACTTCACCTACTCAGTATTTGCTACTCAGTATTTGCCTGGATAGGTGAGAAGACGACAAACAGAAACCCCAGATCAAAGCCAACGTCCTCGAAATAACTGTCACTGTGCTTGACAGCATCGACTACTACTAGGGCAGCACCTCTGCCTGCTCTCATAAGGTGCTTTTAGGTCTTGGATGGCACAAGCTAAGATCTACCCCGGATTCTTAATAGTCCACAATACACGTCCCATAGCCTACAGTCTATTTTCCATAACTACCTATATCCTCGACGTGTCCATATAGAGCCACTTACTTCAGTTGCACTTGTCGTCGTCTGCGCTATTATTGCCCAGCCCACTCTGTCCTCTACGCTAAAAGCTCATACCATCTATTTGTCCCCTCCCACCAACCGCGACGAGACCAAGCTTCATGCAAAGCAAAGGTCTGTTCCCCAGACACGCAAACCAGTCCCCCTCCACGATCCTACATTAGGCTTTTAAGAAGCAAAACCACACACATTAGTCTTCCCGCCGCCGAGGTGGCCTAGCCCGCATAGTTGCAGAGTTTTTTTTTCTGAATCTTCCATGCTCAAGCCTGTTCCAATTAAGGTATCAGAAGCCCAGCCTCCTTAAGTCTACCTACCTCAATTCGCCAACCCACACGCTTCTCTTCTTGAGACGGTGAAATCGTTACCCGTTAGTAGGTTTTGGCATTTCTGTCTTGGTTTGTACCATTGACACACCCGCCGCTCTTTTAGTCAGAACCTGCTAGACAAGCAAAGACTCAAGTTGTGCTGCCTCGTCTCCCCTGCTCTGCATTCGGCTATCTGGACGGGCCTTGCTCCGCTTCATTCAAACACCCCCGCAGGATTGCCTTGATTCTCATTTCAAACGCATTTTGGTTGAGGCTACTTGTGACTCGTTAGGGGGAAAGAAGAAGAAAGAAGAAGAAAAGAACCAGGTCTCAGGTGCATCATTCGGTCGTCCTCTGCAGTTGGTGGGGAGTTGCGTTTCGGCATACAAATCCCGAGCAAACACATCATGCCGTGCTCAAATCCAATACCTATCCGGACCGATCTGGTCATCCGACCGGCGCCGGTCGATCAGCAGAACGGTTCGCCGAAAGTCGTACAGCCTTCAAAGCACAAGCACACGCGGTCTTCTTATTCGGAGACTTCTCCGCTCACGGCCGTATCAAGGAACAACTCGTTAAGTTTCCGTCCTCTGAAACGCTCCACGCCATCCCCTGATAAGACCATCGCTGTTATTAATGCCAGCGGTCGGCAGGCGGCCTCATTGATTCGAATAGCCACGGCTGTTGGTTTCAAAGTTCGTGCTCAACTACGAAATCTTGAAGGTGTCATAGCTACTGAGGTTGCCACAAATCCGAATGTGACCGTCTTTGTCGGGGAGCTGTACATCCGCAAAAGGCCAGACGACAAGCAGGATGTTACAGCATACGGAGACCTTCCGGGTATCCTGGTGAACCACAGCCTGATCACCGAGCTCTTCTGCGGTGCTCAGTTAGCTTTCATCAACACGACCTTCTATGGCAATGAGACCCGCATAGGACGGGCCATTGCTGATGCAGCAAAGCTGGCTGGGGTCCAACATTACGTGTATTCATCGATGCCTGATCATGCCCAGTACAATCCTGAGTGGCCGTCGCTCCCGCTTTGGGCCGCTAAGCACGAAGTGGAGGAGTACGTCCGTAAGATCGGACTTCCTGCTACTTTTGTTTACACTGGCATTTATAATAACAACTTCACGTCTCTCCTCTACCCGCTATTCTGTATGGAGCTAAAGCCGGATGGGTCTTTCGAATGGCAAGCACCATTTCACCCGGACGCCAAGCTTCCTTGGTTAGACGCTGAACATGACGTTGGTCCGGCCATTCTTCAGCTGTTCAAAGATGGACCTGCGAAGTGGAATGGGAAACGCATCGCGTTAGCTTATGAGTATTTAACACCGTTAGAAGCTTGCAGAGCCTTTGAAGTGGGGGTAGGAAGGCCAGTACGGTACAAGAGAGGTCCTATCGAGGTGAAAGTCAAGATACCTGAAGGCTATCGGGAACAGCTTGAAGCCTTAGAAAAGCTTTTCGACCCGAACAACAACGACCCCAAGAAGCAGCCCCCCTATTTTGGCGACCTGGAACTTGATAGAAGGTGCCCGGATGACGCATTAGCCCTGTGGGAAGGGCCGCGAGGACTTGAGGAATACGCACGCGAGATCTTTCCCATGGAAGAAGAAGCCAATGGTATGACGTGGATGTACAGCGACGAGGACGACGGACTTCCATACGAACCTACGAGTGCGACACCTGCTACCAAGGAGGTCAGCGAAAAGGCAGATATAGAGGGGAAAGGTGACGGGGATGATGAGTCGGTAGATGAAGGACTCGTAATGAGAGGCTTGAAAAGAGATGAGGAAGACTGGCTGGCTTAGAGATCCTGTCCACGTCGGATCTTGTCCTGGGGCCCGACTTGCCCCGTTTCATAGCGGCCGCGCGACATGCACAGTATCGGCAGGCTAATAAGACTACGACTCTACAGTGGATGCTCATCTAGCCAACTCGGTGCTGCTATTAGATCTGAAATCGAATTCGGAGGAGCGCTTGTGTGAAGTGAAGCGCGATTACATCCGCAGCTAACGGCATCGACTGTACCGCAAACCTTTCTATCCACGCCCGCCAAGTCTTAAGCCAACCTCACCGGTCACCATGCAGAATCCTCCCTAGCAATGAGAGAGCCGCTACGCCCTTGGGTTTCTGATGATAATGCCGTATACGTACACCAATTAGAAGATACGACAAATCCAGGATAATGAGACTTTGCAACATCAGCTTGGCGTTTGGTCCGACAAAACAATTGTTTCTCCCATATTATGGGATGTCATGAAAAAGATTCATAGGTAGCCCGGTTATTTCCTCAAAGAGAGACGCATTGAGTTAGGATTACGGGTGTTTCCTTTGGAGTAGGTGAAAGGTTTTTGGTGTTTGAGGCGCCTCGAATGTGACGACATACTCTCTGCTTGACGCCGATAGCAGAGTCCTTGTTCGACTATTTTCTGGGCCTGTGATGCCCGATCATGAGAGCAGCCGCTACGCATTCTAACAAACGACGACCTAAATATTGTAGACCAGGGTGCTCGTACGGCAAGCACCTAAATCCAGGTCTCCCACTTGACGTCATTCGACTAGTAGTCCTGCATTGCATGTGTGCTTCTTGACCAAGGGTTATCCTCAGATCTATTGCGAAAATGTTGCTTGCTTGCTTTCATCCATGCGCCCGTATGAAGAGTCTACAGGAATTTGACAAGTGAGACGGGGCCAGTACGTGCGATTGCCTATGTCTTTAGCTATAGTCAAAATACATTCTCTATAACTTGCCATACTATTGTAGAAGACGCCGCAAAACCATCGATCCTTGGCAAGGGAACAATAGCTGCGAGAACAACAACAGAAATAGAGTTGCTTTTATGATAGAGCTTGTGCTAAGTATTTTTGTCCTATCCACCTTCCTCCCATATTGGCCTATCATGGAGATTAAGCAATTCCACACAGTTTCTCAATCCTACAACGCCACCAAGATCACACATAGCATACATAGCATAACATATTAAGCAAAATTGCCCCTAGTCCATCTTCACCAAAAGGAAATACATACTTTTAAAGAAACTGACAACAAAGTAGAAAACAGCAACCAAATCTTCTCACATACTTCGCCTTGCATCTCATCTCATCATCACATCCCTTCACTCACTCAAGGGAAAGACCCAACTTCATCTCAACAACCCCAGGCACATCCTTGACATCCTCTAAGAACACACACCCATACCTCAGACAAACCATCTGCACATTCGCCCTCTTCGCATAATCCCTCGGCGCCACAGCCACCACCACCTTCTTCTTCTTCTTCTCCTCGGGCTCACCCCTAGCGCTAGCAGCAGCGAGTCCGAATTCCAACAGACTGATGGGCGCGAGCGTGGAAGGGTGGAAATAGACGACGATCAAATCGCACGTCTCCTGCTTGGAGAGTTCCCAGGTCACTTGCTCGTTGAAAGGTGGGAAAGAGGGGGATTCGGATCCAGGCGGGATGGCAATGGACCAGTCTGGACGGTGCGGGTTGAAGATTGTGAGATTCGCGTGGTGCGAGAGCCGGGATGTGAGAACGGTGCGCCAGTCTTGTTCTTGTTCTTGTTCCGGGGATGAGGAGGAGATGGAGGTGGTGGTTCCGGCTAGGAATATGCTTTTGGTACCAGCCCTTTGGACTTCGGTTGAGGGGGCGTGGATTATTTGGGCTTTAGGTGGCTGTGCTTGGTCGCTCATTTTGCTTTCTTTACCTCTCGCTTTCTATGATGTGGTTGTGGTGTGGTGATAGCGCTGCTTGTGCTACTGCTGCTGCTGCTGCTGTTGTTGCTGTTAAGGTCTGAGAGGTGAGAACAATTGGGGCGGGACACCACTTTGAAGAGAGTGAAATGGAGTGAGTTTGATAGGTAAGTGAGATGAAAATGAAGATAATTTGAAAGAATGAAAATAATTCGATGTAAGTAAGATAGATAAGTAAGGGAGAGGTAGCATAACCACTCACATTCGCTCAACTCACAAGCTCTGGGCGGGGTTTAGAGCCCGTGCCTTTGTTTGCTGAGGCCGCCTTGATAATAGTCTGTGTGACCCTGCGTAACCACATATTACCTATTTGTAAAATAAAACATGTATAAAGTGATGTTATCTAGCTTTTAATGTAAATATATTGTCTATTGTCTAACATGTGGGTTTAATTATTTACAAGATAAATGTAAAGGCTTACCTTGCATAGGTAGCTAATAGAGCGCGTAGTTCTTAGCATACATGCTCGACTCTGATATAAAGACAAAGCTGCAAATAGTCTTGATATACTTCCGCAATCAACATTTGGACATGGTATTGAAGGGGGGGTTTGTATATGATGGTGAAAGCGTCAGTCAAGGTCTATTCTGTCTTGATCGGAGAGGGGAGTAATAGGGGCTTTACCTGTCCTCGAATTCCTCCTCTATCTGCTGTAGTTTTATTATCGACTTTGCTCTTCTGTATCTATGCGCCTGTATAGTTGATTCAGTTGACCAACTACCAATCCGCACTTGACATTCTGATAAAATCCACAGGAACGGCTTTGAAAAATAAACAATGACAAGCTGAGATGACGCTTTCAAAATTATTTTTACACGCCAACAGTCTTCTGCCTATGCATCGCTGTGTACCTATCCTTTCGAATATAAAAATGCCTGAAATTTCTCTACTGCGGACTGTAAAACTCACGTCTTTACACACAACTCATACAGCATAAGTTCCATGACATCTTGCTGCTCACGCTACTGCTCCCGGAGTTTTCAAGCCGAGACAGAACAACACACCCTGAGTTCTGTATCCCACCGCAGATGATCGGCCAGGTTTTCCCGACGAGAGCGAAACCGACTTCCCCATCGTCGGCCATCCGGAACGCACGTTACATCCTGTGCAGTCATTCCGTCTCATTATCGCCTGCAAACTTAGCAGTTACGCAGACTTCTTCATCATCATGCCTACGCTAGCCTTCACCAAGCTAGAAAAAGTCCCTTGGGATACTGTAGATAAACCCACCTTCTACACATTCTTACTGTACATGAAGGAAAGACATGGATATGCGCTTGCCATCTACTACCAAAGTAGAACGTAGTCAAGCCGGACAACTTGACCTTGTTAAAGCCAACCTCTAACAGGATTCAAAGCTATGCAAGCTTGAATAATTCATATATGAATGCAAAAGGGGTACCTTGTTAAAGATATAAAAGATACTAACCCCTGATTGCAAGATGTGCCCTTAAACTCTCCGTCTCCTAGTAGTACCTACATGGTGCCAACAACGGCTAGGTAAAATGTACTGTATAGACAAGATAGTCAAATAAAGCCATATTATACAGTAATTGGTCTTCAGAATTCATCGTAGAAGCGTCAGTTAAGAACATGAACTGAAAGTATACAAGCGCTTGCTTGTGGTTGTTGAAAGGATCATCTTTGATTTGCTGTCTATTCTCCCCTAGGTCTGCTATTTTCTAGTAGTAAAGATAAGGCTTAAAGATTGGATAAGGCACACACATAATGGGGTCACTCTTCGCCGTGGCCTTTGGCCACGCCTGCCTTACCAATACATCTCACTTTTGCTCATAATTCATACCTACCCTTAGATCAACTTCACACTCGCAAGGGTTCATGGTATAGCCTTGCGAGGCCTCAGAGCCGTGGCTAGGGCTTGTGGCTGGGCTAGGACCAGGACCTTGCCTTGAGACCCTGAGCTCCCAGAGAACTTGGCGTTCAGCTTGGCATTTCCTAAAGAGCGAAAAAGGAGCTTAATTGGGCCCTAGGGAATGCGGGAGAATTTCAGGGGAAGATAACCCTCGTTAAAACGAGGGCATTGGTCGCTCTGGATCCCCTAGTAACCGTAGACAATCTACGGTTACCAACTACGTGCCTAGTCCTTCAAGCTCCAGTCATAGTGTTGGATACGTGCTTTATAACATCCAAAGGGGTAGGATGTGGACGAGGAACCACAAGTTATTTGCCCGTGGCCTTGGGCTTGCTACTGCCGACCAGGCTTATGGTGACCTTAACTGGTCAAGTAGTGGCGCCTTCGCGACCCGGAGAGAGGCGGAACAAGAACATTAAAAGGTAGACATTAAAAGGTAGACTGTACCCCCGGTAGTCCAAGGGTATCTAGATACATCTAGGGATAGACTTTAACAGGCGCCGAATATGCACTCTTGTTGTAAGTGTTCAACTGGGTACATTGATCTGATATCTAGGCAACTTCTGCTTTGTCAGATTTCCCCCTTTTCCTCGTTCCTGCTTCACTCATGACCTGCGAGCTCCATTCCGTTCCTTCTACTTTTATCTACACAAAGCTTCTTTGAACCTATAATATACCCAACCTCTCCAAGTATATCTGTACTTATCTATTGGGTAGCCCATCCTACATCTAAGTATCTAAGTATTTAAGTATCTCCTCTCAAACCAGATGACGCTGTCTCTGTCTTGCAGCACATCTGACATCTCTTTCGATAATGTTTGTTATAAGCGGCACGGTCGTCTTCTTTATAATTTGAACTGGTATTGTGTTGCACAAATAGATAGTTAATGCTCATGATTCTCCAACACGTGCCATGATTTTCTACAACATAACATCTCTCAGCAACAAAGCGAGTGCAATAAACTTGCTATGAATGGGGCTGATATCTACTCAACTAACTTTTGTCTTATCTCTGCTGGTAGCCTACATTGTTTACACCCCTCTTGCATCCCTTGAGAGTAAACAACTCGGCTCCTAGGCCGAGGTTTATGACTATATCAACCTAGCAAACACCAAGTTGTTAGTTTCACGCTGTGTCTTTGCACATTTCTAGACGCATAACATACCAAAACCCATTATAGGCTACTGGTGTCAAGATCCGGGCCTTGTTACATCTGACACATGGGAGTGACACGTCTTTAGAGCACCCTAGAGCCAGGTCGAAGCAGCAAGGCTATCCTGATAACGCCCACCCAGCGTCTTTATAGTCTAGATAAAACGCGTTTATTCTAGACAAACAACGATATAGAATAGACTGCTGTGCGAAAGCCCACACCAACGCCGTACTTGCACATTGAATATAAATTTCCAGGCTTCGGTCTTCAGGAACCAGTAGACCATTGCAAGCAGGTACGGTATTCCCATTCACATAGATAGAGTATATGTGCAAACTTGCATAATTTCTCGACCACCTCAACTGGACCTTTCTATAGAGGCATTGTTCATCAAGGTACATAAATCAGTCGCTTTTCAATTATCTTCGTGACATCGACCTCTCAGAATACTCTATGAGCAAATTCCTTGATAGTCTTCAATACGCTTAAAGTGTCTTCCTGGTTATCCGCGCTCATCACTGTTAGCATTAAGCATTTTAGACAAACACTTTCTAGCTACTACATCTGTAAGAAAATTACACACAACGTCGGTGCACATGTTGCGTGTAACTAACTCAAGTCTCTACAGTCGCCTGTCAACAAAATGGATCCCCGACGTCTGTCGTATTCCTACTATACCGGCAACGATGAATACGGTCGCCGAGTATCTGGCTCACCATTGAACCCCCAGGCGACAGAGTTCCAGTCCCAACAAACGCCCCCTCAACAAGACGACCATAACACCCAAATTCGCCGACCAGTCCGACCTTACCAACAGGTTAGGGCACGGAGGGCCAGTGTCGCCGCCGCCGAGGCTGGGGTCTCTACCTCTAGCAGCCAACTCGGCCGGACGCCACCACGGTATCCGCGTGCCCTGGCCCCCCCATCTTTCCCGCGACCCCCTCCGACCCAGCCTCGCGCATACCAATATATGTATCCGAGAGCTGGGCAGCGACATGCACGACAGGCAGCCCAAGTCCCTCCTGTAAGTCAGTCGAGCACAATGGCGGCCGAGCCCGCAACCAATGCCGGCGCCGAGCAAACTCGTCTGCCCCAAGGGGCACAGACTTCTCTCCGAGCCTCTTCGTCAGGGCAGAGTGTAGCTGTAAGTAACTACAACATATCTCTAGATAAACCAGTGCTTGTTAACGCTTGCTAATTATTGATCGAGGAGCCTGCTTCCACCGGCGACAATGACAAAGATGAGGGACGTACCGAACGGGCCCAAACCCCGAAGGGGTCGAACACCGCAGAGTTAACTCCAGAGAAAAAGAAAAAAATCACGATCGCTTGTTTTAGACGGGACTTTGAGGCGAGTCGCTCGTTTGACGACGACGATTCCTTTTTCCCGGGGGTTGGAGCTCTTTGGGGAAGATTTTGATACTCTTCTTCTCTCCTTTTTCTATATCCATCGTCTTTTCTTGTCTTGGCAGAAAGAAAACAAACAGGATTAATAGTTAGAAGCATCAGTCTTTTCCCTAATGTTTGGGACTCAGGTAGAAGAGGTTCGGTTTCTTTTTTTATACATGTTTGTTTTCTTCTCACTTTACTGAAAAGAATCACGCAAAATCAATGAATGGAGGCACCAGGGAGGTCTACACAGGATTCTTTTATGCTCTTTAGACATGGCTTTGGAGTAGTTTGGCGGAGGGGAGACGAGTAGGGGCAAAAGGTTCAGTTTTTCATTTCTGACGTTCAGGTAGCAGGATCTTCTCTTCAGAGATTAATCAGACGAATTTCTGCGTTTTCAATGCTGTATCTTGCAGTGTACTGCCGTTACTACAGGCGACGTTTGAAATTGCGGGTTGATTAAGTAATCTATAATATTCAACAAAGCAAGGAACTGATCCTTAACTGGATGAACTCTCGAGAAGCCAACAACGTGCGCGACTGGTCGAGATAGGAATAAATAACAGTGACCACATGAGTTTCTGTTACTTTAAGAACCCTCAAACCCCCGCGGTCATCGTGCTGGCGCTTTGGGCAACAAAGTGGTGTATTCAGGGGCAAGCCATTACCAAAATCACCAGGCTTACTAGGCAGAAAGGTGTGCTGGGGAAGCGTGGTGATGACAATGCGAATCGTAAACGTGCTGGTTCTCGCTAGGGCACATGGAAGGAAGAATTGTCAAGATAGAATAACACCCTATGACGCTACAGCCACTATGCTAGGGGACGTATCTTTACCCAATGTAGCAGGTCTTTGCGCTGAAGGCAGCCATTTAGCAACATGCATATACGACAGATACATCGCAAGACCGCTAAATCCCATTGTAAAGAGACAGCTAACATGCATAAAAAGAAGATAAGACCCAAGAAGATCATAAGTCGGTCGACGCGACAATCATATACGGTCGCAGAAAGGTAACAATACGCCATGCACGGGGTTCCGAATGAGAAAGGGCCTGTAGTGGTCACGGGGGAGGATCTCAAACCCGTTCTCGAGAAAGCAGGGCTTCAGCTCTCCGAGCCGCTCATCCAGGACTTCAGCACGTTGCTGACACACCTCGAAGCCGCTATAGACTCCCTACCGGACGACAAGACGGTGCAGCCGCGACCAGATCTGCAGAAATACCCTCGATCCGACATCCATATCCCTGCTCCCAAGAACAGCGACTTCGGCGCTTGGGCAACTAAGGTATGTACATCGTTACTTTCAACTCTCTACCTGTCTCTCTGCTTGAGTAACGCTGTCGCGATTGCTTCTTACATATCCTCCTTACAGGTAACGGCAAGATGCACGGAGCCGACAAAGCATCTGCTACAAGGACGGACTATAGCACTCAAGGATAATATAGCGCTTGCGGGCGTGAGATGCACAAATGGAACAGCAATGGTAGATTGGGTCCCTGAGATCGATGCGACGGTCGCTACAAGAATAATGGATGCTGGTGGAATCATAACAGGCAAAGCCGGTGAATTCTTATTACCTGGCCTCACCTCGCGCTCAACTGGTACTGATTCGTTGTCGCATGTGTAGCTTGCGAGAACGCCTGCATGGAGGGGCTCTCAGCTACCTCGGTTACTGGACCAATCCATAACCCCTACGCTCATGGGTACAGCGCCGGAGGCTCTAGCAGTGGCTGCGGTCGCCTGGTGGCCACGGGGTCGGTAGACTTCGCCGTTGGGTGCGATCAAGGAGGCAGTATACGTATACCGGCATCGGCGTGTGGGATTGTTGGGCTGAAGCCGACATGGGGCTTAGTCCCCTATACTGGAATACTGAGCTTAGACGCTACACTCGACCACGCCGGTCCGATGGCCAAGAACGTGCGGGATTGCGCTCTCCTTCTGGACGTTCTCGCGGGGCCAGACGGGTGGGATGATAGGCAGCCACCAGCCGAACTGGGGAGACAAGACGGGGAATATCTCAGCAAAGTAGATGCGATAACTCGGCTACCAAAGGAGAAGATGCTTGATGGAGTCAAGATAGGTATTCTGACCGAAGGCTTTGAGGTCCCTGATCAAGACGAAGGAGTCGTGGCGTCCGTCCGTTCTGCAGTTGCGAAATTCAGCGAGCTTGGAGCGGCTGTTACCAACGTCTCAGTGCCCAAACATAAAGAAGCGCCGCTGGTATGGGTGTGCTCAGTGCCATTGCCATCAGGGAGGACGACCATGCTTGGGGAATCACACGGAAGGAAACAGTTATACCACACAGATCGATCCGACCTCATCGGTGCTAGGCTTACGCAGGCACAATTTGATGCTCTCGGACCGGGCGCCTCCAATCTCTATGTTGGCTTCCTTTGGGTACGGGAGAAGTATGGTCCTAAGCTTCATGGAAAGTGCTTAAACCTGCTGAAGGCGATTAGCGTATGTGAATCTGTCTATTCTGTTCTTTCTTTTGTTCTTCCTTTGTCGCATTGATAGCTAACATTGAAAACAGGATGCCTATGACCTAGCTTTAAAGAGTGTAGATGTTCTTATAACACCCACGTTGTCACATCCGCCAGCCCAGTTGCCAGAGGCGGGGTATCAGAACGAAGGGCTGCTGAAGTTCATGGGGAGAACCACGGGTATCTTGGCCAACACATGCTCTTTCAATAGTAAGCAGAGAGCGTCATCCCACTGAAAAGAATGAGCTGGTCGCTAACATGGGCAATACAGGCACTGGACATCCGGCGCTTTCTCTGCCAGTTGGCTTTGCTCCTGCTCGAGAGGATCCGAACGTTAGGTTGCCAGTAGGCATGCAGATCATCGGGCGGAAACACAGCGATATCGATTGCCTAAAGGTCGCAGCGGCGTGGGAGAAAGCATTTGACTGGAAGACCCTGTGACGAGCTCGAGATGGGAGGCACAATAATACCGGCAGACACCCCCAGGCCAACCCGTCCCCTAAGCAAGCCGTGCTACCCAAAGAATACCGTTCAAGACATGTTTCATGAAGCCCTCATCTCGATATGCCTCGTCAAAGTGTCCTAAAGCAGTATAAAAAGACCGACCGCCATCAAACTCGCGGCACCAGGCCAACGGATGATCACTGCCCATCGTGCCGCCCTCATATTGCGACTCGTCCGTCGACAATAAAACCGTCACCCCCTTGTCGCGCGGATTCGATGTAAAATTATACCATTCGTCAAACCACTTAAACTGCCCCGCCTGGTACTCCGATACAATAACGTGGTCGCTGTTGTTTTCCTCGACCTTCACAATGCCCTGCTGCGGCTCCGGATGACCGGCGAAATAGGCACCGACAAGATCCCCGTACCATGGCTCCGTATACATGCCCGCCGAGGCGCAGTGTATGCCGACAAACCCGCCCCCGTCGTTGATGTAGGCCTTGAGCCCGGCCAGTTGCTCCTTGGTGAGGAACTCGCCGCTAGTGGAGAGGAAGATGACGGCTTTGAACTGTGATAGATGCCCTGCATTGATTAGAGATGTGTCCTCTGACGCTTCGACTGTGAAGAGATTGGTCGAGGCACCAAGGTGCGTCAGACCTGAGATTCCTGCGGGGATGGAGTCGTGTCTGTAGCCCGACGTCTTGCTGAAGACGAAGACGCGGAATTTTTTGTCTTCGTCCCCCCTATCCTTCTCCATTTTAAGGGCTAAGAAGTTAGACCAGTAGTGAACTTAAAAATCATAATAAGTGGGAATACATATAGAATGTTGTTGGCGCAATTTTGTTTATTTAATATCTAAACTATACCCCGCATGAGCCACGGTAAAGTGTCACCCACAAACGCTCATAATAGTCAGGTTAAAGGGTAAATATTTATCCTTCACTAAAGACCAAGAATGATTTCTGATTTGTAATCATGTTTTTAAGCATATATATATAAAGCAACATTATGAGACTCAGATCACTCAAACTTAGGACACCAGCTATTTTCAATGTTGGGGATAGCAGTAGTGCCAGACATGCATGTCAACACAAATACCTATCCTGAATGAACTCAAAATTGCAACCGACTATACATTCAATGTTAAAATCTTGTGTAAGCCCAGAAATACCAGGTCAGGGTTGTATCCTTGCTGGCCTTACACCTAGTGACTTCAACGTAGCGTCATCAGAGTTAAGGATCGCATATGTATTACAAACCCCTCAATCCATTCTTATGGTAGCCGCATGCGTTTTCGATTGACTAAACACATAGCAAGATGACATGACTGCTTTGCAACTGAAATAGGGGCATTGGAGCGTCGTAGGATGACACGACACCCCTTACTCCCCTTACCACGTAGGGAACATGAACTCAGCAAGAGATACGAAGTTCTAGGCATCTACAGCAGGCCAACAACAAACAGATTTTAACGTAGCCTATACAGTACCGTACTTAAGCAGTATCAGTCAAAGTTTTTACTCTCAGATGATTTAAGTTACCTCAGAGTTTACTGAGATCTTAACATACTTCACTCACTACGTAACAAGCTTGAGTATTTAATCACAGGAAGCTGGTACACACATACTCCTCTTACAACACCCCTTTCTTACGCAATTTTGTCCCTGGAAAAGGCGTAAGAATACACCTGTGCTAGCATACCCTAAAAGTTTAGATGAGGCCGCTCAAAGGGGTAGGTCGGAGCTTGTGGCTATAAGGAGTAACCGTCAAACCTTGTGTTGCCAACACTGATTCGTAAAGTAGGGCTACAAGATATAGCATAAAGAAGTGACACTTCTTTGTGTGCTGAAAGAGCTGGTTTTTTGTACCTAGACACCACAAATCTCCTTGGATGGCTCACCAGTAGATAGTACCAGGTTCGGACCTGTCGGCTATGCTGGCACCAGATTGTGTGAGCTGTATCTGCCATAAACTGACACTTCATACCCCTATCGCTGTTGCAGATCTACCATGTGTTCCCTTTGAGTATCTGATTGGAGGAGTCCTTGGTACTTGAGAGCCACGGACTCTGCTTAAACTGACTGTTAGTCCAGCGTACTATCGACATCATGACTTCATTGGAGTTGACGTTTGCACATAGCCTCTTCCGGAGGGAGGACATCTTACTTTGATAGGTTTATATGCTATATGGTCTCTCTGGCGTGGTAGATGTTTTTAGACTTTTTTCATATTGTATCATATCTTTCTATGTTGAATTGAAGCTCCTGGTATCGTGAACTATATTGTCTAAACCGTTTACAACATGCAATTGAAAAAGACATCGTGCATAGTTGTACTGGCTTCTTCAGCAGCCGCTCAGAATGGTGGAAGTGGGACAAGTTTGACCGACGCCCTACAATCTCAGAATCAATCTCTTTCGAGCCTTAATGGTGAGCACCGTAAACTCTACGAAAACACGTGTGTTATGTAACTAACGATACACAGCTCTCCTGCAACAGAACCCTCAGTTCGTTCAGTCTTTGAGCAGTGATCAAAACAGTATGTCGCATAATTTTGGTGTTTCTCATGATTGAGTAACGAAGAATATAACCCATCACGATATCATGATGGGAACTCAATTGGCTTTATTCGAGTTAATGGGTATCACTAATAAACTTCGGCAGTCACCATCTTGGCTCCGGACAACGATGCCTTGAGCAAGTTTACGAGCAACGACAATTCCAGCTCCAACAGCACCGACTCCTCTATGTGGTCTCCCGGTTATCTGGAAGCACTCATAAGCTACCACGTCTTGAACGGCACTTACTACGCCTCCAACATCACCAATACCTCGCAGTTCGTCCCTACTATGTTGACCAACCAGTCCTATACGAATGTTACGGGCGGCCAACGTGTCGAGTGTAACTCTCGCGATGACAACGTGACGTTCATAAGTGCTTGGAAGCAGAACGTCTCGGTTGTGAATCCGGTGTGTTCTAAACCATCTAACGTATCAAAACCTAGTGCTCGGTCAACTGGGTTAGCTAACTGTTCTGCCAGAACATCAACTTCACCGGCGGCACAATCCACATCATCAACGGCGTCCTCTCCATCCCGCAAAACGTGACCGACACTCTTACCAACGCGAACCTCACAGCCGCGGCTGGCGCCATGCAAGCAGCCAACCTGACGCAGAGCGTGACAGACACGCCAGACGTGACCATCTTCGCGCCTAGCAACGAGGCATTTCGTGCTGTTGGAAGTATCATTGAGAATCTCAACCAGAGCCGGACAGGAAATGAGACGGGCGATCGACTGCGGCAAATCGTGGGATACCATGTCGTGGACGGCACGGTGGCGTACACGAGCGGCTTGGGAAATACCACGCTAAGATCGGAGAGCGGACCAGATATCCATGTGAGGGTCATCGATGGACGGGTCTATGCGAATTCGGCGAGGGTGATTATCCCGGATATTCTTTGTGCTAATGGGGTTATTCATGTTATTGATCAGTCAGTTTCCCTTCCCTTCCCTTCCCTTACCTCGCCCCCCTTTCCCCCTTTCCCTTTGATATACCACATCCAGCCGGCTTTTTCTTTCTTCTTGTTAGAAGCTAAAGTTAACGCTTGAGGGCAGAGTCCTGAACCCGAACGATACGTCTGCTACCCCTGATGTCTCGGCCACGACTACTGCGCCCGCTTACACGGGTGCTAGTAGCGGCACGGCTGGTATCCCGTTCACGAGCGGCGTCAGTACGCCCACGACGACGTACCCGGCTGCTACGTCGACTGCTGGCGGCGGTGGCCAGAATACGCGATCACCGGGAGTTGCTGCGCCTGCTGCCACCGGCGCTGTTGGTGTTGCCGCTCTCTTTGGCGGCGCGGTCATGTTTGCGAACTTGTAGCCGACTTCTGTTGGTTACCTGGATGACAGGCGCAATGTGTGAGGGTGCGAAAGTCCGTCTAGATCAGTATCCTCGCGCTTGAGTGGAATTGATATAACAAATGTTAGTGAGGTGTAAGATTATCGAGTCTAGGGGAAAAGCACGTAGTTCGGGAAGACAAATATAATATATTAACTTTCACAGCAAATCTGGAAGGAATGGTATTGAATTCGAGTGTGTATATCTATCTCCTTCACGTAAACTACTAAGCAATCCAAAACCATATCCTCTCCAGGAAATTCCTCGGATTATTCTCCGGCCACGTGCCCTCGAGACGATCAACTTCCGCCTTTCCACTCCAGAGATCCATCTCGCCCAGTTTAACCAATTTCGTCCTCTTCACAATCTTATAACCAAAGAACAGGCCAAAGAAGATCGGGATATCGATATACGGCGGCACAAACGTCTTGGCACTAAACTTGCCAGGAAAAAAGGCATCGAAGCCGTTGAAAAACGCCACAACGACACAGAAGCACAGCGCGAAATACGCCAGGTAAGGCTGCAGCGGCGCCTTATAAGGGAGCGAATCGCGCGCGATGCCGTTGTGTCGCAGGCCGTAGTAGAAGCGTAAATAGGTGACGCAGATAGCGGCCCAGATGATGAGCGTCGAGACAGCGGAGAGATTGGAGAACCAGAAGAAGACGTTCTCGCCGCTCTCGCTCACATTCAGGTACGACAGTAACGAAAGCAAAGTCGTAGCAGCCACGCAGGCGTAGGGGACCCCGAATTTCTCGTACGTCAAAAAACGCGGCGCTTTCCCGTCCAAGGCGGCGGCGTACATGACGCGCGTGGAGGCGTAGAAGAACGAGTTCCCGGCGGACCAGGCGGAACTCAGAATCACGGCGTTGATGATGGAGGGGAGGATGTGGATGCCGCCGTTCTGGATCGCTATGACGAAGGGGCTGGCAGCTGCGCCGGGCGCAGATGTCTGGATTGCGTGGAGCAGGCGCGGGTCTGTCGAGGACACGCATAGCGTCACGAGGAAGATGGCTAGGACGTAGAAGAGCGCTATGCGCCAGAAGACGCGGCGGATCGCTTTCGGGATGTTGCGCCGCGGGTTCTCGGTCTCGCCCGAGGCTATGACGACCATCTCGCTCCCGCCGTACGAGAACGTGGCCTGGATGAAGACCTTCCAGAACGCGAGAAACCTGCCCAGGGCTCCCGGGCGGAGATACTCGTTCATCGGCCCCGGGTCCTGCCAGTACCGAAAACCTATGCGGTCGCCGTTCGGCGTGCCGCCGAGCGTCACGATGAACATGAGGAGGATCAGCCCGACAATGGTCGTCAGCTTCACGGCGCCGAAGGCGAATTCCGCCTCGCCGTAGATGCGCACGGGGAAGCAGTTCAGGATGACCATGGTGAACAGGAAGAGCGTGATCAGCGCGGCGTGCGGGATGTCGTTGGGCCAATAGTCCACTATCACCACGCTCACCGTCACTTCTATCGGAACGCCGATGGCGATCTGCCACCAGTAGTTCCACGACATGGCGAAGCCCAAAGCTTCGTCCACGTACCGCGCCGCGTAGATAGGAACGGCACCTGGAAGGGGAAGGTATGTGGCCATTTCCCCCAGGCTGTGTACGACGCAGTACACGTTCAGGGCCGTGATCAGGTAGGCCAGGAACGCGGATAAGGGACCCGCGAGCGAGATTACTTGCCCGCTGCCGACGAACAGACCCGTGCCGATGGCTCCCGAAAGAGCCATGAATTGCACGTGCCGCGACTTCAGCTTCCGTTCCAGTGTACCGACATTGCGGTTTTCTCGTTCTTCTACCTTTGGGTCGCCCGTGTAGTCGTCATGGCGAATAGTTGGGTCTGACTTGGACTCGTTATGGTGATGATAGTTCGCCGTCTCGATGTCGGCCATCTTGTAGACTTATGTTTATTTACTCTTCCAGCCAGTAGCTCCAAAGTAAAACGACGTCCCCGTCTCTATGCATATAGATAGGCTTTAGATGTTTTCCTTCTTCATCGAGCTATGGGAACGACATAAAGGCCGGATAAGACTGCCTTCACTATCCTTATTATAGTCATCAACAACAGTTTAGCGCGAGTAGGTATCTGCTCCAAGATTACTTATTTCATCTTAAACTCTCCCACTCGTGAGGGGAAGCTCGTCGTTTATCTATCTTCTACATTTCTTAGCCTAGCCACTGACCTATAGAGACTAATAAGTAATATCCTGGTTGTCGGTTCCCGAAAGGTTGGCCAAGCTATCTAAACCGCGGGGTAGCTAGCCTCATAGCGCGGGAAACGACTTGATGAAAGATAAAAATGTGATGTTACGTATCATCGTGAGGGTGATTGCATAGCTTGGCGACGATAAAAAGGGCTGCTACTACTTTATCTTATGAGTGTGGCCGGAAATGGAGTCCCACGTACAAGGTGATGAGACATGCCGATCTGCTGACATAAGGATGTAACTGCACGCACTTCCCCCAATTTAATGTACAAGCCTAGGTCAAGTTGCCGGGGTCAGGATGGTAGGATGTGTAACCCCGTATGAAGGATTCCTTAGAGGATAAAACTCACTACTACCATTGGCCGAGCGACTTAGAATTCGGCAAAAGTTGTGCTTTGCAAGACCAAAAGACACTAAGACACTAGCAGAGATCCAACTGTGTGGTATTTTTCACGGCCACAATTTCTATATGCCATCAATTCCGTTGGACTCGGACAAGCTCACAAACTATCGTAGCTCCAGTCAGGTCTGGCTTTGGCGTGGAAAGTGTTATTGACCGGGAAAAGCACGGTGCGGCAATACCAAGCCTTCTACCCATTTATCTTACAGACGGCTAGCAATCAATACGGGATCGTGGCGAGGGATGAGGTTTTGGTATTATGACCGCACGCTCTTTCTTTCTTTTGCTGTAGGGCCGAACATATCATCCAGGCCTATTACCCTCCGGTCATCAGTCATAAGTCTGGTTTCACTTTCGTCTTCTCGTGGTTCTATGTATGTCGGTTAGATCAGAACAGGTATTGCGCAGAATATTAGCTACCTAGGTAGTCAACGCCCGGGTGGGAACGTACAAATTATGAGGCGCGTAGGCGATCTGAACCGGACAGACAGCCATTCTGCCAGTTGCTTTGGACGCCAGATAGCTCAGCTGCTTCCCGTGGTAATGACGTGGCCCACGGCACCTGTTCTGCACTGGGTTTCTTAGCCGAGTCAATATACTCAAGAGGCCAGAAGCAAGTCCTCTGTCCAGGTCTGGCCATTCGAGCTCTTATTATCAGCACATTACAAGAGATATCTCCTCACGTTGTCATTGTGTCCAGATTCGCACCGGAACCGCAGGCATGAAGAGGGTATAGATATGCATCTGCGGTTTAGGCGATTTGTTGATGTCGTCACAGACAGCGGTCTGATTGATGTTTAGGTTTTCACAGTTCGCTACCCACTTGGCGTTTTCTGTTTCGCCAGGCTTTAGGCAGAATGTGCTGAATAGCCATCAGACGAAAGGATGGATACAGTAGCACGATAAAGACAGATCACAACGGAGGACCAAACATGTCAGCTCCGGGCGTGACTTTACGTCTTTTGATATCCCTTTCCTCATCTTTGATCAGGGTGTTGTTAGCGCCAAAGACGTCACTGTCTTCCTTTAAAGTTGCTTTTGGCTTCGTCTTCTGGAGAGCTTGCTCTCGTCTTGCTTTCTGCAATGCCACTAAATCGACTCGGTCTGGATCCCGGCACTTTCTCAACTTCTTATTCAAAGGACGCATGCTCTCCTTGCTCTCGCTCTAAAAGAACATATTAGTCAAAAGTGGCAGTTGCTAAAATGTTCGAGGCATATTCTTACAGCATCCCAAAATGAGGTTCGCCTTTCTGGTGGCTCTTTCTCGAGCATGGTCCTGCAACTCTGCACTATCTCCAAAACTTGGTTTTTAGCACTCTCATTTTGGCCGGCGAAAGCGTCACGAAGCAGTCGCTGCAACAAGCCTTCATCTGCCATTGATAGCGCACCCATCATGATCTGGCTGGGGGTATAATGGAAATATGCGTCGGTGACCAGCGGGCTGAACTTGAGAATTGCTCTTGTTTTCTGATGCGCGCGAGCAAGACGGTTGTCGTCGAAACCGCCAACTCTCCTGAGTTCCATAATCGCGCCTTCCAGAGCGCGGTAGGGATGGCGCACGTCGAAGGCGAACCGTAACCCCTGGCACAAGACATACTCGGCGGCGAGCACTTCCTCACCACTGATGGAAGGGAACTTGTCGACAAACTTTTGTAGCCGGTAGTAGAAACCCTCAGACTTGCACGCGAAGAAGATGCAAGTCATAATCAGCGCTTTAGGTGGATAGGTCATGAGGCTATTGGTGACATAAAAGCGACGGAGGAAAATAGCAGCAGTAGCTGTTATTTCGGATGAGAGGCTACAGAATTCCGCAGCTCTCAACAGATCAACAGTGTAGAAATTGAGGAGCATCGCCTCTTCGGCGGCGGTCAGGAAGGGCGGTAGTGGATCGACAGGTGGCGTAGAGGCGCGCAAGCGGTTCGATATATGCGAGATGGCTAGGGCATTCGTCTTCTCGCGGAGCGATTGTAAGGTGGTAGGAGTGAAGGACCAGAGCCGATATTGGCTGGATTGGCGGTAGCGGGCGTCTTCTGTAGCCATATTTGCTGCGACTTGCGAGATATGGGAGGGAGTGTTTAGATAGAAGCAACGGAGGTCGTGCCAGCCAACGGCTTTTGTCGAGGAAACTGGTCAAAGCCCAGTCGGGGGTTGATTGTATGCAGGTGCTAAGGAGTAAACTATGGACAACATTCACAAGGGTGTCGATACGACTATTATTGAGATTGTATAACCGGTCCAGGGGACAAAAGCTAGAGATTGAGCTCCAGCTTATGTATCGATGCCAGAGAAGGTTTGGCAGCTTGGTACTGAGGGCGTGAGTATGAGGAAGTAAGTAGTACAAGATAGCTCCTGTACATTGATGTTCGCAAGTGCATCTATCGATAAAAGCTTACAGACTTGAGAGTGATCCATTGTACCTGACCTACTAGGTACCCACAGCTGTACACGGATTGACCGTGCAAATAAAGACAGTCAAGGGCTTGTGTCGGCCCGAAACGGTCTGCCAATGTATCGAGATACCCATACCTAGGCACTACAGGTAGGTTAGGTGCAGCTACAGCTTTATTACGCCAGGAACAATAGATACCTAGCTGCCCTTACGTATATGTACATATATGGTGGGTACTAAGGATGTCCTACTAAGAGCACCTAACCTATATACCTAGGATATACAAAATGAAAGTAGAAGTAAGCTATCTCTAGTTTGTTGTGTACCGGGGCTGCTCTTTGTAAGTTAGTCTAAGTAGGTACCTAGGTAAAACTAAGTTTGCAGGCAGGCATTAGCAAGTCCACAAAGAGAAGGAAGTCTTGCCTTGGATACCTAATCGTAGGTACCTAGAGTAGTCGCATCCACTTACCCCACCATCGACACATATGTAGATAGCATGCAGGAGCAATAAGTCGATGGAGGGGTTCGAGGAAAGCTGTCTTACCTAACCAGAAAGTCCCATCTCCATGATCCATTGCTCACTTAATACCTAAGGTATGCCTCCCCTTCCAACCAATTCATGCATTTCACCAAATATTTCCAGCATTGCTCTAACTGAAATAGTTCGTCCCGTTTCTTCCATTATTGTTTCTCGGTTCACGGGTATCGGTAAGCTGAATCTTGTCTTCTCCAGACCATGCGATAAGGACCGCCCTAGCATCTTTTTGCCTGTCTGTGCCTAGGTAGCTTTGACGTGCAAACATTACTTACTAACTGTATACCCATTAGCCCTCAATACTGACATTTACTGCAAGCAGGAACTACAGTCGTGTCTCATATCAAGCGGAAAATATTCCTGCGTTACCACTCGTGCTGCGGATCGCCTGTAACGCTTCCGAGCTCTTGTTGTTTACCTGACAAGATCTGCGTCCAAGTCTGAAGCCAGTGTCTCCTCGGTGCCCTCTTCACCCGCCGTCATGGCGTCGTCGGCGATTAGCAATCCCAACCCGCAGACCATCGGCCACCTCCTCACTAAGCTGAACGATGCCGATCCTGACTTTCGATTTATGTCCTTGAATGACCTCCACCAGATACTTACCAGACCAAAAACTGACTTTCTCGTGCACGACTACAACACTTCGTCGAGAATCGTCGATGCTGTTATCAAGACTTTAGACGATCAGAATGGCGAGGTCCAAAACCTGGCGGTTAAACTGTAACAACACACATTTGGGTATATAATCATGGATACTTGGCTAACTGTTTTCTGTGTAGTATCGGGCCCTTGGTAACCAAGATTCCGATATCCGTGATTACACCCATGCTTGAGAAGCTGACATTGGTGGAAATCTCAAATTCGGTCGATAACTCTCTTCCGTCCCTGGCCCTACGCAATGCCATTTCATCACTTCAAAGGCCAGTCCCAGGAGTTGCGCCCACTCGCGAAGTTACTGATACCTACAACATAGTCAGTCGTGTGCTGATTCCCCGTCTCTTGGGACTGTCCTTCTCCGGGGCCCCATCCCACACAGAGCCTCGTGGTCTCCTTGATAGGCCTGACCCAAGCCCTGAAGCTGTCGATGTGCTAATAGAAGTTGTTCGCTGTTTCGGCCCACTTCTACAGCCGCTCGAGGTTGAGAAAATGCAAGACGTGGTTGTCCAAGTTCTTGAGCGACCCGCGACGCCCTCTCCCGTCAAAAAGAGGGCTGTAGTTGCTCTCGCGGTTTTAGCGCCCTGCCTTACGGAAGAAGTACTTAACGGCTTCGTTGCTAAGATACGAGAGGCTATGGGACGGCCAAATACCAGTTCCGTCATGCTCCGTCTGTACATCACCATTCTGGGATCTCTTGCCAGGGCCATACCTCATCAGTTTGATCAATATATCGCAGAAATAGTACCTTTGGTGATCTCGACGCTCAGTCAAGATAAGCTGCAAGAGTATGTCGACGCAGTAACTGAAGGTGACGATCATGACCCTGAATTCATCGAAGTGCGGGAAGTAGCGCTGGTTGCGCTGGAATCGTTTATTGCCTCTTGCAGTGCTCAAATGCGCCCTTATACAGATGAGGTTATTGCTGCCTGTTTGCGCTTTCTGAAGTTCGATCCCAACTACGCCACCGACGATGACGAAGACATGGAGGATGAAGAAGAAGGAGACGAGGAAGATGAAGCTGATGACGACGACGAATACGAGGACGATAATGACTTTGACGATGACGATGATGCCAGCTGGAAAGTCCGTAGGGGAGCCGCAAAGGTTCTTTATACCTTGATCTCTACTCGCAGTACCGACTTACTCGACAACGGCATTCTGTACCGGGATGTTGCCATACCTTTGCTCCGGCGTTTCAATGAAAGGGAGGAGAGCGTCCGGCTAGAAATTATTTCGACATTGGCTCTTCTCATCCGCAAAACTGGTGAAGGCGTCATTCATACGACAATCATGGACGACGAGATTCTGCAGAGTCTGCCGGATAGGAGGAAGCGACGGAGAGAGAGCAGTGGTGGATTTGTTCTCGCTAGCAAAGCCCCATACATGGGTACCCTAGGCGTGACGTCGCCTATTCAAGAGTCCGTCCCAGAGACGGGTCCCCGAGCAGACCTTTCCAGGTTGACACCGCAACTAGTCAAATTATCGACGACGCTTCTCAAAGGCAAGCAGATAGCTACGAAGCAGGCGGTGATCACTCTCCTGGATGATTTAATTGCAGTCCAGAATGGGGGTCTCTCTGATTATTTCAATCAGGTTATGCAACCAGTCGTCAATGTCACGAGTGGAATTGCCGCTAGCGCTGGCTCGACATCGACAGCTCTAACTGGTGGTGCTGCTTCTGCCACGGCTACCACGCTGCGCATGGCCGTGCTGCGCTTCATCAGCGATATAGCTAAAACCCATTCCTCCAGCCTATTCCAGCCATACCTGGAAAACATCGTGGCAGGCGTAATCTCAGCAGTGAACGATAAGTTCTACAAGATATCCAGTGAAGCGATTAGGACCGCAGAGGAGCTCGTCAAGGCGATCACCCCTCCCCGGGCCAAGTTCACCACTCAAAAATACAAGCCTCAGCTGCATAGGCTTTACGACACCATATTAGACCGCACTTCAGCAAACGATGCGGATACAGAAGTGCGCCAGCGGGCCATACAGGCACTAGGCACTTTGATTGCTCGAACGTCAACCCCCGATGGCCTTGCACTCTTACCAACTGAGAAGCGAAAAGCCGGCCTCGACGTGCTACTCGACCGTGTACGGAATGAAACCACACGGCTTCATGCCGTAAGGGCAATTGACAGTGTTGCCCTGTTTTCTTCCTTACCAGGCAGTCTCGAAGTTGACTGGATCGAAAGCGTAACACTGGAACTGTGTGGGCAACTCCGAAAGGCGAATCGCGCTCTAAGGGGATCCAGCGTCCTTGCCCTTCAACACGTTGTCATGTGCCCGGCAACGAAGGGAATCCTCTCGACAGCTACAGTAAATGGTATCGTCGAGGCTATTCAACCAGTTGTTGCTGCCAATGATACCCATCTTTTGACCCCCGCCTTGCTCGTGATCGCCCAGCTTCAGCTCGAGAACCCGAAGGTGATCACCTCGAAAGACCTTATCACCGCTCTCTGTGTACTTCTCAAGAAAAATCTCTCAGGCAGTATTCTTGAATCGATCGTCGCCCTTGCGACCAATGTAGGCCAGACTGGCATGGGAGAAGTGCTTATGAGAGGTATCTTGAATTTCGGCATCTCTGGTGATCCCGCTGTTGTCGGTAAAGTTACCGGCACATTGTTTGTTGCTAGCGGTGGCAATTCTGGCGTTTCAGTTCAGAGTTTCATCGACGAACTAAATACGGCGAGTAGACTATCTCCACCAGACACCATGCGCCAGAGCCTTGCATTGGCTATTCTTGGAGAGATTGGTTTACGCATGGGTGTCGAATCCACTCTAGATCCAAACATCTTTCTATCACAGTTCGGGGACGAGCCTGACAAGGTGTCAGTGTCAGCTGCCGTTGCCCTGGGCAGAGCTGGAGCCGGTAATGTACCGCACTACCTTCCCATAATTCTGAAAGCAACCAAGCAGCGGGGTGGCCATCAATATCTGCTTTTGCAGTCCATCCGAGAGGTTCTTCACCAGGTCGTCACCTCGTCCACGGACATCAGTACCTATGAACGAGAGATTTGGGAAATTCTCTTTGCGTCATCATTAGTGGAAGACAACAAAGCAATCTGCGCCGAGTGTATCGGTCGCTTGGCTATCATTAAGCCGAAAACATACATTGCCAAGCTTCAGGTATGCTATAACGGTTTTCCATTTGACTCGAGCACCACTAACCGTCCTAGGAACTCCTAACGAGCTCGTCTGAGCAGTACAGGGCTGTTGCTGTTCAAGCCCTTAGATATACGCTACCTGATAGCGATGAGACATTTGATGCGGAGCTAAAGCCGGTGCTAGTCGACATGTTGCTTACAGTGCTCAAAGATGACAATTTGGAAATTCGACGTTTGGGCATGACAACACTGAATTCGGCTACCCACAGTAAACCTGAACTGATCTTCCCGCACTTGGGTGATTTGATGCCTTTCGTAATTGCGGAATCTACCATCAAGAAGGAGCTCATCCGAGAAGTACAAATGGGTCCGTTTAAACACACCGTAGATGATGGGCTCGAGGCACGCAAGGTACGTGATCCCGTCAGGGGTATCCGTTATACCAAATTTAGCTAATATGAGATGCAACAGAGTGCTTATGAGACCCTATACTCTCTCATGGAGACATCCTTTTCTCGTATCAGCTCACCGGAGTTTTACGACCGCATCCTTGCAGGTCTTGACGATAACAACGATATCAGGGCGTTATGCAATCTTATGCTCGGCAAACTGATTGTTATTGACCCCGAAGAGGTTACCCGCCGGCTAGATGCCATTGCCCAGAGCTACCGGAAAGTACTATCGACGAGACTAAAGGAAGGCGCCGTAAAGCAAGAGCTTGAGAAGCAAGAAGAGGCTAATAAGAGCGTCCTTCGGGTTTCAGTCCTCCTAGCTGAAAAGACCAAAACAACGATTCAAGCGCCAAATACTGGCAATGCAACTACAGGCGTTATGGTCCATTCCCAGAACCCCGTTTGGCACCAGTATTGGGAATGGGTGAATAAGGATTTTGACCGCCAGTTGAAGGCTCTGCGCGAGGAGACTAAGGACTCTTAAGTGGAATAACGGCGTCACAAATCCTCGAGAGGTTCCCCAGTCCCGACCCTGATGAGGCTTAGGCACTTCGTCGAATGCACCCGAACCTTGGGTGACATGCCTGTATGGGTGGGTGGATGGATGGATGGATGGAAAAGGGAGACAATAAATGCAGCTACAGAAGTGGCGTAGTCTCTACAATATATACTTAGTTACACTGCGCAGTATTCCATTACCTCCTCCTTATTGCGAGATAGAGACAGTCTAGGCAGGGCACCAAAGAGAAGATGCAAGAAACAAATCAATTATGACAAACCATCCGGGAACGTCTCAGCTACCTGGGATTCCCATTTCCGATTACCGAGTGCTTTCACGATTCTAGCCTTCTATTACCGCATAGCTACCTACGTAGGAAGCCTAGTTGGTTGGACAGCCGAGTATTCGTATCTACGGGACCCGTCAACAGGCTATAGAGACGGATCCATATGTGAGGCCGTTGATAAACCCACAACGTTCAGAGAATGGCTTGTACACTATCTACATAGGTAGATGGTATATAGATAACTACCCGCCACATAAATCTTCCATCCTCCAAAGATCTGGCCTTCTAGCTTCCGCTCCCTTAAAGACCTACCTACATAGTAGTAAATGAGTGATAAAGATTCCTCGCCCTTCAAGTCAGATCAAGATTCGAAAGCGAATGCCATAACCAACAGCGCGTGATACCTCAAGGATGCGGTATGAAACGTCATTTGACGAGCCTTGACGTCCAGAAAGGTTTTACTTGTTGACACAAGCCTTTTCGCAGTGTGCGATATAGTTTGATGTCGAATTGTTCAGGCACGTGCCGCTACAGGCACACATTAGCTGAACGGTAGAGGGCTGGTAGCTCATACAAACGAAGACAGCTTGGTCGATATTTGTCTTGTGCGTGCCGCCCGTGCAAAGCTCTGGAAGCCCATCGCAATAGGCTTTCTCAACATCCTCCTTGTTGAAATCTATTTGTTTCTCGCATTAGCATCGTTCAGGATGGGGTAGTAAAGACCACATACTATGTCCGTCACCCGTCAGCATGTAGCCACAGTAGGTGTATCCCTTCCCACAGTCGGGACCACCTGCGGCTCCTGAGCCTGTTGGGGGGTTTGCCGCGACACCGGATGCTGTGCTTGGGGACAAGGGTGGTAGCGAAAGATCGGCCGATGAGCTGCTACTAGGAGTGGTGATAGGGATCGGCATAGGGGCTGGAATCACACCCGTCACGATGCTGCCAGGATTGCTCTGTTCCCACGGCACCGGCGTCGCGGGTACGGGTATAGGGGAAGGCGCAGACACACCAGCGGTGACAGTGAGGGTCACCTGACGAGGATTCTTCCGAGCTGAAAGTGCCCCGGATATGAGAAAGGCTTGCAATAGATAATGTATTTGCATGATGAGCTGTATCTCCTAGTTGTAGACAAAGATTTTGTGGGATTTTGTGGATGAGATGCTATGCAGAAACGTGTCGATAATATAGCTGAGGAGCTTTGTGAAAAGAATATTACAGCCCGGTGCCTCTTATACCGTAATCGTATATGTGACAAGCTGGATACCATAACTCCTGGCCGATATCATAACTATTGTTGAATTCCCATTTTCGGAAGTTGAGGACAGGCTCCGACGCGTCTTCGTAACATCGTCTGGTGAACAATAACGATAACACATGTGGAAGTGCTAGGGGGTAAGGGCCGATATCTCGTTCCTACTGGGGTCTTCTTCATGATATACAAAGGCTCACACAATACACAAGCCCTCAAAGCATCCTATCACGGTGGACACCGGCGATGTATCTACGCCATTACCTTGACACACTACAGCCCCTGTGATACCCTTATGCAATCCTCGAGTACTAGATCCTGTTATACAAGGAGACGACACCAACAAGCTGTTGACGCCTCATCGGGCGCTAGCGAGCCACAAAGGTTGCATAACGCGATCTTGTATGCGCGATTACCTCAGTATAGGTGGTGCTAGATCAGTTCCATTCATCACGAACATACCAGCCTTGCACTAGATAGCACAAGCACGATACAAAGGGAGCGTCTAGCCTTACCTTGTCGTCATTTCTACCGGCCTGTTTCACTAAGAGATGCAGATTCTACCCAATGCGAGTGCTGCCAGCCTAGTAAGGAGGGATGCCCTAGACTACGTTACGCTTGTATGCTTTGCGATGTCACCCTGACCCTAGCGCAAGGACGACATTCGGTCTGCGTCAGCTCGATCGCAAAGTCTAATAACACAATTCCTTGCGGACATTAGGAGTGGTAGTCGGAAAGAAAGTGAGATTGTCTTAGAGCTTGACCCTTTTACTCCACCCTCTGGTATCACATTTGGAAGAGTGCCCTTCCGGCTCGATACCCTTAGTCGATGACTAATGTAAAGTTAGGTATTGTTTTAACTATCTGGACAGGAGCCAGGTTGAAACATCCTACCGAGGCTATCGGCGTCAATTCTTATGCTTCTTTAAGCTACAGATGCCCTGAGTAGTAATCTTGGGGCCGTGCAGTTGCATAGCTTCTGGCATAGACCATGCAGGATAAGGGCGTGGGTAAATGAAAAAATGGTTAGAAAACGTGATGGGGCAGAATAGACTCTAGGGTAGCATGGTTCCTGCAGGGACGCCGGGGAGCGGCCCGCAACACTAAGTTTGCCCCGCCATCAGTTTTTGCCCCGCCAAAAGTTCAACAACAGATAACCTGCAACTGACAAGTTGTTAGGTCTAGAAGAGCCGGTGTCACTTTTCGACAACCCACCTCACTTAGACTTGTATAGACCTATTATTTTCTTGTGCTACAAGTCTTCCTTGTCTCATATCTATTATACGTACCAAGTGCGACCGCTGTCATTGATCACCACCAATCCCCCGTCGTCCTCGGTCAATCGATAGTCACCCGCTCGATTCGAAGCCCCGACTCCCTCCGACATCTTTTAACACCAATTCTCCCCTTTGCCCCCCATTCTACAACATGTCGACCTCGGCCACAAAACCTGTCATAACGCCTTCGGGCACACAGACGCAAAGACCGCTCTTGCGCGTGGGCACACGGAAGTCGGCGTTGGCACTGCTCCAAGCAGAATGGGTGGTGGCGTCGCTCAAGAAGCTACACCCCGATGTTGACTTTGAGATCCGCCCTATGTTATCGACTGCGGACAAGGACAAGATCACTGCGCTGTATAAATTCGGGGGAAAAGGTCTATGGACGAACGAATTAGAGGCTGCGCTAGTCAGCGACGAGCTCGACATCATCGTCCACTGCGCCAAGGACATGCCGACGTCGCTGCCTAGGGGTTGCGTGATCGCCTGCTTTACAGAGCGCGAGGACCCGCGTGACGTTGTCGTCGTCAAGAAAGGGCTTGCGGATAAGTATAAGACGCTTGCCGACCTACCTGAGGGTGCTGTTGTTGGCACGAGCAGCGTGCGCCGCATGGCCCAGGTCAGGCGCCGCTACCCCAAATTGCGCTTTCAGGACATGCGCGGCAACATCGACACGAGATTGAAGAAGCTAGACGACGAAGAGAACGAGTACTCCGCCTTAATCCTGGCCGCGGCTGGGTTGCATCGCTCGGATAGACACGCTCGCATCTCCCAGTACCTGGACCAGGACACGGAGGGCGGCGGTATGCTGTATGCCGTCGGGCAAGGCGGCCTCGCCCTCGAGGCGCGCGCAAATGATGAGAAGACGCTTGCGCTATTAAAGCCGTTCCAGAACGAAAAGACGATGCTGGCCATCGAGACGGAGCGCAGTATCATGCGCACGCTCGAAGGCGGCTGCAGTATTCCCATCGGTGTGGAGACGCATTGGGTAGATGGAGATAAACTGCGACTCTCGGCCTGTGTGGTCAGTGTGGAGGGCACAGAGGCAGCAGACGCTGACAGTGTCGAGGAGGTTAAGACGCGAGAGCAGGCTGTCGCTTTTGGCGAAAAAGTTGCCCAGATGCTGGTAGACAATGGTGCACAGAAGATCCTCGATGTCATCAACGCAGACCGTGAGGCAAGCAGGGACAAGGCAGAGCCTTGGGTACCTGCTTAGAGCATGATACCACACAGTACTACCGAAAGAGCAATAGAGGGACATAGATCAAACGGCATAGCCTCACTGCATGATAAATGCGGTTGTTTTATATTGAAAAAATGTTGATAGATAGCATGCCACCCATATCTGTAGATGCATTTGCTATCCGAGTGCTTCACCAGAGTACAGCCCGGAAAACAAAAATACCAGCACGATGCTTATGATACAAGGTTGAGCCCGTTCTTTTCTCTTTCTGTTGAACACCACCTTTGTTTGCTTCCTGCCGGCCTTTATAATATTCGAAATCCGAATCATATGCACTTTATCCATCCAACGGCACAAACTCACAGTATTGCGTCGCGCAGTTCCTACGTCTATTGCAGTCCTCCCATCGCTCCTGTTGCAGAGCTCCTCTCAGAAACCGTAGACCAGGATCTGATCCATCTAGTGCTCACCAGCTCCAGTGAATGCCCTGTATTCTTCCGGATCCATTAGGGTTTCGAAGTCCTTGCGACCCTGCTCGGTGACGGTGATCTTGGCGATCCAGCCGCCTCCGTGCGAGTCATCCTCAGGGACCTGGTTGATGGTACCGGGCTTCTCCTCGAGCGTCATGTTGGAGCTTGTTACGGTACAGGCGATGGGGCAGTTGATGTCGGCAGCGCTCTTCACCGACTCGACGGCGCCCAGCGTGTCACCTGCGACGAGCTGCGAGCCCTCCTGAGGCAGCTCCACGTATACGACATCACCAAGCTCCTCGGCGGCGTACTCGGAAATCCCAATGACGCCAGCGGTCTGGTCGGCATTCAGGTCTACCCATTCGTGGTCTTTGGTATATTTGCGAATATCCCCTGTTTTGGAGCGAAGTTGCGGAGGTTAGCTAGCTACGCTATACGCTTAACGACATTCTGATGGTTCCTCGATTCCCTTTTCCTTTTATATATGCTTCTATTGGCACCAAGGTCCCCTTGGAAGGCACGGCGAGAGGTTGGTTCGACACAACGCAGAGAAAAAGGGTGAAGATAACGGGGGCGACATCGGAGCAAGAGAAGATAGCTTACTTATCGGAGAGACGGTAAATGTGCGGATTGCAGTTGTTTGCCAATTGGACCTGACTACTGGCGTTCGGGAAAGACGAGACAGGGTCGAAGGTCGAGCTGCCCGTAGGCACCGTGCAATTGAGGCCATTATGGGATGTGAGGGAGGGGGTGTTGCGGTAATCCGGAGATCGGTGAAAAACGTGGTCTGGTTTTAAGCAGGTGTGAAGCTCTATCAAATGAATGATCGTTATTTGGGAAATTGATATCATCGATGCACCTTCTCCGAAAACTGTCGAGAGCAGGGGTGCAAAGCCGAGTTGTCCCGGATAAGACACCGGCACTGTGCTTCGATATGAAAAGAACCTGAATTTATATAGTATATATAAATAATTGGGCACGGTATCTATCAAGAGATTATTCAAATTGAGCCAATTATGACCCAAAGAAGTCCCCCCTCATCCTCCCCATAACTTATTAACCTTATAAGGTAATTAGGGCCTGAGGCTAGTTCAGTAGGGTTATCGTGGCTTAGCTGAGGTCTGAAGATGCTTCAGCCGCCTCATCTAACAAACAGCCAGTGTTGACATATCTCAAACATCAATCTTAAATATTCTTTGAACAGCTGCTGCGTATCTAAATTGCAACCAGCCTTGACAAAATACGAACGGGAAAATGTCCTATATTATCTTACGCTACGTTCATACCAAGTTGGAACAAGTAGGTCAAGGGGCCTTGAATGGTTGAATAGAATAGGTATTATCGGTCAAGATTCATGACTGAGAAATGCAGCCTAAAACCACAACAACTTTTAACCATACACGTCTTTCAAGACCCGACTGAGGGGTTGACTATATCTACCGTCCTCAAGTTAGTCTCGCAGCGGTCTCAGTTCTCTAACGTACGTGAGATAGGTATGCTTGATTTTGTAGAACCACCGGGTTGACGTGCCAGTATCATCTGCATAGAAGGCTTCCTTCAGCTGACGCGGACCTCTATATCGTACCATTGTCGCCGGCAGCTTAGAAACTGGGCACTTCGCGTGTCGCGTCTGGGTAGCGTGCAGCTCATCTTGACCCTGTTTCTGTGACCCTATTCGCCCATGCACCAAACCTGTGACGCCAAACTCAGGACTCCGCTTCTCTTGGACACAACACAGCCAATGACAAAGTAACGAAGAGGAATACCAAACCCAACACCAACACCCGACAAGAAACAAACTTTGAGCTAATGGAGCAGCCGTCGTTCTCCGGATTCTATTGGACACCTTCAGTGTGGTATGCTGTAGCAGCGCAGTCAATTGAAAAGATCTATCTCCCCGGATCTACGCGAGACAATAATAACTGGTACCTAATAAGGCAACCTATATGCCGCCCGCTTGGTTATCCCTGAATAAACGCATTAATAAGGTACCTACTAAACACACGACATCGCCTTGATCACTGTCGCTTGTTCTTCAGGTTTGCATTTGCTATTTGTTTCAGTGCACATTATTCCCCGCCAGCGGTACCCAACAGGACGGAACTATAATTTGTAGGTACTGGCTAACAGCTCCGGCTGGTCGTTTGTCGTCGACCACCGCCCGCACCCGCACCTGCCTGCAATAATAATTATAGCCCAGTGGGTCGGTTCAGGCCATCTTCACCATCTTCCATCCAGACTAGCTGCTTCTCCGTCAAGTCCTATCCAGACCTCTACCTAACAAGTCTAGGCCAGAAATGGGCTTCCGCATCCCATCCCATTTTAAACTTGCCTGACACTCGCAAGGCACTTCTTGTCACTCTTCGAGGTACGTCCGCATAGCGTCACTAGGTACTAGGCATATGCAATCCGCACCTTAGTTCAGAGGTTGACGACTCTTTGCTCAAACTACTCAGCTCTACAGCCTTACTTAAAACACTACCCAAAAGCAAGAACCCTTCCCCCTCCCTTCACTGCCTCATATTAATTCTTTCCTCCTGGCATACTCATCCTACCCACCCAATCAGTCTGACTGTCCAGAACCCTCCCCTGGCTTGTCTCGGAAACTTCCATTCCATCGAGGCACAGTTCCAATCCGTGACCCAATTGACACCCCTCGTCGTATCAAGCCCCAATCGATTTTCCAAGACAACTGATCTCTCCCCCACAATCTAGAGCACACGTGGAACATTCCTCGGCGTTTACAGGGGGCCCCATTTGCGAATTCCACTGCTTTTCTACGAGCCCCTGCGAACTCCTGAACCGAGACCCTACGTACCTCTCGATTCGACCATTCAGAAAACCACTCCCGGCCCAGAATCCATACCGCTCTTGCCTTAGGCCTATCTTTCACCGTGGATTCTTCTACTCCCATTCCCGGGTCTTCGGGCCACTTCCACGACACCTTGGATACGATGGATCAGGACCCTCATACTATCCCAATGCCTGGGTCTCACGATATTGTCGACGAGATTCCGGCCGGCATTGAAGACCCCCAACAGATCTCACCCAGTCACAATGGTCATGACATATATCACCAGCAATCACACTCCCTCGATCAGGGCATAGCCCATCATCAGGCTTCCGACGAAGTAGACCCTAACGCACAATACGAGACGCCTCCAACAACGGGTTATCCCCAGTCAATATCGAGACCACCGTCTGGTCTCTCCGGTGCCGGCGGTGATAGGCACACATCGTATAGTGACCGAGGCAGCAATGGTGCCGAGCAAGCTACTACTCGTAACCAGGTGGTTATCAAAGTGGGCATGGTAGGCGACGCACAGATTGGCAAGACGTCGTTGATGGTCAAATACGTCGAAGGCAGCTGGGACGAAGATTATATCCAGACGCTGGGTGTCAACTTCATGGAAAAGACAATCAGCATTCGTAATACGGAAATCACATTCAGCATATGGGACTTGGGAGGCCAGAGGGAATTTGTCAACATGCTGCCACTCGTCTGTAACGATGCTGTCGCCATTCTATTTATGTTCGATTTGACAAGAAAAAGTACGCTGAACAGCATTAAGGAGTGGTACCGCCAGGGTCGGGGTTTCAACAAGACGGCCATTCCAGTCTTGGTTGGCACCAAGTATGATCACTTTGTCAATTTCTCGCGCGAGGAACAAGAGGAAATCTCCAACCAAGTATGCTCACGCATGACATGGGAAATCTATCATTTCGCTGACGCATGATAACTAGGCACGGCGATTTGCTAAAGCCATGCGCGCTTCGCTGATTTTCAGCAGTACCAGCCATAGCATCAATGTCCAGAAGGTACCACGGACGGCGTTATACTGTGCCCCGTTCTAGACCTCGACTAATATTTTCCTTGCAGATCTTTAAAATAGTCCTATCCAAGGCGTTCGACCTCAAATGCACGATACCCGAAATTGAGAACGTTGGCGAGCCTTTGCTACTCTATCAAAACTGCTAGCGCTGCCCTTTCAATATCAGCTCGAGGCTGTGATAATACCCAGGCAGCGATACCGTCCTGCCCATACTTACTGCAATCATTCGACGGTCTCGAGCATGATTAGTCGTCACGCAGTTTACGAATTGTACGGCCACCCACGAATAGCATATTCCATTCACTGCCGCTTCTTCTTCACGCAACTGGAACCCCTCCCTTCGGCGATGCTGCAACGTCAAAATGTCTGAAACTTGCACGTATCGGCTAGATGCCGACTTCTCCAGCAATTTTTTAATGCTAGATATATCTTTATTGTCGTCGTTCCGGCAGGCGCCAAGGAAATTCGACTATTTGGCATACAAGACGTAACAATTTTTCTTCGTACCCCCTCTGAGCTGTTAGGACCTGTACGTTCTCGCTGCATTTGCATAGTACCGGATGGTAAACGGACGTTTAGGAGTCGACGGAGGCAAGACTAAAAAGAAATAACACTATGGCACTTTTAGGGTATTGCTACTGCGATGTACAGCTACCCGCCATTTTGTCTTGTTTGAAAAAGGGTTGCTTGATCGATCGATTTCCAGGGAGCTTCAGAAACATATGAGAGATCTGAAGTCTTTGCAAGATTATTATTGTAATAACTAACTGTCGCATTGACCAACGCGAAGTCACGTATAGGTCTTCGATAAAATAATGCGGCACATGAGAAGATTGGGGCGAGGAGGAGAGGTACTCACATTGTGCTACAAGTTTGTAGCTTAACTTGACAAGAGAGAAACCGAAACGTCAGGTTTGAGATTGATATAAATTCGATGACATTGGTCAAATTCTCACTAACCAATGTGAATGCATTGCAATGTATGCGTCGTGAGGATTCGATCTAGTCTTTTTGCATCTGTCTATTCAACACTTCCCCAACTCCATTACCTACGGTCAAAAACTAGTCTACAGATAGGTAAATGCTTTAGCTTCCAAAGGTAACATCAGATAGCGGGACCACGGATTCTGCTATCATCGTATTGTGATTTAGATCCTTTTCGGCGTCGATATCACTACCGGCTTGCCAAAATTTTAACTGTACCGCCTAATGATGCTACCTGAGCATGGGAAGGTCTAGTCATTCTTGGAGCTGTCGTCTATATGGACAGCTTCGCCTTTGCCCTTTTTCGGGTCCTCCCGTGGATGCTCGCCAGCTTTACGCTTACTCGGCGCGTCAGATGAAGCTGACGCTACTCTTGTGTGGCCCTCTCTAACCTGTATTTTGTACGTTTCGAATTAGTATTAGTTTTTTGCTATGTCCCTCGGAAAACCAAACCATACCAAACGTGCGGGTAATAACCTGGGAGGGAAAAAA
>Ga0247782_1000271_pt1 | contig 52848 bp, 41 predicted proteins | sample UWRJL019104C5_FD_179928 | JGI IMG/M metagenome (GOLD analysis project Ga0247782, IMG submission 179928) | Plant litter microbial communities from Arlington Agricultural Research Station in Wisconsin, United States - UWRJ-L019-104C-5 | ecosystem: Environmental > Terrestrial > Plant litter >...
ATAACAAAAATATTCCCCCCCCCCCCCCCCCCCCCCCCCCCCATCTTAGATTGAAGTCAATGACATCTTCAAATAGTACGACACTCCAGGTATTACATGAACACTACTACATGCGTGTTCCTAAAACTGAAGACGTAGGGTATGAGTAGTATAAACACTACCCCCCTATTACTAGCGTTCCAATACCTGTTTGCAGCTTTTGGCCTATGTGAACCATGTGACAACCTGTTACTCGATATCAATGTTTACCTTGGCCAGTAAGTCGAGATATTGGTTAAAAGTCTCGGGCTTTGTAGGTGGTATTATTAAATCATGAGTGAGTATAGCGTGCTAGTCTACGGTATTCGAGACCTTATTATAGCTATATATATGGAAGAAATCCTAGACAAGAGATAATGCGACATTAACTATAAAGAAGGCATCTGGTAACAGCTTAACATCAAAAAGAGAAACCAACTTCACGTTTTAACAACGTGCCTAAGGTAGTTCTCTTAACGCCAAGAGGTCTATCACAAGCTGTGCGGTAGGTGGACAAGTTGAGTAAGGAACACATGGGCCAAGGCATCATTTTCACAGCAGCTTTGTGGCTTTCACCTACTACAAGTAATTTTCGTGATGCTTGTTATCTGGTAATAACAGTGAAACTTGCTATGTTCTGTTTTTAATAATATGTAATATAATAACTTCCTCATGATGTACCTCTTAATTGTGCTTATGAATTTTGAAATAAGTAAATGCATTATAAATATAATTTTCTCCAATAGCTCTTAGGCAATATTCCTTTACTACCTATTGGCAGAACGGTTGCGTGCTTGCTGCACGGTCATGGAATCACACAATGCTGGTACTCGCTACCAGTAGATGTTGAAAGCAGGGTCTGGTTTGCTCTTGCTTTTCTAACCTTATGTTGTATGCTGTACATATGTACCTTTGCATCAGTACCCTCTAGGCTTAAAGAGGCATAGCAGGTCTGCCAGTTGGAAACGTTCTATTTTTAGGTTTCATGTTTGAAAGGCCTACCTGCAACCCAGATACATAGTGGCTACGTACTAGTACTAAACTGTACTGGGTAGCTAGGTACTACTAAGCATTAACCGCAAGGCTGTGATATTGAAATAAGTTGCTGATATTGTAGGTATGTACATAACAGATCCACACAATTGTCAGTTTTGCTTGTCCTGCTGCCCTATTTTGAATCTAACACCTCTCATTTAGACCTGTCAAAGAAATAATCCGACGGCCTGAATTGGCCTCACTCTGCTGGGTAGGGAATACCTTGTCTTGGCTGCAAGGATATTTCTTGATTAATGTAGTCATTCTTAGTTTGCTAACCTGCTTGCTACATTGAAGTTACCTACGACTTGCCACTCCTGCCGCTTAGCTCTATTATTGCCAGTACCCCGATGCGAATATCTCCGTGAACCCGTATGAACACCTAAAATCTCTTGCAACTGTGAAACAATATTTTCTTTGGCGCGTCGAACGATCGATCGAGTGCCTTCCCGCGTTCCATTTCGTTCAAGATGGCGGACTCCGACGGGGAGTATCAGGGAGATGATGGCTCCGAGGACGAGTTCGGCGGTCACCAACTCTCTAGCACAGGAGTAGGTACGAGGTCGCAGTCCCGCGACAGACCGAGGAAAGGTGGTCGAAAAGGTGGCAAGGCAGCATGGGAAGACCTCCAGCGGTCTTGGGATGCCGTTGTCGAGGGTGCGGACGGAACACTCGCAGGTACAATCGAAGGCCTGGCCGAAGCACAAAAGCGGGCAAGGCTGCTCAAAGACACAACACCGTTGCAGCGTGGCATCATTAGGCATCTCGTGCTGGTTTTGGACATGTCATTTGCGATGCTGGAGAAAGATTTGCTGCCTACCCGCCACCGCCTCACAATGGCCTATACCTCGGAGTTCGTGCGCGAGTATTTTGAGCAGAATCCCATCTCACAGCTCGCCATCCTCGGTATGCGCGACGGAATCGCCGTGCGGATTAGTGACATGAGCGGGAACCCTGCTGACCACCTCGAGAAGCTCGAAGGCTGGGTTAAGCAGGAACCGCAGGGTGTTCCAAGTTTGCAAAATGCTCTGGAGATGTGTCGCGGCGCGCTGTTGTACGTGAAAAACCCAAAGACTAGCATGTCGCCCTTCAAAGCTGACAGCTGACGCACTTTTCCTATTTACAGCCATACTCCTGCACACGGCACACGCGAAGTCCTCATAGTCTACGGCGCGCTCATGTCAAGTGACCCGGGCGATATCCACGAAACCCTTCGATCCCTTGTCAAGGATAAAATACGAGTCTCTATCGTGGGCCTAGCTGCACAGGTGGCCATCTGTGAAGAGCTGTGCGCTAAAACGAACGGAGGTGACACGCTGGGCTACAATATTGCTCTAGACGAGCATCACTTCCGAGATCTATTCTTGGAAATCACAACACCACCGGTCACGCGGACGAAAGAGCAAAGCAATGCAAGTCTGCTGATGATGGGCTTCCCATCGCGCACACTGGCTGCACCTGAGACTATTAACTACTGCGCATGTCACCATAGGCCGACCCGTGAAGGCTATACCTGCACGCGGTGCAGTGCCCGTGTGTGTCGACTACCTACCGAATGCCCTAGTTGCGGGCTTACACTGATTCTGTCCACACATCTAGCGAGGTCATATCACCATCTATTTCCGTTACGGAATTGGGTTGAAGTGCCGTGGTCAGGAGCTAAGCGGTCAAAGTCGTGCTACTCTTGTTTGGCCCCGTTCCCGGAAGTCCCGGGGAGAAATAGTGCCGGCGTTAAGGGCCAAGATAAGCCAGACCGGCCGACCGTTAAGGGCCTGAGCGAATCGGGTCGCTACGCATGCGAGGTTTGTCGCAACCACTTCTGCATCGACTGTGATCTATTTGCACACGAGGTTTTGCACAACTGTCCGGGATGCCAGAGTGATACGCGAGGCGTAGCAGCACAGGCAAATAACTCACAACAAGACATAGCAATGGAAGTTGATACGTAACATTGGGATCCTTAGCATCTGTATTGGAGGCTTTTTTTTTTTCCTCCTGTACTATCAGATGGATACGTGAAAGGTACAAAATCGGCATTTTGATACTATTGCTAGCCATTGATCATGGAATATAGACGATAAAGGGCAGAAGCAATTGGGAAGGCTCAGTCAGGCATCACTTAAGGCGTTTGGAGTAAACCAGTATTCCCCTCTGAACTGCTAGGTTAGTTCTCCGAGAGAGAGAGAGAGAAAGGGCATGAACCCCGGAAAACGGGAACACACAAGCTTTGTATGATAGGTGAAATTCCCAAGCCAGCAGTAGCAAGCAACTCGTGTGTACCAACTAACCTCATCTGCGCCTATTCTCATAATACCGTCCTAGACAGATGAGGGAAACACGATTACTGGTTTTATTGTATAGTTGCGCCTCGCTCATGTCTCTCTCGTCACAGTTTCATATTAACTTTTGAAATATAAAAAATTTTTTATTCTCATGCCAAAATTCATGTGCTGGAAGGCTCCAATTTGGAGCACATAGGTATGAAGAATGCTACTAGGCTATGTTGGGTTCTTGTAAAAGTAATAAGTCATTTCTCGTGGTCCATTATAATTATTATACACCCTTGGCGGGCTGAAACCCCCACCTCCTCTGGGGCCCAACCCCCCCCCCCCCCCCCCCTTCGAACTCGTCCAGTGAGCTTTTGCCCATCAATTGCAAAACTCATCACGTGTCACCTGTGACACCGATCCACCGTCGACACCTACGACACCTGCGCATGGACGCCTTCGTATACTTAGACAATTAATCCATGTCAATGTCAGATGACATCACGCCAAAGGAAAGGGTATGTATGTAGGTGGAGGTGTTAAGGTTAAGGTCAAATAGACAGCTCTCACTTTCTCTACTTGTTAAGTTCAGGCACTCTTGGCAAACTCTTTTACAAGTTGCCTCTTTCGGCCTGCTCGCGCTCAATGGCCTCGAACAAGCTCTTGAAGTTGCCGGCGCCGAAGCCCTCGAAGTCGTGGCGCTCGATGATCTCGATGAACACAGTCGGGCGGTCCATGAGGGGCTTGGTGAATAGCTGGAGGAGGTAGCCGCCCTCGTCGTAGTCGATGAGGATGCTCAGGCGCTCGAGGGTGTCGAGGTCCTGGAGGAGCTCCCAGGAGCGCTTCTCCGTCTTGAGGCGGTGGCGGATGGTCTCGTAGTAAGTTCCGGGGACGGCGATGAACTCGACGCCTCGCGCACGCATGGCGGAGACAGTGGCGATGATGTCGTCCGTCAGCAAAGCGACGTGCTGGACCCCTGGACCGCTGTTGAACACGACGAACTCCTCGATCTGCGACTTCTTCTTCCCCGGAGCGGGCTCGTTAATGGGCATCTTGACCACCGTGTTGGCGCTGCTCATCACGATGCTGTTGAGCGCAGAGAACTCGGTGCAGATGGTCTTGTCGTCGACGCTCCAGAACCGGTGGAACGACAGGCACCGCTCGTAGAACTCGCACGCCGTCACCATCTCGTTCCAGCTCTGGTTACCCACGCAGTGGTCGATACGGACGAGGTCAATCGACGGCAGCTTCACAGACGACGGCGGCGGCTCCCGCGCCACGAAGCCCGGCAAGAACGGGCCTGAGTAGCCCCGGCGTGAGATCAGTGTGTGCGTCGTATCTCCGTATGTGCGAATCACGGCCGTCATGACCTCCCCTTCCTTGCCGTTGCCCCGAACTACGCGCGGAGGCTTTACCGAGACGCCGAAGCCGTCCGATCCGGACACCGCGCGGTCGTAGACGGCCTGGACGTCGTCGACCTCGAAGGCAACGTCCTTGACAGCGTCGCCGTGACGCTCGAGGTGGTCGTGCATTTCCTTTAGGAGGGCCAGCTCATCTTCCGAGATGGGCTCCTCGACCGGTAGGTGAGCGTACGACCGGAGAGGCGAGGTGAAGACGAAGCGGACGTCATTGTTGGCCACGACGTGGGATGTGAAGTACCGGCTCCCGGTCTCTAGCCCCCGGTATGCTATTGTGCGGAACCCGAAAAGCGTATTGTAGTATGATGCGGCTTGCTTGGCGTTGCCCACCCACCAGGTGATGTGGTCGTAGCCGTGGAACTCGGGCACGCCGGCTTGAACGGCGTATTCGTCTGCCTGTGGTGGTAATGTTGTTGAGATCTGCCTTGGGGGAGAATCTGTAATTGCGCTGGGAGCCATAATTTGGCAGGATATAAATGTCTTCTAGTGGTATGTATATCGAGATAAGGGGCAAGTATAAATATCTTGGGTTCGACTTGTTAAGTACAGAGTATCAATTCACTACGAGATCTCGTATAATTACAGGGCAAAGGCAAAAAAAGCAGGATAGTCAAGAAACCAAGCCATCTCTTATAACAGTCGGAGATACGAGGATCAAACCTTAAAAGGTCACATTCGAGGCGACAATTGATTGTCCTATACGACGAAAGTCTTGTCATGTTCCCGGATATCGAGGGAAAATATGGGGGCGGCTTCGATTCCGCACATGACACGCCGACGAACTTGAACGGGATAGGCTCCGCCCTTGGAAATACAGGGCAGGAAAGCCGGGGAACTTCAGATAAATAGCGTTGTTTAGGTAGGTATCCCATGCGGCAAATGGGCTTTGTTAGACGGGTGTTGAGGTACATCCTGACTAAAGTTGGCGCTGACGGGGAACAAAGCATGCGTCAGTGAATGGGCCGAAGATAGCCGCTCCCGTCAGATAGCTTTTTCTGACTAGCATTCCCGACGCCACCCACACCCAAAAACCGAAGTCAAGTGATTTCGAGCGGATATAGCAGGGAAGACGCTGCTTGTCAATGGATGCCACCAGGGGGATCAATGAATTGTAAGCTGGGGTAAGAAGCCGGCAAATCATGGTTGTACATAGTTATGGGTGGCCACGGAACGGACTCTTTCGCCCGAATATATTTCGTCATTTCGCAAGCTTCTTTAGGAAGACCGATACTCGTCGAAGTAATAAATTGTTTCTGATTGCTATACATCTTTTACACACGTCTAGTCTTGTCCGCAGTCTGATTAATCGGGATCGATAGCACTTACTCATCGAGCGACCGTGTAACGCCTATACCAAAGATTGGTTTCATCTTCCGTAGAGGGTAACGCCCATTATTCCAACATGGCTCAAGTTTCGCTCAGTCGTCGCGATTTCAATGTCTTAGAAAAGATCAAAGACCCGGAAGCCAATCCTATGGCAACCGTCATAGTCGATCCAAGTCTACCGAAAGACCCCAATGTCACAGACAGCGCAGTGTATGAGCGTGTAGCGCAGAAAGAGCGAGACATAGTGGCTGCTATCCAGCAGTTAGAAATGGAACTGGCCGGTTTTAGAGCATCAGTGTCGACAACCCCGATCAACGATTATCGCCAGTGCGTCAGCCAACTGGGACATCTGATTTCGGAAACCCCCCGATATGCTAGTGCCCGAAACAACAGGGCCCAAGCGTTAAGAAGGCTATACGGGGACACAATGATTTTACCGGGACGCCGAAACCCAAATGCTCTTATCCAGGATGCTGACGAGCATGAAGTTTCGGAAGCTGCTTCTATGGCCTTAAACGACCTAGACAAGGCTATTTCGCTCCTGACACCAAAAAGCCTTTGCTCTGCTATCTCGCCCACTACAGGCAAGACTTTGTCATCGGCACATACTCAGAGAGCTGCTATTTACTACATGACGAGCAAGGCACTCCACTCAGACGTAACGACTTGTCTTGGTGGGCGCAAGGAGGAGAAGTGGGCCAAGCTGGACTTTGAGAATGCAGCATCTCGAGATTTTGCTTTAGGCGGGCGATACGGAAATGAGATTGCCAAGGGATTGGCTGTGAGTACCAACCCCACAGCAAAGCTATGTGGACAGATTGTCCGCGAAGCTATGAAGAAGGAGTACGGGCCTGCGTTTGCACAATGAATGGTTGATCAGTAGCATTATACCACCCGCCCTGTAAAGGGAGGATGCTTAGCCGCGTAGGAATATTTGTCGGAAATCTCGGCGCATAGACCGATAGATATCATGTACGGAGTATAGGATGAATAACGACTTCTTTAGGAGGGCTATGTGCTTGGAAGCACAACGCGTTTCTCGATGGCTGCTTTGAGAGCAATTATCGCCTAGAATTTGTAGATAGTTGGTGCATAAGAATTAAATAGCCGACCGTGGTATTCAAGACGCGTTTGGCGAATTTGAAGACCCATCTTCGTTATTCGGTTGCGCATGCAATTTAGCTCTGTTGTTGACCCGTCGTACTAGTTTTGAGACGCCTGGAGGGCTGTGTTGGTATTGAATAAACAAATTTGACTCCAACGGTTATTACATACTTTTTGACGGACTCAATAGTCTGCTGAGTTGTTTTCCCTTTCTCCTTTTCCTCGCGATTGATTCGAAGTGCAGCAGCTGAAAGGCCGATCACCACGGCGAAGACAGGGTCCGCCACACGGGATATTATATAAGTTGGGGGAGCCATAGCGACTCAGGAAATATAGGTATAGCTGACAGGAAACGAGGTCGCGGGCTGGGTTGATTTAAGGTTGTTTATTGAACATATCTACACCAGTACCTGGCTGCAAAACAAGAGTAAAGGTTTACAAGTTGCAGTTGAGCTTAATGCGGCTCCGAACTCCATTCAAATGCCCTTTTGTGCAATATATTGATAAATCGCGCTATATGTTATTACAGGGGAACACTGATAAGGATTATGCTCAGAAAGAGTTTATCCACTCCATTGATAACTGGATGGGCACACTCGGTAATCTGAGCACACACTAGAAATTCTGCGACCCACCCACAGCAAAGGCAAAATCTCGGCCAATTGCACCCACCACCATTTTCGCAACTGAAGCTCCCCATCCTTCTCGACTTTCCGGACGACGACGACCAGACTAACCACAACATCACCACAGCGAACCGAAAATGAAGTTCCTCAAGGTCGGCCGAGTTGCCATAATCACCCGCGGCCGCTATGCCGGCAAGAAGGTACGTTTCACACTTTACACCGGGTGTTGCTGGGACCAGGAGTTGGAGGGAACGAAATTGGGGACCGCAAGGAAATTCTTCAAAGTTCGAAATTAATTCACGACACCATGGACGAGATTTGGAACTGCGAAGACACAAGCCCGACTCCGATGACCCTCTTGCTTCTCTATATTCACCGGAATTAAAATAGAAATGAAAACCAACGTCTGTGTGCACGGCTTCTAACATGATGTTTTCTGATTTAGGTCGTCATCATCCAGCCTGTCGACAGCGGTAACAAGGCGCACCCTTTCGGCCACGCTCTGGTCGCCGGCATTGAGCGATACCCCTCCAAGGTCACACGGCGCATGTCCAAGGCTCGCCAAGAGAAGCGATCCAAGATCAAGCCCTTCGTCAAGGCCGTCAACTACAACCACCTGATGCCCACAAGATACACGCTAGAGTTGGAGGGACTCAAGGGCGTCCTGACGGCCGAGACCTTCAAGGAGGTCAGCCAACGCGAGGGTGCTAAGAAGAGCGTCAAGAAGGTTCTCGAGGAGCGTTATACCAGCGGCAAGAACAGATGGTTCTTCACTCCTCTCCGTATGTTTTTCCCTGCCTCTGCATCCATCAACTTTACGAAACATAGGCCACTAACAAACCGGCGTTCTCTGTCTAGGATTTTAAAAAAACAAAATTCGCTTCCTCTGCGTCAATCTGACTTCCGTGCGTTCAGTCTTTTTCGGTGAAAGGGGGAAAGCAAGGAATGGGAGAAGGGTCTGGTCTGGTATGGGATGTACATTCGCATGCATCACAAATGGCAATTGCATTTAGGGACACGAAACAACAAAATAAGAGACGAAACTAAAAAACCATACCGAAAGAAGTGTCTTGTGTGCCCCTGCCGAATAAACCCGCCTCGTACGCAACTAAAATAAACGTTGCGTTCAGAGGAGAGAGGAGTAACTGAATAGTGGTGAAGAAGAGAGAGAAAGCTGACAAGTAACCCTCCTATTCCCTTCTCGCCATGTTATGTCGTTGCATGTGACCAATGATGCCCCCTCTTTTTTGTTTCTGGTTAACGACGCAAAGCCCGTGTTGAACCGTAGTGTAGCAGCTCCAACACGTGTATCCGGATGCTGAACCTAGGCTTTCAATGAGTAATTTTTCGGTGTGTTGAAACAAATCGATTGCCGCCTAAAAGAACGCATTTATTTCCTCGAGATGGGCATCGCAACACATGGTGCCATGAGCTCCTTATGCATTCATGGTTACGCCGGTTGAAGTACTTCCTCTAACTTCCAAGAGTCTTACCATGACGGCTCTTCCTTATATGTGAGATCGGCGAACGACAAACATCACTATAAAACAAAGTTATGTCGCATTTGCAACAACTGAGGGGTAATTATCATGTTCACCGAGGATCGGCTTCCTTTTGTGTATTCGTGAATCAGATCTAAGTTCTCAAAGGCTGGTTTCTGAAATTACATGAGCCTTGCAATGCATGCTAGAAACAACCGAATCCCTGTGCTAGACGCCTATTCGCCCTTCTATAGTTTGTACACGATGTGGCTATGTGTTCCTGAGTGATCCCTGATCTGCCGTAGTCAATGGAAAATAAAAGTCTCCAAGTCTCTCTAGCAAGTCTTTTGACCTAGAGCGTACAATCGGATTAAAAGGCGAAAGGACACGTATCTCTTCCATCTTATCTCACTTCCTCATACAAAAACCGTATGCCGGCCTCATCGACAGTGGCCGAAGCTGGTGTTCCATCGGAGGAAAAGAGAGCCTCAGCCCGATGGCGTTCGTGTAGTATCTTCCTTCTAGGAAGACACCCCTAGCTTCTCCGCAGCACCACTTAGATACTGAGACGGGTCGTAGTCAGGAGCGTAAGTAGGTGCTAAACCACCAAAAACAAAGAAAAGAAATAGGATGGTTGCACCAAGGACAATAAGCTTGCGGAGAGCTGGACGAGTAGCGCCAAACTCAGCCCATTGTCGGTTGGCTTCGCTAGCATAGCTCTTAAGCGTCTCGCTGCCAAGCTTGTAGTAGACCATGCCGGCCAAGGCGATGCTGTATCCAAAAGCCTGGAGACCGGATATAGGGGTCGCCCAGATAGCCATGGATGCGAGGACAAGGAGGACATCCTTTAGGACGCCACAGAGCGTCATGACGACAGCAGATGTCTTGCCAATCTGCACAACCATTTAGTCTTGTTGTCTGTATAGTGTGGGATCTCCATGCTACTTACGAGGAATACGACTGAGACGTTGAGAAGGAATGCGCAAAGACCGTTCAGGAAGAAGGTCAACAAACCAACATTGTAGACTTCGCCGAGGGAAACACGGGGTACTTCCCAGATCAGAGCGACCACACCATTCATGGCCGCACAAATCGGAGCGAAGTAGTAGAGAGAGACCAGAGGGTCCATCTTGTATTCGGCGGAGCTGAGCAGGGCCTGAACCAAGTTGAGGCGGATGGCCTCGAATAGAACACCTCCTAGTTGGTATAGGAAGCCGATCCAGACGAACTTGATCTCGCCGAAAGAGGCGATAACAACACCGATGACGATAGCTGAAACGTTTGCGAGTTGGCGCAGATTTACCGGAGCGATACCCATTGCCCAGCTTGACAAAAGCACGGCGACAGGGGTGGTGGCCTGTTCGTGGACCTGGGTCAGCAATTTTCCTTACTGCCTTTTCTCCCCCTATTGGCCTGCGCATACCTTGATCATCTGAATGAAGGCAACACTGAGGTAGAGGTAGGTCAAGTTGCCGCAGATAAGACTAAGACTGAAGAAGACACCGATAGGGACAATAGCGCGCAGGTAAACGCGACCGGTCATTTTAACCGACTTGCGGCCATCGAGGAGGTTGGTGTAACGAGCCATCAATTGAGTAGCGACGGTCGCAAAGGACAGGTGGTAGGTGGTCAAAATGACCGGATAACCTGGCGACGGTTAGGGAGTACTCTAATATTGTACGTTTGTCGTTGCTAGTCGCTTACGGAAGTTAAGGCTGTCGAGGATCCATTTGTTGAACAGAATGACGGACGAGGAGAGACTGATCCAGACACTTCATAGAGGAGAATCATCGTCAGTAACTGCCGATCTGGCTATCGTTTGGGCGCGGAAGCATCTTGGGTTTCTTGAACATACACGACATAGAGGGCTGGATGGAAGACAGGCTTGGGCGGTTGGGTCTTTTCGGCGACGGCGGCGTCAGCGGTCGATGTTGGCAACAGAGGACCTTTTGTCTCTCGCGGGCTTTCGCCAGACACGCGGCTCTTCTCGTCGGCCATTGCGACGGGAGATTGATGAGCACTAAAAAGAACGAAGTAGTTGAGTCTTTGCCAAGCTCAATCAGGCGCAACGAGTGACGGACGACAACGAACGAAGGTTGAAGTAGTGTACGATTGGAGAGTTGATTTAGAGACTACCGTAGGTATGCCGACTACAAAAGAGCTGCAAAAGGGAAGAGCCAGATCCACTGGGAGGGAGATGAGAGGTACCTACATGCTAACGTCTAAAGTTGGCAACTAATTCACTTGGCGTCATAGAAGCCCTCTACCGTAGTAAGTAGAGATGCCATCTCCAACGATTGAGGTACACAATGAGTAACTATTCATAATGAGACCTTGCTAAAGGTACAACTTATCTACGTGAATTTTGTGGGACTTGTGCTGTAGAACGTTTCTATTATTACTGTGTGCACGGTGCTAATATAAGAACCTATTTGGGTATTGTTGCCTATACACAGTGTGCACAACCTGCGTTCACCATTCAGACCACTGGGTAGGTCTTTACCGCAGGTGGTACACTGGTACGTAACCGGCTACAACTACCTTACAAGCACATTTAGTGAAGCCGTCTTTTATCCATCTACCCGTCCAGAACCCGGCAGCATGTATGCGCAGCCCCGGGTCCTGGCCGGGTAAGGGACAGAAGCTTGAGCTGGATAAAGATGCCACACTTCAAATTCATTGTGAACTTGGCAAATGCAGCATTCTACCAGAACTCTACTTCATGTGGCAAGTTCTAAGCATACATACTCGCTCGGACCCAGCATCCAACCTCAAGTGAGGATACCGTAGTAATATAGATTCCGAATATATGAGAGCGAAAATAGCCTGATAAACCAAACATGCAAGTAACCTATGCAATGACATATATGGGTATACACGCACAGAAACTTGTGCCTAACCAAAATGATAGGGAGCGAAGGACGCATGGCAAAGGATGATGATAATATAAGTACACAACCCTATATATAGCAAGGCTTGATCGAGTCCGGTCTCCTGTTGTGGTTTCGTATCCTGTAGCCAGTTGAAATCAGCTTAGGTATCTCGGCCTAAGCTTACCAATGGGAACAAGGTTATCTCGTGAATGTTATCAAAGCCACTATCTTCACGTCATCTGTTACTTCCCATGATGCCAAAGGTTTAAGGGGCAAGGAGCTGTTCTGATATTCTCGTTTTCTGGCATTTAGAGGAAATGGTACCTTACCTTTATAATCACATTGGACCACAAGAGACAAGGCTTCTCTAGCATACAAGGCTGAGTAGCTGGCGTAGAGTGTATATGTAATACATACCTTAGATAGTATCCTATAGAGGCTGTACAGAGTGGGAACGGGTAAAGTACTTGCAGTAGACTGCCGTACTCAAGTTTAATGGTTTCAGCTTGACATAACAATAAACTAAGCTTTCTCAGCTATAGCGCTGTTACTTAATCTTTGAAGAGGTGTAATTGGATGTAGGCAATACTATATATAACTGTTAAACATGAAGGTTGTTTTGATGACACAAGTTAGGCAGCTTAGTCTAAGTCGTGTGAAACATGAACGCAGTGACTTGGCAACAAATAGCTAGAAATTTTCACAGTTTCTTTATGACTTGATCATAATTTATCTTCATAATATCAACAGCTTCAGCCTTGACAACGCTGAGTGATATAGGTATGTTTTACGCTGCCTAGCATGCATGCCTGCCTTTTGCTATTATCTTGGTATGCCCACTGCTCAGAATCAGGATAGCGTTATTGCTTCCTAGGAATACTTATTGAGCGAAACTTGTCTGGTCGAGACGCACAGCAGATGACACCAGACTACCAAGCCACCGTTACGCCTGTTGAATCTGTTTGCCTGGTGGTACTGGAACCGAAGCTTGAGTATAGATGTTGATCTGCATAAACCCAGAGATCAGCTTCACGGTGTCACCACAGAATCAAAAACGGAGCCACAGTGTGTCGGGATTAATGTTAGGACTTCTGCTCTAGGCAACTTGGAACCGATGCTATCAACTTGAAACAACAACCGACCTCGAAAGTTTGTGTTCGGCATTGCAGATCTTGTTGATCTCCTTGACTTTTCACCATTGCGGAGCCACCCGCCGGTTGTGCCATTGGCGTACACACTGGGACTGAAGTGGCCCATCATAACATATTTGCCCACAAAATTAACTTGTTCAACCCTTTTCTAGAGATACCTACTTATTCAGATGATGTAGGATATATGACACATGGTTGTTACAGCTACAAAACTGCTTAGCAATAATAGGACACGCACTTTCTCCAAGCATCAAAGTGGGAGTTCCTGCTGGATCGTGCCGCCGGGATTCTTGTAAAGTGTTAAACGAATGCTACGTCGTTGCAAAGGTACGGTATCTTGCATCACACATCTGCCGCGCCACTAAGATACCACTAATAACGCCTAATTCTAACAGGCTGAACCTTCAAGGTTGGGAAAGAAGTGGGCGGTGGCGACCGCCTTGGCTAGCGAAGAAGCTAAAAATCATCAGGGGAAAGGAGAACAGGGACCGAACAGGGACCGAACAGGGACTAGGAACTAGGGACTGTACTATGTACTACGTAGTAATGAGGAAGCGTGGGCAGAGGCATAAGCTTCTGCATGGGTAGAAGTGTAGGAGACTTGCAGCACCAATGGTAACAATCATTATATGATAAGGTGAGGTGTTTTGACGATCTTTGCCGCAATGCGGTTGATGAGCTGGTTGTCAAGGCTGCGTGCATGCCCTTACCAGCTATGTACACCAGCTCTTCCAACAAACATGTTGTTCTCATCAGAGACTTATCTAAAATATTTGGTCTCTCTTCAAGTACTTAGCTTTAATACATGTAGCCCAGTCGACTAACATGGTAGAGCAAGGTACCAGGATGCTAACTGCGGGAGGCACACACGTTCTGCAAGAATCCTCCCTCTACCACCTCTCTATCAGGGCGGTCTGTAACTTATCGGTGTTCTCTGCGTTAGTACCCGTGATAAGCTGGATCCTGTCCTGGGCCCGTGCAGCAAAGGCTGGTCAGTGGTAACAACCGCCAGGAGATCTAACGCAGATTCAGGGAAGGCCCGCCGAGATGTCGTGATCATCTTCCTAGCGTGGGAACAGTTGACGCGTACGGGGGCTTATGTACAATTGGGTAAGATGAGATTTCACACAGAATTTAATCTTAAATCTGAAATTGCGACAGGGGAGGGTAGGGCAGGGAAACTGGTAGTGGTTGCTATGTAGTTATCGAAAAGCCTATTAAACCAGAGATACAAAGATGTTCACATGTTGCTGGCGGCGTGTGTGACTTGTAGTAGGTACATAAGTTGGCTTGACCGCACACCACCCCTGATTTATTATTTGTTAGTGCCATGTTTCCTAGATCTTCCCCCCTTTTCGTCATCTACACCCCCTGACTGAATGCTAGGGCAGTACAGAATAGGTACTAGCACTGAACGATCATATCTAAGCTGAACCTTGTTGAATAGCTAAAGAAATAAAAAAGGAAAATAAAAAGGAAAATAAAAGAAAAACGTCAAATAGGATAGAAGTAGATCAAAAACTAAAGGATGACTCCCAGACCACTTGTAGGGTTCAAGTGGTTGCAATGGTAATGAGGCAGAAACTCTGGCGTCTGATTCGTGTCTGCCCACTTGCAGTGATAGACTTGCCGCAGAGAAGGAGGCCACGTAGTAATGCTGGAAGTCCAAAAGGGCAAATGGAGCATCGACTAAGAAGGTCTTCGATTCATCAAAGTACCTGGTTAATAAAATTGGCAAGTCAAGACATAAACAAACACGACAAGGTATGAAAACAAAACAAGAACAACAGCCAGAACAAGAAAAGAAAGACTCTAAATTAGGTAGGTCGGCCAACATTTATCAACGCCACCATAGAGAATACAGATGGATTTTTATCTTTTCTTTTCAAATGTTCAAAGCAGATACCTACCTTATCCTGCACCCTACCTAAATATGCGCGTATGTACATACAGATCTGTACTGTAGATAGGTAAAGTTGATAGCCTTGTCTAACTATTTCAACGCTTGCTTAAGTAATTTTATTCACTTACCTAGGAGATATTAGAGTTGCAAGTACCTACCTGGGTTAGTTACCTGCCTGCACATAAGCGAGAAATATATATGACTTTTTCTTCATTGTCTTTTTGTGTTATTGATAGAAAATGAGTTGCACCACTTTAGTTCCTTTTAGTGATGCCAAAGCGCTTATTATGCCGGCCTAGGTATTCTACGCAACATACATCTTCTCATAGGCAATTCATATCCAAGCCCATTGACACTAAAATCTAGGTAGGTACCTATTGTCTTGGTAGGTACTGATGAGAGTAGACACTGGACAGGTGTATACCCCTGGCACCTCACTAGGTCCTGACTAGAAAGCTACCTAAACTAGTTTAACGTACCAAGGCAATTCATTGGCGATTATCTGACTTGACATTATATCTCCACAAAACTTTTTGAACCGGGCGAGGGTGTGCCCCTCCCTCCTGTACCCCCTCCAAGGTCCCCAAAACAGCTCCTTCTCCCTTTTCTACATGAAGAATTATTTCCCAATGCTCTAGGTTTTCCTTTCTCTTTTGTGTTCGCCATATACCCCTTCAGAAGATAAACTAGAAAGCACGTTTTCAGTCCCTATACACTATGGCTTCGGAGCAAGTAGACGTTCTCATCATCGGCATGGGCCCTACCGGCCTGGGAGCTGCCAAACGACTGAACCATCTGGTATAGCAACACACCGCCATTCGGCATGAAGCAAATTCCTGACGTTGGCTGACTGCTGAAACAGAATAATCTGTCTTGGTTGATTGTCGACGCGGACGAGAAAGCTGGTGGTTTGGCCTCGACAGATGTCACACCAGAAGGCTTCGTAAGTAGGACAGTCCAATGCCGCCCTCGGTGCTATGCTGACCATGTCTCCGAATAGCTCTACGATGTTGGGTAAGTGGTACATGCCAAATTGAATAAAGCATGTCTAATAGGGAGCTCCTGTGTATTATGGGAGCACTGTCCTCAGTCTTGGATCTTTCTCGGGACTCTGGACATGGTAAATGCGGTTCTGCATCAGATCGTTAGCTAACCGGTGTTTCTTGATAGTGGCCACGTTATCTTTTCACACTACAAGTACTTTGACGACTGCATCGACGAAGCCCTCCCCAAGGACGATGACTGGTACACACACCAACGCATTTCCTATGTCCGTTACAAGGGCCTCTGGGTTCCATACCCTTTCCAGAATAACATCTCCATGCTGCCCAAGGAGGATCAGGCCATGTGTCTGGACGGCGTGATCGATGCTGCTCTGGACGCTCGTGTTTCGACCACAAAGCCCAAGGACTTTGACGAGTGGATTGTGCGTATGATGGGTGAGGGAATCGCAAACATATTCATGCGACCATACAACTACAAGGTCTGGGCTGTTCCTACGACGAAGGTTTGTGCTGCCCCACACGATCGGACATGCATGGTTTCTAATTTGCGCCTTAGATGCAATGCCAATGGCTCGGCGAACGTGTCGCTGCTCCTGATGTCAAGACCGTGGTCAAGAACACTGTTCTAGGCAAGGTTGCTGGCAACTGGGGTCCCAATGCCACCTTCCGCTTCCCCGCTCGCGATGGCACCGGAGGTATCTGGATTGCCGTTGCTAACACTCTGCCCGCCGAGAAGAAGAGATTCGGTAAGAAGGGCACGGTCACCAAGGTTGACGCCGAGAAGAAGATTGTCACTATGGCCGATGGTACCACAATTGGCTACAACAAGCTTATCTCCACGATGAATGTGGACCAGCTGGTTGAGAAGATGGGCAACCAGGAACTCATTTCTTTGAGCAAGGGTCTCTACTACTCTTCGACCCACGTCATCGGCGTTGGCATCCGTGGCGAGCGCCCCGAGCGCATTGGTGACAAGTGCTGGGTAAGTTCCTATGCGTGTCTCAGTTGTGCTTCTGAAACTGACCCGGATGTAGCTCTACTTCCCCGAAGATAACTGCCCTTTCTACCGTGCCACTATCTTCTCCAACTACTCGCCCTATAACCAGCCTGAAGCTAGCGTCAAACTGCCAACCATTTCCCTCGCGAACGGCAATAAGCCTTCGAGCAGTGAAGCTAAGGAGGGCCCATACTGGTCCATTATGCTCGAGGTGTCTCAGTCTAGCATGAAGCCCGTGGATGAGGCCAACCTCTTGAAGGACTGCATCCAAGGCCTTGTCAACACTGAAATGATCAAGCCTGAAGACGAGATTGTCTCCACCTACCACCGCAAGTTCGATCATGGTTATCCCACACCATCTCTTGAGCGCGAGGGAGTGTTGAAGCAGCTGTTGCCCAAGCTTCAAGATCTTGGTATCTACTCCCGTGGCCGTTTCGGTAGCTGGAGGTACGAAGTCGGCAACCAGGATCACTCTTTCATGCTGGGTGTGGAAGCCGCTGACCACATTGCCACTGGTGCTGTTGAGTTGACTTTGAACTATCCCGACTTTGTCAATACTCGCGCCAATACCGAGCGTCGTCTCAACCAGTCTTCTCTGTCAGCCAAGAAGGCTGTGGAGCTTCCCACGCACGCAAGGAAGTAGATGGGGACATGTGGGTTAGATGATTGACGCGTTAGATGAATTTACAGCATTGAGTGCCTCAGCCCTTTTGATTTAGGGCTTGGAAAAGGAGCTTGTCTAGATTGATGGAATTTTAATGAGGCATATAGCCAAGGGTATGAAGCGATTGTTAGAAGGGACGTCTAGGTGCTTCGGCATGGAGTTTGTAATGAGGCATGAGAAGAAACCTAGCCGGCCGTCTTGCATGTTACATAGTAGACAAGATGAATAAAAATAGACATAGAGTCGGTTTAGCTTGGACGGTTCTGTCGATGTTGGGGCAACCGTCATCTGTAGCCCGATGATACGAGCCTCGTTTATACTGATCGTGTTACCTCAAGTTCCTTTTCGAGTTGGGTCCAGCATCCATTTTGCTATGTTCAGGGTCTCTTGTTACCAGCCGCCTTCGTTAAAGTCGTAAATATTGGACATTGTTGAGGTAGTAGGTAATGTTGTTGGTTTTGCCCACTGCTAACTTCCCATTACGTACATGGCACTGTTTTGGTTTGGTCCAATCACAATTATGTGTTGCAATACATGCATGTACCTCGAGCTTGTGACCCATGTCATGGTTGTCATGACCCATTACATCATTGCACGACGGCCTATGCAAATATGGGCGCCAAGCAATATCCGTTGTGCACTACCGACTAGGTATCTGATCCTGATTCACAGCCAACCTAAAACCATATATGGGGAGTTCCAAAATACGTCTGGCCACATATGGTATTTTGGGGAGCCGGAATGACGGCATTCTGCAGTCCGTGGCAACTTTGTAGGTTTGCCATTTACAGTATCTTACCTTGGTATTGGCTGACTGCACCGAACTCACATCAAAATACGATATGAAGAGTGACAATGCTCACCTCAAGTGATGGCGTGGAGGTTGTATGCGCTATCTGCGTAGGCAGTTGGTCAAGGTAGTACCTAGCAAGACTGTGAAACTTTCGTACCTGTAGATCGAAGCTGAGTTTTCATGTTGGAGGAGAGTAGTAGGTAGCAGGTAATGAATTTTAACTTTGGTTGGACATAGTCGTTAATCTTGTCGCATATCAAAGACGACGACTCTCTAACCCTGCTGTTTCGTAGGATTTACTTTTATGAGAAGGAGTTCAATCTCTTTTGTTCTTCATCTTCTCTTTCACTCTCCCATTTTTCTTCTTTTCTGTAACATATTTTCCCCTTCTCTTCCAAACAGTGGATCCTATCTTCAACTAGAGTCATACCTATCGCACTAGGGTGCCTAGATTTTCACTGAAACCTTAGATAGCTCGCTGTATTCAGGTACTGCCTGCTAAATTTTACCTTGTGTTTAGCCACCTTACTTGCCTAGCACTTATCTGGGAACCAAGTGTGTTAGCAGGGGCATCAGCATCGGCAGTACCTAGTGTGGGAAGTGGCAGTGGATAAAGTGGGAGCGGCATTGCAGTGGCACCTACACCACTGGCCGTTGCACAAACACCACCGCAGCAAAGCGCGGCGTTGAGCGTTCAAGTTTACAAACTACTATCCGTCACACGGCCTGGAGTTGTCGCTTCCCTTCCTCCAACACTACGATAGTAGGACATCTTCGGCTTCAAGAAGACAAGAGGCACCATGAAGCACATCGTGCCGTCCACACTGTCAAAACCTTGACTGTGCCGTTTATCTTGACCTCCGTGGCCTTGTCTGTTGTTCGCCCTCGTCCTGAATCTCGACCATTTGTCCTCGGACTTTACACCTAGAAACTCCTACAAACCTTCTTAATCCGCCCGGCCACCCCAGATCTTGGTAATTCCGTATATGTTATTCTGTCCTATGCCTTATCGCATCGCATGATGGACGGCTCCGCCGCTGCGCCTGATGAGCAGCTCGATCCGCCCGCCCGCATCTTCGAGCGACTGAAACAGCTGGCTGGCTATTCCTGGAAAGAATCGGAGCGACCTGTTCATTCCAGCTATGACAACTGGTACGCTTTGCCAGAATGCTTCATCTTTTGTCAACATAATGCTAATAGATGCTATTCACTTCATACAGGCATTTCTTTGGCACTCGCTTCGTCTCCAACCACCCCTCGTCAACTATCACAGCGACTCCTGTACACCATTTTCAGACGTCGTCAAACCTCTCTAAACTGAGTCCAAATCGCACGTTGATAAGCGATCCCATATCGCCCGGCCCGAGTTTCGGTACCAGAAGCGATGGCGGCAGTGAACGCTCGGCTAACTCACCTCCCGCTATTTCCGTTACCTCTGCCTCGGATCAGTCTTTTCTGATCGAGGAACAGCCAGTCGTTGCTCGAGTCTCTTACCATGTATTGCGCGAAGAGAGGGCTTTCCACACCTCGAAGAACATTATTGCCACGACCGATCCCGAAGGGGTACATAATATAAGGCCCGTTGATCTGACCCGCCTTAGTCCGCAACCTGGAGACCGTGGTCCCATCGTGGTTGCCGTATACGAGGACTTAGGTTCAAACTACTTACGCCATGCTCTCGATCTTGGTCCTGCCTTTTATTATGCCAGGAAGGTTGAAGATAGGTTAGAGGCTTATTGCCAGAACAGTTTCCATCTCGACCCTCCAATTAGTCTGGGATATTTCCTAGACTTTGCTATCGGCGCGACACAGTGCCTCGAGCTTTTGCATCATCGCCATGGAATGGTGCATGGGGAGATCCGGGCTGATGCCTTCCACTATAATATACAAGCCAACCAAGTCAAGCTATGTAACCTTGGCTCCGGCGTGCGCACCTTCGAGCACGGGCTTACCAGCTTGGGATGGTCTACGCTCTCCAAGGAAGTCGGAGCGAAGAATAAGCTTGTTTATATCAGCCCAGAGCAGACTGGGAGAATGCCCGCAGAGCCAGACACGCGGACTGATATCTATTCCTTAGGCGTTGTATTCTGGATGCTTCTCACGCAACAACCCGTCTTTGCTGGTACCACTCCTCTAGATATTGTACAATGTGTACTAGCCCGCCGAATCCCCTTGGTGTCGAACATCAGACATGATGTTCCAGAGGCTATTGGACATATTATTCAGAAATGTACCTCTAAGCACATTCCGGATCGGTACAATTCTGCCAGTGGGCTAAGACACGATCTCCAATCTGTTCAACGGCTGCTTGAGATTGGTGACCAAGAAGCGTTGAGGACGTGGACTGTCGCTTCAAAAGATGTATCATCTTTTTTCATGCTCCCTACGGCTATGGTAGGACGTCACAAGGAGAGAGTGGAAATCATCAAAGTAATCGATCGCGTTTCAAATACTCGGAACGCAGACCAGAGTTACGGTACATCTCTCTATTCCGATGTTAACTCAGGAGGCCGGCCCAGCGAGCTACCAGACGCAATCGACGGATCAAGTGACGGCGCAAGCTCGATTGAAGGAGGTAATATTCTAAGTACCGTGACGCTGAGCAATTCTTCAGTGGTTAGGCCATCGGTTCAAGATTCGCAGCAATCGCTCAATGGGCCCGAGGTGCAATCCAGCTCAGTCGATACCGTGTCTTCTGCCAACTCGGCTCCTTCTGTTCAACGCCCATCAAAGAGCTGGGAAGGATATCCTCTATCTGCGGAAACTAGGAGCATAACAGATAACATTAGTGAACACCGAGTTTCCACAAGACTAACGGGTAGTGACGCCTCGGCCAGATTAAAAGCTGGCTCATCGAAATATCGGAGAAGGGGATTCTGTGAGATCGTAACGATTGAAGGCGCCGGTGGTCTCGGCAAAAGCTTTCTTGTTCAACAGGTTCTTGCGGACGCAAGAAGAAAAGGCTATTGCGCAACGGCAAAGTTTGACACCGCCAGACGTACAGCCTTTGGGCCACTTCTGAAACTGGTTTCCTCGTTGTTTCGACAAGTATGGGGTGAGAGGAACACGGAGACTGCTTTTCATACGGCGCTGAGGGACTACGTCCGACCGTTATGGCCAAGTCTTCATCACGTCCTTGGGCTGCCCGAGTTTCTTTTTGGCCCGCCAGAGCTAGCCATGACACGATCCGGGTCTTCGGCACAGAGTTCTATAAGCGGACGTAGCGGCTTTCTACCATTAAGGAGGCGCGGCTCGTCTGGAAGCTCTCCGTCAACGGCGCAACCGAGGAGCTCTAACGTGCATGTGCAAAGTTCGCAAGATTACGTGCGCGCTGGCGCGTCAACGAAAACCATTCGCTTCATGAATACTTTCTTGGACATTTTGAGGATCTTCACCACCCACCATCTCATATGTCTCTGCATTGACGACTTGCACTTTGCTGACGACGAGTCGTCGGAACTCATCGCGCAAATGATTGCAGCAAGGTTAAAGATGGTCCTCATTGTGACCTACCGCCCCGATGAAGTCCCTCCCGAAAGAATACATTCGATATTATACCCAGTAGAATCCAAGGGTAAGTGCTTGTTGCAGTTCTCCAATGCTCAGCGTGTTGTGCTAAAGTTCTACCACAGATGATCCGAAGGACAACTACTCTAGGGTAACAAGAATCGTCTTGTCGCCATTGACAGAAGCCGAAATCGTAGAATATGTCGGGTACACCCTATGCCGTCCGCCAGAGGATGTCGCCCCCTTGGCGCTCATTCTTCAATCAAAAACCGCTGGGAATCCATTTTATATGCGGGAGATGCTGAACGCATGTTACCGCCAAAGGTGCATATGGTACGACTACCGAGAGAACCGTTGGCTTTATGATCTAGAGCGTCTTTTCGAACAGTTCAAAGGTGAACACGGATACGATGTTTTAGACAATGATTTCATCACTCGCCGGCTAAGTGAGTTACCATTAGCGTCACGTTGGATATTAGCGTGGGCAGCGTTATTGGGCAACTCCTTTTCTTTTGACCTCGTCTGCCAGTTTATGAGCGGTGAGTTTGGCTATGTTGATGATTGTCCCGATCGAAAGGACGCTCAGAAACGTACCACGTTCTCAAAGCGACAGGCCGTTGCAGGTTTACAGGCTGCAGTCAGCGCGTGTATCATCGTCCAAGGGGAAACGGACGACAGGTTTCGATTTGCTCATGATAGATATGTTCAAGCTGCAGCAGTAAGGTCTCCCGGCACCTCATTATTCTTATCCTGTCTCCTCGCGTTGCACACGAAGGCTCTCTTATCATGCTTGATTCTTGCTGACAACGGGAATTCTACAGTCTCTGGAGGAATGCAATGCCAAGAGTATGCACTTCATCATCGCGCAAACTCTCATGAAACAAACCGACTTCGGTATTAAAGCGAAAGATAACACAGCTTCGCACATATGTGAGTCGGTTGACATAATCAAGCGCCGCGTCCAAATCCGGTATCCCTTTCGAAAATACCTCATGGATTGTGCAGCGACGGCTATTGAGAACGGTGCGAAGCCGACTGCCGTCAAGTATTATTGTTGCGCTATCTCGCTCTTGCAAGACACTCCTTGGAATGCGGAGAACGACGACGTGCATTACGACGAAACCCTACAGCTACACCTAAGAGCTGCAGAGTGCTACGTATACATGGGAAACCACGAGGCTGCTCAGCGGTTAACAGACATTGTGTACGGAAACGCTGTAGCCGCCGAAGACAAAGCGTCTGCTGGGCTACTGCATTCTCGCATCCAGTTCCAAAACGGCGATGCCGTTTCTGCGCTCGCTATCTTGAAACAATGCCTCCGACAATTAGATATCCATTTGGATGCCGAGCCGACCTACGAGAGATGTGATCGTTTATTTATGCAACTCACTGAGAAACTCGCCACCATGGGTCGTTTAGAGGCGATAAATCCCACCCATATAGAAGTTCCCCAGAAAATGATAACCGGCACTATTCTTGGGGATGCAGTCCAAGCTGCGTGGTGGTGTGACGCTCTGGAATTTTACAACCTCGCGCTAGCTCTGATGGGCGTGCATTTACAAGAGGGACCACTACCCCAGTCTAGCATGTCGTTCTTATATCTGGCTATGATCGCCTGCTCGAGATTCAATATGTTAGAGTTGGCGGCGGAACTTGGTAGCCAGTGCATAGAGCTTCTCGACAAGTTCCGAGACCCTTCCTCTGTCGCTCGTGGCTACATGTCCTATTCAACCTTCATCAGTCACATCAATACCCCTCTCTCCCTGGCCGTTAACTACTGCGACCAATCTCTCGACTATGCGGCAAGTGCTGGGGATCGTGCGTCAGTTATCCTCAGCTATGGCCTCTCGGTACAGCTGAAGTTTTTTGCTAGCGAGAATGTTGTTGATCTCGAGTCGATTTGCCTATATTGCTGCGAGGAAGTTCCTGGCTGGGATCAGGATACTAGGGGTGGGACTCTGTTGATAGCAGTGAGGCAACTATGCAAAGCACTTCAAGGAAAGACAAATACAACCGACAAGAACGGCGTCATGTCCGATGACCAGCACGACTCTGTGGCGTACAAGAATTGGCTCTCCGGGTTTGCAAAGAACGGCAGTAGATCAATTCTGTTCTACGAGTCCCTCGAAATCATCCCTATATTCCTTTATGGCCACTACGAAGAAGCTTGCGAACTCGGCCGCAGATGCATGGACAAGCTTGACTTGCTCTGGTCGGCGCGCAACACCCGTGTTGTTCAAGTGTTCTATGGGCTGGCTCGGGCTGGGCTTGTACTACAAAAGCTAATGGACCCGCGGATAGATACGGTCGATATCCAAGAAGAGATTCGCGACGCTATCCTTCAAATTCAAAGTTGCAGCCAGACTGTCAAAGACTGGCAACAGGTTGCCAATGTCAACTACCTTGCATGGTCCAAGTTTTTGGACGCCCAGGTTGCAGAGCTCAATGGAGAGCATGGCCTGGCTATACGACTGTATGAAGCCGGTCTTGATCATGCTTCTGAGTTCAGTTATACATTCGAGGAAGCCCTGGGAAATTACTTAATGGCGGGTTTCTTCGTCCGACTATCGGCCAAAAGGTCGGCTACTGCAGTGCTGAAGGAATCACTATCTCTCTGGAAACAACTGGGGGCCCTGGGTATTGCCCACTCCATCGAGGAGGATCATATGTTCCTTCTTCAAGGGCCTACGCCAAATTCTCGCTCAGTTGAAGCAGGCGTTCAAACAGACTTCGCCGCTGATGCTGCATCCGTTACATATACGGCGGAGGCGGAAGACGTCCATCAAGGAGGGCCGCCCGCAATGGAAGAATCAAAGGAAACGCGAATGGCAGCGTGGCGCGGCTCGACTACACAGACAGAACCCGGCGTTGGCCTTCCAGCCCTTGATATGATTGATCTTCATGCTATTCTAGTCTCATCGCAGGTCATCTCTTCTGTTTTACGAATCGATAACTTGCTTAAGACAATGTGCGACGTCATACTACAAACGGGCGGGGGGTCTGTTACACAGGCAGCAATTGTGGTTCAAGACGACGAGGATAAGACGGACAGCACTTGGTGTATTGCTGCTATCGGTGACCCAGAAAAAGGTGCAACTGCTCACATGCCCGGGCAACCACTCACTGGTACATCCCTAGTTGCGGAAAACGTCATACTTTACTGTACTCGCTTCCGCGAAATCGTGTTCATCTCCGACCTTGTCAACGACGAAAGATTCGGAAACGTGGCAGAATCCTGGCTGAAGCGGAACCCAACAAGCAAGGCTGTCGTTGCGATCCCCATATGCCATGGCTCTAAACCACTTCTCGGTGTTCTGTACCTCGAGGGCGAACCCGGGTCATTTACAGACAGGATCATCACTGTTCTGCAATTGCTGGTTAATCAGATAGGAATCAGCTACTCGAATGCCCTTGCTATGAAGGAGCTTGAGAAGGCGTTTAAAAAGAACGATTCGATGATCGAGTTGCAGAAGAGAGCCCTTGCCAAAGCCAGAGATGCCGAGGCAAAAGCAAAGCGTGCCGAAGCCGAAGCCAAACGCAATGTCAAAATTGCTGAAGAGGCCGCTAAGGCCAAAAATATCTTCCTGGCTAATGTCTCTCACGAATTGCGGACGCCCCTGAATGGCGTAATTGGCAATTCAGAACTCCTAAGAGACAGCAATCTCAATAAAGAGCAACTGGAGATGGCTGAATCCATTAGGGTATCGGCTGATCTTTTGCTTACTGTCATAAACGATATTCTGGACTTCTCGAAGATGGAGGCTGACAAGATGAAACTTTATATTACCGCGTTTAACCCCCAGGAGATGGTCCGGGAAGTGGTCAGAGCAGTGTCATACAGCAACCGAGAAAAGGCATCCAAGAAGAATGTCAAGATTATCCAAGATATCAATCTGCCCCCAATGCTGATATATGGCGATCCGATACGTCTGCATCAGGTCCTAGGAAACCTCATTGGCAATAGTCTCAAGTTCACCGAAGATGGGTCTATTACCATTGGTGCCAGGGTTGAAGAGGATGCTCAGAAGAAGGTGAAGCTGACCTTTTGGGTCCGGGATACCGGGATTGGCATCCCCCCGGAACAGTTGGCGAAGCTCTTCACGCCGTTCAGTCAAGCCGACGCCAGCACTGCCCGAAAATATGGTGGCAGTGGACTCGGACTCAGCATTTGCAAGTCGTTAATCGAGACAATGATGAAAGGACGGATCGAATTACATAGCCAGGAGCACATCGGGACTACGGCATCCTTCACGGTAACCTTCGATAAGGCGAAGCCGGAGGCATCTGAGGGCGACGTGCAAAATGCCCAGGTAGCAGAAATCATCGAACCCTCAAGGACCATCCTTCCGCAAGTGGCCAGGGACAACCCGCCAAACCCGTACACATATCTAGCTACGATACCGAAGGAGCAGTTGCGAATCTGCATCGCCGAGGACAACCTGATCAACCAAAGAATCGCCATCCAGTATGTACACAAACTTGGATACACACATGCAGACGCATACGACAATGGGCTGAAAGCTGTGGAGGGACTACGTCAAAAGGCTCGGGAAGGTAAACCCTACCATGTCATCCTGATGGATGTACAAATGCCCATTCTAGATGGCTACGAGACTACAAAACTCCTGCGCAAGGATCCCTGCGAAGAAGTCAGGAATATCTTGGTCATCGCAATGACGGCATCGGCTATCCAAGGAGACCGAGAGAAGTGTCTCGCCGCAGGCATGAATGACTACTTGGCGAAGCCCGTCAAGGCGGAATTACTCAAGCGAAAGTTGGACATGTACACTTCTGGGCAAATCTTGCCACCGACTCCCCCTGCCACGCACGTACCAGATTCGGCCCGGTCTGAAGATATAGATTCTGTTACTTTGCCAGGCACGGAAACGGCCGTAGCCAGTCGGCCATCGGACCAAGATAGAGTTGCCAGTCGCGCCTCCAACCAACCATCTGTATCCAAGATAGATTTTGCTCCAGGCGCCGTGACTTCAGTCTCTCCACAACCGCCAGAGCAGAGCCAACTAAGAAAGTTTGTTAGGGGCCGCAGCGGCGGCGGCGGGGTCAGGCTGTCTTCGATTATCGGGGATAAACCAAAATCCTTGCTAACCAAAAGGCATCCCGATCCAAATTTTGGTTCCGACGGTACGTCTGTCGACGGCGTTGCATCTTCAGATCACGCCTCTCTCGGGCGCCAAGAAGAAGAGAATGAAGCATTGAAGCCTAGCTCGTCAGGCCAAGGCCCATCTCCTAAGTAGGGGGCATAAGCGCGGGAAGTTTTCTCGGTTCTCAGCCATCAGACGGTTGGTTTTTTTATACCCTCGGCTCTATTCTGTGGCCGGCTATATACATTTTCTATTTGAGGGACTACTACTACGTTTTCATGCACTGGGCACCGTTTAGACATGATAGCACGGTTTCGGTTTGCATTTAGGAGCGGCTGCGGAGGCGCATCATCGGACGGGTAATGACTTTTCGAGGCGGTCACAGGTCTTGGCCGGTTGGTCGCATGAGCAAGAGCAAGCGTTAGTTTGGTAATTTAGAAGAAGGGGTTGGGTCTGCTTGCAGTATTTGTTCGACCGGACGTTGGGCAATACGAAAGAGTGCATATAGTCAGGTACTCCGCTATTACGACCAAGCGGTTCACACACACACACACGCCGTTCACATCACAGGGACCGCGCAGATTCGCGATAAGATTCCCAAACTTTAGATAAACAGGAATAGAAACGAATACATAAAACACGAATATACAATTCTCTCCAAATAATATAACAGCCAGTCAATCCTGGCTTGCCTTATTAGAACCGAGTACAGTCAGTCAGCTAGTCAGTCGGTCGGTCGGTCAGTCAGTCAGTCAGTCAGTCGGTCGGTCACATGATGTATTTCTATGTTATGCGATGGCCTATGTCACCATCGTCATATAGTTATGGGTCTCTGTAATAATGGATTCCATCTTTTGGATAGATAGACTGTGTAATAACTTCTTTATATTTCCTAATCAAGTAGATCGACCGACCGGTTGATCGACGGCCGCGGCTTTTTTCTTCCTTTGGTCTTTTTATACTACAGTGGGTATGCTAGTTAGAGCATGCACTATATACAGCATATTTTGAGCTCAGAGCATATTTCGAACACCCCGAATTAATTTTGTATGTAAAATACCCTTGCAATTGCATGAATGCATATTGCATGTGCTCTGACAGCAAATATGCGCTTACTAGGGTATGCATAAGGTGCAAAATGACCAAAGAGTAAGGATTTTTAAGGGCCAAACCCTCTTTTTGTTAGTTTTTAGGACGGCCTATTTAGCCTTATAACAGTTGCAAGCGCGTCACTTTAGAGGAAACAAGGCTCCTAGGTATGACTGATCTATTGCCGAAGATCTACGGATGAGGAAGTAAAAGGAAAGAAACTCTACAATACATGACATTGTGGGATTTTCTTATTACAGAAGGGCAGGTCAGGTGACTACAGGTCAATGAGTACTTAGGCTCAATGAGCTCAATGAGCTCTCTAGCTCATTGAAGCTATTCGCATGGCATGGCTCTGCCATTGTAGCTCTGAGCCATTGATTGACCTGACCTGGGCCTGCACCTTCTGTAACTATAACGTTAGTAACGCTTGTTAAAAGCAACACTGCTTTTAGAAGCCCAGAGTTACATAGTCTATAGCAGTTAAAACAGTATATTACAAGGTCAATTTAAGCTATAGAAAAACAGAGTAGTTTAAATAGTTGGCTAAGTAAATAAGTTATGTCGCAATATACATAGTAATGTTGTAATGTCTGCAATTCAAGAATAGGGGTACCTCAACTTTACACTAAATTTGGTGTAAATTTGAAGTACATTTCCTCTTTAGAACTAGCGTGGCAGACCCCCTGTCATAGCATACATTCCTTGAACTGCATATCGAATCGCTGCCCGAATCGCATGCTCTGACTAGCATACCTACAGCTGTACTGTATGTATGTATTTGCTGATCAATCCGACCGGCCCCCACCCCCCTTGCCCGTTATTTGGCTTCTTCCGTTGCGTCTCTTCTGTTTCTGACGCTGTATATGCTGTAAGTACATGTGTATTGTTTGTGTCCTCGGCTGACCGGCTCGCTCATATGAAAAGAACAGGAAGTAGGTGGGGACAGACAGTAAGAAACGGAACTAATAAAACAAGTACAGTACAGATGTATGTAGGCAAGTTAAGTTAAGTAAAGTAAAGTCACGTATGTGGGTATATCAAGACGAAGAGGTTAACAACAAAGCTGAGTTAATTTTCTATGTACATCTGTATGTGTGTATGTATGTTAGCCAGCTGTTTCCCTCCTTCCTGACTACCTAGGTAGTTGCTTAGCTTGAGTATGTCGTGCCGAGGAATGGGGAATTCAGGAAGAAGAGCACACGTATGACGGCCCGTACATAAGCGGTTTACAGTATAAGCTGGCGGGATATGGGATGTACGTTACGAATCTTGATTCATCTACATACATACATATAGATTAGTAGGAGCGACGTCGAGTAAGTGTAAGTGGTATGTATTTGCCCAGCGATGACCCCGTTTACGTGATGGATATAGTCGTATGATAGATAGCTAATCTGCTCTTATTAATAGTATTTTTTTATCATATAGTTATCTAGGTTGGGTTTTAACCCCTCCCCCCCCGTCAAGCCACCTGTTTCATGTCGTTCGGAGATATTACCGTTTACTGCTGCTTGTGACGAAATAGCTGATCAAGCCACAGGGAAGGAAAGGAAGGGAAGTAAGTAACATGGAGAGAAATGTGAAAGGGGAAAATAATAATAATAATGATAATAAAGTCAGATGAGGAAAGAGTTTGCTTGCCGTATATCGACCGACCGGGATAGGTAGGTAATAGGAGAAAGAGGGCCTTGTCCGAGCCCCATGGTCTCGGTAACGGGGAATTTGGTGGCGTATTATAACAGCATATTAGCAGGACTATTGCAGGGCGGACTTTTTGGGACCGAGATGGGATCGGGTCTAGATGAGGTATTACTTACATATGGCATACAGGAGCTGGCCGTACGGGGGTCGATAAATTTTATTAAGATAGATTAGCCCATCTAGAAAAGTTGACGCTTTGGGATTTGCTACGACGTTGCGGCCCAGCAGGTTGCAAAGACTGCAGGCATTGCATGCTCCTGTATTACACAAACATGCAGTTGGAGTAGACGCTCGCTTCCTACCAGACCCTCCTCCTCCTCCTTTATCATGTTAATACCATATGACACAGGTGCCTCGCGTGATCGGATGCCAGCCATCGTCCTTTGGGAGCCTGGGCCTGGCCTAGAATCTCATACCTCCAACGGCCGGGCTGAGGTGATGAACGCAACCCTGCTCGTTAGGGCTGGACGCATCCCAGATCGGCCGGTGTGCGTACATGCGTACAAGTAATATAGTATGGCTCGGGCCCGGTTAGATTGCCTCTCCGCGGTAAATCTCCATTAGGACCGGTCTAGCAAGGCAAGGGAGCGAGCCTCAATCTGCGGAGGAACCAGCGTTGTATGCAGTGTGCCTGAACCAGAAACCGTGCTACCGCAACAGGAAAGTAAGCTTAGCTTATTCTTGCTGCGAACAATTGCTGTTTTATCTCGTCTACGCCGGGTCCAAGCCTGGTGGATTGGTATACCGGGTGTCTATTACGTGTAGTCAATCACGCTGTCACAATGTTAGTGAGGAGGCGTGGTGTCTATCTGCATTGTAGCCGAGAGAAGACACCAACTGACTGGGTTTGGAAGTCAGACCCATAGACTTCGCAATAGGCGACAGGCGTCGGGCCTCCTTGGGTCGTTCTATGAGATGGTATACCTATGGAGACTGACGCTGGATACCTGTCACCTCAGCCCACTCGCTGCGCTTTCTTGAAAGCCACGACATCTGCACGCTAGGCCTTTCCCTTCTTGGGTGACGAAGACTGTCCAATGCAGCGCGTTTTCTAAGCGAATATTAATAACTACTCGTTAGTATGATCGTCCGCGTGCATCGACGCGACCGGGCCTTGCACCACGTACACTTAAAATGTCAACCCTGGCATAATAGGAGCTTCTCTATAGGGCTGCAACGTTAGGGGAGACGTGCTAACAACTTACAATGTCAGCATCAAGCAAAGAGAGAGGGATACAAGATAGAAAGAGCGATTATTAGATCTGGGTTGAGTGTTTCGAAATCACGGCCCAAAGTGACAGCTTGGTTGGACCCCCAGTACTTAGGTAGTGCTAGTTCGTTTCGGACGAGCCTTAATTAAAGATCTTACATGGGTGTATGAGTAAAGTAAGATTCGGCTTTCTTTCAGCAGGTGATGACGAGATGTGCTCGAAGTGCCGAGTGGAGCTAGAAGCTTTCGGTTGAGCGACTGGAGATTTCCAATAACTAGCAAATTGGAGGAGACTTAATCCTCAAGTGATGATTACACTACATGCCTAGGTAGTTGTCTAATCCCTCGTGCTGAATCTATCAACTCGCATAACAGGAACCATGACAGGCAGGTCAGTCGACATCAGAAGAAACAGCTGATTGGAAGAGAGAGAGAGAGGGCAAGATGTATACGGGATTGGTACTCAACAGAGTCCTCATGACGTACATATCAGAATAGACGACTGATCCGGCACATGGGAATGCCTGCTATGTATACTACCTACCTACCGGTACATAAGTAGTATGTTAGCATGCAATATCAAGATGCCGACAGGGGGGATTGGGCGACGCTTTGGGAGCTGGACGGACAAATCTGTACTAGACTCCCTTCGGGCAGGGAGGATGTATGTAAACGGGCCTCTGAAGGAGCGATGAGACGAGAGGATACCCCTGTTCATAATAAGTTATAGGTATGCTGTACTCAAATGGGAGCAGCTGGGCCTTATCAAGATCGAACGAATCCTATCAGATCATTATGTACACTGCCTAAATACTTTTATGCCCCACGAGTGCAGATGCTCCCCTACACACCGAGGTTGGCTACATACAATGTGTGTGTGTGTATGTGTTGATACAGTATCTTTGACCTAAGTAGGTATTACTTTAGCTGTTTCCTAGAACGAAGAGAGCTGGTGAGATTGGTAAGATGCTAGTAATGACAAAAGACGCAGGTACAGCGTATCGTAAGATCAGTACAGCAGTATGTAGCGTGGAAGTCATCAGGGATGAGTCTCAGGCCGAGTGTGGAATATCGACTGATTATCGACATACGATGCCTGGATGAAAATCTGTACCTAGTGTGCCCTTCTTTCGTAGCCCACTTGTCGGTTACGGTAGTAGCAAAAGCTTGGCTTTTGCCCTTATGACTTCAAGTTAGGTAATTATTGATGAAGAGGGGAATCGACTGGCCCAATTGGATGGGTAGGTGGTCGCAAGGGAGAAGAAGCATTCGGGATTGTCGTAACCTCTCGTCAAAATGGGCGGCTGAAAAAGTTCAAAAGCAGCAATCGCTATTTTGGTTCTCCCTGCACCTGCCTTCACTTGTCATTCAATCACGTGCATCGGATCTTTTTATCCCCCAATCACCGATCTTTCTCTTCAGATGCAGACTGGCAGTAACTAGAGTATCTACATGCATAAAGTACCCAGCCTCTCTGTTTCCCCCCCTCTTACTGGGTAGGTACCAGTTAACCTATGTACATACGATGGAAATGCGAGATAGATGCGCTGTATGTAGGTAGTTGCATGGTACGTCTTCATGCACCCTGGCAGGTACTACCAGCATGCTTATACTTTTGACCGTACCTGTCGCAGACGAATTGTGGTTCGTTCAAGCCCCCCGCGCGCGCGGCCCAACGATGTGGGACAACCAGAAAAAAAGTCCCCGCAAAGCGCTTATCACGGAATAGTCGAGAACGCGTTAGAACTTGTCAGCCACAAACTTAGTAGAGAAGCTGAGTCGGATGCCTGCGCGGAATGGTATGAAGTCAAGGACGCTAAGGTTAGGAAGGTAGGTAGGTAGGTAGGCTAGCGAGTATGTGTACTGTGCTTACAACTGTGCAGATAGGTTGGTACTCGTCAGAACTCGTTTCACTGGACATATTAAAGGACCTCTAGCCACATCTGTCTCGCATATTTCCTATCGTAGTGATTGAGAAATAGTCATTCGTCAAAATCCTAGAGATTTATTCTTATATCTGTGTGAAAGAGGTAAGGGCCTCTGAACTCTCGTTCTTGGTCAACGCTGGTAAAGGGGGGTTGGCAGCTGCTTCTGCTCAAAATCCAGCATGTGTCTGTTGGTCGGCTACAAGGTGCTTTTGTCAGTTTACCGCCGTCAGTTTACCTCGTCCCCATCGACGAACGGCACATATGTGTACTATGTAGTATCTAGGTTAGTAGCGTCTACTGTACGCAATCTTCTACTTCAGAGGACAATGATTACATGGCGTATTTTGTTATTATAGTATCCTTACCCTTACTATGGCTGCAGCACTGTACAGGCGCAGATCCAGATCGGTCTAACAATGCTATCTTCCAGAAGAAGAAGCAGGCGGCATGTAGCAGAGGAATCCAGGGTCACTAACAGGGGCCTAAGCTTGCTGGTCTACAAAGTTACTATGTACATATAAATTGCGCGTCGTCTGAGGCTTTTAGAGCTGCATAAGAGAACGCCCTCCCGCAAGAGACATCGAAAAGAGGGCAATGTGCCCAGCGGGGATAATGTGAAAATGGATGATGACAGGCGGTTGGCGCACATTAGCTCTTCTCTAGACTCTATCTAAGTAGCTATCTACGTACATGCCTAGGTAAGTATCCAACAGTCTAATGCAGCTTGTAGCGTTTGGCGGTATACCTACCAGAAAGACGTCCCTGAGCATCGGAAGTCTGTTGACTGATGGACATAAACTCCTAGCAAAAGATGCTACTACCTAGCCATTAGCTTAATAAATAATGAAAAGGCGAAACAGGATTGGCCGACGACGACTCGGCTACCATAGTTGACCTCGCATATACTCAGTGCTCGTTGGAAAAGACTTCAAGACTGTTCCCGGGACTAACACAACATGTCTCCAAACTGCAAATGTAGGTGAAGCGGTTTTATTATCGTGGTCTAACCCGTTTGACTCACTCTGTCAGGGATTTTGCTTACAGCAGATCGAGATAGTGGCTGACAAGATGGGATACCGTCGTTATTGGCTGGCCAGCCAAGCTGTAGTAGGCTTGTTTTAAGACGTTACATAGATTGTATCTCCCCGATTATAATAATGGCGGAAGCCAAACATGCAAGTCGCGATGCCGGCCAGTCGGCGCTGTCCCTGCCATGTCTTTTCCTTCAATGGGACTAGGATCGCTAAGTCAAACCCCTTGTCACGTCCTATGCCCTATACATAGAGTCGTCCTCTCCATCCAACCAAACGACAACCAAGGAATGGCGAATATGCAAGTGCAAGGTGCAAAATTTGAATTGACTTGCGTTGACGCAGAAGCTGTTATGAATAGGCGAGCATGCTTCATCTTCTTGTAACGTCTACATGCCGGTAGCCTCTTCGGAGTAGCATAAACACATAGAGAACCCCTATGATACCCTTTAGGCTTGACTAGGGTTTTTCAAATGAAAGGCCGCACTCACGATGTCCGAATGAGAGAGAAGTCGCACTGACATACTTTCACTGTGTGTCTTGAAGCTGAAGTCTTGCCTAGCGTCCCCTAATCTGGGAGCCTGAAACACATGTGCATGGAGGGTTGCCATTTGGGGAATTGGTTAATACAGCTGGGTTCCAGTAGCGATAATTAGCTTTCTGTCTTTGCTGTCTATCCGGCTTTCCGTTCAACGTACATTAGCATAGGTAGCTGCCAGACCTGCGGCAGGATTGAGATTTGTTGAATTATAGGACTGGCCAGATAATGTTAGCATTGTTTCAGAATCTACCCTATCAGGCAAGTAGGTTTAGGCCGAGGACTCTGTGACAACCTTACTGTGTTACTGTGTAGCGACCTCCGTTCTAACATGATCCAAGCCAATAGGAGTCTACATAGTGCCCACAGTAACTTCATCTTCACTACAGCAGTACAGCATAGGTCGCAAGAAGGTCCTACCGCTGTAAGTACTTGTCGAGCTCTATACAGTGCCGTGTTCCCGGTACGTACTGTCGGATACATAATCCCTACGACTTGGTTGGCCAGGAGGCACTGCTGGTACACTGCTGGTAACGAACAAGCTTCAAGAGAATGGGAGGTTTGTTATTTATTTGACGCGTAGCGAGTTTGGTTGCGCTTTTATTGCTGCTGCAGGTAGTATCGCAGGAGATGCTACCTCTTGCCGCAGATTGCAGGTCATACCAGAGGGTGACCAGCCTATTGCGTCATACCCGCGCATATTCTCTTCTGAAATCCAAGTTCTACAGGCAGCCATTTGCCAAAAAGAACTTGCAGGCGTTGAATAAGAGGCCGTCGCCTACCTCCCGCTTCGTATTCAGGGTCATATGCAGCGCAGCATATGCAACACAATCCAACCAACCTCCCTCTCTTTCGACGACACGAGGGGGTTACTAGTATGCACCACTGTATCTGTCAATCTACTTCTATATCATAATTGCAATGCCTTCACTCTTATAGCCCTAGACATCAACTGTGCCGACTTATACCATGATGGCCGGCCTTTATTTCCTTATAATATAAATTGCTTAGGTGTACATATACGGTGCATTTATTCCCATTTATTCTCATTTAGGCCACAGTGCAACGCTCCCCATCGCTTACATCCAAGTCCCGTATGGACAGGACTTATCGCCGAGCGATCTGCAACGTCAGGAGACTACTTGAAGTGTCAGCCAAGCACCAACATCCTTTACAAATAGAAATCACAAGTCGGAGCGTGCAGTCCAGACAGAGCCCAGAGGCCGTAGATCTGAGCAGTTTATCTACGACTGTACGTACATAGGATAGGTAGGTAGATACCTTTTACTAAGACACATTACCTAGGTACTTGTAAGTGTAAGGTAGGTAGCCGAACAAAAAGATGACTGGCTACCTAGCCTCGGCCTTCCCAAGTATCTCTATGTGACAGTTCATCAAGTCTCTACATATGTTGTCGCGACGAGTTGTATTACAAAGCTAGACTGGAGCGGCAAATCGCACATTAGGATCAGTAGCCACCAGCTTCGGCCTAACCTAGGTATCAAACTGGTAGTGGGTGTATTAGTTGGGGTAAATATGAAGATCAAGATACGGTGGTGTAACAAAGCATGCAATATTAATGTACCTAGGTTAGCTGTTCTTCGACGCTTTAGTATTAGTACTCTTCTTCTAACTGTGGTTCTTGCTCTAATAAGGCCAGAATACTTCGACTTCTCTACAGATGTAGTCATGGAAAGCTTCGACACGAGTACGTATGGCATGGCCGTAAAAGGGCGAAGCTTAGTTGAAGGAAATGCACGGAGCTCTTTACCTACCTAGAGATCCCCATCGATTTCGAACAAATCGTATTTGGGCTATAGACCGTCTTTTGGATGATGAAGCATCACGGGGACGTAAAAATTAGACAGGCGTATGCCATATTTATTTACACCAATACACGTCGCAACTCGACATCTCTTTAGAATATTACGTGTAAGTCTATTTTCTTTTTGTGCAGCCGTACTATGTATACTGCAGGCAGTCATACTAGACTTTAACCCAAAAGATGTCAAGTTCTATTATTAGCAACAACCTAGGTCAAGTTGATACTAGATACGTACCAAAATTGATATTCCTAATTGTTCCCATATTAAGCGTTTCCATGGTTGAGGACGTCGGCAAGGGATGAAATATACATTTATACCGTATTGGATATAGACATGTCGGCGCGTAACAGATAGTATGCAGGTAACCCGCCCTAATTGCTGTACTCGCCCCCATACCCTCTCTGACGAGGAAAAAAAAAAAAAGATATGAAAATGAATAAAATACCTAGATACTGTACAAGCCCCTCATGTCAGAGCAGTCAATGACACGATGGACCTTGCACCGTCACCATTAACACGGTTACGTAGAAAAGTCCCGCAGACTAACAAGCGTACTAGCAGTAGTAGATACAATGAGTAGGGAGATGGAAAGACTCGATCAAACACTACTACTGTGCCAACAAGGATGTGGCTGCACAAACAGCACTTAATGTGGTAATATGCATTCCTGCCGCAGTCCTTGATTCGAAATGCCAATTTTAACATCCTAGCTTTCCCACATGGCTGGCGTAAGTGTTTTAGTCGAAACGGCCAAACGTAACAGAGCCGACTTGCCTAATCCGGTTCCGATCCGAGTCACACACACACACACACGCACGCACAAAAACACAACTTGAACGTGACAAAGAGTTGAGCATATCCATTACAGAGACACGCAAAATATCCACTCTTACATCGATTACTGGAACACCTATGTATCGTCTAACGCGGAACTGGAACCGGTAACATTACCTATCATGGGCCATACCCCGGGAGGCCCAGGTGCACGTACAGCAAGTAGTACATCGAAGTTTGCCTACAATGTCATTGCCTAGATATTTTCTGGCATAGCTACAGCATAATCTAAGTGGGTAGGTATCGGTCCCGAATCGGTTGGCGTCTTCAATTTGAGAAATTTCTGCCCATCAGCCACACCAACGGGACGGGAATGAGCTGTCATGACAGCAACTCGGCTATCTGAGTAGTTCCTCACCGTTTGCTGCATTTCGATATCGAGCAGCACCGCTCGTTTTATCTTGCAAAGCTTGGGTCTTTCATTTACCATAGGGTCGGTCGTCATCCACTCTTCTCACTCAACGTGTCTCGATAGTACAGTGCACATACGGAGAAAGGAGATACCGCTATGTCGAGTCACCAATGAAGTCTGAAGTGGTGTTATTCGGTTGAGCGTGCCGTATCTTATTTGTCGTTGCAACTTAGCAGACGCTGCTGAACACTCAAGGGGCCCACCTTATCTAGTTAGGCTGTGCGACCTGTTTTTTGCGCATGTGCTTTGCTACAGAAGTAAAGCTGCCAAGGCAATATTCAACGGCCACCGAGTTACGCATCTCGATTGATATCGTGACCCGACAGTGTCGAAGGTTGGTTAGCGATATTAGGCCCATGTTGTGAAAGTACTGTCCCTTCTAATTCCTTCCAATCTCTTTGCAGAGCGTCATAGGGGGTATACCTACCTACCTGCCTACCTACCTCGTCTTACCTTGCACGTACCTATCATCCTATCACACCTCGTCTCTGGATGCTTCAAACATCCGTTATCTGGTTGCCTTATAGGCTATCTATCTCATACATGTCCTCGAAACTGGACAAGTCGTCTAGATAGCGTCTGCTTTCTACTGGTAGTATCTTGACGCATGTGCCACCATCGACATCCAGCCACCCCAATATCTCAAAATACCTAAGGTATGCACACATGCTATGCATGCATGCACTACAGCCAGCATATTACATCCACGGAAGTTTCGGCACAGTATCCACCGTACTGTCCGTGTGTGGGTAAGGAGCTCACCCATGACTCAGCCACTCACTTGCACCACCACCTCTCCAACTCCCTCTACACGCTATGACTACCTACCGATATACACAGTAAAGTTCCCACTAGGTTAGTACTCGGATTGTCTTACGACGCTCTGTACTTACTTACGGTGGGCGATCTACCTAAGCTTCTGAAGAGTCTTCTGCCCGTTTCTTCATCTATCCCATCATTCAACGTAGGTAGTCCGCATGTATCATTGCTTGCAGGACTGGCGCTAGCATCCTACTGGATCTTGCACCTACAATAGGTGTTCCGTTATTCTTCGTTCGAACTTCACGACACATAAGATTTCATATCCGGTCTGGACGTATCGTTGAAGAAGGCAGCTGGAGCGGAGACCAGCTAAGATGACAAGTCCGTTTGTGACGCTGCTTGCTGTACTATTTGAGTACCAGTGTGAAAGATCAAATGCTAGCCTAGTGTTTCTGACCCTTCCGATTACTTTGGATACTCCTGGAGCCTCTTGAAGCCCTTGTGGATCGTCTCCCTGTGCCCATGATTAAACGAGCCCTCTCTCATCGCATCCGGCTATCGCTAACTACCCTTCATTGTTTTGCATTTGATCTAATTCACACCATTACTGGCACAACGTTGATATGTTCTGCTCATCTCTTACTCCACCTTGTCTTCTCGGATCTCACAACAGGCCGTGCCCCCAACCTACAGTACTGTACCTACTTGCCTGGTACTTGCTCTTCAGATAGACGTTATGGTGTGGCGGCTTCTCTTCATCCACCCGCGACTCCACTTCCGCCCATTCGATTTCCTTCCCTATGGCAGGTACCTATCTACCTACCTACCTACCTACCTACCCTATCTGCTCTTCGAGTAGGCCCTCTTCACAGATGGAACCGCTTCTGTAATACTTCCACGCCCCCTTCTTCTTCTGAACCCCCACACTCGCGCTGATTCGTCCGGTACTGTATTCTCGCAACGCACCGTCCACCATGTTTTCCTTTCACTGTCAAGGGATCGACCCTGCATCTGTCCCCAGTCAGCTTGCCCGCCTTTGTTAGCGTGCAGCCGTCGAAACAGGGCAGGCTCAAAAAAAACGAGACCCGCGAACCCATGAAGCACCAAAGGACCAAGACTCACCTCAGACACGCCAGCCCAAAGTCGGGCCACACTCTCCCTAGCCGTACTCTGGCCGACCCCAGAACCCTGAACGACCAGGGACGCCAGGAAAACATACACATCAACTTAAGAACTTAAGTACCAGGTCCTTCGTCCTAAGCAGGATGAACCATACAGCCTTGTCGTTGCAGGGGATGGCAAGAGAAGCTTCCCCTCCCAATCCCCTCTTCCGGCACGTCTTGCCCATTGTCAAGCCACACTCGCCATTTGTGTAGGCATGCTCTGTTCTTCGCAGTACCTTGCTACCTACTTGCCTACTGTAGTAGTTGAAAGGGAGTTTTTATTTTTATTTTATTTTTTTATTTTATTTCTGTCTATGCTAACCGAGCCACTCGTTCTCTGTGCGCTTTGTTTTGCATCTCACCACTCTACTCTTATATGATTTGCTTATTATTTATTTATTTATTTATTCCCTTCTCCTGCAGAAACCGCGTCTGCTACGGCTCGCGCTAGTAGCGAGCATAGGTACAGAAGTAGTATACCTAGCATACTGGGTAGATAGCAGGCCATCCGGTTTTGCTCGCTAGACTGACTCCTGTCTCGACCGGTGAAGCAGCAACGGACTATTTCCTATTCCCTATCAAGCCCCATCTCGAACTTGCATGTAGGTGGGTTCGAATCACTCACGACATTCCCTCTACCTTCTATTTATCCCGTCTCCGAACCTTCAGAGTTCACAGGTTCACACTGGTGACTGCTGCGGCTCCGGTCCCCCAGCTTGACTGTCGGAGCACAGCTTCCAATCAAAGCCTGGCCGTTGACTGCTCCACACATGTCCATTCGAGAACCTTTTTTTTCCCAAGTACTTTCCATTTTGGGCATTGCCTAAATCGGCTGCAAGTAACAGGATCTACACCTAGCAGAGGTCGATTTGCCGTGCCGTTCTCTTCCAAGATCTACCAAGTACTGTATTTCGCTTACCTTTCCCGACAAAACCCAAAACCAGCATTCCTGTCTGTCTGTATCTTATTACTTCAGCGTCCCCTTCCAGCGTTACCCCTTCTCCCCCAAGCATCCCGCGGGTTCTCGCCCGCCTGCCCGCCCACCCGCCCGCGCCAGCGCTTTCCCACCTTGGAACGCCCAGATTGCTACCTCGACAATAGATCATCGCCGGATTGTCCGTCAGCTAATGGTTTCCTCATATTAGTAGTTCCTTTGTGCCCATGTGTGTGGCACCGAGCTCCAGATGAGGCTGGTCTTAGCGACCCAACTATATCATAAGCCCCGACTGCTTCCTACCCGTCCACCACTAAGCTGGCCGTCCTCTCCAGCTTTTTTATGCAAAGGTTAATACTTTAGTCCCCACGTGCTCTTGATTTCCGTTATTGCTCCTGTGTTTTGTTGTTGTTGGGGTGCTCCTTTCTAGTTTATTTTGCAATGATGACCGGAAGACTGCTCTTCCGTCCCTCTTAGAAGTTTACTGCCGCGCCGCTTGCTGCTTCCTCTTGTGCTTAGTGATGATGCTTACCATTAACCAGCCCGTTCCTTACGGCTACTGGCCAGTCCATGACTTACCGACACCACCTCGATCCTCGCCCCCCGTGACGATCTTGGACGTTCCGCAAAAATCACTGCATAAACATCAGGAGCATCATAAAAGTCCGTCTGCCGAGCCCATGTCGGCACCTCACCGTGGTCTGCCACTACCGGCGGCCATGTCACTAACCCAACCACCACCACCGCCACAACATGGTCCACCCCGCCCACCAGCTCCGGGCCCGGGCCTTCAACCTCAGACGCAGCCGGCCCATTCACCGCACAGTCAGAGCCTGGGCCCCTTACCTCCGCCACCTCAATGGCAAGGTTCCGAGGAGTCGATGAGACACTGGTTGTTTGCCAAGGCCGAGGAAGAGAGGAGGAGGCAGGAGGAGGAAAGGACGCGACAGGACACTTTACGTTTAGAGCAGAGACGAATCGAGTATGATATCCTGCGCACGTCTCTGGAGCGTGGAATCCCCCCTCCCATGGTACCTGTAGTTTTTGCGGGGATGAGTGGTGGTCATCTATCTCAGGCTACCCTAGAATGGGTCCAACAGTATCTACCACTCCCGCAGCAACCGCATCCCGCCCAAATTTTGCCAGTTCAAGGACCTGGATCTCCAGATCATAGGAGGGATTCTCAGCAATACGGCTCGTACGCGGGTTCCGCTGGAGTTCCACCAACTCCTGTATCGGGAGCCGTATTACAAACAGGCTTCGTTCCCTATCAAGGACCGGGCTCTCCGACTCGGGCCAGAGCGCACACCATCGGGCCTGGCGGCACGGCTGCACGGCCTCCGGGCGCTTTAGCCAGCTCGGCGCTGCCGCGACTAAGCACAGGCGAGAGCAGCGCTGGGTTATCTCATGGATCGCATACCGCTCCCCAGCAACCAGGAACAGCAGCCCAGCAAGAAACGCAGTCTCCGTCTATATATTTCCATCACTGGCAACCCCCGGCATCGCACGGGGGCTCTGGTCAGCAGGCATCGTCCTCGGGTTCGTCCAAGTCTAAACCCACCAAGTAAGAGACCTGTCTGGCTAATACTACCCTTGGTGAAAATAGTAGACTCGCCTAAGAAACGAAAAGCGACAGGGCCTCACCAAGCGGCTCCTCCACCGAATCAGCGGCGGTCTAGATCTCCGCCTTTCTCACAACAATCCAACACATCCGTGTTATCAAACCCTCCACCAGGTCGGCGGCGGGGACATTCACGTCAGAGAAGTGACATTTCGGCCTATCGTTCGGCAGGGCGCAGCCGGGGCGATGCTTTTGCACCACACGGAGGTTTTTCACCAGGTGTCGCTAATCCGGTCGTCGGTACATCAAGAGAAACTACGTTCGCCGAGCCGTATCAGCACCCGCGAACTAGTCACTCAGTTTCATCTATGCTATCCGACCAGCCGTCTTCTCGGTATCCCCCTGATTCGAGAGCTACGGGACATCAGTCAGAGGGCGGGCGACGTTCCCGTGCTACATCTGAAGAACGGGCACGGGGGCCACCTCCCCCACCGCCTGCTCCCGCCCGCCATGAGCGTAGTAGCAACGATTAGGCACCGGCATTATCGCACGGGACTGGGCTTTTTGATCCTGACGAAACAGAATCAGAAACGGAATTGGAAACAGAATAATCCTGGCCACTACGAGCAAAGGCCATCGACGAGTCTCTCTAAACGACCGTCTTATAGTATCAGAAGAGGCGGGACGACACTGCCTACCATTATGTGGTCGCTTCCTGTGATAATTCACCCACTTGTATAAGTTAACACGGCGGATATTTTATCCGAATCAATTCTAAAAAGCATCTAGCGAGGTAGAGGGGGGAGAGGAATTAAGGGGCCTGGCGTTTCGGTCACCGGCAACAATAGCACTAGCCTAGCATTGTATGTATACTAAATAGCATAGGAACTGGCAAAGGGGGCTGTTCATTGTATATACTAGGGATAGGATAGTAAGGGCAAACCGATGCTGGTCCCAAGCGCACACCTTGTTAGCTTGGACAACAAATCACTTGAATTCTTCAAGGCAATCTAACAATCCCAGACGTGATGGCATAGTAGACCTCCAACAATTCTTCATCGCTTTCCAGCTAAACACGCCGACTTACGGTGCAATGGGTTCTTTTTCCCGATGAAGTTCAAGTTACGGTTGCAAATCTAGCAAGCAAATGCCTCTCATTGGTCATTTCTATATCACATCGATCGGATATTTTATGATTTGCTAAGAGGCATTGCCAAGCCTCAAGGGGGGGGAGGTGGGCGAGATCCAAGAGACCCCTAAGGATCTCACATTGGCAGTCAGAGTATTCTCTCCAATTCAGACCCTGGGGATATTAAAGAGCGCGGCCACGTTATAGACCCTCAAATGAAGGTCAAGTATGACGTTAGCAAAAAATACCCAGCGATAGTCTGCGAAAAGAGGTGTGACTCCCATTGGCCAATTTGAATATATGCCCAGGCTAAGCAGCAGCCTAGGCAGAAGCAGAGGTGTAAGTGAGACCCCCTCCCAAGGTCCGACTTAGAACGCGTATTATAGGCCAACCTGCAACTGCAAGGCGAGCATGTTTCAAGTCGAAAGAAGGCAGAGTGTTTGTGTCTGTGTCTTCCGTCCGTTCTTACTACATTCTTTCAAAAGCCAAAACACATAATGCTGCAGGTGGGTTTAGTTGCCGCGACGCACGGGTGGTTTCATCGCATACCTTACCTGCCTACTGGATGTTCCTGGTGGTTTACTGTTGATGTGCACGGAATGGGTACATAGAAACTCTCCGCCCGCTATCCCCGCTAATCCGCCTTTCAGGACTATCCAGGGATGCGGGAGGACATTGAGGGAGAGGATGTTGCTCTAGGCGGAGAGAATGTCGGTGTACGTACTGTGCCAGCGCTAGTACCTACGGAGATTAGGTACTGCATACATACATATGTACCTACGTAGAAGACAGGTATCTAGGTACCGAAACAGAGAGGGCTCTGAGCGGGGACGGACACGGGGACGATGTGAATGCGCGCAATTGGGGAGCCAGAATGCTACCCTGCAGGGGGGGTCCTTGGACTGGGGTGCACTGGTCCTCTGTTATTGACTATAACTAACTCGCCTAACTTATCCGCGCGCCAGACGGCTTGACAGGTCGCTTGTGATTCGTGCCCGCGCCGCTCGAACCGCTGGTGTTCAACTTGGCAGATTGCTTGGCAGGCTGCTCGACAGATTAATAACACGGCGGACAGACGGATCAGCAGATGAGGGTAGGCAGGTACCTTATGTATGTCGAAATGTCCGTTCTAGGGAGAGATCGGCAAGGACAAAAGAAAGGGTCTCGCTTACCGTGTAAGTAGAGAGAGACAAAGAAGAGTTGACGGTGTCTCCGAGGGAAGTAACGCTTTGGCGCTGTTCTTGTTGGTTGCAACTTGTTGAGACCTCGGGATGAGCCGAACAGTCGCAATTGTTACCACTTGAGCTAACATCTAGGAGACTGCATGCGACGCTGCGGGTGGATTCCGACGCTGGCTTTAACGGCTGCCGAAAGAGGCCATAACCCAGAAGAAGCACAGAAGAAGAAGCACAGTAACAACCATGAAAAGAGAGGTGGGCTTGATCTGGTTGCTTACTGGACCGTGAGCCGCCCTGGTCCCCCACCGAAGATGCAGCTTTCAGCAGTTGCATGTGCAGTATACCTAAGTACCTTCGTAGTGCACCTAACCAACCTCCAGCTTGCTTACTTGTGGCTACTACCTACTGCGTAGATACCCGCGTGTGCAGCAGACGAGGTCATACCTCCCTCTTGCCTGGACTTTTTGGGGGTGGTGTGGTAGCTGAGAAGTGGCGCGAACTCGAATGAAAAAGTCCTGAAGAAACACAACAATGGACGTGACTACATATGCCTGTTGGTCCATCTGGAATGCGACGAGGCCACCGTGCGACCTTGTTATATTTGTTTGTGCAGCGAGAATGCGATCAGGGTGCGTCTCGCAAGCCGTGAATCCCCCCTACAGCATATACAGCTGTAGAAACCTCCCCCCTCCCTCCTCCCTCCTCCGGGATCGCAGCTGTTTTCCTGTACTTGGTCGGGCCAAGACATGACCTGCTGGTTGTATCCTTTCGTTTTCGGAAGAAAGACGGTCCAATCCCGTCCAGGGAAAGAGCCGTCTAGGACGAAAGACTTATTCTAGTTGCGCGTCTCTGGGTCGCATTTGGCAGCCCGCTGGGGATATTCAGCATCCTATATGCAGACGGCACAGCAAGGTTGCGGTTCCTATTCGTACAAATGCAACATATGCACGATGACCGGCATTTGCCCTACGTCTGTGACCACAGGCAGATGATAAACAAGACACGCAGACTTCTGGTCTACAACTCTACCACTCTACCACTCTACCCCGAGGACGAGTCTGTTGTGCTATGGCCGTTTCTGGAGGCGCTTTTTGTGACCCCGTCTTGCTCTCCCGCCCCAAGTTTTGCCCTTGTTAAGACTGATTCGACAGATGAGGCACTAGAGAGAGACACGGATCGACGCCTTACGAAGACACACACGCACACCCTACACCCTCGGCGGTGTTTATTTATAGCATTTTCACTTCTTAAGAGACACAGACCTATCCACTTGCGTTTTGCTTTTCTGATGATCAACCATCCCTTGTGCCACTCCTCTTCTGTCACGCACGCAGAGTTTTCCCTTTTTGTCGTCGAGGGTAGGTAGACGGCGTGCGAAATTGGACATCCCGGCCCGGGCTTGTTACACGCACAGGCAGGCACCGACAGCAATCGGGACGCGCCAGAGAGAAACTGACCCGTACTGTGTAGAGCACCGCATTACCCACCCGTTGCGCTGAAGATGCATGCGCCCAGGCCTGTGTATGCACAGACGGCCCGCAGCACACACAGGGAGCTGCCGTTCACGGACGAGATGCTTGCTCACTCGATCGCTCTACAATACAATGAGTGTTTTAGCATTTTCTAGAGACAAGAACCCCGTGTTATTGTATCTGGGTTTAGTATGGGATATGCACCTCCTGACAGAGAAACTACCCGTCTATCTTTCATTGCCTAATCTAAACCAAATACTGCTACTCATGATAGGGATTTTTCTCAGGACCTCACACACACCATTTGTGTTCCGCACTTGGGTCAGATCTCTTGAGCTATGCAGATAGATCACCGAGTAGCGTCTAACGTGACTGCACAGCATACTCCAGCGGTTGTACGAATTATGCATAATATATTCATAACACTAGCACGGAGTTAGACAGTGATTTACTATTTTCTCTCGGTAAGGGCATTCTCAGGCCACTCATGCAGGAGACGTATGGCAACTGATATTGTAATCAGCATTACAGCATTCGTTGTGTACGGATCATACCATCTATCCCCTGTGTTTGTTATCGATCTATGGTACTGGTTGTGTTAATGAGACACTCCGTAGACAATCATTTATATAGTGGATTAACAATTGAACTGATATTCTGCCGTTTAGTTATTCATCTACTTATGTAGAAAGGGCATAGTCTGCAGCATTTTCCCGGCTTCTTCTTGCCGGCTTCCCAGGATTCGACCGGAAAACAGCGCACGGTGTCTGATCCTGAGGTGCGGCTATTCCTAATAGCGACTAATTCTTAATTACCACTTAATCATTGAGGCCAAAGTGGTAATCGTCCTTTGTTGGATGAACTGGCTTGGTATTGTGATTTATGCATATATCTTAGGCAATGTAGATAGGTGCCTGCTATTATAATATTTTGTCAACTTGTCCTAGCCCTACCTGGCTCACGACAGGCGAACGAAACATACAATGCACTACTCGATCACTCCCCTCTCTTTATCGTTGCCATGTTGATCCTTTGACGTTGTAGGTCAGGTCTAGTGCTCCTAGCATTTGTTCTATTGAGTAAATATCCAGCTCGGACATGGTGCCAATAAGTGAATGAGAGTTTGGCTTTTGTAAAGGCGAACGATTGTTGATAAAGTAATTAGTATAGGTAGTATAGATAGTACGGTGAGCTTGACGGCGTAGTCACTTCCCGAACTGACATTCAGATATGAGTTGCCATGGGGTTATAGGTGCTTTCTCATACGCAATGGTAGTATAACGGGATAATAAGGCGAATTATATATTAACGAGTAAATGCACAGACTGGTAAGAGTTATGAGTAAGCTATATTCTTTGCCCTATATGCGTAGGACTACGTGATAGTGCTACTACGCGTTTAAGTTGCACCTCCTTTGTGCTCATGTCTTGTTCATTGTGTCCAACGAAGGACAGACTCGTGGTCATGAACATCATCCTTGAAGTACAGAACAACTTGTTATAAACACAATGGCATTGTTTGAAAACATCACTATACAGAAACTTATAGAGAGTTTTCTCAACTACCTCTATCTCTCTGTATATAAATACATTACTTATTCACTTCCCCAACCATCGTATTCGACGTTCTTCTAAGCACCTCACAGCATCAGTTGGACTAGGTAAGCAACCACCAATAACACCACAGACACAACTGCAATAATCTCTTCACGACGTACTTGCATATTACCCCTAAACCAACAGGTCTATCCCCTTATTAGCAGCAGACAAGATGTGCAGACTCATATGCGACGTCCGATACAGCTGCCAGCACAGCGAGCCGCGTACCGACCCGCGCACATGCCAGTTCGACGCTCAGGGCAACCGTAAACCAATCGAGGAAGACCCCCTTTGCCTCCTAGGGAGCCACTGCTCGGACTTCGTCGGCGGCAGCGTGCGACGGATACAGATCGAGGATCCCAACAGGGGGTTCTGCAGCGCCTGCTTCGCGACCAAAACCCGCGAGTTGTGCAATTTGAGCGAAAAGGCCGAGTGGCACGCCCAGCGCGCCGAAGAGATGACCGCCGAGTCCAAGTCCGAGTCCGAACGGAGACCGAAACTGGAGGATAAGGCCAATGCCACGGTGTATATAGCCATGGTGTCACACCTTGCTCTGGAAAGACTCGAGGAAGTCTCTTTCAAAGATCCCCAGATGAAGGATCATAGTTTCGATGAGCTGCTCCAGGTCATTTTGGATTTGCCAGCGTTCCTAGACAAGGATGCCCTTGTTCGGAAGTTTGGGCAGAAAGTAGAGGAGAGGTTCGATGGGGATAGCGTGAAGATGAGCCATTTCTATGGCATCTCGAGAACGGCACCCGATAATGATTTCGGGCCTTCATTCCGGGAGGGGTTGAAGATTCCTGGTCCTTGGTAAGTATTGAAGTAAAATAAGTAGAAAAGGAGTAGTTTCACGACATTTGAGTACAGTCAATATCAATATTACTTGACTACGGAGTCATTAATATACGAAATAGAGCTTTACCTTATTCTGCAATCTTTCATTGATGTGTCCACGTAATAGCATATAGCGAGTTCGAAACTCTTTGATAGTATACCTTGGGCCCAATTCAACAATGTGAATAAAATTCTATGCGAGTAGATCGTATCCATAAGGTATGAATAGTCATAACTCGGCATTAGCAACACTAGATAGTAAAACTGAATAATACTTCGGCGTTAAGCAGTATTACAAGCGGACCATTTGGTCAATCCACTGTTGCCGGCAGGCCCGGAGACCTCCGGCCAAGAGACTTTGACTCTTCACATATCATTACTCACCGAGAGAGGCCGAGCTGACAAGACCACGCGACACAAACCACCACGCCACCCCCATAATATTCATCTAAAACTCAGCCTTACGATGGTAAAGGGGAAGGGATCGGCAAGAAAGAACACTAGTTAGTCCTATCGCGGACCACAGCCCCGTATTCTGCGTATTATAAGTGGTGGCCGTTATTCTTGTTTTTCTTACGTTGGATCTGATCTTATCTGATCTGACCACCACTCTTCGGCAGCGTGATTAGGTAGCTAAGCTAAGCCGCGAGTCTCGCGCAATCGCGAATGACGAGAATCCTCGGGTTTTTATATTCCCACCAGACAACCCTTCTCGGTGTCTAGGTTAGGTGGTTTGAAGAGTGCATGTGTTACACACGTCCTTCGCGGTGAGTATTAATGGTGTGCTTTTGCTGTGATGAGGCAGCCTTCCTGACGCACAACGAATGATAATAATATTGTGGCGCAGCGCCATACAAAAGGTATATAAAAACAGGACAAGGACCTAACCTAGCTAATTTCTGACTAGTAATGAATATCATTCTTGTGTAACGACTAGTTCGGCCTGAACAAGAGTCTACTGAATGCGTACCCAAGTATCAGCATGGTCTATTTAGTATTCGCAGAGATTTGGAAGAAGGCAGCATCCGTGGTTTTTAAGATCATTATACTTAAAAACAAGGGAGGGAAAAGCCATCTTGTTATTCAATATCTAGCTCGGGTTTTCGCCAATTCATATAAAACTCCGAGAATCATATTACCATACGCCTGGTTTTTCCCGTATTAGTTCGGCTCGGCGTTGGAAGCAAAGCAAGCAAAAGTTCGGCCGGGAGCCTCGTAGGTAAGTCCTATTACTAGATACATAACTATCCTAGAAATCATAAGCTGACTAGATAATCGCCCACCCCGGAGAAAAGGCACATTCTGTTGCTCATTACGAATGAAATTCCCTGTCTCTCGATCACGGGCTGAGAAATTCGCAATGGTGTGACGGAGCGGGATAGTTAGTTGTAAGACTAGCCGGGCCTCTCTCTCTATCTTCACCGCTGATTATTCTATTCTATCCTGCTCTCGTATTGGCCTTACAGTCCATGCCTAGCTCCCGCTGATGATAGTTGAACGGCGAGGAAACGCGTGAGGGGTTGGATGTTGTGCGAAGATGATGAACGCCATGTGTCACTATACCATTGATTTTCTATTTTAAGATCTCTCATGGTCATAGGAATAATACCGAAGCATTATAGTCTGTTGTTGTATTAAAAGCCCAGCAAATCCGCTCAGATGCGTAGCTAGTGGCCCCTGATAGGTAGTTTTTCTTTGATAGTAATTCCTTCTTAGGTCCAGAAATTAGAATCAGCCAGGAGAAAAGACTGATAATATGGGCTGGTTCAAAGTGACTGTCGAATTCGTCCTGAAGGTCGCACAGCTAGACTTCTCCCCGTTGCTCGGCCATGACATCCAGCAAGCTCCCCTATTAACCCCTCCCGCCCATGATCATAACGGCCATGCCCTTGCCCCTTCCGCCCCGGATGTTTTCACTCGTTCTATCAAATGTGAATATCCAGAGCTAGAAGCACAAGGCTGGGAGTTTTGCAACGACAAGGACCATAGAGACTGCTGGATTAGGGACCCCAGTGAAACGCAACCTGGCTTTACTCAGTATGATGTTAGAACCAACTGTGCGAGAAGCCTGATCCTCCTTTATCATTATGTGTATTAGTATACTAACTAACTTGTCTTAGATGAGATGAGAACTCCGAAGGGAGTGCAAAGAGAAGTATGTTTCATTTCTGTTATCAAATATGGGCTACATAACACAGATCTGACTGCGTAAACAGTACTGGATAAACATCCAAGAGAATCCAACTGTGAGTATTAATTCATGAACAAACGGCCTTCCCCTCGAAAAGCCATGTTGACAGATGGACTTCAAAGGTATCTCCAGATGGGTTCCCCAAGGTCGAGGGCAAATATATCAACGGGACTTACCCCGGACCCCTACTCGAAGCGTGCTGGGGAGACCAGATCATCGTCCACGTCACAAATCTCGACCTGGACAATGGGACAACGATCCATTGGCACGGCATCAGGCAGTTTGGCTCTAACGAGATGGATGGCGTAAACGGGGTCACGCAGTGCCCTATCGCGCCACAGGATACCTTCACATACAATTTCACCGCGGCCCAGTACGGACACACTTGGTATCACAGCCACTACTCGCTCCAAGTAAGTCACGTGAAGAAGGACAAGAATCGGAGTTTTTTTAATTCCTAAGTACAAGGCACACTCACTGACGGGATATCTCTCCGTGATATAGTACCCGGACGGCGTAGCAGCACCGCTAGTCATTTACGGGCCCAGCAGTGAGAACTGGGAGATTGATCTCGGGCCACTATTGGTCACCGACTGGGTGCACGACACGGCCTATCTGGCCTACGAGCAAGAAATGCGCGGCATACCCCCGAACTCCGACAGTATTCTTCTCAACGGCCACGGACACTATACCAATAGCAGTAGTCAAGACACGACGGGATCCTACTACGAGACTGTCGTGACGCCAGGTGCAAAGCATCTCTTGAAGCTGATAAACGGCGGAGTCGGCATGAGCTTCGTCTTCTCCATCGACGGACACAACCTGACCGTTATCGCCAATGACCTTGTCCCCGTCGAGCCTTATACTGTTGAGTCGCTGGTTATGGGCATCGGTAAGTAAGAATGCGCTAATTACTTACCGCATATGATATAATTAATTACCATAATATGTATCAAAGCCAGAACAACCTTCACTGACTTCCCCATCTTTAATATAGGCCAGCGATACGACGTAATCGTAGAAGCCAACCAGCCCAGTGACGACTACTGGATACGAACCGTTCCCGCCACCGGCTGCGAGGGGTTTTCAGCTACCAACCCTCCCGACAACCGGACCGGCATCCTTCGATACGACGGCTCGCGCACGGGCCTGCCCACGACGCAGCGCCAGCCCGGCCAAAACGACACATGCGCAGATCTCTCGGCGGAGTTCCTCAATCCCATCGTCCCGTGGGTCGTAGACATGCAGCCGCAGAACAACGTCTCCAGGGACACCTTCAACGTCGAGCTCCAGAACCAGACCGACGTGCCGCTGGGCCCGCCGGGGTTTCCTTACGCGCACTGGCATCTCGGGGGCGAGCCGTTGTGGTTGAATTTCGGCAAGCCGACGATTCTGAACATCGAGTCGTCTATTGCGGATCCGAATTATGTCGTTGTGTCAGGTATGGTTGTTTGTTTGTTTGTTTGCATTCTGTATTAATAGTTCCATTTGCATGCTTAAATCTAACGTATGCTTTGGGCTGGACTAATATTAATTTGATAACTAATTAATTATCGTCAACAGAGAATTTCACGCAAGGATACATCTACCTAATCATCGACGCTAGTCACCGGTTCCCAGTGTAAGTCTCTTCTCTTGTCTTCTCTTCCTTGGTGTATGACATCAATCAATCAGCCCCCAGCCGAAGCCGAGCTCCAAATCAAAAGCACCTGGCTGACCCTTGACACGCACACACCCAACAGAACTCACCCAATCCACCTCCACGGCAGCGACTTCGTCATCCTGGCCCAATCCTCTACTCCCTGGGACATCGTCTCGGGTCCCAAACTCTTCAACTACGCCAACCCTCCGCGTCGGGACACCGCGCTCCTCCCGGCCGGGGGTTTCCTGGCCATGGCCTTCCGACCCGATAACCCGGGCGCCTGGCTGCTGCACTGCCACATCGCGTGGCACGCCAGCTCCGGTCTGGCTTTGCAGATATTGGTGCAACCGAACAATATGCGCGACGGTAATGGCGATCTCGCCGAGACGAGGCGTGTCTGTGACAATTGGGCCGATTCAACCCTCGCTAAGGGTTTGGTACAGGTGGATTCTGGGATATGATAACGCTTGATGGGGCGCTGCTTGCGAACTGGATGGAGGTATTGAATGGGCGAGAGTAATAACAATCTAAAGGGGGGGGGGG
>Ga0247782_1000272_pt1 | contig 52832 bp, 46 predicted proteins | sample UWRJL019104C5_FD_179928 | JGI IMG/M metagenome (GOLD analysis project Ga0247782, IMG submission 179928) | Plant litter microbial communities from Arlington Agricultural Research Station in Wisconsin, United States - UWRJ-L019-104C-5 | ecosystem: Environmental > Terrestrial > Plant litter >...
CTTTGTTCATCCCACAAGACCCATGCTCCTTGCTGAGAAAAGAAAATTCCAAATAAAACAGACGGCCGCATCGCCCCGCGCTCCGGCCTCGCGTCCAAACACTCGATCCAGACGGGCGCTGGCGTCATCGACGCCGACTATCGCGGGCAGGTGAAGGTGCTCTTGTTCAACCACAGCGATGTCGACTACGCTATCGCCGAGGGCGACCGCATTGCGCAGCTGGTCATCGAGCGCATCTACACCCCCGAGGTGGTCGAGGTCGCCGAGCTCGAGGAGAGCGTGCGCGGTGCTGGGGGGTTCGGCAGCACTGGTACGAACTAGAGGCTAAAAGGGGAAACACTAAGATAGATGCAAAATTAAATTAGACAAAGACGGACGTTATGTCGTGTTAGGACTTATTGGGGGAGGGGGAGGAGGGGGGGAGGAAGGAAGCTTGGCTATCTGTCCTTTTTTTTTACTTGACTGCCAAGTCCAGGTCCAGGTCCGCCCCGTACACGAACGAACCAGATGTGTCCAATGGGAAAATAAGGAAGAGAAGAGCATTGATTTTTTCCCACGCAGAGCTGGCAGAGGAAAGCCTTAGCAGCGAGGGGTCACAGCTTAGACACTCCACGCACAACACCAGGAGTAGCGCTATGGAGGAAGAAGGGAATAAACAGACAACGAACTAAAAGAAAGGTCAAATCTGGGGAAGGGTTCCTGTCGATCCGAACACCATATAGAAGGATAGAACCCCTTCAGGGATAGAAAACATGGGCTGTCTACTTGGACCAGTTTAGACTGACATACCCAGTTAGAATATAATAGACACCTAGAGTCTAGAGAGCCCCATGAGTAGAGCTGTGTTATATCAAACAAAGTCTATGATGATACCACGGAATCACGCGAGGAACGATTTGCTTCGTCCACTTGGGAGGACTAACTATTCAGGTGTTATCGGTGTACTTTTGAGCTTCGAGATCCGATTAGCACGTTCTGCTTGTACCTTTTTGCTATTCTATTCTACTACCCTGAAATAATCGTCTCCCGTCTCTAAAGATTGTACATAATGCAATAATTTTGTCTAGATGCTCTCCAGGACACGTACTTTGCGCGTCTTCGCAGTGCTATGCAGGATGCCGGAAACGACAATGCTTGCTCATGTTCTTGATTCCTGCCACCCCAGGTCGTTTATATTCCTACCGTGGCTTATCTAGACAAGTGAGCCCCTATGTAGTTATTCTATGAAGCGACGGATAATTTTTAACCAATGTTCCTCCACCATCACATCTTCTCGGCACGGTATACAACGGCAGGCTCTCTTAGGCACCCGAGGCTGCGTGCAAGCTTGAGCTCAGCGGCGCGGGATTTGAGAAGGTGCATAGTATCACCCTCTGCGCGTACGACGTCCTCGCTCACGCCCCTACGCGCGGCTAGCCGTGTGACGGAGGCGGCAAGGTCGGGTTCTATACTTTCACACGTGCGCGCCAGCACCTCATGCATGCTTGCCAGTACTTTTTCGGCGGCGCGGGCGAGAGGCAGATCCGTGGGCGCAACATCATCGGGGCTAAGCCATGAGGCCGTTTGCTGGGTGGTCTTGTTGGTAGAGTATGCGACGGCCTCTCGCATGCGAACGACCATCAGCGCCGCAAACATGTCGCCCGTTCCGCTGAAGTATGCGTTGAAAACAGGGAATTGTATCGTGAAGAGGCGGGGCTTGCGGTCCGAAGTTCGCGTTGAGCCTACAACGGACATAGTCGGCGTGTTCGGGACTTGCGATTGTATGGGCGAGGAGGGACGGGGAGTCGAGAATGGTGTCTGTGCGGCACTCCGTATGGGTAAAGAGACGGAGGTTATAACGATATGTGGTATATTGTACTTTTCGTGCAGGACTTCGATAGCGCGCTCGAGGGACGCCGAGTCAGTAATCTCTACACCGGAGAGAAGCCTATAACATATCGCGGCCACCCCCGATTAGTAACAGTCCCAGGCTGAGATATAAAAGAAAATAACGTAATGCAACGAGGAAAAGACGCACTCGGCCTCGAATTGGTTAGGCAAGATCAAGTCGGCGTGATGGATGAGACTCTGATACGCAGGAACTACGTCTTCTGCTACGTATATCTTGCCATTGTCGCCCATAACGGGGTCAAGAACCCAGAAGAAACTGCCTGGTTTCGAAGCCGCACTCTCCTTAAGTTCTTTAGCTATGCGACCGACGGCTTCAACACCCGCGGCGCCGGGCACATAGCCAGATAGCATCATATCGAAGCTGTCTAGGTGGGATTGCTTCAGTCCATCCCAAAGATCTGTGATTTCTTGCGCCGCGAGTTTAGTTCCTTTTACTCGCTTGTACCCGGTGTGATTGCCTATGCGCCGGAGTCAGCTTTGCGCCAGGTCTAAAGATCAGTTAGTACAAGAAGAGGCGTACTGAACTGTACTGTATTTAGGGCAGCGGCGTCGCAGCCCATTGATTGCAGGACGAATACAGCGATTTTATTTCCGACGTGTCTACCCCCGGGGAATTTAGTCAGCGGCGAAAAGGTTGGGAAAATGCAACGCAAGGTGACATGAGACTCACCCTGAGACAACCTTTACGGAAGAGTTAGCAATCTATTATTCACGGATCGACACAAGCACTGTGAAGTTAGGGTTCCCTACATGGCTAGCAATGGCCAGGACGCTCGTCTCTGGCACTGGTGGTTCAGGATTCATTGTACGGGGTAGTAGTAGTGGTTCCGCAATTTAGGTTTTGTCTATAGAATGTAGGTATGCAAAGCAAATATTCAAAGGTGTAAGGTGTGTGTATAACCAATAGCTTCACTTTAGATCACCTGTGGGCTATGGTTGCCAAGTTAGACTGCGATGTTATAAACGATAGGTATGTTGGAAGACAGAGCTAGAAGCAGAAGTATGACACGAAGTTAGTGGATCTGACCATGGCCACCGATAATTTCTGGAAGTTGAGTGACTCGTGACCGTTGGGACTTTTCCTTGGAAGTCGCCCGCATCGGCGCCAGCACTATTGGGGTTGGAGGCATTGGGGAACTCAGAACTGAATGCGCATGCCCCTCATTTGTAATCGTACCCCGCACTAAGCCATTTTTAGATATATGACTTGATCTTGCAGAACTCTTGGTGTGTCGAGCCTACACGTGGCAGGAGGGACTCTTGCCAGATGCCTACCTCATTCATCGCGAATAGATCGTTAGGGACGCGATCAGGTTCACTACGTATTTAAGCAAGAAGCGGATATTGATTTTTTTTGTATTATCGTCTCGTTGCTTCATAGCAACAATTGGTCATCTGGTGACCCAACGCAGGCACATGCTGCTACCCAGCAACCATAAATTTCCTAACTGGCGTGGGAGCTGGCACTGTAGGTATCCTACCTCCAGCAGCTCGTTTTTTCTTTCGCGGTTCTGTATACTGCATACAAACGTCGTATGGTTGGTATCTCATCAAGGTCGTTATCACGTACTACCGTACTGTTGTTAAACTTCTCTACTCTTCATCACCAATCTGCAGCATCGAGTCAGCACATAATAATGAATATGGAAGAGACCAGAATTTCTGAAACGAACCTTCGGTGCTAGATAGAAACGCAAGTAGCTGGTTCCCGTAACGAGGTACTCTACCAAAAGCGGCACTTCATTAGAGAGACAGATCTTGACTCTGTCCGAAAGAGGTTGTGCCTTGCAGAAGTTGACAAGGTATTTGAGGGAGAACGTAAGCGAGACAGGCTCTTTCAGCTCAATGTCAACGTTCAGATGCTCTTTCTCGACATTCTGGTAGCTTCGCAGAGTGACGGAGCCGTTGCCAATGTCACCGGCGCATGAGAACTTAATACCGTCTTTGGTAGCTTCAATTGTGACTGTCTGGGCGTCAGCTCTTGCGGGAAGACCGAGCTTCATGTGAGCTATGTAAGGATAGCGACATACCGGATTCTGACATAGCCTGCAAATCTGTGCAGATACGCTTGAACTCAGCTGAAGGCATTATGACCGTAGCAGCGTACTCAGTATCCGGGATGCCCAGGTGCTCCTGGTCAATGTCCATGAGTTTTAGGTCATATTCACTGATGCGGTCGGCCGAGCTGCTCTCGAAGGTGATGTTTAACGAGTCGGGTGCGTCCTCCGCTTTGAGTGTGACGAGATCGTCATTCTGGAGAGCGCGGAGAACCTTGGTAAGGGAAACTAGGTTGACGCCTAAAGCAATGTTTCGATCGCATCGGTAAGGCTCGAATGATTCTGCCTTGAGAAGCATGGACACGAGGGCGACATGAGAATTGTCCATGGCCTGGAGGGCGATGCCCGAGTCATTGCAGTCGAAGTTGCAGTCTTGTACTAGATCTTTGATGGCATCGACCACCTGCAATAATTAGCTTCGTCCTGTAGCATTGCAAGGCTGAAAATCGGAAACAAGCAGTACCTTCTTCAGGACCATCGACTGACTGAGTCTGGCTTCCAACATCTTGACGGTCGTGATGTGACAATGGGGGCAATGAAGACAACTAATGTGGATTAACTCGACTTTTATCAAAGATGATGTGTGGTAAATTTGTGGATGCGGCGTACAGGTACAATATTACGTTTTTATTGACTATTGTGTTTGTATGCTTGGGAAGAGGGGATCTGGTTTCTAGATGCGTAAGAGGTCGTCAACTGCAGGTAGGATGTGGCAGAAATATACGGATATTGGTTGAGAAAGTGCACTTAAAAGGACTTGCGCGTGGGCCAACGCGTTTGTGCCAGGGTTTTTAATGAGTTTCGCGAAAGTTGCGCGAGGATGCCGCCCACCATTCATTCCTTGGGTCTGCCCTGGGCAGCTGAGCTTCCTGGTGGGTGGGTCCCTAGCTTTTCGAAGACCCACATAGAGTGATGTACGTACCTAAAGTGCCTACTGACTGCTGTACCCTACATCAGGTATCGAGATGCAAAAGGACATCAACATGACACTGATGACTACTACATACCTGAAGTCCATCGTAATGCCTACCTAGTAGGTCTATGATGTTTACGCAGGTAGTTAGCCTCTTCGCTGTCTGTGGTAGAAATAACGGTTTTGATTTCTTGCAATACTTCAACATCGTAGCATGTCGGCAAGAGACGTACACAGGTAGGATGGTAGCAGATATATATGTTTATGTTGTTAATGTATGATATATACAGTCTTATGGTACAAAAAGGACATTTAAAACGATTGTGCTGTGCTGTCAAATCTATGCTGTTTTCATGTTCAGATGCCGGAACTCCTTAGTGCCCTACCCATTGCGCCGAAGCGAGGAAGATGGTCGTCCTCGGACGAATAAGCCTCTCCATACCCAAATGCCACTAACATGTTCGGTTCGTAATCAAGTGTTCATCACATGCATATGTGTTATAGGCGAGACCAGACGTTGATATGCTGGACTCACAAGGATACCCGACCTCTTGATGCTTTGCTACCAAGAACACCTTCGAGTTCACGCATCATGCCTCTGTGTGCGTCGGCCTTGGCCCTAGCGATCTCTTTAGCCTTGCGCTCATCTCGCATGCGGACTATTCTTTCCTCTCTTGTCAACATGCTCCTAGGTCGTGGGACGGAGATCGCCTCAAAGATTTCTGGCTCAGACGCTTTGCCGGCAGGCGACACACCACCGGTAAGTTTCCTCAGCGCGTCTTCTACGCCGGGCTCCTGTTCTTCTGCGCTGCTTTCGTCGCCGGCCATCGTTTGCCCACTCATCGTACTCGTTGGAGATGTCATGACGGACCCGATAGAAGAAATCCGCTTCTCATTTCTGTTGATACCGGATTGCAATGCTTTCTTGCCGGTCTGCCAAGCTTCCATGAGATCACGAAGGTCCTGTCCTATGGAGTCGTACTGGGACATGAACAATGGCCCGATTTCAGTGAGATCGTCGGCTTCGTTCAGCGCCTTGGTGGATTCCTCCCGCAGGAGATGCAGCTTAGCCTGCACACTACGGATATTCATGGTCATCGAACCGAGCCGTCGCACCTGGTGTTGCCATCGATCGCGGTTGGGCGACAGTGGTTGTCTCGGGGACTTGGATAGCTGGGTTGTTTGATCTACGCGTATAATTAGAGACATAACAATTGATCCGCTTCCGCCCCGCACTTACAGTCGTTCTCAGCCAAGACATCTTTGACTCTTGTGCAGGCTTGCTTGGTCACAACATTAAGCTCCCTGAAGGCTTCGAGGACGGTGGTGAAACGCAAACGGTCAGCATCTTTCCCCGAAGAGTGTAGGGCAAGCAAGCCGCTTAGGAAGACCTTGCGGATATCGTGAAAGAGATATGCCGCGTCTTTCAATGCCTGTAGTTTCTCGCCGTTCTGTGCATCGACATTCGAAAATTGATGGAATCGCTCAACTATATCTGCAACTGTAAACTGGTATTGCGATTGTAGCTGTAATAGTTCTGTCTGTTCTGCAAAGCCCCAGATCGTGAAGGCTGTCTGGTAATACGTGGAGATCACTTCTGTGAGGCCAGATCGAACAGCATGTCTGAGCTGTAGGCACTTGACGTTCTGACCGTTGTTTTCAAGTCGGCTGATAGGCGGAATCGGGGTGCTCCTGTTCACTCAAACCTCAGCTCTATGTTCCCGGCTAGGGAAGGTATGTACTCACAGTCGATAACCACGAGAGACCAGCTCTACTTCCATGATAAAGTTTAGCGCCGCACTGTTGGTGCAATCAAAATCGCGCGAGAGGGCAAAGAAAGACGCCGACTCTACAAGCCCCTGTCGCTGAATATTCCTTAGAATCTCTCTCCGAATATAAGCCCGTACAACCTGGAAAAGAGCAGCTGCAAGAAGAATTGACACCACTAGTCGTTTCCATGTTGGCAGGAAACCGCCTAGTGAATACCAGCGAGCAAGCGAAGCCAGGCAAAAGCCAAAGACCGCCGCAGCAATCACTCCGGACGTTCTGAGACCATGGAAATTGGACTCAGCTGGCGGCTGTGGTCCGGTAGGTTCTGGCGACACCTGGTAGCCCAGCGTGAGTGGGTTATCTAGTAGCTGGGATTGCACTATGGCAAGACGCAAGCGCTCCAAGAACCCAATAGAACGGGCATGGTCGATGGACGAGGTCACGGTCTTCAACAGGAGTCGGAAAACTTGGATAATAGGGGACGCTTGACTTTGGATGTCGTCGAAATCGAGATGGGCGGGGAGGTTCGGTAGATCGAGCTGCATTGGAGTCGCGAGTTTGTCCCGAAATTTCCTTCGAACTTTGGCGAAGCCCCGGGGCGCAAAGTCTCGTGGGGGTGTGGACGGCGGTGAATCGTCGTGGTCTCTCTTCAGTTCCTGCCACTGCCACTCCTCTTCCTCCCGCTCTCCCGAAGCTATTCCGGCGATGGTCAGCATTATGCTAGATAAAATTGTCTTTGTCTGTACAGGTAGGTCGAAAAAGAGCTGGAGCATACCCTCGAGATAGTTGCTCAAAGGCGAACCCTCATCGACGTGAGTCTCCATGTAATTATGGTGTAGCACAACGGATCGCGTCCATCTGGCGCGAGATTGTATTGGTTCTCTTAGTATGATATATCCCTAGGAGAATGTATCGGAGTTGCACCATCTAGCACCAGAGATGCACAAAGAGACGTCGGGATCTAGCACAACGACGACTCCAGAAGAAAGGGGACCTATCAGGTTGATTGTAGGTAGCTTGTATGGTTGAAGACAGCATAAAGCTACATTGAGAGTAATAAGAGAGGGCACAGTAAACACCTGCGTCAAAATAAATAATAACTTATTATTTAGGGAATGGGTTCCATAAGGGTTGTTTCGAGAATCCGGGGATCCGGGTAGAAGTTTACATGAAGGCAGTTATTATGGCGTGTTAATGTGATGCATGATTGAAGGCAGGTACCAACTTTTGCTCATTTGCTGTTGGAGATTGGGCTAACAAGGGTATCACGGGGTATGCACATCACCATCCGATCCTGAAGTTCGTCCTTAGGTCCGTGTCAAACTTGACATAACAAAGGAGATACTTGCATTCATCTAGGATAGGTATACTGTTCTATGTATACTCATAGTAATGCAGTATACTACATGAATAAGAGATAGTATGATTTCACATCTGATTGAATGTGAGCTGAGGTCTTGCATCGACTTGACTTACAGCTAGGACTGTACATCATGACTTCACTGGCATACAATTGATTGATCCCCTTACTCGCTGTCCGTCACTCCAACTGTCGCTTGTCTGCAGTGGGCCGGGAATATTTTGGGACACAAAAGCGTATTTCATTGGTTGAATAAGTATGTCCTAGAACAGCCACTATGCTAAAGCTGGAACACCGGGCTATGTAGTATCGACATTGCAGGGGCTTGGTACGTATAGGTAGGTACCTAGGCACTTATCCATTTACCTGATCATGCTGACAGTCGAATCCATCGAGGTCCAACGGCATTGGTATAGTACATCACCAACCTAAATACGAACCGACGTCGTAGTGTACGAACATTTCAGGGCTATCCGCCCTAAACCTTTAACCCTTACAAAAGGATTCTTGTCAGCTACACAAAACCTCACCGTAGCGCAAAGGAATTTCCGTGCGCAGCTATGTCGACCGAGAAAGAGTTCCAGATTGCCCCAATTGTGCCGGAGTCGGTTATGCACAACACAAAGGTGCGTTCCATCTATACGTGCAACCCTCTCTGTTAGCTAGGTCAAGCCAATCCGGCCGACCAGAAAATCAATGGAAGCATTGTTGAAAGGCGAGAGTGCGATAAGCGTCCAGGCAGAAGAACAAAAAGACCGACCAACCAATGAGCTTTGTTCCATTTTCGTTCTATTAGCTTGGGCAGGCAGAGAATACATCAGATCGTGTGCTTGGTTGGATTGTTGCCCATTCCTTAGGAATTCTCTTGCACCAGCCGGAAATATCTGCATACTGATGACCCTTTGTTCTCTCTTATAGGCGCTATCAAACCTACAGAGTCTTACGGCCTCCATATTTGGTGCCGCCGCTGGTATCTTAGGTCTCGAATCCTACAGCGGCTTCCTCTTCTACTTCATCTTCACCCTGTTGACTGCCGTCCTATTCTATACGATACGGGTTGCGCCTACGTCGCTCAAGGCCGGCCATGCCATGTTCGACACGAGCCGATATTTCAGATCGTCATACGAGTTCTGGACCGGAGGGTTATTGAATGGGCTCGCAGGATATATATTGACGTGGACATTGTTTTATGGCTTGGTTCGAGCATGATGAAAGCTTTTCAGGGGAATGACTATGGCGCATGTTCGGCGTTCAGGACGTGACAAAAATATGTTCTATTTTCTCGATTTTGTTTATTTTTTGTCGCTCAGCAGCAGCCACAACGAAAACCACCAATCTCACTAAAAATATATAACATTTGAAATCACACCAAGTTAACCACTACGCTATTGAATGCTCTATTCCGAAACCTCGATAACTCTGCCCACAAGGCCATCCAGTCCGCCCGATTTGTCCTTGATGCCCCCTTCGAGTAACACGACGCGAGCTCCGAGCTCAATCCATTCTCGGTTTGATAGAAGCTCCAACCGGACATGGTATTCAATGTTATGTGTATCCAAGTCCGCTTCGGAATCGGTGCGCTCGAGTTCAAAATGTTCGCTCATGGAGAAAACATCATCGTTTTCCTCGCTCGCAGTCGTTTGCAGGTCAGGTTGGGGTTTTTGCCGCGTAATTCGTAGAACCCGAACTGCCGCTCGAACCATGCCAACATATGCGTTGACCAGGCTCCCAATAGTGAGCGAATGTACGTCCAAAGTCTTGAAAGATGCTATAAATCCAGTAGAAGCTTGAAGTGTTAAACCAGTGTCAATCATGTGACGACTAGGCATAGCTAGGACTTGCCCCTTGCGAATCCGTGATGCCACCCTTTTCTTCTTCTCCGTCGTCTCATCACTGTCAGACTGCTCCTCACAAATCTCGTCAAAGACCACCTGAATGGAACCAGCTTGCCCAGCCTCGATAGACTGTACCGGTAGTCGGAGTTCACGAATATTGACTATGGTAGCGCTTCGCCATTCGCCCTCAATCCTGGAGGCCGACAGGGTGTTACGAGCACTAAGACGTGCATACTCTGCAGACAAGGGATGGGGTATGGAAAGACCATATCCAGGAGAAGGATGGTCATTCGGTATGAGCGCCCCTGGATCATCATCCTCCGCAGGGAATGGCCCAAGAACGACTTTATCACCAATTGATAGTCTGCCAAATCGCAAGTAGCCAGTGACGACCGGGGCACTGTCATCGGGTGTTTGCTCCAGCGTGCTTTGTACACGACTACGGGATAACTCAAACACCTCATCAATATGGAACAGGGCCGCAGGTTGCTCAGGGTTGAGGGCCAAGGGGACAAAGTCCTGCGCGGTAGGTGTCGGCGGTATAGGTAAGCTTCCCAGTAGGGCATGCGTCAGTCCTATGCCCATGCCTGTGACGGCACTGGTCAGAACGATCGGGACAATAGCAAGTGGGTCGCCAGCTTCTGTGATGACATCAATTACTTCGGTTTGAACTTTCTTTTGGTCTTGCTCAGGGACCTCAGGGAGGTCGGCAGCCAGAGGTCCAGAGCTGGTCAGCAGTTTGGGGGCCCTGCCTGTGGCTTTCACTTTCGTTAAGATATTGTTTAACTTCCCCCTCAGCGTATCTCGCTGGGCCTTTTCAATCTTAGTTATCAGAATTGCAAGAGGGATTTCAAGCTTGAGGCACAAATCAAGATGCGCCATGGCTAGGTCCATCTCTGCAATTCCAGTGCCCCCCAGAGCTCCGTCCGCCCCTGTCAGAGAATGCGTGCCGGTTGAGATGGCTGTCTCTTCACTCGCAGCAATACAAAGCAAGGTCCAATGCGGAGCCCAACCGACCAAAGCTCGAAGTGTAGTCCGTTGGTATCGAGGGTGTCCAGCTGAGTCCAAGAAGAAGACCAGCCGGCCATCTTGAGCGCGGTCATGGATATCAGGCCATGCCTTGATGTCCATGCACGTGTAATTAAACACAGTTCGACCCTCATAGCCAACGAGCTCCTGCGCAATAGAGCTGGTTCGTCCAGAAGCGACTTCATGGCGATGTTTTAACAAGTAACTACGACTTCGACCCCGGCCATCGTCCAGTGTTCCATTTGCAAGCGTGCCAAGAAGAGTCGTCTTTCCTGATGTTGTGGGCCCTGTCAAAGAAACCCGAAGCTGCTCAGTGGTGGATGCGCCTCTGCGAGGAGGAACGCTAGCCGCGTTGGTATCGTCGTCCGCCGAAGCTGTAGCCTGCCTATCCAATATCGGCAAGATCAAAGCTTCTGCAACCCAGAGGTCTTCATGGTGCAGTTTAACAGACGGCTCTCCGGGATTCTCAAGCCAATCGCAAGTACCAACAGCCTTCATTCGCTGAACTTCAACCCTGCACCCTAGACTTGCAGCCATGATTTTCAGAGTTGTCATGCTTTCGTCCATCTCGTCCTTTGTTAGGCCCACAAACGTGCCATCGTCAGCAACTCCGATTTCGTACAAAGCTCCATTTGACTCCTCGAGGCCTGGGAGAAGTTGTGCGGGCTCTTGCAAAATGGCGAGTTCGGTATTATCTTGGGGCAGCTTGGGTACCACAAGCTCTCCCCTGGCAGTAGCATGTTCAGGTGAAGACTGTTTCAGTCGCCAGAGAAGCTGTGTCGTAAGATGGTGAAGGCGATTTTGTCTGGTCTGGTGGGAAGAGGCAAGTGTAACGGATTGCTTATTTGATCGTGCCTCTTTCAGCCTCCTATTGTTTGCCCCAGAACCTGTAGGATCGAGAGAAGTGCTCATTTTCTCGTAAGTCCGCCGAGGACGCAACAAGAGGTGAAGTTTATACTCGATGGGCCCGTCTTGAGGCTCGGCCTCGAGCCTTTCGACCTCAGCATCAGATGACTGCTCTGATGTGGTGTTTGCCCCGGTTGATGTTGACCGCTCATTGTTGGGTCGCTTTCCCGAGTCCTGGCTCGATCGCCAGGGGGAGTTGACCCGAGGCAACTCATCAGGGAACGTGAAGACCGAAGCCATGGCGAGATTAAAGTGAACCCGCGGTGGACAAAGTATATAACACTATGGATGACAGAACAATAAGCCAGGGCCACCCCTAATCTTGCCGCTTCGTATGCGTAATGCCAAAAGTAACCAAAATAAACAAAGCGTATGTGAAGTATTTTCTTGTTCTGTCCCCTCACGCTCCTGTCCGTATATGCATTGCCGCTATTCTTATTGATATTGCATGCTCATAAGCCATATATTGGGAATAAAAGAGCTGTTTTCTTATTATTATCATCTTTGACAGTACGCTAGCGGTTTCTGAAAGAGTCGGTGAGAAGCAGAGTTATAGATAAATATGCTTTTAGTAAAGCTTTGATAAAGCCATTGCGTAGCTATAACAATGATTTAGAGTATATTGCAGGATTTTCAGTTGACACAAGTGATGGTGAGAATGGTGAAGGATGCAAAACGTTCATAACCGTATATATTGTGAAAGAGTCATACGAAGCCGAGTAGTATGAATTGGAAGTTTAGGCTGGGTCGGAAGGCTCAGCCAGTCATCATCGGTTCCTTTGAGATGGACCTAATCTACATAGTAGGAAGGGTGCCATGGACCATAATTGGCCTGCCCAGAACCACTGGATGCCACAGTCCACACCCCCTAAAGCCAAAAGCACACCAGAATATTATTAGCATATGTGGCAGGAAACCGTAAGTTGTCGAGGTGAGCTTTGTAAGAAGGTGTTACGTGTAGGTTACCGAGCACATACAGTAACAGGTTTGCAATTTTAATATGCTGCATTCTTAAATTCTCGAGTCACAGCTTGTAACCAGAGGTGTAACCACAAACATTTTTCTATATTCGACATACAGATTACATACCTGAGTGGTCTGTAATATAGAACTACCCTCTATAATACCCAATCTCCTAGCAAAAAAATTGTAGGGCTGCGTACGTGTACTTCGGTGGCTCAAGCCATAGAGGCTTCTACCGTTCTACGGTACAGCATACAACAGTACCTGGCTGCCTTCCTTTGTACTTATTTGAAGCCTGCCCCTGACAACCTTGAAAGCTGAAAAGCCGAGAGCAAGAAGCTTATTAGGCTGAGTGCCCCATTGTCAGATGCTGCGGCTGGGGAACTGACGAATTGCCCCACTTTAGTCGAACCCTGAAGACTAAAAATCGCCCCTAGTCACTCACCACTCCACCAGCGACCCAATACAGAAGCAGAAACAGCGGGAGACCCCTCTGGTCCCACTGAACCTCTGACACCTTGTGCCGCATCCCTTTAAGACTCCTAGGCTACCTCCTTATAACTCGACTCGCAATCGACCTACCGACCAAAGCATTTATTATCAGAATTACAAACCATCGCATGCTGACGTCTACCACCTAAGTCCCAGTTTCGACAGGAGCTATTGAAGCATGAAGAAGTTTTTAGGAAAGAAGTCAAGCAGCCGCGATGACGACCCGAATCGAGCTGCGCTCTTCGGCTCTAAGGGCGGAGGTTCGCAGTCTGAGAACCCCTACGCACAGACTGCTCCAGATCCGTACACGGAAGATAACACGAAATATGCTGGTCAGAGATCTCCGTTGAGCTAATCATAACGACCCTTCAGAAGGCTGACTCTAAAGATACCCAGGCATGAACGCATACCAGAACGCCCGGAACAAGCTCGATGCAGGATCGAGATCACAAGGCGTAAGCCGTAACGATAGCATGAGTTCTTCGACCACGGCGCCCCCGCCCTATTCAGACCAGGCCACACCAAGCGCTGGTTACGGAAACAACCGGTACGGTGCATCCGGTGGATATGCCAGCACCAGCAAGTATGCGGGTTCTGGCTATTCCAACACTTCTCGCCAAGGAGGTTATGGAGGTCTTGGTCGAACAGATAGTACTGATACTGTAAGGTGCCCTATGGTTCGATAAACAGCTTGGTATATTTATATATGTGCTAGGACGCCAACCGGGACGCTCTTTTCTCTGGTGCTCGCGACCGACATGACCAAGGACAGACACCAGTATCGAATACTGGCGGCAGCAGCAGTGGCAGCGGAAGCGGAAGCGGCGCCTATGGATCAAGTACTGCTGCAGGCAGTAAATATGATGGCTATGGAGCACAGCGAGAAATGACCGAGGTACTGTAACCCACCATATTACGCTGTTAATGCTTGAAAAGCATGTTCTCTAACATGATATTAGGAAGAGCGTGAAGCGGAAGAATACCGTTCGCTGAAAAACGAAATTCATTCCACAACTCAGGCCAGTTTGGCTACGAACCAGGTCAGTTTGTGGGTTTCTTTTGACTCTATATCGTGCTGCATGCCACGGATTTGGATCTCCAAGACCCCATAGGGCCGAGGTAGCTAATGCTCCGTTCGATTTGTTTTGTTACACGATTAAATATATAGCCTGTGGTTAGCAAAGAAGCGCCGCTAACTATTGTGGTTTTAGAGCTCCTTGCGCTACATGAATCAGGCACTCGACACAGGACTAGCAACGTACGCTCGACTAGGCGGTAAGTAGAGTGATGACAGATGATACATACTCAAAACCAAGGCTAATTTATATCGCAGCACAAAACGAACGCCTCCATCACAGTTAGTGACCTCGCCTTTTCATACCTTTTTATCCCTTGTCAAAGAGCTCAATATATTGTGCCACATGAGGACCTGTTCTTGGACACAGTACATCTACGCAACGGCTCTCTATGCATTTAAATATTGCCCTGCCTTTTGCGATGACCTCTGGATGAAGTCATACTGACTCTCAACAGCTGATCAGCTTCTCGATACGGCAACGGAATCCCACCGACACGCCGAGGCGCAGACCAAGAAACTAAAGTCTTTGAAGTTAGTTGTATCTCGGAGATCATCGTCTACGTCAGCTACTGACTGTTTTTAGCCGGAGTATGTTTGCGGTGCACGTGAAGAATCCATGTAAGTAATCATTGGGCCCATTCTCGTCTATTCAAGTCGTTTTCCGAGAATGACTATATTTGCTTACTTTGCATACTAATATTAATGTCACAGTCACGGAGAAACGACGCACAGCAGAAGGTAAAGAAAAATACACTGGGTATTGCGCTAGCCGGAACCGCTTATGCTAACTCCAGAACAGAGGAGGCGAGAATTCTGCAGCAGAATCAGGCAGACCGTGAGAATCGGGAGGCAACCCGACGGGATAAATGTAGGTAGTCACTGCACCTCGCCTTTCCACGTCAGATCAATGACCGCCGATATCGTAGTGTCGGATAATTGCTGACCTGAAATGGCGTAGTCGCTCAACATATGCGGATGGAGAGGAACATGGCGGATTTAGACAAACCTGCCACGTCATCTTTCTCGGGTGGAAACCGTGCCGACCGGAACAAATATATGCTGGAAGATGACTCGGATGAAGAAAGCAAGGCGCAACTGGAAGCTGCCAACGAACAGATTGAAAGAGGTAAGCAAACAAACAGGCCCTGAGCTCCCCAGGGGCTTAACCAGATGGAACATGCTGACGCCTAGCCTCTCTAGATCTGGACCAGATGAGCATAGGGGTAGCCAAGCTGAAAGCTGTCGGAAAGGCTATGGGCGAAGAGCTCGACCATGGTAACAAACTTATTGGTAGAATTGGTGAAAAGGTATGCTAAGTGTTTCGGATATGCTACTATTGTTCGTAGTTCGCTCTAACATTGTGTGCAGACGGACCCTCTCGACGATCAGATTAGAGTGACGAACGCCAGAATGAACCGCATCCGTTAGAGTTAAAATAACATAATTTTTAGCTTCTTAACAGAGACCTTGCGAGCATGGGAAAACTCGCCGGTGAGCTTGATTGGACAATCTCGTCTGCGAGATGGACAGTTTGTCATTAATGGATAGGGTCGGTTTATAACAATATATACAAATCGCGTTGGGACATTTTGTCTCGTTGTTTGAGGAACCGCAAAGTGATTACCAGTGAAAGCGGCTCTCAGACCAGCCTTAGTTCTATTCAAGCCAACATGATACGTGAGATTGTGTTGTAGACTTCACAGCTCAGATACTCGACATGGATGCCCCTGAGTTTGCAGGAACGTGCAGTACTATTCTCTCCCCATGAGACGGACATATGTAAAATTGGCCCTCGAGGACAGCCAGCGATACTTCACGCTTGTTATACAGAACCTCACCACAACATTCATAAAGTATACTGTATATATATGGCAACTTTACCAAGATCATATATGATGTATGGGAAGCCAAGGAACAGGACACTGTGTGTAGTCAAGCCGTATATGTATAATTTACTGTGCATTCCCTAGTGACTAGCTACATAGGTTAGGCACCTTGATACCTAGTGGCCATAACTGCAACTTACCCAAAGAATAGTAACTTTACACCTGACATTTGACAGCACAACTACGTCACATTTGAGAGTAGTACTACTTACATACAATGAGGCCTACGACGAGGTTATTAGCGATGGCGGTGTCGAGTGATAACGGCCTCAAGCCCGCCCCTATGGCGATCTTGCCGCCGATACCACTATACCGACGCCTTCTGAGGGCGCATCGCAAACACCTACCCACGGAGATGCGCCTCCTAGGCGACGAGTACATCAAGGCCGAGTTTCGCGCACACCGAAATGTCGACAACCCTGCACATCTGGTAAGGTGTTTCCTCGATACCTCTTCTGTGGTCTCATCCTTTAATACCTTTTCCTTTTTCGGGTTTCTTTGGATTTTGTAATTCATTTAACGGCATTATATCTGTTTATGTTGTTGCTCTTCTCTATGGCTAATGCGATATCTTGTCCTTTACCGCAGATCGGCTTTCTCACGGAGTGGCAACTATATGCCCAGAAGATTGAAGGTGATTCTTGGAAGGGCGAGAAACTCGATCCTGCCAAGGTCGAAAAGATGAGCGGTATGTCCTTTTTCTCTTCTTCCACTTTTCCCAGTGCTCTCTTCACGCTTTTCAATAGAGGCTTTCACAAGAATGAGAAGTTGGCTGATCGTACGGCCTCGATAGACCAACAAATAGGACAAATGTATGAACTTATGATGGCTATAAAAAAGAGCCGCGAGGAAGGAGAAGGTCAGGAGTAATATAGTGGATTTGCTCTTCAAATGTAAGGCGCGTGTGAGTACCACGTATCTTCATAGATGATGCCTAATACTATTTGTACATATTTGGCTATAGATCAAAGCCTGTAATACTACTCTACCTGTGTTTGAATAGGTTATCAAAGCAATGAGGGTATTCGATATCTAGATCAAGAGCACTGTAAGGCCTTGGTGCAAGATTCTCTCTTACCTCGGTTAGCGATGAAGCGTCTATCTAGTAATAAAATTAGCTGTAAAACAAGTATGAACACCACTTGTTTATTTGGCTCCTAAAAAGCCCATGATTAAAGAGTGATCTATTTTCCTAAGGTTGAGCTTCTCTACAATATTACAAGGAGTCAATATGTTGTTACCTTCTGTTCGTGTGCGCACCAAACTGAAGCCGCCTTAACATAGTCAAACAGTGTATTTATGGTATTATTTAACTATAAATACTACGCTATACTAAGGCTTGGCCTGCACATACCAAGTACCTAGCCAGTTGCACATGATTCGTCAACATATATATTTCTTAAGTGGGGTACTGTGCATTTCTTCGGTATCTTACTGTAGGTCTCTTTTTTTTTCGTCGGTACATCTATACATCTGTACAACATAGAATAATAAAGATATAATAAAACAAAAACCACATCCATCACAAAAAATGGATCAACACAGGTCAAAACGACGGAAGACCAAGGGAAATGATCCCTCCGTAGTGACTATTAATGGGAAGACCGTGTCTTTGAGTGCATTTCTCGCGCCACCAACGAAAAAGTCCGAAGAAGAGAAAACACCGGTTCAGCCTGAGCAAAACGGGGAGGATTCAACTAACGGAAAAGATGGCGGAAACAAAGAAGAGAAAGACCAGGAGCATGCTGGAGAGCCTCATAATGACATAAATGAGAAGGAGAACAGGAGAAAAACTCGGCATGAAGGTGCAAGGCCCTCAAGGAAGGCTAAGGAGGAAAAGGAGACGCCCATGTTGAAGGCCAGGAAGGCATTGCCGATATGGGCTTATCGCGACCAAATCAAGGAGAGCCTACGAAAGGATAACATGCTTCTTATTGTCGGTGAAACTGGTTCGGGAAAGAGTACACAAACACCACAGTTCCTATGTGAAGAAGCCTGGTGTCGCAGGAAGAAGGTGCGCATCCAATCCGACGAAGTAGCTGTCGGCGGTATGATCGCCATCACGCAGCCGCGACGAGTGGCAGCCACGACACTGGCCGGAAGAGTAGCGAAAGAGATGGGCACACCTCTTGGAACTAGCGGCGAGGGATCTGTTGGTTACTCAGTGCGCTTCGATCACAAGGTTCCGAAGGGAACCAAGATCAAATTTCTCACCGAAGGTATGCTCCTACAGGAGCTGCTACGGGACCCGAACTTGCGACAATATAGCGCCATCATTGTAGACGAAATACACGAGAGGAGCGTCGATGTGGATTTGATCACTGGTTTCCTGAAACAGATGCTCTCGAGCGATAATGGTGGAAGAGGGGGCATACCACTAAAAGTCGTCATCATGAGTGCCACTGCCGACGTTGAAAAAATCCAAGAGTTCTTCAAGCCGAGCAACAAACCATCGCCATCGTCTATCCAGCTGCTCCGGATAAAGGGAAGGCAGTACCCTGTGGAAATCAAACACACGGATAAGCCGGTCCCGGACATACAAGAGTCACTGTTAAAGAAAATTTTCGATATTCATCTACACGAACCATTACCAGGTGATATACTAGCTTTCCTTACCGGACAGGAGGAGATCGGGGCTGCCCAACGCCTTATCGAAGAGCACTGTACCACATTAGCTTCGAATGTGCCAAAATTGCTTGTGTGTCCTCTTTACGGGCAGCTCTCAATCCAGGCGCAACAGGATGCATTCCAGCCGCCAAAGACGAAATTCACCCGAAAGGTAGTTTTGGCAACCAACATTGCAGAGACGTCAATCACTGTCCCCGGTGTACGTTACGTTGTGGATTGCGGCAAAGCGAAGATAAAGCAATTCCGCGCACGGTTGGGCATGGAGTCCCTCCTGGCCAAACCCATTTCTAAGTCTTCGGCAATCCAGCGCACGGGTCGAGCAGGCCGTGAAGGCCCGGGAAAATGCTACAGGCTGTACACATCCGAGACCTACGAAGAGCTAGAAGACGCCGACCTCCCCGAGATTCTTCGTAACGACATCCTGGGTGCCATCCTGACCATGAAAGCGCGGGGCATCAACGACATCCTCTCCTTTCCACTGATGGACTTCCCGGACATCGAGGCCGTGGAGAAGGCGTTGATCCACCTGTACTCGTTGGGCGCCCTCGCCGACGATGGCGGCATCACGGAGATCGGGCGCAAGCTAGCGCTATTCCCTGTGTCGGCGCCGTACGGCCGCGTGCTGCTGGCGGCGGCATCGCCCGAGTTCGACTGTTTGTTGGAAGTGATCGACGTGATCGCCGTGCTGACGTCGGGCGAGACCATCTTCCACCAGATCCAGACGGAGGACGACAGCGAGCACGACGCGATCGAGGAGGCGCGCAGGGAACTACAGCGTCGCGAGGGCGACATCCTGACCTTTCTGACGACGATGCAGCGGTACGCGGCCGAGAACGCGGACAGGTTGTCCTGGTGTCGCGCCCGTCGCATCAGCGTCCGCAACATGCGGCAGGCCCTCAACATCCGCCGGCAGCTCCGCGGCATCTGCCTCAAAGAGAAACTCTTGAAAGAGCAGCCGGCGGCGGACCCGCAGCCCTTCGTGCCCCTCTCGCCCGAGCGCGCGGACGCCCTCCTGCGCTGCTTCCTGCGTGGCTTCGCTACCAAGACGGCTCTCCTTGCGCCAGACTCGAGTTACGTCACCGTCCAGGGTAAACACGTCGTCGCTGTTCATCCTTCTAGTGTTCTACACGGCCAGAAGAAGGAGGCCATCATGTTCCTCGAGCATGTCTTCACACAGAAGAACTACGCCAAGAAGGTCAGTGCTATACGCGCTGACTGGATCGTCGAGGCTATGGGAGGGGGGGCTATTAATTGATGCCCTCTCTTCTATTTCAGTCTTCTACATCTGCCTCTAATTCATGAGATAGAGAAAGAGAGTTTATGGGAGTATGTGCTTTGAGCGTATAGATAGATAGATAGCATGTAGATGGCGCAAACGTCATGTCGTCTATCGTTTCGGATACCACGGTACAGAAGAGAGAATGTATACATGAGCAAATTAATATCCCCTTCATAACGCATATATTCGTGAGAATTGGACCTGTATGCAAGTCAAATAGCTGGGCTGCCAGTGAATCGTCCTCCATGTAATACGTAGCGAGAAGAATTCTCGATTTAAATATGACAACGCCAATAGGAGGTAATTCAAGCTGGTGGTTTTCTTGTCAAGCCTTCCCTCAGAGATCCCGGGGGGTGGCACTAACCTTAGTATGCCCGGCCCCGATCATCATCAATATTTATGTAGTACCTATCTACGTAGTGTTCAATGCGTAGTTTTCTGAAGGTTGCATCATGTACGTGTAGCGCACATTATCCAAAACAAAGACTATGTTACTCATATTATTAGTATATCACCCCAACGAGGGCTCGGACTCGGGCTCGGGTAGCTCGTAGGTCGCAAGTATCAAAATTGGTTCCCTTAATAGCTATCTACCTAAGCAGGTCACGGACAATTACAGAGCAGGCAAGCGCCTAGTATATCGTTAATCTTGACTTCGTATTCTTGATCATATGTGTATCTTACCTAACACCTAAGTTCGTGTCAGCAGATAAATAGCAGCGGTACAAGCTATGAAGCTACAGAAGACAGAAGTGAGGTTGGGTCTTAATACAACATATAGCCATACCCTGAACACCCTTCACCATGCCAAAAGCCTGTACTTCTTGTTCATGATACACGGGCCCTCCTCTCAGGTGCAGGCCAAAATTTGTCCAACTGTACTACACCACTGGCATTCCAAGCCGCCGACGGTCCAACGAGGGCAGACTATGTATATCTCAACCGCATATTTAGGCTACACCAAAGCCCGTAAAAGCCTCCCCCTCCCTTTCCAAACCCTACCCTAACAGAGTTTAGAGCGGGGATACTTCAGCGTTTTCATTTCCTTTGCTTCCTTTTTTGGGCCTTAAGCCGAAGCGAGCGCCGTAGGAGGGGTGATGACATAGGTTCAAATCGGGCAAGAAGGAATTCGGGCTCGCCCCCCCGCAACTTGCGTAGGTAAGTGTCTGGTGACGATCCTACTGTCAGCGACGTGCTTAATGTCCTGGACTGAGAAGGCTGGCGCCCATTATTTGGAAAAGTAGGCAGCGGGTTCTCGCTGAACGGGTTGGCAAGGCCAAGGCCTCTCCAAGGCTCTGGAGGAGGAACCGGCGTTTGGCGCCGGGTTGGCGTCCCGTGAGTCTGAGGACTGCCGTACTGAAATAAGTTGCAGTTACCATTCTGCTTAGACTCTTTGCTATCTGCAATGCGAGTGTGACCGCATGGGCTGGCCTGATTCGGAGTAGTATTGCCACTGTTGACTCCACTGACTGTGCTTTCTGTGACAGTTGCCATGTCGTTTAGAAACGGCGCAAAGATGGGTTCTGGAGGGCTGGGCTTGATGCAATCATAGCGAATCACAGTATCACCAGGGTCTTCAGCTATGCCAGTTGTAAGAAACCCATCAAGGGCCTTTTTTCCGCCGGTCACCAAAGCTCCCGACATAAGGTATGGATTGCTGCTGTAAACGTACTCTCTGCGCCTCAAACCGAGAGGTGGGTTCGGATCATCACGAATAAGAGTGTCGCTGGCGTCGAAACCTTCTTTCACGATCTTCGCTAGGCGACGTTGACCATCATTTAGCCGGTCTTTTCCTATAGAGCCACGACGATCCTTCTGAAGCCTGATGCCTTTTGCAATCAGCAGTTTGGTATCCGTGTGCGACGCAGTGCCGTTTTGCAAGTCGAAGCCTTGATCGATTGTGTCTTGATCCAATGTCATATCCTACTTGTCATTGGTTCGGGAAGTCTCGGTGGACATCTCTCTCAGCTTCTTAGCCTTCTTCTTGCTCTTACCTCCCCCAGGCACCGGTGAGACTGCCAGGTCCTCCCCCAGGGCAAACCGGACTTTCTTAGGGGAGTCATCCACATCTACTTCGCGTTTGATTTTAACCCCTACCGGCTGAGCAACAACAGGAGTATCGTCTAAGGGAGCTGTGGTTTGTTTCAGGGATAGGACAGCGTGTTCCCTAGCGCCATTCTGCTTACGGCGAGAAGACAACTTTGAGTGTTTTCCCGTCTCATCTTCACTATCAGGGATATCACTCCATTCTGATAGTGTATACGAGCCAGGCGAGTTCGTCTCTTCGCTTTCCTTTTTGATGCGCCGATCTGTATACTCGTCGAGGAGGGGGCCGAGATTTCTCTTGAATCTCCAAAGCAGTTTACGAACAAGATCATAATCAAAGGCACGATCCAAAGAACAATCCTGGATGTAAAGTTTCTCGAGCTCGAATTGTTGCTTTTCGCACCGTTCAAGGTATTGCTGCTCTCGCCGTTTCAGCTTCTTGCAGCTTCGGAGCAGCTTATGTCGGAAATCAAAGTCATCAATTTCAGGTTTCGTCTTATCAGCAGCACGGAGTAATTCACGATCCAGGGTGTTGCGGCGTTTGATTAGTCTCTTCGTCCTTTTCGCGAGAGTTCGGTGGTCGTCTGTGGAAAGGGGTGGTATGAGCTCGAATTCGGATTTGACTTGTGCATGGTGCCTGCCTACGTCCCCTTGGTATCGCTTTTTCTTGCGAGCATTACGATGATCAGCTTTAGATCGATCAGACACAGATGGAGATACTGTAGCTGCATTTTGGTTGGAAAGAAGTGCGCGGCGCGTACTTGGAGAGCTGGAACTGAGGCTAGTCAACTCCGTTCCAGCCATAACTGGAGAAATGGAAGCTCCGAGCTCGGAGCTCCAAATCCATTCAGTAGGGACCTAGCAGCAACGTTCGGTTCAGGTTGTGGGTACGGCCCGTATGGAGGTGCCGGCTACCCCACGAGACAAGAGATTTCGCGGTAGCTGTACGCCGGGTGAAAGAATCGGAATTCCTTCAGCACAGATATAATGTTAACGGACGAAGTGCACAGGGTCTTTCTGACACAAACGATTTGGCATAAATATAACGGTGACCTCCTGTTCTTCTTGTTGAACAAGCTGAGGAAGGTACGTACCATTCTTGGTGTGCTCGCAGGCTAGAAGTAACCTACATAGGGCATGTACCTACATGTATTTACAGATGTACATACTGTAGGTACATAGGGTAGGTACCTGCTGTAGTGGGGTATCTTGCTCTGGACGTACCTACCAGCCAACCTCCCTACCTAGGTGCCAGAAGACGGGAGCGCTAGCGTCGTCCATATAACGGTGCTATGGATCGTGAAAGTCACCAATTCCATCGCACATCTGTGTACCTCTACCCAGATGCATAACTTTCTACTTACAAAGGGATAGGTAGGTGATATACAGCAGACGAAGGAAATAACATCTTTACGTACATACCTAAATAGTAGTTATTCCCCATGAGGACATCCCAAGGAGAAATTGTAAGCCCCGGACTTGTATCTAGGTGTACTATGTACTGTTCGCTGGAGGTAGGCTTACATAGGTCCTTACTCCACCCACTTCTTAGACCTCGGTATGATGACAGGGGACCGGCGGGAGAAGCTATTGTCAGTGCCTAGGTTCAGTAGGTAGATGTATAATAATAGCCGGGGAGCTTGTTCAGAGTTGCAGTTTCATTCTTTGTACATAACTGCCCTCAATTGAAATCTCGTACCTCATCCATTATCTAAAGTCAAGGAATAGGAAGGCTGTAGTCGTGATTACAGTATTTCTTGTACTAGATTACACATCGCGAAAATGAGCGGCCCAGGAGCTGGTTTTGAATATCCTCCCGTTGAGGTATCGTGGTTAAAGCGCGATGTCCTGCTCTTCGCCACCTCGATAGGTTGCACCTCCGACGAGCTTCACTTCCTCTACGTATGTGTCTCTAAATAAATAAATGATCTTCTCGCCTTGCTTTAGGCTTACAAAACCAATAGGAGCTTGACCCGAACTTCTCCGTCTTCCCAACTTACCCCATTGTACTACGTGAGCATCCCTGCCTTCTGAGGAATCCCTTGATATCTGAGCGAACTATGTTCGTTGACATGCTGCAGCTTTCAAGAACAAGCAGCAGGAGGTGGTTGATTTCTACGCCGCCCAGAAGGCCATCAAGATCCCCGGCGTACCCGAGTTCGACGCACGACGAGTCGTAGACGGCCAGCGAAAGATCGAATTCATCAAGCCTCTTCCTACTACCTCTGCGGGCAAGAAGTTCGAGATCCGGAGCAAGGTGCTAGGTGTCTACGACAAGGGCAGACCAGGCACAGTCGTCGAGACCCAGACGGACTTGGTTGATGCCGGCACCGGCGAGGTCTACTCGCGTGCCACTGGCAGCGGTTTCTATGTCGGCCAGGGCAACTGGGGCGGCCCCAAGGGCCCGGCGACCGAGAACTACCCCCCACCGAAGGACGTGAAGCCCGACGTCGAGTTCGAGAACCAGACGAACCAGGAGACCCCCATCCTCTACAGACTCAACGGCGACTACAACCCCCTCCACATCCACCCCGAACCTGGCAAGAAGATGGGTTTCGGCGGTGTCATCATTCACGGCCTGTACTCGTGGAACTGGGCTTCCCACGGTTTGCTACAGCACCTGGGCGGCAGCAATCCTGCCAACATCAAGGAATTCCAGGCGCGATTCGCTAGCCCCGTCAAGCCGGGCGACAAGCTCGTGGCTTCGGCCTGGAGGACTGGCGAGAAGAAGGGCGAATGGGAAGAGATTCGATTCATTGTCCGAGTTGCGGGTGGCAAGGTTGTTCTCAGCAACGGTCGTGCCCTCATGAAGGTCGTCGAGAACCCCAAGAGCAAGGAGTGGGCATTGCTGTAAAGTGATACGTGTATGAACAATCGTGATCAAAGCCGGGCATTTCTTGGATAGTCGCAGATCTTCTCACAGATGGCATGTAAATTGAATTGACACTGACGTGTTAATGTATGAGACAATGATACAAGTTTTCATATCAATATGTTTCGAGCTGTTTTCGGCTCCTCATAACAGAGTACCAGTAAACTGTGACAAATACCCATATACGTTGTAGTTCGTGATGGCGCCTATTGACCTGTCCCGTTAATTTGGCTGCCTGGGTCTAGCCGGACATTTGTTGGGTGTTTGGGCAAGTCAGGTTCCCACATATTTCTCCTACAGAATTGCCGTTGCAGCTAATCAAAATCAAAGTAAGCAGATTCAAGAAAAATTCGTCTCAGAATGCTTCAAAAGGGACACGACGCCACTCATTTGTAAATCTTCCTCGTGGGTATTTGAATCTTTGCAGTTATGGCTCCAAGTCCCCAAGTCGGGGACCGGGTGTCGTACGATGGGGCAACATGCACTGTCCGATATGCCGGCGAGGTTGCTGGCGCTTCAGGCTCCTGGCTTGGCGTCGAATGGGACGACGCAGGCCGAGGTAAACACGACGGTTCACATAAGGGAACGAGATATTTCAACTGTGAGTCTTTGCTAAGTCCACGGTTCTTTGTTTATGGTGCTGATTTGCTGCCTGTTGCTAGGTTTGTCCCGTTCCGCTACGGCAGCGTCCTTCGTCCGGCCGACGAGGCCCGCCGATAAGCCCAACAGCTTCATCGGCGCTCTGCAGGACAAGTATACCGCAGAGTTGGCGAATACGGGGACAATCCAGTTCTCAGGCAAGGTAGCGGAGGAGGTCGGCTTTGAGAAGATACGCCGGAAGCAGGCTCAGCTCTCAGAGCTTCGTTATGCTGTCCTTGACGAGACACGCATTTTTACCGTCTACAAAGAGGGTGACCAGTCCATCATCGAGACGTGTCCGAAGGTAGTCGAACTAGACCTCAGCCGCAATCTGTTCAAAAAGATCGGGACTGTTGCAGCTATCTGTTCCGAATTGCCTCGTCTTCGAAACTTGCGGTTAAAGTGAGTTGTGTATTGGCTTATTGGTCTGTTCTACACGGTCATCTAGCTATGTTTTCTAACTATTGCAGCGGAAATCGCTTTCAAGACATATTGGAAGATGATGGGCTCGATGAAGCTGAAAAGAGTTTTCAGAATGTCGAGGATCTGGCACTTGAACAGACCCTGATGACCTGGGAACAAATCATCCATATTGCGACGAAATGCAAGAAACTCTCTAGTCTCAACGCGAGCGCAAACCAGCTGTCGAGTTTGCCATTGACGCCTCTCTGCTCTCTCGCATCTACACTGACCTCTCTCAACCTTGAATTCAATGACTTTACTGCCCTCACCCAGTTGGCCAGCCTCTCCGAACTAACCAGTCTCCGTCATTTGCACCTCAAGGGTAACAGCATATCTGGAATTCGAGCAAATGATTCCGAGGAAAGACTTCCAGTCTTCTCTTCTAGTCTGCAGTTTCTTGATGTGTCTTATAACAAGGTGTCGTCGTGGGCGTTTGTCGATGAGCTGCCAACGTGTTTTCCGGGCCTAACAGCACTACGATTCGCTCATAATCATATATACGACAACCCCGACCCCGAGCTCTCGGGCACCGGCAAGAACCTGACGGAGGAGGCGTACATGTTTACCGTTGGCAGGCTCGCAAATCTGAAAACTCTCAATTTCGGCGCGATATCTGCGTTGGACCGTCAAAATGCAGAGATGTTTTACTTGGCTCGCATTGGCAAACAGCTTGCCAGTGTCCCGGAGGCGCAAGAGTCAGAGGTCATCCGGAATCACAAGCGGTATGCGGAGCTGTGCGAGCTTTACGGCCCGCCAGTCGTGAACAGAACAAAGGAGGTCAACCCGGCGTTTCTAGAAGCCAGACTAGTCACCATCCAGTTCACGTATCATGCCGAGGGACGAACTGCTCCCCTCCGTCGAGACGCCAAGGTACCCAAAAGCTTCGACATCTATACAGTCAAGGGCATAGCGGGGAAACTGTTCAACATCAAACCATTGGCTCTGCGCTTGATATGGGAAACTGGGGAGTGGGATCCCGTTGGAGGGTTTGACGATGAAGTGGAAGATAGCAGTGATGAAGAAGGAGACGTGCTACCCGTAGAAGAGTCAGGGGCTACTGCTACATTGTTGGCCAATACGACATCCCAGTCGCAGGAGAGGACTGGCAAATGGATCAAGCGCGAAGTTGAACTCGGCGACGGCCCCCGGCAGCTCGGATTCTGTGTTGATGGTATGGAGGCAAAGGTCAGGGTCGAGTTAAGGTGATACAGCGCGCTTGAACTAGAAATTCTTGTGAAATAAAGAGGAGTTGATTACATGCTTAGGACTTTAGTGCCAACAGACATGTGTCTTCATTCCTTTCGACCCAACATGTGCTGTTAGCAGGTATCGCATAGATAGCCCAAGTTCTCTATTGAACAAGCAGATCCTTGTTTGCCACACGCTGCAGCTCCAAACATTCATTCAAACGACCTATGTATTGTTATTGACTCATAGCCTTGCGTCTCCCTTTGAACGCTCAATGCTCCCTCTGTCAGTGTGACCGGCCAGGGTTTGTGCACAGGGGCTAACCTCGAGCAAACAAAACAATGAAAGTAATAGGTCAATACTCGCATGCCCTACAGAGAGGAGCAACCGCCTAACCCAGCAAATACGGGACACGATTTACAGCAAGTTGGTTTGTGTTTATTGTTCCCATTGATCCGATAAACACAAGTTTGTAGCTAGCTCAATAGCTCCCATTGACAGTTGCTTGGTAGGTTAAGTCTATATCTAGGAGCAGAAATGACCCTCGACGCTTTCCTTCTTTTTCCATATTCCTTCTTCACTTCGCCCAAAAAAAGCTTCTCGTTTCTTTCTAGCATTCCCCAGTCTCTTGCACCCTTCTCACACGGAAAGTCTCCTGCCAGCATAGCATCGTCTTCCTTTCTTCATACATTCCCAAATACATACCATACACACATACTTCCCAGCCTCTACACAAGATGGCCTACCCTACTAGTAATAACAACATGGAAGAGATGCAGCAGCACCTACTCAGAAATGGAGGCAACCCCTCTTCCTCTTCATGCATGCAACAGCAGCAGCAGCAGTCTTCTGCGTCCGCTCAGCGCGGCACGCCCGGTCCCCTTCCATACCTGCCCTACTACATCCAGCGGCCGGCTAGCCAATACCACACGGCCGACGGCGCTGCGATGACAAGTGGTCCTCGCGTGCCTCTGATCGCAGCTGATCAGCTCCCGCAGTGGCTCGACTTCGTCGGTCTCCCGCGTGAGCTGAACAACGAGCAAGCCGCGGGCATGTTCAACCTCGGCCCCTGCCCCAAGGGCGAAGATCTCCAGGCCGGCTTCTGTAATTCGCGGAATACCACCGCCATCAGCAAGATCGTGCTGGGACAGGGACAGGGACAGGACCCTGTCTCCATTTCCGGCAGCAGCAGTACCCGCCCAGTTTCCGGCCTCAACCAGCGACCGGACTCGCCGCCACCACGGGATATGAGGCCGGGAAACCCATACCCGCCGATCAAGAGCCTCCCCAAGGATGCTGCTGCTGTTCCTGTTCCAAAAGCCCAGGAGTCGGCCGAACATCCAGCGGAAACCCGGCGCCGCAGGATCTTCCGCGAGACCATCCGCTGTGGTGAGGTCGATCGGTCCGTCACACCAGCGGGTGGTAGGCAGCAGCAGTTGCCAAGAGTAAAGGCGGAGTCGCCCTCGGAGTCGATCAGCTCCGCAGCCACAGCGACGGTAGAGAAGGGGCGTGATGTCTTCCGAAGCAAGAGTGTCGACAACACCAAGGCGAAGCCCCGGAAGACTCATACTGCCGGGAGCAGCACCACGACCTTCTGCCGACACTGGTGCCACTACGGCAAGTGCAAATGGGGTGACGATGTAAGTTTGCTAGTCCCTCCTTTCTTTGTTTCTTGTTTTGTCTTTTTTCTTATTTTCCCTTTTCCCTGGGAACCCTAAAAATAGGGACAAAATAACTGACTTGGAATGCTAGTGTTACTACAAGCACGAGATGCCGCGCAGCAAGCAGGCGCTGCGAGAAGTCGGTCTGCAGAAGCTTCCTGGATGGTACGAGACGCACCTGGAGCTGCTCGCGAGGGACGAGCATAACAAGAAGACTGCCGCCACTAAGCGTAAGGCTCGAGTGTCTTCGCGGGCTGTCAGCCAACCACCTGTAGCCACCAGTCCCAATAACAACATAAGCGTCGGAGAGGGAACCAATCCCGCTGTCATGGGAGCAGGAGGAATGCAATTCCCATACGCACCGCATCCGATGCCGATGATTGGCATGCAGCATCCGGGAATGCAGGGGATGCAGGGATACCCTCCCTTCGCGCAAAACATGGGAGGCATACCGGGTTATAACCCTCCGCAGGGATTGCCCTCGGCAGCACAGGTGTATCCCGGCGCGCTCCAAGACAATAATGCCCAACAGCAGGCCCAGTTCCAAGATCGCCAGGCACGGGATGCCAACACTAAGAGACAGCACCGCCGCGGGCGGGCGGGCTCGATCCAAAGCGACGCCGAGTCAACGCGTGCCAGCAGCACAAGCGCCCCAAGGACAAAAGCCGAAAGCTCCAAGTTCAGGAAGGGCGGCCTAGGCGCAGCAGGTACAGGCAGCGGGCGCGCCAGGGTGTACCCGCGGCCACAGCAGCGCATTTTTTCACACACGCTGCCCATCCGAGCTGCTCCTCGATCTCCGACCTTGTCCCCGAGTCCGGAGCATGTCCAGCCCAAGCCCCGTCCACACTCGCCCGATATCTTTATGCGGGAGCTAGATCTGGCGGCCAGAAAGGACGAAGAGAAGCGGCTGCAGGAGATAGAAGCCGCCAGGCGGGAGCAGGCCAAGGCGTCGTCGGCCGCCGTGAAAGGAAAGGAGCCGGACGTTGAGAGTCCCGGCTCCGGCGCCAACGATGACAGTCTGTTGGATCTCTGAGGCGATGGCCAGGTGTGGAGATGTGGATGGATAGATAACACGGGAAGTCTGAATTCTGTCGACATATTCCGCATTGTACTCGCGTACCTATGTAGGATATACAGGAACAGACACGATCGTGTGATACATGCCCGGGAAATAAAATAGTAAATAAGAAAAACAGACGGCTAATGAGAAGCTAAAAAACTCATCCTTGGGCAACCGATTCCTTGTGAACAAAGTAAATATATGCATTGAATTCACAGCTATGCCTAGGTATTTTTTAGTGAATAGCAATAAAGCTCCAACCATGCTCAGATATAAGAACACGGCTAAAGACATACACAGGAATCTATCCAAGATAGAGTTCCCTACCAGTGGCGGACGTAACTTCGTTGTGTCGCTGAACTTTGTACAGGGTTGGTGTCCAGGCTCTGGCCTAGCCAACCGTCCGCTTCCCCCTCCGCTTCCCCCTCCGACCTATCTACCCAAATCGGCATGCTCTCATTGCTTCTTCGAATCCGTTCGCGTCAGACCCATCGTATGTTTGTGGTGTAAACCGGTATATTTTATTCTTTGCTTAGAAAGCCATCTCCTTCTTAATCTCAGCGATAGCTAGACCGGGGTTCAAGCCCTTTGGGCAGGTCCGGGTGCAGTTGAGAATGGTGTGGCAACGGTACAAGCTCATCGAGTTGTCGAGAGCAGCCTTTCGGGCCTCGGTCTTCTCGTCACGAGAGTCGACAATCCAGCGGTATGACTGCAGGAGAATGGCGGGTCCCAGGTATTCCTCAGCGTTCCACCAGTAAGAGGGGCACGAGGTTGAGCAGCAAGCGCAGAGAATGCACTCGTATAGACCGTCCAACTTTCTCCGATCGGCTTTACTCTGTCGGTACTCCTTGCCCTGCAGCGATGGTTAGTAAACTGCGCAAAATACGTCATTATGCGTAACGTTGGTCCATACATCTGGCGAGGGTGTATCTCTCTGTAGATAGGGCTTGATCGACTTGTATTGCTTGTAGAAGTGTGTAAGATCCGGCACGAGATCCTTAACGACGTATGTATGAGGTAGAGGGTAGATTTTCATCTCAGCGGTCTCAGTAGGAATGCGGCCTGTTCGAAACTTATTAGGTATATGGCGTACTCAGGCAAACAGATGTAACATACATAAGCACGCAAGGGTGTTCTGTCCGTTGATGTTCATGGCGCAGCTACCGCAGATACCCTCTCTGCAACTCCGACGGAAGGTCAATGTCGGGTCTATCTCGTTCTTAATTCTAACCAAGGCATCGAGGACCATGGGTCCGGTCTTGTTGAGGTCGAGGGTGTAGGACTGCATTCTCGGCTTCTCGGTCGGGTTTTCAGGATTCCACCGGTAGATCTGGAAGGTCTTGTTGTGAGGCTTGGAGCTGCCCTTGGGGTCGGCATTGACAGTGGCATCGCCAACCGAGGCCATGGATCGCACAAACATGGAGGGGCCAGCGGGCAACCGCGTGGCTGTGGCAAGTAGCCGGGACGAGGTAGAGCGGAGAGCGGCCATTGTTGGCGACGCGAAAGAGGTTTTGGAGGTTTCTATAGGTAGGTAGATAACAATTCTAGGAGGCCAGGGATGAAATTAATCAATCAGGTAGGAGTAGGATATAAAATCCAAGAGCCCGGTACTTAGTTGGGAGGGTATTAAAGAAACACCCAATTATAAGGTTTTGTCGCGTAGAAAGAGACAACGAGGGAGTGGCGTCTGGGAGAATGTCTTCATCATCGAGCTTCTAAAACAGACAAGTTGCCGACCTTATTTGCTCCCTCGGCTATAGTCTCTAGCTGTGTAACCAATCACATGGGTTCAATTATTCACTCAAGTGCCCTCCGGAATGGGCATGAGTCGCTTGAGGCGGGTCTACAGCGTGGGCACAGAGGCGGAATAAAGCCACAGAACGATCGCATGTGTGGCTTGCGGCTTGCGCCCATGAATCTTGTAATAGTAAAAGGGTCCACATAAGGCACTGTCATGTACTTAAGTACCTGTCGCAACAGCTGGATCAATGCCTGCAAAAGCCGAACAGTCGATCGTCATCGCGCGTCGCTGCTGAAGATGACCCGTCCAGGGGTGGGCAAGTTCTAAGGCTATTTTTGGGTCTAATAGAAAGATAATCAACCATTTTGTCCGTAGGTGGTCACACGTACACTTTCTCAGCTGGTAATTACGTTGAATGAGAGTTACTGACATACTAAATCAGTCTTGATGGTTTTTCTTAATGTTGATTTTAACAGTCTATCAGAGGTAGATGTAGGATCTACGTTGTCGAAAATATCGTCCTCTCTAGTCCCCGCAGGCCGATTAATTTAGGCCTTGCGATTTCTTTCCGGTATTACCCGCGGCTGATGGCAACGGCAACATTACCACCACGACTTGTGGTAAATTTCGGAAAGCCGCCCCTTTCGAGTGAGAAACCACAATGGCTTCGGTCGCGCACCGTAGGGTCGTGTTATCTTATAACTCACCATCTGCAATAGCCCGTGTTCAGTGTCAATTACTGCCACGCCGAGCCCGAACACGATTACAAGCACCGTCACGGCTGCCACGAGCTGGGCAAAAAGACCTTAACCGGGGCCTGAGCCAAATTCGAGCCTTCTCGGCCCAGCGCACACTGCTCCAAGATCAGGGAGCACAGCCCATGCGCAAGTTTACCTATCACGTCGCCGCATCCTTTTCCGCCAAGTTCAAGAAGTACGACCCGGTCACGGACGTCTTCCATTTCAATCCATACAATCACATACAGACAGGGAAGAAGCGACCCAAGTCGAAACGACCTGCCAGTGGCCAGGATGCCTTTTTCATAAGCCGAGTTGGCGATACCAATGCTGTCGCGTTTGGTGTAGCAGACGGGGTAGGAGGATGGGAGGAAAGTGGTGTCGACCCAGCCGATTTCGCGCATAGTTTTTGCGATTACATGGCATCCGCGGCATACGAGCACAAACCCGAGGGCGTCGACGTACAATTGACTCCTAGGGCGCTGATGCAGCGCGGCTATGACGATGTCTGCAAGGACAGGAGTATACATGCTGGTGGTAGTACTGCGTCAGTAGCCATCGCGAGCGAGGACGGCAAGCTAGAAATCGCCAACCTTGGTGATTCCGGGTTCGTCCACCTTCGCTTAAACGCCGTACATACATACTCCGAGCCGCAAACACACGCTTTCAACACTCCCTACCAGCTCTCTATCGTCCCTGCGAGCATGCTTGCACGCGCAGCAGCGTTTGGCGGGGCTCAGCTCTGCGATTACCCCAAAGATGCCGACGTGACGCAGCATAACCTCAAGCATGGCGATATTCTAGTAATCGCAAGCGACGGGGTGTGGGATAATCTATTCAACCAGGACATACTGCGAATCGTAAGTCGGTTGATGAAGGGCATAGGGGCGTGGAAAACCAGCGACGGCGGCATTCGAGTTGTGGACAATCTACGCCGTTTCACCGAGCCCGCTAGTTCTGCTCAGCGACCAGTCACATTACAGAGCACGCTTGCAGTCGAGATCACAGCGGCAGCCAAAGCAGCCAGCACAAACCAACGACTGGATGGGCCATTTGCCAAGGAGGTCCAGAAATACTATCCGCAGGAGAACTGGCACGGCGGCAAAGTAGACGACATCTGCGTCGTCGTGGCCGTCGTCTCTGAGAACAGCAAGACCTCCGAAGTACAGAGCAAGCTATAAGCATATCGTAACAGGAGACAAGCCAGAAGGCCAAAAGAGAGACGAGGAAGCAGGGAAAAGACTTTGAAGGATATTTGACTTGCAACATTACCCAACGAGCTTCTTGTGTATCACATGCATTGTCAGGCGTTCATGGGCGGCTCGCGAAGTCGCGAGTTCTTTTCTACAGGTATTGGTGGAGTAAGAAGCTAAAGAGCCAGAACATCGAAGGGGTCATTAGTCGCAAAGAATTGCTCTGCACGGCATTGCCATACAGGGCGGATAGGGCTATATATAATCTATATAATACATCCAAGGCAATCAGTTTTGTAATGCGAGACGCAGAAAGCGGGCTCTTTAACGCTAGACAAGGTCGATTCCATTATTATGCACATAGACACATGCCCATCAAACCCATTAATCTCGTCCCGAGGATTCAATTTCGTCTTTATCGCTTCCTGGAGCCCCCCCAGAGTTAGGTACGATTTTTTGACAATTAGATCTCGTAAGGTATACTGTAATATGGGCTGTAGTGCTTCCTGGAACTGGGCAGTGTTATCGTATACCGTATACCTGATGGTGATAGCATAAGGTAGGTGACTTGTAAATAAATTATGCTGTGTAGCAGCTAATCAGCAGAAGGGGGTCAGATGCGGCTCGGTCCTAGGCTCGATCAAACTTTTGTAATACCGACAAAGTTTGGCGGGCCGGTCCCGATAGGTGTCCAGACAACTGGATCTGCACTATCATGACACTGCTCCATCGTTTCCGTGGTATATACCCGAGATGCCGCCTTGTCACCGGTACACCCGTTACGTTGAATAGCCTATCATAAAAGCTCCATGCATACCAACAAAGCCCATCGCCCATGCCGTACGACAACTCGCGGAAAACAGCATCTGGTAAACCATTGTATTGTCTCAAAGTTTGTATGACTATAGTCATTGGGTCGAGGTCACACATGTGACCCATTTTGAGCCAAGTCATACATGATTGGTCCTATGTGCCCCATATTCTTCGTCTTCCCATATGTGTGACCCTATTAGGCACTAGTTATTATTGAATTACATCTTTTATACGAGGCCGAAAGTGGCATCTATACAATGAAAACCGGAACATTGTAGCGACATTTGCATGCTTATAGAAGGGCAGCACCGAGGGCGGCAAGCACTCCAGGAATAATAGGCGCGGCAATGCCATAAGCATCGTTGTTGTGAGGAGGGGTGGTCGTCTCGGCAGGTTCAGATGTTGTGCTGGTGGGAGAGGAGCCTAGAGATTGATTAGTTATTTTTAAGTTTCGCGGCACAGGCGAGCAGAAGGGATATCCTACTGGTCTTGGTTGCTGATGTCTTGGTGCTCGAAGACGAAGATTCCGTGGTGGTAGACTCGGCTGAGGAAGTGGTGGAGGACTCAGAGCTGGTGCTGCTGCTGCTGCTGGTACTGCTTATGGTGGTTTCTGTGGAGCTGGTCGAAGTCGACGAGGCGCTTGAGCTGGTGATAGATACTGTAGCGCTTGACGAAGTAGACGCGGGGACACCACCGGCGACGTCAAATTGTGGTGAATAGTTGAAATCCTTTCCGTCGGTAATCTCTATGGCGTATTCTCCATCACGGAGAGCCGGGTCAACAGACCACACGAAGCTGTTGCCAGTGGCGCCAGCTGCGCACTCGAGTTAGAATGATAGCAATTCAGTGACTGTTCTGGACACACGCACCGGTGATCGTCTCCACGTCATGAAGGTTACCCTTGGGACCATCCTTCAAAGTCAAGGTGACTGGACCAGTAGCCTCAGACCAGGTGATCTTGAAAGTCTTGCCAGCCTCAATTCCCGAATAGTCACTGTTAGTGAGCTGGACTATGGCATTGGCAACACCGGCGATGGCGAAGACCACGGTAGAGAGTACGACCTTCATCTTGAGCTGTTTATAAAAGAGGGTAGAGAAGAGCTTGGACGCAAATAGGTCAGTAAGCAGCACTATGAATTGCGATTGTAATTGGCAGTGGCTTGAATTGAGCTCTCTAAGGAGAATAAAAATACTTGGGGTGGGCCGTCCATGTCTTATAATAGTCTCAGTCGATCACACAGAGATGACTCTGACTAAAGAACGTGGCACTGATCGCCTCCTTCCGTCACTTAGATCTTGAGATCTTAGGCCGGTTTGCTCAATACGCACAACAATAAAGGCTCACGGTTGCCAACAACGTATATAAATAAGTGAGAATTGGGCTTACCAACAAGGACTGACTGAAATTTGGGATTAGACGACGATTAGAAGAGCGTAATGGTTAACAACAGCAAGAATGAAACGATTGCGACGGTGCTAACGATTGTAGAGGAACAGACAGCCAGACAACCAAAAGAACGAGAGTAGGGTGTAACGAGAGGAGGTATTGAAAGGCGGGAAATGAAAGCGCTTTGAGGAAATTGCTCTGGTAGGGAGTATTATTACTATCATTCCTTTCAGATGTACCTATACTGCCTAGTCCGACTCGCGCGCGCGACTTCTCCCAAGCCATCTCACAGTCGTTTCCCATTTCGGCAAAATGGGCCGCTTATACCACACCTGGGCACTCGATATAGGAGGGCGAAAGGGTCTAGATCTGGTACGCTAATGCGATTAAGCCGTATAACGTCACTCCACGGCTGATCGTTAGTACATGCGCTCTGACGGCAAAGATTCGAACTGCAGGTTTGTGGCAAGGTGAAGAAGGATTCTACAGCATGAGGTAGGTGTGCAGTACTTACGTACAACGTATACGTACGTGCCTTTTCTGCGAAATTTGCCCCGTCTCATTCGACCTGGTGACTGTTGTGTACATTAACAGTACCTCTATAAGCACACCAGGCAAATCAATATTCTCGACTCTTCTTGATCCGTGGAGCTACTATTGAGGAGTGACAGTTTCTCACCTAACCTACATATGTACCTAAACGAAATACGTGTGGTTGCCGTACCTTTTTCCTGGGGCATATGCACGATATTTCTACTACCAGGTTGGTATTCATGCTTTCCTTCTAACAATATGTAAAAGCTTTTGCTCAAGGCAAGTAGGCAGAATATTACTGCCGCGTATAGGTATGCATGTACGAATGGCAGTGGGGTAGCACCTGCATCATCGTGTGTGCATGCGCATGTGCTATTAAGGTAAGGACCTCCCCACATTGGCATACATGTACCTACGTACCTACCGAGGTCTCACCAGACTGCTCACTCGAGGGAAAGCGTCATGTTCGAGGCAAACAAGAACACAGCATGAAGAGTACCAAGAAGGCAAGAGACGGAACAATGTGGAGAACCAAGGAGTTGCCTTGCCTACTATACAGATGAGCTAAAAGCAAAATAACCATATAGTGTTGCTAGGAATTGAACCTAACTCCACTATTCAACTACACCCTTGAATGCCACTCCAGCATATACTTGGTACGCTGCCATACCTACTTTAGCTCCTATCCTGCATCTCACATCTGATCTAACGAGGCGGTCATACAGAACGCCACGCTGCATGTCGCAAATTGACAATCACTAGATGGAAATTAATAAGAGATACAACTTGAGCTCTACACGCTATACGATACTGCCTAGCGGAGGCAGGTATGTTGTACCTATCTATCCCTTACCAAATCGCCTTACCATTTTTGCCGTGGCCTCGGATTGGAGTGATTGTAATGCGTTATACCAGTTGCCGTACCTTCTGAAGCATCAAAATTTGTCACAGCCACCGTGCCCCCCGGCTCTATAACATCCCACATATATCCAACATATTATGTATATAATTCACAAACCGGTTGTGAAGCCATTGTTGGGAAAGCAAGTGCCTTGGTATCTATTCAGTGACGCAACAAAGTTACGCTTAGCTTCCTCGGAGATTATTTCCACGCTTTCTCATAGCCACTATGTACGTTAGGTTGTCTGGGTAATGGATAGGGGCAAAAGTGAACAGCCCATTTCCACTAGACATAATGCCTGGCGCTCGTATTAGATACCTTGGATACGTAATATCTATGTCTTTTCTGATTCCTATCTAATACGGTATGTTACCTGTTACAAAGAAGACAATTGTGCATGCGAGGGATAGAGAGACAAATGACGATCTAGAGACGAAGCAATGTTTTCAAAGCTGATAATAACTCACGTCACGTAAGTCCCAGCTATGCAGGCTTTCTAATCGGTATTGCATTCTGATTGGTCTCCCCACAACGCTCCTTTATTTATTGTGCAGCCCCCATCGTGTTAGTCACCAGCTGGGTACTGATGTAGGCTAGTAACATGCTAACTTGCATATGTAATACAGAAAGTCCCGATAATTCTCGATTAGTTTTGGTGTCACTCTTATGGCATTAGGTAGGCAGTTGACCCAGAATCACGGTTAATTCATCGCTACCATCTGCCATCTGCCATCTACCATCTACCATCTAACCTAGGATATACCTAGCGACGTGTCTGCGCCGAGCTTCCGTATTCAATATATTACTCGCCGTTCAGAATTTCAAATCCAACAATGGCATCATCTATCTGCGCGTGCAAATCGCTACACATCATAGAATATATATGTAGGTAGGTAATGGTTATGTGATTGGACCCTGACATATCCCGTATTTCGCCGTGACCTCTGCAACCAGTAGTACCCTCAGTACCCTCAAGGAGAATGGATGCTTGATTATCGAATCGCTCGCTCCATGCTTCCTTACATCAATATAGTGTCTCAATGGATGTATGACCAAAGCAATGGCAGCTTCAAGCGACCCTTAACAACTATGTAGGCGCCTTGCTCTCCGAGAGTGGAGGAAATGAGCCTATTTTCCAGTCCTACAGCCTTTTGGGCAAGTCACAACTGCATTTATCTCCAGCATCTAACCTACGCATCCGAAAGAATAGTCTTTCACTCAAGGTAGAGTGCAGCGAACAACACCTCTCCGTACTCCTTCTGCTTCCTCTCGCAATTGCTCCACAATAGCTCCTTGCTCTCGCGCTTGGACGACGAAGTCATCGAGGGAGCCACCTACACCAAAATAGAGTCTCTTGGCGCCAACAAGAACCTCGGCCACCTGTCCACAAGCTTTCTCATGCTGCAGGAGAGCAAGGATCGTCTGGAGAAAGGAGCTAAGGGCGAAAGGCGAGTAAATTGTTTCGGCACCTAAGATGATTGTAGCTTGTTCTGCGCCCTGCTCATCCACGGGACTAGGTATGGGTTTATCAAGAGCATTTTGAGAGCCTGTAATCATACTGACAAACTCAGGAGACCAGGCTCCGGAGAAGAAAAGTAAGGATATTTTATGGCTCGAGAGAAAGTCCTGGAAAGCGCCCAAAACCTCTGGTGTCAATTCCAGTTCACCATCCAGAGAGAATGCCTCTTCCAATAGGGGCAGCTTTCCCCGATGATAAATAGCCCAAGCCAGTATAAAATTAGGCAGTGTGACAAGCTGCAAAACGCTTGGGTTATAGTCGGCCAGGACGAAAGAGAGAGAGGAGGCCGCCGTCGAGCTCATCGCCCACTGAAAAAGGGCTAACGAGGGCAATGCTGTACCACATCCCAGCTGTAAAGTTCCAGTCAGGATCTACCAAGTATCACGCGCCGCTATGCAACAACAACAAAAAATAATAAGGCGGATATCCATAACATAGCCTTACCTCGACGATATTTGAGAGTTGCTTTTCTTGTGATGCAAACGGATGTGACGAAGCCAGTACTTTGACGAGGTCCACGCTGCTCTCCCATGACTTAAAGCCTCCTTCATAGACTCCAGTCTTCACATCATGGTTTCCCAGACCCGGTTCGCTTTCGCCTTCGTCCTCCTCTGCCATTATCTGGACCCGGACATCCCATAGCTCGCGACGGGGTAGTTGCATGTGCCCATGACCGTCGAGATCGACGTCTAAGAGGCTGAAAGCCACCTTAGATGGGAGCTTAGAAAGCATTACGCTTACATCATGGCTTGTTGCAGGGAGAAGAGGCTTGCCAGCCACAGGAAATGCGCTTGAAGGAGAAGCGGTTGGCCGGCTGCCAGGCTTTATATCATTTTGAACATCCCCTTCTATATCTTCCCCGGAGAAGGAGAAGGAAAATTGATCTGACATGGGCAGGATGTGAGATTGAGTTGCGAAACTTCGCGTTCGTTACTAGTGTCCAACTTGGAGATGGTGAAGGGGTTTTGTCAGGCAATTGCCTATCTATTCTTTGTATTCCCTACCAATAGGCTATCAAGTGGGTTAAGTGGGCTAATTTTACTAAGGGCGTGTAGTGGGCGATACTGGGTACATGGGGTCAAGGTACCTAGTTAGGAATGGACCCATCTAGGTATCTGTCCAGCAGAATACAGGTCAGGTACACTTTGAGTTGCTTCAATCAGCAAAAGGAAGCATCGCGTGAGCGGCAGATCTTGGTTCCGATCCGATAAAGAATGATATCCATAAGTTTTCTCTGGTAGCGAGAAGGTAGCAAGGGCTGAACTACCTGCTTAACTTAGGTCGGTCTCCTCTCCACCGGAACAGTGCAGCGTACAGAACTGCGTTCCTACCAAAGGATCCAAGTTGCTTACCTACTATGTAGGCATTAGATATGCCATACCCCAGGCATGTACATAGTATGTAGTACTGGGCGCCAATGATGCGTGCCTGAAGGTGCTGATATATGTACCTATGTACGTAGGTCTGTTATGCAGTACGACTACATCTGTACAACTGGAACTGACTTGCTGATCAAGAGTACAGAACAAACAATTGCCTGCATGGTACATGTATGCGGCACTTACTTATGATAGGTACAGCATTGAAGTCGGCAGGGTTTCATACTGAAATTCTTAGACGCTATGTAATCGGGTAATTATCGTTCGACATCGAGCGTAAATCCAACTTCAGACGAGGTGTGTATTCCAATTTCTCATTCTCATCTAAAGTTCTTAAATCATTTCCTCGCTGCCGTGGGGTGCACGAAGGATCGCACGACGCACATACATTCAGAGATGGTTGAGGTAGATATGATCTAGTTCTTGAAGCATCCTTGATTTTTTGCGTCGATTCCATTGCCCCTCCGGAGCATCTGGGGTTTGTGGTTGGACGAATTACGACTTGGAAGCTTTAACCCCATCCCGTCTCCATCAAACGTTGGTTGGTTAGGGATGTAGGTACAAGCTGAACAGCAAACGATGCAACTCGCCATTGGCTCTCAACCCGAGAACGGCCTATACCTCGTCAACTAGAGTTACAACCCCAGTGTTCCGCTTTCGAGACCTTGATTAACACGAGCCAAAAGATGCCTGCGCTTGCGTGCCTGGCGCCGAGACTACATTCTCATCTACTTTACTTGACTTATGCAAGGATTCAGGAATCGACCAGATGACCCGCAAATACACTACGTGCTTAGCTTGTGAGAATGTGGCCGATGCAGATACGGTCAAGTTCGAATGAAGATCCCGGAAGACATGCCGGGGCATAGACCCTGGTGGTTATCTTTGGTATCTCAATGTTGGTAGGTTGATATACGTCGCCGTTTCCTTTGTTCGCCCTCTCGTAGGAAAGGAAGAAAATAAGGGGGACTACGTCTCAGCCCTGGTTGGTCCTTTGTTGCTGCTGCTGCTCTCAGCTGAGCCTTCTATTCGCCCCCAATCGCGCTCACCGTAGGTATTGCCTGTGTCCCTGGGGTTACAGGCTATATGGAGTAAGACTCGGAATTTACCTATAAATACGGAGGCCACGGTTACGAGTCCAAGATGACTCAAATCACAAGTGAAGAAGGTTAGGACTTTCCATTCTCAAAACAGCACAAGCATGACCCGTCGCAGAGTTGCCTCTCTTACACCGAGCCAGCAGGTTCCAGGATCCAGAGCTGCTAACAAACTTTCGAATGGCATAGTAAGGGAGCCCTACGCCGTCTCGGAGCAGCCCTTAGGCACAACTAAACATGTCCGCGTCGTGGGCATCGGCGCCGGTGCGAGCGGCCTTAACATGATACGGACACTTCGGCGTAATCTGAAGAATTACGAGCATGTCGTCTACGAGAAGAACAGCAAGGTTGGAGGAACGTGGTTCGAGAACCGCTACCCGGGCTGCAAATGCGATGTACCCAGCCATAATTATCAATTCTCCTGGCGGCCGAATCCCGAGTGGTCCAACTTCTTCTCGCCAGCTGAGGAGATAGAAAAGTATCTCGACACGGTGTGTAAGGAAGAGCACATGATGGAGGCAATCCGGACACGGCACAAAGTTACCGGGGCCTGGTGGGACGAAGCCAGTGGCCTTTGGGACTTGAATATCCAGAACCTGGAGACCGGCGAGCAATTCCGAGACTATGCAAACTTCATTGTCGATGCCTCTGGTATTCTTAAGTAAGGGCCGATGACAACTGCGAGCTAAAGGGGGCAAAATTGTTCATTTGATGCTGACAGAGTATTCCAGCAACTGGAAGTGGCCAGAGGTTCCAGGTTTGAACACATTTCAGGGCGAATTGGTCCACACTGCCAACTGGCCGAGGGATTTCGACTTCGCCAACAAGACGGTGGCTGTCGTTGGCAATGGTTCCTCCGGTATCCAGGTCCTACCGGCCATACACCCGGGTTCGTCGTACAAATTCTCACTGCCGGGCCAGGGTGTGTTTACTGACCCTGTGTCCAGCTGTTAAAAAGCTCTACCATTTTGTCCGTACTCCAACATGGATTCTGCCTCCACGGAGATTGGCTATGATGATGATGGACAGTCCGGCCAAGCCCATGCTGGCGCAGCTTGAACTGGACGAGAAAGAGAATTTCAGCACCGCGCAGATTGAGAAATTCCAAAGCGACCCGGAGCTTTACAAGAGATTCGTTAAGACTATTGAGAAGGACATCAATGGCGCATTTGCAATGGTAACACTATCTGTCTCGGCCGCTTAAGAACCGCGTTTAGCTGATAATCCGCCCAGCTTCTCAAGGGCGGCCCCATACAGCAATTTGCTACCCACAAAGTTATAGAGTGGATGACGGCGTGTCTAGGGGGTGACGAAAAGCTTTGCAAAGCCCTTATTCCTACGTACCCCTTAGGTTGTCGACGGATGACTCCAGCACCAGGTTATCTGGAGGCCTTACGAGCACCAAATAGCCAGGTAATAACGGAGGGTATCGCACGCATCGTCCGGGATGGAATTCAGCTGGAGTCGGGAGAGATTATCAAGCTTGACGCCATTATCTGTGCAACTGGTTTCGATACCTCTTTTACACCCAGATTTCCACTTGTTGGAAGAAACGGAAACATCCAAGACAAATTCAGAGCAGAGGTGCCAAAGAGCTACATGTCATGCGCCCTTTCCGAGGTGCCGAATTACTTCAGTAAGACAACCACCAACAAGACACTGCACTTGATATCTCAGAATTGTTGCTTACCGCACTCGCTTTAGCTATTATGGGCCCAAACGCCCCCATCGGACATGGCAGCGTTTTTACTCTGAGTGAGCATGTTGCACGTTATATAACGCGCGTTATCCAAAAATGTCAGGTGGAACGCATCAAAGCTATATGTCCGTCGGAGGCGGCGGTGAACGACTTTAGTGAACATGTTACATCTTTCATGCCACGTACATCCTGGGCATCGTCCTGTTCGTCATGGTTCAAGGGGGGCAAGACGGACGGACCTGTCACTGCTCTTCATCCTGGCAGCCGCATACATTTCTTCCACATGCTCGAGAGATTCCGTGGCGAGGATTGGGAGTATACTTACGAGCATCCTTCTACCAACCGTTTCCATTATCTCGGCAACGGCTTCTCGACAAAGGAGCTGGACCCGACATACGACTCTACATGGTACCTCGAGGCAAGTGCGGACGCGCCACTCGCATAAGGCAATTATTATAAGGCAGCAAGCATGCCTAACAAGCCGCACCGCGGCTGTGCTAGGACATGAACCACTTCACGCCCGACATGGCCCTAGGTCTAGCCGCATCGTGGCTTCCAGGATGCGCAACACATGCAAGACATTAATTACCCGGGCACTTGTCTCCCCTTCATGGCCAAGCACATGAATTGGGAGCCCCTTTTGTACATACATGACTACTAAATAGACGGGGTGTCTACAACACGGCACTGCGGCTTAGCATCTCAACAAAGTAATTAACTTGTATTCTCGGCGTGACATGCCTTAATGAAATTTCTGCCCTTTGGTCTACTCGGCGACATCACTTTATTGGTCTTGCCTTTCCCTACCTAACCTAAATAAATCATTTACTTGCCCCGTAGGCTCCCCCTTCCTCATATTTATACAGACGGATGCTAGTCTCATCTCAAGACTTTTTCCTCGCCCATTCTATTGAGGAGGCCTACCACTCTTCCCTTTGGTCCCAGTCACGCATGCATCAACATCTCATTAGAAGCCCGGTAGTTGTTTGCAATATAAGTAATTTCTTATGGCCTGTAATCCAAAGGAGGCGTTCAACTATTGTTTCTTTCCACGTTACTCATCTTATTAGGCCGTTGCGAGCAGCCCTGTCCCGCGCAGCACAGCCCTGACAGCATCTCTGTTGATACTGGCCTTGATACGACAACACACCAGCGATCAGAAGCAGAGGCGAAAACAAGGTCTTGCTGAAGAGCACAATATGTCGTCTTCTCAGGCCGGCTCAATAAGTCCCGAAGAAAAGGGGAAAGAAATTGACAAGAAGGATGAGTCTTCTAGCCATGATGGCCTTTCCAGTCCAGAAGGTTACAGAGTACCAAGGCCTCCAACACCGCCCAAAAGACGTGCGGCCCCTACATTCGACGAGCCCGCGACTCCTGAGCCCGCGACTCCTACACCCGGTGACTATGCGAAAGAACCAGATTCGACTTCAGTCAAGAGCTCGGAAAAGCGCGTTCGCTTCGCACGTGAAAACAAGACGATCGAGTACACCCCAGAAGAACAAAAATACACGGATAAAGGTAAAATCCAGCTCGTCTTGCGCAGGAAACGTTCTGAGGGCGAGGGCTCGAAGCTTGGCGGAAGAACTATCCACTCGGCTGCCGCAGCTCCATGGGCCAAGATCTTCGATTCAGAGGGGCGCGTCATACTTCCATCAGATGGTCCTAGCCAGCAGGCATCCAGTTCGTCCACGTTGCTGACCTCGGCGAGGATGCTATCCGCGCTCGACGGAGAAGATCCCGACATTGGCACAATCCAGCCAAAGCTCCCCGGTCGGTCAAAGCGCCGAAGCCGTCCAAACAGTCCCAAGGGTGTCACTGGTCCAGGGATCCGGACTCATTCTACAGCATCTTAGGAAGATCTGTTCAATAGTGATGGATTTCTCAAACTACCAGAGGACAGATCCCGCCCGCAGACGCCAGAATCGGCCGGTCCATCATCAACCTCGGTACTATCGACTCACACTCTCGATGGGGAAGGAGTCAAAAATATAGCACCCGCTGCCAACCCTGGCCCCAAGCTTCCCAGCATTCTCGAGATAGGCGAGGCTATGACGGGGACGGGCGAACAACCTAAGATCAGCCCACCAGCCCAATTACCATCGCCTCGCACTTTTAAGGGAGGGGGAATTGCAGATGTAACAGCGTCTACTGCCAACCCTAATACAAGGCGCCCCAGCCTTCTCGAGATAGCTGAGGCTGCGATTGGCACGGTCAAGGAACCCGGCCCATCGGTCCAGGCGCCATCGTCTCAAATTTCACACAGAGAAGTGGCAAATACGGCAACACCCAGTGCAGACCCTGGCCCCAAGCGTCCCACCCTTCTCGAGCTAGCCCAGCATGCGACCGGAGTAGTCATACCGCCTGGTGAATCAGGTCAGTTACCACCGCCTCCGCTGCCATCGCTTCATAGTCTCGATGGAGGTGAAAGACTTGCAAATGGAGATAGAGCACGCCCGGGCACTGGTGCCTCTAGCCCTCGGCGCCCTAGTTTCATCCCGCTAACCCCGAGCGAGCCTGCCTCATCTGTCATCTCCGGAACCTATATAATGGCTGGGGCTCTGCCTGGAGAAACTGGAAGGCCTAGAGCTAGACCAACTGGAGAACCTTGGGTTGCTGCGGCAAGTAGTGCGCCTCGCAAGAAGTCCCGATATGCACTCTTTGTGTAAGTTTCCCAGACTTACTCATTTACAAAAGCCCAACATAGACAATGAATGAATGAATGACATTAACCTAAAGCTTTTTTAGGCAACGGGCTGCGGCTGAAGAACTACCCCAAAGTAAGAGGTAAGTTTTGCCTGCCCACTCACTCAGTCACTGACTGACTGGCCATTTCTCATCCCCTTTTTTACAAGATCTGGAAAAAAAAAAAGAAAATTTTTTATTGAAATGAACAGAGAACTAACATTGCGCTAGGGTGAAATGGCGCCGTCGCTTTATCCGAACGTGGAGGAAGACCAAAGGTGCAGTCCGTGGTTATTGGATATTTTTTGTGACTGGCGAACACCCAAGAGGATAAGGAGAGAGAGGGAGGGCAAGGCAAGGCAATGCACATTTTTCCAGTGAGTCTAATCTACCGCTTAACCTTCTTTCTCCGCTGCTCCTAGCTCGACTTATATCAACTTTATTTACTGGGCCATGACATGTGAGAGCATTTGCGGATAGTTTTATACTAATATTTCTCTAGCTACACTTATCCTCGAACAACGAAAGGTTAGAAAATCGCCTCTTGTTGTTTACTTACTATACTTGGCTTATAAGGCTTCATTTTGTCTGGGTGCTCCCTATGACACACCCTTGCACCGTTGAAACCCCCCCTTATCCTTTTATCATCTTCTCCTTTTCTAAGCCTCCAATATTAATCAGGCATGGGTGATTGGATGAAGAGGGAAAACAAGCCGTCTATGTGTGCCCATTGGAGTAGTTTCGTTTCAGTCGGTATTCGTGACTCGACAAAAGAGACGAGAAAATACTCTCTAGAGAGATTATTATTACGACTTAATTCTCTTCGGCGCTTATTCGCTGTCAAACAGTCTATCATGGCTTGCTTCTCTGGTGTTGTGGACCATGGTTGCTTTCCATTGAGACTTTCGTTCGGAGTCATATGCCCCGGGGCTCGGGTTCCCATTATATGGCATGGATGGATGGATGCATTTTAGTGTAAAGGGTCTTTTTCAGTGAGCATGGCAGAAGAAGCAGAAGCAGAAGAAGATGGATAACAATAATACTAATTCCCATAGCGGCAGTAGTGCTTTGATCCAGTATTTACGTATTATAGCCGAATACACTGCAGCTTCCCCGTTTCTAAAGTCGACCTGATGCATAGTGATAGTCTTTGATGGGTGCAGTCTCTGCTGCTCTGACGATGCAGGAGGATTTATTTGCTGAAGATGTCAGAGAGGGGGGGGGGGGGGGGGGGGGGACAGTTCTCTCGCAGGCACCTAACGTATCAATATAGATAAAGGTGCCGACAACTGGTATGATGATGTTTCTGTTGTAGTGAGGCTTGGTGTCTTGCTTCTGTGCTCCTGACATGTATAGTACTAGAGACCCGCAGAACACCAACTGACTGCTCGCAGCATCTACTCTGGTTACTACTACTATTGCACTCGACTGCGGGCGAGTAAAGAAGCGATATATAGTACCAATGATTACCCAAGTTTGTATATGCGTCTATCGCTTATGTACACCAACAGATTCAGACGAAGTGCCTAGCACGCAAGGGCGCAAGCACATGCTACTAAATTTTACAATTTCGACTTAACCTTCTCCCACAAACCGAACGTCTCCAAGTTCGCGTCGCCATCGAAAATATCCCTTTCGACTTTCCTAGAGTTGATCTATATGAATCCGTCAGTCAGCCTCTGTCTCGATATCGTGAATGATGCTAAGTTAAGTAGATTCTTGTCCTTGTACTTACGTGTTGGGGGCCTAGTTCTGTGACGTCTTTAACGCCGAGTAGCTTCATACAGGTCACTGTTTCGGCTTGGAGGACTATATGAAGGGTGTTAGTAGGGTCAGTTCATGGCAGAAAAAGGAGGAAAATAGGAAAGCATGCTGTAGGGAAGAGAGATGGAGGAGAAAATTAAACAAAAGGTAGACATACTCTCAAGTGTACGCTCAACGCCCTGCTGTCCACCCGCACCTAAACCGAACAGAGCCGCTCGTCCAATGCCCACGGCCTTGGCACCGAGCGCGAGCGCCTTGACTACGTCCGTGCCGCGCTTGATGCCGCCGTCGACCCATACGTCGATCTTGTCGAAGACCTCGGGGCAGTACTTGCGGATCTCGAGCAGCGTGTGCACGGCGGGGGGCGCCGTGTCGAGGGCACGCCCACCGTGGTTGGAGAGGATGATGGCCTTAACCTGGGGCGCGTACCTGGCCGCCAGGTAGGCGTCCTCGTGGGTCTGGACGCCCTTGAGGACGATGGGCAGGTCCGTGTGCTTGGCGAGCCAGGGCAGGCTGATCTTCCAGGTGAGGTCGGCGGCGGTACCCCAGAAGAGCTGCTGGCCTACGCCCCCGCCACCGGGTCGCACGGGTTCGTCCTTGGCCTTGACGCCCGACGCGACCCTGATCGCGTTCTTGAAGTTCTGCTTCTCGTCCAGCTCGCGTTTTCCCGGCACCGGAGCATCGAGGGTCAGGCAGATGAGCTTGAACCGGTCAGACATCTTGTTGATGCGCGCCAGCATCGCCTCGCTCTTCGACCGGTCCGTCTGCACGTACAGCTGCCACCCGAACATCTGGCCCGGCTTGGCGTCCGACACAATCTGCTCGGGTGTCATGGACGCGTTATTCGAGATGATCTGGAGCGCCCCGAAGCGCGCGCACGCCCGCGCAATCCCCTGCTCGCCATCAGGGTGCGCGAGGCGTGCCATCGCTGCCGGCGCCACGAAGATCGGCAAGCCCACCTTGTGCTGGCCCAGCAGCGTCGTCGACGTGTCGCACGTCGTGCAGTCTAGGAAGACGCGCGGCCGTAGCAGGATGTCGCGGTAGACGGTGTTGTTGTTCTTCTTGGACCATAGATCGTCGCTAGCGGACCAGTAATACGCCCAGGCCTTGTCCGAGATGTGCTTCTTGGCGACCTGCTCGATCTCGTCGAGGTTCAGCAGTGTCTCCATAGGCGGCGGGCTGCTGTCGCCGTCTTCTTCCGACTCGGGCTTTCGCTCTGGCTTGGTCGTTTGGACCACCGTGGCCGGATCCACCCGCCCGAGCTTAGCTTCGGGCTTCAGATTCTCCTCGAGTGTCCCCGGCGGGTGGATCGGGTCATACTCCTCTGTGGCATCGCGGCCTGCGAGCTGGAGGATGACGCTTGAGCCTCCAGGGTGGGACGGCAAGAAATCTGTCACATCATAGACGTTTCCGTATAGTGTCACCCAGCAGCTCTCAGCTGTAGTGTGTTTAGCAACTAACTCTCGGTATTAGCGCTCCGTCAATACTTCTAGAGTTATGGTATCAAGGCAGGGAGGTATGTAGGACAGGAGTGGTTGTCATGCATTTCTTACCTTCTGCAGCACTAATGAGTCTTTCCGTCATGTTTTAAGTTCCACCCGTCTCAACTTCCAAAAATACGACGGTTGATCCCAATTGGCCCAGTCTCGAGTCCAACTTCTAGCCTGAGTATTTGATAGCGGTTGAATTAGCTAGAGAATATCAAATCCAAGAGGAAAAGATGAGAATTAAGTACCGGACCGGAGTCGTTGGAGATACGGAGTTGAAGCCATCGTCGGCTATATTTAACCCGTCGACTATACCCCAGCGGTATAAGTTTGCATTCCGAGTTACCTTGTGAAGTACTGCTTACCCCAGCTTTAGTGGTAGGTATCCGCTTTTACTCCAGCTATTTGTCTACTACTAGTTAACATTAGGTCAGTAGGTACCTACGCCTACTATGGAGATCTAGGTACATATTACGAATAATAGCTACGACCTCGCAACGGACAGAACTTTGAGACTGCAAAGTTGTCAGTAATTTAAGCAATTCACCATCTAATACCTGGTAATTAAGCGCAAGTATTATAAATCCGATATGTCTGAGATGTCGTTATGTGTGCAACTTAATAATGATTAGCGTGGATTTCCTCTAAGGAGTCTGTTGGTCTCTCCCCGTCGCACTGTCCATCTATCACACCAATCCTTGCCAATGCCTTAGCCTCAGCAGGTAAGCAGGTAAATGATTATATTAACAGAACCCAAGGGAAAGAATCATTGCTATCTGTATTGTTGAAGAACTGTAAAACATCCAGGTATTTTTTCCTAAATACCCATTCCATGATGCCAACTAATCCAACTCATGCCTCCACGCCTGTTTAATCTATCACGAACCAACTCGAACCTCTACCGATGGACAATCCGCAAATGGTACAGCAATGGGTTTCTCAAGACACACTCTGACCTGCCAACCTCTTTCCGTCATCGGCTGCGGGCTCTCTCCGATTCGGAACTCGCTGAGGATCGTATTGCCGATATGTGTGCCGAGGGCCTCGAGCGTTTCGAAAGAGGAGTTGTTCATAGTCTATATAGGCTTGTTAATCAAGAGATGATAGTCCATTTTTGTCTGACATAGTTATTTGATTAAGAATAGGCGTATAGTGAGTTTAGCTGGGGACATAACTTAAATGGAGAGAAACCCCTCCCAAAAACACAAAGCGAGCGATGAGGAAGATATTTTCTAAAAGCGGAGCGATCACGGGGGAGACATACCTCAACAACAATTTGCTCAAGCTCAGCATGGATATCCTCACTAGCGTCAAAACGATCGATCTCGACGTCTACAAGAACCATTTGCTTCGCCTCGCGCTCATTGGGATTAACGCCGATGAGCGTAGGAACGTGTAGGCTGTGCAGACGAAGACTACGCGCGTACGAACGCAGGGGATTCTGCTTCTCTTCGCCCTCCAGGCTTCCTGCGTCTTTGAAACAAGCCTTGGTCGTTAGGCTGACGCCCGAACCGAGGAGCGATGCCTTAGGCATGTGAATCGTGAGCCCGAGGGAGCGCAGGCGCGAGGCGTCTAGAAACGGGACCTGATCCATCGGCAGCGCGACACGGCTGCCGTCCACAACGCGGCCTGTCATCTTCACCCACAGGAGCTCAAAGACGTCAGCGGTGCTAGGGGCGGAGGCCGTTGCGCTATCACTCTTGCCCTTGGTAGTATCTGCCACTTTTGCCTCTGCCTTGCTGGCAGCATCACCGCCACCAGGAGCGAAGAGCGCCATCCCTCCGAGCAATGTCTTGCTCAGGTTGCCGTAGTGAACCGTCTCGGCGTTGACGGCATCCTTGGCGGAGGCCGTCTCGAACGGTCTGGCGAACGAGACTTCGGACGAGAGTAGCACTGGCTGGGGCTTCGCGCGACGGCCCCATGCGTCCCGCCCCGCGACCATGACGCTCTGCAGGTTGCGCACGCGCACCACGGCCTGGGGCTCGCCGGCCTCAGCGCTGACTTGCCATGCGCTTACCAGCGGCGCAGCCGGGTCCGGACTCGGGTCTGGGCCCGCGCCCTTTGTGTTGGGCGGGGATTTCCACAGTGAGTTGAGCATTGCTTCTAGTTGAGTCCTTATGATAGACGGCAAGTCTGGCGTTATAAATCTGGACGGATAGTGGTAATGATAAAGGTCAAGTCGGGTAGGATAGTACTAATAAGAGTCTTATGTGTTTGATGCGGGGCTCAGAGGGACGGGTAGCGGGATGAGTTGCTTGACAGCTTTATATCAATCAAATGCCATTGATGTTGACGGATGGCTTGAATTGTCTTATTTGATGGTAGAAAAGCGGGTACGTGCTTAGGACTATTGAGAAGAATTTATCTTAATGAAGCAAACGGGTTGAGTTTATGTGGTATGAGGTCAATTGGACGACTACATTCAACTACCTGTTGTGAGCTCATCAGAATTGCCCCACCACTCAGAGAGCTTGCAGAGGGACTATCGTCCTCAACCACAAGCCTTCAAAAAGTCTCTTAAACCACGACCAAGCTGCGTCGTAGTTTTCTTGACTGAGAAATGAAATTGACTATCATTCTTATTCATAAAATACTAATTGGGATTATGGGAAATGCTCGTCAGGTATCATAGATAACTCCATCCGCCAAACAGTAGATGTACTTAAGGTGACGCCGTTAACTTGAGGGACAACGCTTGCTAAGTATGAGAATACCGAGGAAACTACATGACTCTGTGTCAACCTTGAGTTTCAAGGCGCATAAAGTAACTAACGTTGTCAGCGTCCTTGCCCCATTTCGCAAAGTTGACCACCTGCAAGTCGAAGTCCCGGAATCCGCAGCTCAGATAGAGCGGGTGGCCTTCCACGGTTGATTCCAAGAACATGGGCAGACCAAGCGCCTTGGCTTGTTCGATCACATACGTGACGATCATCTTGCCAGCGCCCCTCCGTTGGTGCTTAGGGTCGACTTGAAGCAGTCTAAGGTCTATACATGATTTAGTTCTTGGCTTGAAGAGAGTGGAAGAGGCGTCTGTCAACTTACGAACATGCTTCTTATCGCTAAAGTGCTTGGTGCGCAGTCGTGCTAGGCCGTTGAACAAGGTATCGCACGCCTCCGCGTTGCACCCGGGCCCCCAAGTCCGCGGCTTCTCGGGGATTTGTCTGCCATCTTTGAGGTTCCACTGACCAAACGCAATCATCTGCGCGTTGTCTTCAGTTGGCTCGATATCGGTGTCGACGACCTTTAGCCACCGCACCGAAGGGTCTTCTTGAAGAACCTTGATCATCTCTTCTGCACGGGGGTTCCGCCCCGACTCCGGCTCGGGAAACGGACCGGGGAATAGGAACTTATTGAACGGGTTCGCCGCATAAGCCAGATTCTCGATTTGTGCGGCGCGGGGGGCGTCGGCCTCGGTGGCGGGCTGCAGTACCAAAGGCATCTTTTGATGTCTATATGTATAAATATAACTCTATAAGATGTATACGCAGAAAACCTGTACGGGAGCTATATAAAGGAATTGAAGAAGCGATGCGAAATAGTAAAGTCCAGTATTGAAATGATGAGTTTGTCTATAATACCATTGAGAATGAAGTTCTCAAGACGGTCATCTTCGTATGTGTATATATACCCTCTTTTTACTGTTCTCTGGTGCTTACCGGCCCTCCACCCTCCCATCGGGCGACGTAATCCTGCGGAATGAAACGGCTTACAGCATAGGGGACTACGAATTGCTTCGTTCCGCGGACTGGGATATTCTAGATATCGCACTAGGTATCGTATATCTCCATACGGAGATGTGAGTCATCGGCGTCCTGCCGAGACTAGACTAATCCACAGGGGGGGGGGGGGGGGGGGGGGGGGGGGGGTGGGGTTTGTAGGGGGGTA